>Ga0210394_10000307_pt1 | contig 112474 bp, 94 predicted proteins | sample IncBWC12MmetaG_FD_160121 | JGI IMG/M metagenome (GOLD analysis project Ga0210394, IMG submission 160121) | Forest soil microbial communities from Barre Woods Harvard Forest LTER site, Petersham, Massachusetts, United States - Inc-BW-C-12-M | ecosystem: Environmental > Terrestrial > Soil >...
CATCGGCAGGTTCACCCCAACCGATTGCCGCCGTGAACGCCGGCCTCTACTGGGTCGAGTTGAGCAACTCCTCCACGGGCCGGCTGTATTGGAGCAGGATCGATCCCGAGCCGCGGCCACATGTGGCGGCCCTCGTCGACACGCAGCAGATCGTCGACTTGCCTCTGCCGCTCGCGGCCTCCGCGCGCAACACCTATCTCGTATCCAGCCGCGGCATGGACGATCCAAGCCTGATGGCAGCACGACTGTTCGTGCGGACGATCCCTTCACCCGACCCGCAGACCTCTGTGCCCCGGCGGCGCGCAGCGCGCTGATCCGGTCCGTTACTTGGGCGCCACCCTGGCCCAGGCATCTTTCAGCGTCACCGTCCGATTGAAGACGAGGGCATCAGGGACTGAATCGGGGTCGACGCAGAAGTAGCCGAGGCGCTCGAACTGGTAGCGCATGAACGGCGCGGCCCCGCGAACGGATGGCTCCAGCTTCGCGCGGGCCACGACCTGGAGGGATTGCGGGTTGAGGTCGTCGAGAAAATTGCCGCTCTCCTCCGGATTCTCCGATTTGAAGAGGCGATCGTAGAGGCGGACTTCGCAATCGACGGCGTGATCGGCGGAAACCCAATGCAGGGTCGATTTCGGTTTGCGGCCGTCGGGAGAATCGCCGCCACGCGTGGCCGGATCGTAGGTGGCATGCAGCGCGACGATGTTGCCAGCGTCGTCCTTCGACACGCTGGTGCAGGTGATGAAGTACGCGGAACGGAGGCGCACCTCGCGGCCGGGGGCGAGGCGGAAGAACTTCTTCGGCGGCTCTTCCATGAAGTCGTCGCGTTCGATGAAGATGGTCTTCCCGAACGGAACCTTGCGCGTCCCCGTCGAGGGGTCATCAGGGTTGTTCGCTGTCTCGAACGATTCGTCCTGTCCCTCGGGGTAGTTGTCGATAACGACGCGCAACGGGTCGAGCACCCCCATCACGCGCGGAGCGGTGGCGTTCAAATCCTCACGAACGCAGAACTCGACGAGGCCGGCGTCGATGACGTTCTGCCGCTTGGCCACGCCGACCCGTTCGCAGAAGTTGCGAATGGCGGCCGGCGTGTACCCGCGGCGGCGCAGACCGGCGATGGTGGGCATACGCGGGTCGTCCCACCCTCGAACGTGGTTCTCCTCCACCAGCCGCAACAGCTTCCGCTTCGACATCACCGTGTAGTTGAGGTTGAGCCGCGCAAACTCGTATTGCCGCGGGCGCGACGGGACGGAGGCATTCTCGATCAGCCAGTCGTACAACGGGCGGTGGTCCTCGAACTCCAGCGTGCAGAGCGAGTGCGTGATGTGTTCGATGGCATCCGACAGCGGATGCGCGTAGTCGTACATCGGATAGATGCACCAGGCGTCGCCCGTACGGTCGTGGCGCTCGTGGCGGATACGGTAGAGCACCGGATCGCGCATGTTGATGTTCGGCGAGGCCATGTCGATCTTCGCCCGAAGCACGTGCGCACCGTCCGGGAACTGGCCGGCTTTCATCCGCCGGAAGAGATCGAGATTCTCGTCGACGCCGCGGCCGCGATACGTCGACTCCTGCCCCGCCTCCGTGAGCGTGCCGCGCATGGCCCGCATCTCCTCGGCGGTCGAGCTGTCCACATACGCCTTCCCCCGCATGATCAATTCCTCACCCCAGGCGTAGAGCTGATCGAAGTAATCCGAAGCATGAAAAAGATTCTCGCCCCATGAGAAGCCGAGCCAGGCCACATCGCGCTTGATCGCCTCGGAGTACTCGACCTCCTCCTTCGTCGGATTCGTGTCATCAAAGCGGAGATTGCACTGGCCGCCTTGCTCGCCGGCGACTCCAAAGTTGAGGCAGATCGATTTGGCATGGCCGATGTGCAGATATCCGTTCGGCTCAGGCGGGAAACGCGTGATGACGCGGCGGTACCTGCCGGCGGCGAGATCCTCCTCGACGATCTCGCGGATGAAGTCACGGGGCTTTGGTGGGGCTTCGATGGTCATGGGGCGGACCGTATACATCACTGTGCGTTCAGTCAATGGCGGGAATCCGGGGGTCGGGGGTCGGGGGTCGGGGGTCGGAATGAAACCACGGGCATCGACACCCCACTCCCCACCCGCGACTCCCCACCTCCGACTCCCGACCCCCGACTCCCGACCCCCGATACATGTCACAATTCGACAATGCGAAAACTCACTCTCCTCGCCGCGTTTCTCCTCGCCGCCAACGCACACGCCCAATCGCTGGATGACGTCGTATCCAACGTGATGAAGGAGTACGGCGGGACCGCGGCGTGGCAGAAGGTGACCTCGATACGGGAGACCGGCAAGGTCGTTCCGGCGATGAGCAAAGGTGACGGCGCAACGACGCGTCTCTGGCAGAAGCCGGACAAGCTCCGCGTCGAGATCGTCTATCCGTCGAGCACCGAGCTGCGCATCGTCGACGGCGATCATGGAACGCGCAACGGCAAGGAGGCCACCGGCGCCGGGCTCGACGCGATGAAGCTTCAGGAGGCGCGTCTGGAGTTGCCGCTCCTCCTCGTGGCCAGGCGCGCCTCCCTGAAAGATCTTGGCGTGCGCGAGGGCTTCCGCGCCATCGAGATTCCGATCTCGGCCTCGCTGACGGTGACCGTCGACATCGATCCGAAGTCGTGGCACATCCTTCGTTCGACCGGCAAGACCTCCGGTCTCGACTTTATGGTCGATTACAGCGACTTCCGCCGTATCGACGGACTACTATTCGCGTTCGTCGAAACGGGCACGGCGCAGGGGGTACCGACGGCGAAGACGACGCTCGACAACATCGCTGTCAATGTCCCTTGAGCGCCTCTTCAGCCCGCGGCGCAATGACCGCGACCCACTGCGCGTACATCGCCGCCGAGGGATGCAGCCCGTCCGGCGCGACGAGCGTTGGGTCGGTCGCGGCATGGCGTGAGACCGGCGTCACGTCGGCATAGCGGGCGCCGGCCCGTTTCGTCTCCGCGGCGTTGATGGCGTTGAAATGATCGATCTCGGCGGCGATCTGACGCCGGTCACGCCCGGCGGCGTAAGGAGTCACGCCCCAGTCGGGGATCGAAACGACCACGACGCGCTTCGGGTCGCCGCCGGCGAACGCGATGGCACGATTGAGCAGCGCGGCGAATTCCTTTCGATACTGTTCCGCGTCGCGGCCGCGGTATTGGTTGTTCACGCCGATCAGCAGCGTCACGAGCGCGTACGGGCCATTCGGTTTCGCCGCATCGATCGCTGACGACAGCTCGTCGGTCGTCCAGCCGGTTTTGGCGATGATCTGCGGATCGGCGAGGTCGATCCCGTTCTTCCGAAGCTGAAGCGCGAGCTGAACCGGCCAGCGGTCAGTGACGGCAACGCTCTCGCCGATCGTGTAGGAATCGCCGAGGGCGAGAAAGCGTGGGGATGGCGTCATCACGAGCATGAGAGTGGCGGCGAGAACGCTTAACATCGCGGAAGTCTATCCGCTGCACGCCCCCTGCTAACCTTTCGCCTCCGCCAGCGTACTTACTCTGCACAGGAGGCAACCATGAAGCGCATCCGCATTGCAGCGCTCGCGGCCTTGCTTGGGCTCGCGTCAATATCGGCCGCCCATGCCGCGATCGAGAGCCCCATCCACCGCAGTTTCAACGTCCGCCCCGGCGGGACGATCATCATCGACGCCGACATCGGCGACATCAAAGTGACCTCGGGTGCCGCAAACGCGAGCATCGACGTGATTCGCGTGGCGAAGACAGCGAGCCGTTCGCACGCGGATGAGCTCTTCAAAGACTTCGACGTCACCTTCACCCAGGAAGGGAACGACGTCCGCATCCGGTCGCGCTACAACCGCCCCACCTCGTGGTTTCACTGGAACCTGGACTTCGACGTTCGTTACGTGGTCAATATCCCGTCGCAGTACAACGTCGATCTGACGACCTCAGGCGGCAATATCACCGTTTCCGATCTGGCCGGCCAGGTGCGGGTCAAGACCTCCGGCGGCGACATTTCACTCGGACGGATCGGCGGAGTGGTCGACGCGCACACCTCGGGCGGCGACGTGTCGATGGCGGGCTCTCACGCCAGCGCGCTGCTTTCCACCTCCGGCGGGGACATCAAAGTCGGTGACGCGGGCGGTTCACTGAAGGTGAAGACCTCGGGTGGCTCGATCGATATCCGCCGCGCCGACGCCGATCTGAGCGCGCACACATCGGGCGGCTCCATCGAGATCGGCGATGCCGGCGGCGCGATCGATGCCTCCAGCTCCGGCGGTTCCATCCGCGCGCGCCTTTCGCGCCAGCCTCACGCCGATTCAAAGCTTTCGACGTCCGGCGGCGGCATCACGGTTTCCGTGGCGCCGAATATGGCGCTCGACATCGACGCGCACACGAGCGGAGGCGATGTTGCCTCCGACGTCCCGGTGACGATCCTCGGCAAGCAGCACGACTCATCGCTGAACGGTAAGTTGAACGGCGGAGGTCCGAAGCTCGTGCTGCGCAGCTCCGGGGGCGACATCCGCATCGGGAAATAGCCGGCACAGCCGGCAGCGCTGGTTGCCCAAGGCTCCGCCAACAGTGTGAAACCAACGTTCGGTCGCGCAGGCCGCTGGTTCAGGCGAGGATGGCCTTGGCGGCAGCGCGCGCGCTGGCGAAGGCGGCGTCCGAGAGGATGCCGCCTTCGTTGACCCAATCGCCTGCCACGTAAAGACCGCGCAGGGATGTCGCGGAGCGCATCCGTGTTGACCTGCCCTCGGGCTCCACAGTTGCGTTCGACACCGTCATCGACGGCAAGTACCGGCGGTGGACGATGAGGTCGCGCCAGCCGGGTTGCATCTCATCGATGAGTGCTTCCAGCTCCCCCTCCGTTCCTGCTCCATATCTCATGGCGTGGAGGAGGGCACCGCCCTTCGGCGTCAACTGCGCCCACTTTGAATGAACGGAGAAGTAAAGCGGCTTGTCGATTCCGAGGGCAAACGTATTGCCAGGCACGGGGAGCTTCGACAACGCCACGTCGAGGCAAGCCGCCGTCACGGCGGTCATCGAAGGCCAGTCGAGATCGGGAACGAGCTCGCGGGCGGTGACGGGATCGACGGCGAGAAGGACCGTTTCGGCGGGGATGCGCGTTCCCTTGTCGGGATCGGACATGTCCGGCATCGCCAGCGACATGGTGTCGTTGCGGACGTCGAGCTCGAGCCCGCCAAGCTCCACGCCACTGACCGCGCCGCCATCGTGATGGACATTCACGACCCGCGAGCTCGTCACGAAATTCACGCCCGAGGCGACGGCCGCGCTGTGCAGTGAGTCGACGATCTTCTGCCACCCTTCATCGACGTAGACCACGCCACGCATGGCCAGCCGCAAATGGCCCAGCGCGGCGCTCGCGCTCTGCAGGTCGGCGCGGTCGCTGTAGGTGGCCAAGCGGAAAAGCGCCTCCAGCACCTGACGCACGCGCTCGTCGGACGCGTTGGCGTCGATCCATTCGCGCACGGTCATCGATGCGAAGGGTTTCGGATCGATTCGGCGGATGCGAAGCAGCAGCATCGCTGCCTGGGCCTTCGCCTTCAGGCCGAAGAGGGACGTCGTCAGCATCGACCATGGCGCGCCGGGTAATTTGTAATGTTGGTTGCCGAGTATGGCCACACCGCGCGTTTTCGGGATACCGCCGCGCACGGGGATGCCGAGCTCACGCAGCACGTTCCATCCAAGGCCGTTGCGATAGAAGGCGTGCGGCCCGAGGTTGAACCGGTAGCCGTGGCGGAGATGGGTTACCGCCCGGCCGCCCAGGTAACGGCGGCGCTCGAAAATCGTCACGGTTCGGCCCGCTCGCGCCAGAAAGACCGCGGCCGAGAGCCCAGCGAGCCCGCCACCGACGATAATGACGTTTTTTGACACGATCGTGACGGATGCTACCGCGAATTCAGCAAGAGTGAGAATGAAGTGTGGCACAATTTCCACCAATCAAGTCCTTCAGGATGAAACCGTTGCGGCTCCGCTGTTCTCGGGTCCGATACGACAAGCGTGTAGCGAATCGTCAATGGTCAAACGGAGAATGATCCTACGCAAGTTGGTGGTGTGGTGGTTGGTGCTGCTCGTGCCGGTCGCGGTATTCGCCGCGTCGGGCGACGAGTTCTATCAGCGCCTTTACCAGCGCGGCATGGCTCACTTTGCGGCGGGCGAATACTCCACTGCCTTCACCGAATTGCGCAACGCCGGGTTCGGATTCGTCGAGCAAGTCGATCAGTTCGTGACGATCCAGGCCTACGCCGCCATCGCCGCCCACCGGCTCGGGCACGACGACGATGCGCGCGACTCGATGCTGCGCATCGTCAAAGCGGAGAAAATCGAGCCGCATTACCGCTCCGTCAAACTTCCCGACGATCTGCGCGCGGAAGACGACAACATTGCCGCCGTGCTTCTGACGAGGCAGGAATGCACCGTCCTCGGCGTCCCGACAGCGATTCAGGACGCCGCGAGAAAGGTCAACCCGCCTAACCTCGTGCCGACGCCCAGCAAGACACCGAATGTCGCCGTGACAGCACCGCGCGATCGCGGAGGCGCGGACACGGCATCCCCCGAGTCCGACCCAACGACGAGGCCGGAGCAAGGCGCACAGTCATCCCAGCCGCCGACGCTTCAGCCCACCACGCCGGCCACGCAACCTGTCTCCCCGGTGCCTGAACCGGCCGATCCGCAACCGCAACCCGCACCGCCGGTTTCCACCGCACAGCCGGACATGAAGAACGTGGATGCCAGCTTCGCCGAGGCGCAGCGAGCCGTCGACAATGGGGAGATCAGACAGGCGCAGACCATCTACGACGCACTCCTGAACGGACCTCAGCTCCCGCATAGCACGATGCTGCGCCTGGGCGAGGGTCTGTATCGCGTGCATGACTTCGCAGGGGCAACAATGGCGTTCAAAGGCGCCGGCACGTTTGGTCGCGGCGAAGAGCTGTACCACTACTACTACGCCGTAGCACTGAACGAGACGGGCCGTTCCGATGAGGCGAAGCGAGAGCTCGCCGCCTCGCTCCCTGGCGTTCAGTAACGGGCCTCCGCCCGTTACCTGGAGATTGGACGTTACGACGCCGCGATAGCGGCTCAAGAAGGTAGCCAGGGGTGCGAGCGTTTTTTTGCGAGCACCCCTGGTCAGCGTTGTCACTTGAAAGCGCGCCGCGTCAGCGGCACTGGATGGAGTCCCGATAACTCCAGTGCCGCTAACGCGGCACCAACCACGACATCTCTTTACCAGGGGTGCTCGCAAAAAGCGCTCGCACCCCTGGCTACCGTCTTGTTGCCGCTAACGCGGCAAATTCGAGGGCGAAGCGGGCGTCGTAACGGGCGTCCGCACGCTACGACGCGGACCCCATCGTGGTGCGCGCATCGAGCGCGCGAATGGCCTGTATCAGCCGTTTGCCGGCCGAGCTTCCCTTTGCAACGACGGCGTGAAAACCCTTTTTCAACTGTTCGCGATCACCGGCGGTCAACTCCTTGGCAGTGAAGGCGAGGATGGGAACGCGAGACGTCGCGTCACACTGCTTCAACTGCGCCGCCACCTCGAACCCGCTCATCCCCGGCATGGCCAGGTCGAGGATGATGACGTCCGGCACGCTCGCCTTCGCCCTTTCCAACCCATCGGCGCCGGAGAAAGCCTTCTCGATCTGATACCCCTGTTTCGTCAGTTCGGCCTCGATCATGTCGTGAACGCTGACGTCGTCGTCGATCAGGAGCAGGCGCGGCCGTTTCGGCGCCGCGGTGCGTACAGTGATCTCGCGAAGACGGCGCATCAGCCGCGTCCAATCGACCGGCTTTACGAAATAGTCGTCGGCCCCGAAGGCCAGACCGAGCTCTCGATTGTCGATCATCGATACGATGATGACCGGAAGATTCGCCGTCGACGCATCGGCCTTCAACGCTCGCAGCACATCCCAACCCTGCGCACCCGGCAGGACGATATCGAGCGTGACCGCGACCGGACGGATGGTGCGCGCCAGACGGAGGGCCTCGTCCGCATTGCGTGCCCGGATCGGCACGTACGCGGCCGCCTGAAGGTAGGCGGCCAGGGTGGAGTAGGCCTGGTCCTCGTCTTCGACGACGAGCACGCGCTCTCCCGGCGGAATCACCGTTCCGTCGACGTTGATGATTGGGCTGGGAATGGTCGTGCCGGCGAAGTGGACCGGCAGCGTAAACGTGAACGTGCTCCCCTTCCCCACCTTGCTGGCGACGGTGAGCGTTCCGCCCTGCAACTCGACGAACTTCCGCACGAGCGAAAGGCCGAGGCCGGTCCCGCCATATTGACGGTTCAAGGTGCCGTCCACCTGGCGGAACTCTTCGAAGATCAGCACCAGGTTCTCCTGCGCGATGCCGATGCCGGAATCGACGACGTCGATGCTGACCGACTCCGGCCGATCGTCCGTGGCTTCGAGATGGTGCGCCCGAATCGTGACGATCGAATCGCTCGGCGAAAACTTCACGCCATTCGAAAGAAGGTTGTAGAGGATCTGCTTGAACTTGGCCTGATCGGTCTCGATGGCGGTCACGCCCGGCTCGATCTCCACGGCAAACGTGATCGATTTGCGGGTCGACATGCCACGCATCACCTGGCAGACGCTCTCGATCGCGCTCCGGACCGGGAACGTCTCCGGCAACAGCTCCATCTTGCCGGCTTCGACTTTCGAGAGATCGAGGATGTCGTTGATGATCTCGAGAAGGTGCTTGCCGGAGCTGAGGATCGATCGGATGAAGGTGATGGACTTGGCGTCGATCTGGGTCTCCAGCCGTTCGATGAGAATCTCCGAGAAACCGATGATGGCGTTCATCGGCGTCCGCAACTCGTGGCTCATGTTGGCCAGGAAGCGGCTCTTGGCCTGGTTCGCCTCCTCCGCTTCGCGGTTCTTGAGCTGCAGCTCGCGCAGAATGCGCGCTTTGGAGATCGCCGAGACGGCGTGCTCCCGAACGCGCGCGAGCTTGCGCAGGTCGCCGCGGCTGAAGGCGTCCGGATCGCTGAAGTTGTCGAAAACAAGAAAACCCTCGATACGGCCGCCGAGAGACACTTCCATCGCCAGCATCGCTCTCGGAACTGGCAGATGTTTCGTCTGATCGCTCCCCGCGAGCTCGGAGAACACCTCGCCTTTGACGAGGTAGACCCCTTCTTCGAGCAGCTCGGCCCGTTCGGAGTAGCGCCGGGTGGCCTCCTCGGGTGACAGACGCACGTCGCGGAAGGCGCCGACGTCGTACCCGAGAGCGGCCACGATTTCCGTCTGGCGCCGCTCGTAGTCGAACTGCAGGAAGACCGCCGCGTCAGCCTGCGGAAAGAGCTTCATCCCCTGCTCGAGAAGACTGCGGAGCACGTTTTCGAGAACCAGCTCACGGTTGATGATCTCGACCATCTTGTCGAGCGTTTCCAGTTCGTGCGTCCGCGCCGAGACGATCGCTTCAAGCTCGCTGTTAATGCGCTGGAGACGCCGGACGCGCAGGCGATTCGCCAGGCTGGCGATGGCTACCGTAAGGGCAACGTACCCGATGAGTGCCCACCAGCGCAGCCACCATGGCGGCATGACCGAGAATTCGTAGAGCGCCGGCAATGACCAGACTCCGTCGCTGTTCCGGGCCATGACGGCGAAGCGATACGATTTGGGGAAGAAGTAGGCCGGCAGGTTGGTGTATCGGATCTTGGCGTCAGGACGCGCCGCGGACCAGTCCTTGTCGTAGCCGAAAAGGCGCGTGCGATAGACGACGAGCGACTCGTCGCTGAACGTCAGCGCGGTGTAGGCGATCGAGATCTCGTTATTACCGCTTCGGTCTTCGTGGAAGGCGATGCCGCGGAAGCGGACTACCGGCGGCTCCGCGTTCGGCTCGCGCAATGCCGGGTTGAAGATCGACAATCCGCGTGGGGTGGCGAAGTACACGCGTTTGTCGTCTCCGACAGCGAGTGGGTCATACGCCCACGCCTCGTCGTCGATGAGACCGTCCGCCTTCGAAACGCGCGTACGGATGTGAAAGTCGCGCAGATCGACTTCGGCCAGTCCCGCGTTCTGGCTCACCCACACCGACTGTCCCTGTGACGACAGCATGAGCCCGGCCACCATGCCGCCTCCGAGCGATGAGGCAGGAAGAGTGGCCACGGTGTGGAGCGGCTTCGTGTCGAGGATGGCCAGACCATCCGCCGTGCCGCTCCACAACTTGCCACCGGCCCAGAGCAGCACGCGCACGGTGTCGGTGGGCGCCCCCGTCGCGTGCGACCACGCCGGCGCGAAGAACTTCTCCACCTCGCCCGGGCGTATGGCCGACGCATTGAAAGGTGCGATGCTGCGAAGAAGGCCGCTGTCGGGTGTGCCGGCCCACACGTAGCCGTCGTCATCGACAACCACGGCGCTCGCGCCCGCGGGAGGAAGTCCCGCGCGCGTTCCGAACGAAAACCACTGACCACCGGCCAGGCACCTGATCCCGTGAATACTGGCCAGCCAGATCGTTTCGGCGCCGCGGATAGTGAACGGTTGCACGAGGTAGGTCGTGTCAACCGGATACGAGGTGTTGACGGCCGGCAGCCCGGCCAACGTGACGTTCTGTTGCGTCGACCCCGCCATCATCGGCGGCGCATTGTCGACCTTGGAAAGGCAGTTCACGCCGCCAACCGTACCGATCCAGATGCGTCCTTCGGCGTCCCGGGCCAGTGAATAGACGGAGTTGCTCAGCAATCCATCGCTGACGCGCAGGACCGATCTCGCCCTGGCGGGCGGAAACACGGCCAGGCCGCCGCCGGTCCCGACGATCATCAGATTCGCCCAGGGCCCCGGACTGCTTGCTTCGGGCGCGAGCACGCTGAAGGCGCTCAAGTCGGGGAGGGCCGGCTGCTCGCCGGCGTGGGAGCGGCCCGTCAGGGCTTCGAAGGCGCGGTAGTCCTTCCGCAGCCGTGATACCCCGCCGTTCTGCGCAAACCACAGGTTTTCTTCGCGGTCTTCGTAAAGCGACCAGAGAGTGTCGCCAAGGAGATCGCTCGCTCTGTTCACGACGAGGCGCTCCGCGAAGTTTTTTTCGTTGAGCCTCACGGCCCCCGAGCCGAGGCTGGCGATCCACACGTCGCCGCGCGACGTTTCGAGGATCGACACGATCCGCTCACTGAGATCGTGGTTGACCTCGTCGTAGTGTTCGCCTTGCCCGCGCCACACGAGGCCGTTCGTACAGCCGCCCCACAGCGCGCCGTCGCGCGCTTCCATCAACGCGCCCACGATGCACGACGGCTGGCCGTGCAGCGGTCCATGGAACTTACCGTCACGGTCGAATTGCAGGATCGGGCCCGCGTTGAGCGCGATGAGCACCGAACCGTCGCGGCGCATGAGCATGCTGCCTACGCCGCCGGTCATCGGGACCTCGTCGATCGTTCCGCGCTCGAGCGTGTCACCGCGGAAGCGGTAGCGGACGAGGAGGTCCTGCACGCCGGCCCAGATCCAACCGTCGATGCCGGTGACGAGGCAGTTGCGGCGAACGCGCATCTGCGGCAGGCGTTCGTTGCCCACCACCGTTACGAATCGCACCCTCTTCCCCGGCTCGTAGGCATCGAGCGGTTTTTCGGAGACGACGAGACCTGATTCGGAGCCAACCCACAAATGATGCGTACCGTCTTCGGCAACCTCGCGGATCGTCAGATCTCGAATGCCGTCGGCTGTTCCGTAGCCTTCCATGGCATGCCCGTCGTAGCGCGTCAGACCCGACGAATAAAAGGCAAACCAGATGTAGCCGAGGTGGTCTTGGGTCACCTTCTGGACACTGGCCGAGGAGAGCGGGTTGACCTGATCGTTCGGCGTGAAATGGCGGAACGGAAGTTCTTGCGCGGTGAGGGGGAGCGCGACGACGAGGAGCGAGGCAGCGAGGGGACGCATCCATCGACGCATCGGCTCAGTTTACCGCCGCGGAACTCCATCGCGACTTCTACGTACAATCGGGACGTGGCCGAACTGCACGACTGGGTCAAGCTCGGGAAAGACACGATCTCGTCTTTAAGGACGAAGGACGTCACGAACCTCTACGCGCTCGAGTGGCCCGAGACGCGGAAGATGCTGATCGCCGACTACCAGTCGAAGATCGATGGTGATCCGAAGCGCCTGCGGCGGTTCGTCCGAACGCGCAGCGCCATGCTCCTCGGCCTGGCCAAGCGCCTGGCTCCTTTTCGCCGCGTGCTCTTCCTCCTGGCGTTCGTCTGGTTCTTCTTCTGCCTTTTCAGTGCCGTCACGCACAACAACAGCTTCCATGCATGGCCGTTTGTGGAGATGGCCGGAGCGTTCATGGTCGTCGTGCTCCTGTTGGCGATGGAGCTGATCGACAAGATCAAGTACCGCGACGAGCTGGAGCTCGCGCGCGACCTGCAGGCGGACTTGATCCCGAAGTCGCCGCCGCAGACGAACGAGTACGAGATCGCCGCCTACAACCGGATCGCGAATACGGTCGGCGGCGACATCTACGACTTTGTCCCTCTCGCCGACGGCCGGCTGGCTGTGCTCTTCGGCGATGCCTCGGGTCACGGAATGGCGGCCGGGCTGGTGATGGCCGTCGCGCATGCGGCATGGCGGACGCAGCTCGACGTCGATCCATCGCCGGCCCTGATCGTCGGCTCGCTCAATCGCATCCTCTGCCGCACCGGCGGTCCACGTTCCTTCTTCTCCTGCTGCTATGTTCTTTTCGAGCGCGACGGCAGCTTCGTCGCCATCGTGGCCGGGCATCCGCAAATCGTAAAGATCGCCGCCGGCAAGGTCGTCGACCGCATCGGCGCCGGCTCCTATCCGCTCGGTGTGAAGTCGGGGATGAAGTGGGACGAGCTGCGTGGCTGCCTTGACCACGGCGAACGCCTGCTGTTCCACTCCGATGGGCTGACAGAAGCACGCAACGCCAACGAGAGGGAGTTCGGCGACTCCTTCGTCGACGCCATCATCGGCTGGAACAGCGCAGCCTCGCCCCAGGTGCTCATCGACACGTTTGTCGGCGAGTGGAATCTCTTCACCGGCGGCCGGCCGCCGGAGGACGATGTGTCGATTACGGTGATTGAGCGGCGATAGCTGCGTGCTGTACTCCGCACGAACATACATTCATTTCCGCGGCAGCCTCCGGTTCGTACCCCAGCGCCGGGGCAAGCCAGCGCTCGACGAGAGGTAGTGGCATGTCCTTTCGAACGTGATAGTCGACGACCTGGTCACGGCCGACGCGGCCGACGGCGAAGTACTTCGACTGGGGGTGCGCGAAGTAGAAGCCGCTCACCGAGGCCGCCGGCATCATGGCCATGGTTTCCGTCAACTCGATGCCGGCGCGTTCCGCGCCGAGGAGCGAGAAGAGCGTCGCCTTCTCGCTGTGATCCGGCGCGGCCGGGTAGCCGGGCGCAGGACGGATGCCGCGGTACTTCTCCGCGATCAGCTCTTCGCTCGAGAGATTCTCGTTCGGTGCGTACCACTCCGCGCGCGTCTCTTTGTGCAACAGCTCCGCGAGCCCCTCAGCCAGTCGATCGGCCAGCGCCTTGGTCATGATGGCGTTGTAGTCGTCGTGGTCCTTTTCGAACCGCGCCACAACGTCGGCCACGCCGATTCCGGCGGTCACGGCGAAGCCGCCGACGTAGTCAATGACGTTGCCGGCCTTCGGCGCGACGAAATCGGCGAGCGCAAGGTTCTGACCGGTGTTCGTCTCCTGCTGCTGGCGCAGCGTATGGAGTGTGGCGATCACCTCGCCGCGTGATTCATCGGCGTAGACCTCGATATCGTCGCCCACCGAGTTGGCCGGCCAGAAACCGTAGACGGCCCGGGCGCGAATGAGGCGGTTGCCGATGATCTCGCGGAGCAGTTTCTGACCGTCGTCGAAGAGCTCCTTCGCCCGAGGCTCGTCGAGGATCTGCGGAAAACGGCCGCGCAGTTCCCACGCCGCAAAGAAGGGATTCCAGTCGATGAACGGCTCGATGCGCTCGAGCGGGACGTCTTCGAGGACTCGTACTCCGAGGAACGTCGGCTGGTCGGGCGAGAACGTCAACGCCGGTTTGCGGCGCCGCGCGGCGTCGATCGACAACAGTTTCGTCTCGCTCTGCCGCTTCGCCTGCGCTTCGCGAAGATGCTCGTACTCGCTCAGACGCTCGCGCTCGAAATCGTCGCGTCTGTCCGACAGCAGCGTACTGACCACTCCCACCGCACGCGAGGCGTCCAGAACATGAACGGTGGCGTGTGAGTAGCGCGGCGCGATCTTCACGGCGGTGTGGAGCTTGGAGGTGGTCGCGCCGCCGATCAGCACCGGCGTGGTGAAACCGCGCCGCTCCATCTCTCGTGCCACGTGAACCATCTCGTCGAGCGAGGGGGTGATGAGCCCGGAGAGGCCGATGATGTCCACCTTCTCCGCGATGGCCGTGTCGAGGATCCTGTCCGCGGAAACCATCACGCCGAGGTCGATCACCTCGTAGTTGTTGCAGCCGAGAACCACGCCCACGATGTTCTTGCCGATGTCATGGACGTCGCCTTTGACGGTGGCCATCAACACCTTGCCGCGCTGGGAGAGATCGCCGGCCTTTGCCTTCTCCGCCTCCATGAACGGCAGCAGATAGGCCACCGCCTTCTTCATCACGCGCGCGCTCTTCACGACCTGCGGGAGGAACATCTTGCCGGCTCCGAAGAGGTTGCCGACGACGTTCATGCCGTCCATCAGCGGCCCCTCGATGATCGAAAGCGCGCTCGGGTAGGTCTGCCGCGCCTCCTCGATATCGCTGTCGAGGTTCTCAATGATGCCTTTGACCAGCGAGTGCGAGAGCCGCTCCTCGACGCTGCCGCTGCGCCAGGCCTCTTCCTCTTTCGCGGTGGTTGCCCCCTGACCCTTGACGCTGTCGGCAAAGGCGAGCAGGCGCTCAGTGGCGTCGGGACGGCGGTTGAGAAGCACGTCTTCGACCAGGTCCAGCAGTTCGCGCGGAATCTCTTCGTAGATCGCGAGTTGCCCCGCGTTGACGATCCCCATCGTCAGCCCGGTCTTGATGGCGTGATAGAGAAACGCGGCGTGCATGGCTTCGCGCACTGTCTTGTTGCCGCGGAATGAGAAGGAGACGTTGCTGATGCCGCCGGAGAAACTGACCAGCGGAAAACGCTCGTGCAGTTGGCGCACCGCCTCGATGAACGCGACTCCGTAGTTGTTGTGCTCCTCGATCCCGGTGGCGACGGTGAGCACGTTGGGATCGAAGATGACGTCGGTGGGATCGAAGCCGACTTCGTCGACAAGAATGTGGAAGGCGCGCGAGCAGATGGCAACCTTGCGCTCGATCGAGTCGGCCTGTCCCTGCTCGTCGAAGGCCATCACGATCACGGCGGCACCAAAGCGGCGGATGATGCGGGCCTGCTCGCGAAACTTCTCCTCCCCCTCTTTCAGCGAGATGGAGTTGACGACTGATTTGCCCTGCGTGCACTTGAGCCCCGCTTCGAGCACGGACCATTTCGACGAGTCGATCATGAGCGGCACGCGGGCGATGTCGGGCTCCGAGGCCACCAGGTGAAGAAAATGCGTCATGACCTTCTCGGAGTCGAGCAGCCCCTCGTCCATGTTCACGTCGAGGATGTTTGCGCCACCGTCGATCTGCTGTTTGGCGATGGCCAGCGCCGGTTCGAGCTCGCCCGCTTTCACCAACTGGGCGAACTTTGGCGAACCGGTGACGTTGGTGCGCTCGCCGACCATGATGAACTGCGACCCCTCGCCGCCGTCGTTGCGGACGGTGAGCGCTTCGAGGCCGCTGAGCCGCAGATGTTTCTCGACCCGCGGCGGGATGCGCGGCGGAAACTCTTTCACGGCCTCGGCGATGGCACGGATGTAGTCCGGCGTTGTACCGCAGCAGCCTCCGACCATGTTGATCCAGTTGTTGCCGGCGTATTCGTGCAGCAGTTCAGCCATCTCCGCCGGCGTCTGGTCGTATTCACCGAGGGCGTTCGGCAGCCCCGCGTTCGGGTAGCAACTGATGTAGACCGGCGCGATGGCGGCCAGCTCCTCGATATGCGGCCGCATCTCCTTCGCGCCGAGGGCGCAGTTGATGCCGACGGCGAGGAGCGGCGCGTGCGAGATCGAGTTCCAGCACGCTTCCACGGTCTGTCCGGAAAGCGTCCGGCCCGAGGCATCGGTGATCGTGATCGAAGCGATGACCGGCAGGCGGATGCCTGTGTCGGCGAAATACGTTTCGATCGCGAAGAGGGCCGCCTTCAGGTTGAGCGTGTCGAACGTCGTCTCCGGCATCAGGATGTCCGCACCGCCGTCGACGAGGCCGCGCGTCTGGTCGTAGTAGGCGTTGACCAGCTCGTCGAAGGTCACGCCGCGAAAGGCCGGGTTATTGACGTCAGGCGAGAGAGACGCGGTCTTGTTCGCGGGACCGATCGAGCCGGCCACGAATCGGGGACGGTCGAGGGTAGACCAGGCATCGACCGCTTTCCGCGCCAGGCGCGCCGCGGCGAGGTTGATGTCGTAGGCGTACTGGATGAGGTCGTAGTCGGCGAGCGAGATTGCCTGGGCGTTGAAGGTGTTCGTCTCGATGATGTCGGCGCCGGCTTCGAGGTACTGACGATGAATCTCTTCGACGATGGAGGGCTTCGTCAGGCAGAGGATGTCGTTGGCGCCCTTGAGGTCGCGTGGATGCCCGGCGAACTGCGCGCCGCGAAACGCTGCCTCGTCGAGCCGATAGCGCTGGATCATCGTCCCCATCGCGCCATCGAGGATGAGGATGCGCTGATCGAGTAATTGCCTGAGCTCGGCGGTACGGTCCGGTTGCGCCATTCGAATCTCCTGAAAAGAAAAAGCCCCGCTTGAAATTGCGGGGCTTCAGTCGGAGTCGAACGCCTGCTGCCGGCTCTTTAGCTTTTTTTAACCTGGTTGCAAGCGGCCCCGCAAATCAGTCCAGGGAGTCGGAGCGTACGGCAGCGCCGCCAGAGTTGTCAAACGGTTTGAGGCGCGGAATCCACCGGCGGACTTGCTTGCAGTACTCGATGTAGTCCTCCCCGAACTTCCTGCTCAGTGTCGGCTCTTCGAATCCGATGATGAAAAGCATCAGCGCGCACCAAAGGCTCGCGATCATGATCAGCATCGTGGTCGTCAGCCGGGGAAACGTGATGGCTTCGCCGAGAAGGATGACATCCATGCCGAGGTACATCGGATTGCGCACCCAACGATAAGGTCCGCTGATGACGAGCCGCCGCGGCGGGTCGAACGGCGCTGGCGTTCCGATACCGCGCCATGCGAACTCGAAGACGCAGCTTCCGGCGATCACCCCGCCACAGGCGATGACGATCCAACCCAGCGGGCGCTGATCGGCGAATGCGCCGGTGCCGACGATCCATCGCGGCAGAAACCACGTCCAGATCGACACGAATAAAGCGCTGACGATGATCGTACGAACGATGGCGAAGAGTCGCGCCGGCATGGATTCAACATGCTATCTTCAAAGCGCTATGTCCACCGTTGCCGAACTACCCATTGCCCATACCGATCCCATCAACGCGAAGATTCTGACGGTCTCCGAAGACCGTATCGAGGGGTTCGTGCGCGACCCGATCGCGGTCATCGCGGAGCAGTCCGGCGTCGATGACGCGACCGTCATCGAACGGATTCGAGCCATGCTGCGCGCCGGCACGATCCGGCGCGTCCGGCAGACGCTGATGGCGACGAACCTCGCCGAGGGGGCGCTGGTGGCATGGCAGTATCCGGCCGAAAAACTGGACGCTGCCTTCGACTACATGGTCAAGGACGATCCCTTCTCCGGCCATGTCGTCATCCGCTCTGCCGATCCGGCCACACCCGGGTCGAACTACCGCCTCTGGACGACGGTGAAAGTGCCGCAGGGATATTCGATCGAGAAACACTGCGCGATGATCGGAGCCCTCACCGGCGCCGAGCATTTCCGCGTGATGCCTGCCAACCGGATCTTCGCCCTCGGCGTGGGCCACGTGCGCCGCAAAGGGATGGAGCCGGGCTCCAAATCGGATGCTCTGGCCGAGGAAAAAGACACGACCAAGGCCGTTCTGAGCGAGCTCGATTGGCGCGTCCTGACGGCGCTCAAACGGGAAGTGGAGCCGGAGGAATTCACGCACGACCTCTGGCGCTCCCGCGCCGCCGAGGCCGGTGTACCTCTGGATACGTTCTTCGAGGTGGCCGAATCGCTCAACCGGCGCAAGGTCATCGGGCGGTTTTCGACATTTCTCGAGCACGTGAAGCCGCTGCAGACCGGCGAGCGCGTCACGCGTTTCAACGCTCTCTTTCACTGGGCAGTCCCACACGGGAGAGAGATCGAAGCGGGGCGGGAGGTGGGGCGCTTTCACATCCTCACGCACTGCTACTGGCGCGAGGGCGGCCCCGAGTTCCGCAACGTCAACATCATGGCGGTGGCGCATGGGACGGAGAAGGATGCGGTTCTCGCCCACAAGGTGGCCATCGATGCCCACCTCGCCGCGATCGGCATCCCGGTGTCGTATACGAACGTCTTCTGGGGCGGCCGCAGCGAGATCAAGCCATCCGAGATCTCACCGTTTGCCTACGGCGACTTTTGCCGGAGCCTGGGAGTGGATCCGGAGACGATGAAGGAGTGAGTGACGCGGGTGTCGGGGGTCGGGAGTCGGGGGTCGGAGAAAATGCAGGTCCATCTCCGACAACCGACAACCGACAACCGAGAACCACAGGAGTGAGCGCCGCGGGGGTCGGGAGTCGGGGGCCGGGGGTCGGAGAAAACGCAGGTCCATCTTCGACAACCGATAACCGACAACCGAGAACCACAGGAGTGAGCGCCTCGGGGGTCGGGGGTCGGGAGTCGGGAGTCGGAGATGGAGTTGTTTTTTCTCCGACTCCCGACCCCCGACTCCCGACCCCCGCGGTCTCGCTCGCTCTCGCCGCAATCGTTCTCGCTGTCGCGACGATCGCGTTCATCCAGTCCTACGCTCGCTGGCTCGATCCGATCATCGACACGGGCCGCGACCTCTACATCCCCGAGCAGCTTACGAAGGGGGCCAAGCTCTATCGCGACATCCGCTATCAGTACCCTCCGCTGGCGCCGTATCTCCTAGCGCTGATCACCGGCGGGATCGGGCACTCTCTGGCGTCGTACATGGCCATCGGAATCGCGCAGTCGATGACGATCATGGCGTCGCTCTGGGCCGCGCTGCGGCGGCCCTTGCCGGCCTTCGCGGCGGCCCTGTCGTTCGCCGCCATGAGCTTCTGCGGGGCGTCGACATGGGGAGCGAATTTCCTGTTCCCCTACAGCTACGGTGCGACGATTGGGATGGCGTTGCTGTGCATCGCACTGGCCGCGTTCGTCCACGGGCGCAACGCGCTGGCCATCGGCGCGCTCGTGCTGGCGTCATGGTGCAAAGTCGAATACGCGGTGGCGGCGCTCGTGATCGTGGCGGTGCTGGCCGTGGCGCGACGCATCACGATGCGCCAGATCGCGGCGTACGGCGCGGCGATGATGCTGAGCATCGCCGCTGCCGCCTTCTACTTCCGCGACACGAATTGGCTGACCGGGAACATGTTTGCGGCATGGCAGCACGGCGCGCGGGCGAAACGCTTCTTCGAGGTCATCTCCGGATTCGCGGACTGGCGCGGGCAACTCATTCAGATCGCTGTCGGGATCGCCGGCATCGCCGCAATTGCGTTTCTGCTACGGCTGCGCAGTTGGCTCGTGGCCATCCCGATCATCATCGTCAGCATTCTGGTCGCGGATCACTCATTCTTCCGCGCCTGGGCGGTGCTGCAATGGGTGGCCCTCGGCTGGGCGCTCGTGCGCGACCGCGAGAGCCCTCTGCTGATCTTCGCGGCCTTCTCCGTCGCTGCGACGCTGCGAATCCCGCTCAATGTCTCTCCGTCCTGGTACGGCTTCGTGCTGACCGTGCCTACCTTCGCGCTGGCCGCCTACGCACTGTTCTGCTACTTGCCGCGGCGAAACGCCATGATGCTGCTTTGGATCGCGCCGTTCCTGACGAACGCGGGGAACGATCTCTGGCAGCAGCACGTCCGCTATGCGGAGAAGCGATACGCGATCGTCTCGCCGCGCGGCACGTTCTATGACTGGAACGCCGACCGCGCGGCGATCCTGAATCGAGTGATCGCCACGGTCCGCGATGGCACCCTGGCAGTTATGCCGGAAGGGATCACCATCAACTATTTGTCGCGCACGCGCACGCCGCTGACGTTTCATACCTTCACGCCGGTCGAGACAGCCGGTCCGGCCGTCGAAGATGTGATCGTGCGGGAGCTGATCGCGCATCCGCCCGATCGCGTGCTGATCGTCAGCCGTGACGTGCGCGAGTACGGCTCGCGCGGCTTCGGGGTCGACTACGACATGCGTGTCATTCCCCTGCTCCGAAACGGCTATCGCGTCCAGCAGGAGTGGCGCGGCGGACGGTTTGAGGCGGTTCTTTTCCGAAAAACGGTCGCCACCCGGTCGTGATTTGACATCAAAAGATAGTTAATATCTGCGATTTTGATTTTAAGATCTAGGATTTAGATCTTAATATCTGTGATAGTGATCTTAAGATCTAGGATCGAGATTTTAAAATCTGAGAATTTGATTTCAAGATCAAAGGCTTTGATTTCAAGATCAAAGGCTTTGATTTCAAGATCAGAGGCTTTGATTTCAAGATCAAAGATTTTGATGTTAATGACCTCCGCGAGCTTGTTTTTGAGGTCGAAATGTCCGGATTCCAGCCAACGGCCACGTTACGGACGGTTTCTGTCCGATTGTTGGACGTTTCGGCTTACGCCGCCGTGAGGAACGCCACGCCAGGGTTCTCCTTCTCGGCGTAGTCCAGCTCCCACTGCGAGCTGAAAAGGACCACCGCCCGGCCGGCGCTGTCGACGGCAATCTTCGAGCGGCTGGGAAGGTTCATCTTCGTCGCCACTTCGGCGACGTCGCGATCGATCCAGCGGGCCAGCGTGTACGGAAGCACCGTCACGGTCGTCTCGACGTTGTACTCACTCTCGAGCCGCGATTGCATGACGTCGAACTGCAGCTCGCCCACGACGGCCAGGATCGGCTCGCTGCGCAGCCCTTCGTGCGGGGAGAGCACCTGCATCACGCCCTCCTCCTCGAGCTGCGCCAGCCCTTTCTGGAACTGCTTCTGCCTCGTCACCTGCTTCGCGCGGAGCGTGGCGAAATGTTCGGGCGCGAAGCGTGGAATCGGGGCGAACTCGACCGGCGCGCCGGACGACACCGCGTCGCCGATGCGGAAGAGGCCGGGATTGACGAACCCGATGACGTCGCCGGGATAGGCCACGTCGATCGTCTCGCGCTCGCGCGCGAAAAGGCGGTGCGGACGGGTCATGCGCACCTCGCGGCCCAGGCGGGAGTGGTGCACGAGCATGTCCTTCTCGAACACGCCCGAGCAGACGCGCATGAATGCCAGCCGGTCGCGATGACGCTTGTCCATGTTCGCCTGGATCTTGAATACGAATCCGGTAAAGGTCTCGCTCGTGGCATCGACGATCATCTCTTCGCCGCCGACATGGGCCACGTGTGACGCGGGCGGAGGGGCGAACTCGAGGAGCGCATCGAGAAACGGCTGGACGCCGAAGTTGTTGATGGCGCTGCCGAAGTAGACCGGAATGACCCGCCCGCGGCCAAATGCCTCGGGTGTGAAGGCAATGCCCGCGCCGGACAGGAGCTCGGCCGCCTCCCGCAACTCCTGCCACGCCGTCGGACCGATCTCGTCTTCCAGCATTGGATCATCGAGGCCGCCGACCGTCACTGACGCCACCGACGCGCCGTGCGCGGCGCGCTCGAAGCGCAGCACCTGCTGATTTCGCAGGTCGAAGACACCCTGGAAGTTCGTCCCGTTGCCGATCGGCCAGTTCATCGGCACCGCGCCGACGTGCAGCTCCTTCTCGATCTCGCTGAGCAGCTCGAACGGGTCGCGCCCCGGATGATCGAGTTTATTGATGAAGCAGATGATGGGGATCTGTCGCATGCGGCAGACGTCGAACAACTTCCGCGTCTGCGGCTCGATGCCTTTCGCCGAGTCCAGCACCATCACGGCGCTGTCCGTTGCGGCCAGCGTGCGATAGGTGTCTTCGCTGAAATCCTCGTGGCCCGGCGTGTCGAGGAGATTGAGGCAGTACCCCTCGTATTCGAACTGCAGCGCCGTGGACGTGATGGAGATACCGCGCGTCTGCTCCATGGCCATCCAGTCGGACGTGGCATGGCGCTGCCCTTTGCGCGCACGCACCGCTCCCGCCATCTCGATCGCGCCGCCGTAGAGGAGCAACTTCTCCGTAAGGGTCGTTTTGCCGGCGTCCGGGTGCGAAATGATGGCGAAGGTGCGGCGGCGACCCACCTCGCGGCCCAGCTCAGCGGAGGCCGGCGACTGGGGAGAAACTGTCGGAAGTGCCGTCATGCGAGCCTTTTAGAACGTGCAAAGCCGATGAACATTCCGATTCATCGCGCCGGCACGCCCGCGAAGCAGATCGACGAGCAATCCCATATCAGCGCGGTATGCCCAAGGGCCTTTGCAGTGCCGCGTTAGCGGCAACAAGACGGTAGCCAGGGGTGCGAGCGTTTTTTGCGAGCACCCCTGGTAAAGAGATGTCGTGGTTGGTGCCGCGTCAGCGGCACTGGAGTAATCGGGGACTCCACCCAGTGCCGCTGACCGGCACGCTTTCGAGAGACACGGTAACCAGGGGTGCTCGCAAAAAAACGCTCGCACCCCTGGCTACCTTCCTCAGCCGCTATCGCGGCGTCGTAACGTCCAATCACCAGCCGCCGGAGGCGGCTCACCAAGGGGCCGCTTCTGCGGCCCTCGTCACTTGCGCATCGTGGCGCTGCGCCGCCGGAAGAGGCTGAGCTCCGTCCGGTAGTGACGCTCTTTCGGAGAAAGACGCGCCGCTTTCTCGTAATAGTCGCGCGCGACGGGAAGATCGCCGATCGCTTCCGACACGGCGGCGAGGTTGAAGTTAAGGGAAGCCGAGTCACGATGACGGCTCGCTGCCGCCTGCCAGATGGCGCGGGCATCCTCGAGGCGCTCGGAGCTGATCATGGCGAATCCTTCCTCGAACGACGGCGCTGTCTCATCGAGCTCGATCGACTCGCGCACGCTTCGCGGCGTGATCTCGTCCGCGGCGATGACCGCGGCGTAGCGCGCCGCCTGTTCGTACGCGACGTCGCGCTCGTCTTCGCTGAGCGTCGCCGACCGGGGCGACGTCCCCTCGCCGCGCACGGTGTAGGAAAACAACCGTTTTCCATCGGTGCTCATGACGTCGACTCGGGCCGTGCAGATCGCATCGATCCAGTGATGGATCCGCCTCACTCGCTCGCCGCTGTCGAGATACTCACTCCCCTCGGCACTCTTCTCCTCGCCCGAGCAGGAGAAGCGATTGATGCCGAGGTACACGTCCGCAGGATGCGTGCGACGGACCACGCGCATCGAGAGGTCGTCGACGATGAGATGGTGGTTGTTCTCGACAGCGTTCGTGATGTGCAGCACCCCCGCGCGAGAGACGAGATCGACAAAGCGATCGACAAACGATTCGACCTTGCTGCTGTCGCCGAAGGCGTAGATGACGGCCAGACGCGCTGCCGGAGCGAGGTCGTGCGCGGGCGCCACCGTCCTCGTGAACGTGATCCGAGGCGGACTTGCCAGCACGGAGGCGGCGCAAAGAACGAACGCCGCGGCGAAAACGAATCCTGATTTCATGGCGACGTTCCGGATCTTACTAGACCGAGTGAGATACGCACGAGCCCGTGCCGCCGGATGCACAAGGTCGCGGGATAGAATGCCGGCTGATGCGTCTCAACGTGACGAGTGAGATCGGCAGGCTGAAAAGCGTGCTGGTCCACCTGCCCGGGCGGGAGATCGACGTGATGATCCCGCCGATGATGAATCAACTCCTTTTCGACGACATCCTCTACGGCCAGGTGGCTCGCGAAGAGCATCGCCGGTTCCAGCAGCTCATCCGCTTCATCGCCCCCGAAGTCATCGACGTGCAGGACCTCCTCGAGGAAGTGCTCGAAGACGCCGGCATGAAGCGGCGCATCATCCGCGATCTCGAAAAGCGCAACATCCTCGGGCGAAGACTGGCCGCGGCACTTCGGGAACAGCCTGCTTCCGCGCTGGCGCAGACGCTGATCGGCGGCATCCCGCACGAGAGAGAGGGCAAGGGTGAGCTGCCGGCGTTCGATCTCCTCCCCGTACCCAACTACTTCTTCATGCGCGACCCGCAAGTCGTCATCGGCGACGGCGTCGTCATCTGCGGAATGGCCACGCAGGCCCGGCGTCGCGAGTCACTTCTGTCCAAATACGTGTTCGAGCACCATGCGCTGTTCCGCGACAGCGGCTGCTGGACGGATTTCATGGCCGGCGAGGAGCCTGAACATACGACGCCGCGACGCCTCCCGACGATCGAGGGAGGCGACATCCTCATCCCCTCGCGCGACCTGCTCCTCGTCGGTGTCACCGAGCGCACCAACCGCGCCGGCGTGCGCCAGCTTGCGACGTCGCTTCGCGATGCCGGCAGCCCGGTGAAAACAATCATCGTCGTCGAACTGCCGAGACAGCGCTCGTTCATGCACCTCGACACCGTCTTCACGTTCACAAGCCGCAACGAATGCCTCATCTATCCGCCGGTGATCCTGCCCGGTGGCAGTCAGGCCGCGACGGTGACCACCATCGATCTGACCAAGAAGGGGATCTCGTACGCGCCGCAGAAGTCGCTGCTCGGAGCATTGAAAAAGCGCGGGTTCGACCTGGAGCCGATCTACTGCGGAGGCAGGAGCGCGGTGGATCAGCAGCGCGAGCAGTGGACCGACGGCGCCAACGCCTTCACGCTCGCCCCAGGGATCATCCTGCTGTACGAGCGGAATGTGCGGACGGCCGAAGAGCTCGCGTCACACGGCTATCACATCGTCTATGAAGACGACCTCCTCCTCGGCCGCACCGAGCTCGAGACGTGGACGGACACGAAGTACGCCATTCAGATGGCCGGCCATGAACTGTCGCGCGCGCGCGGCGGACCGCGTTGCATGACGATGCCGCTCGATCGCGAGGAGTTGTAGCGTGTCCCCCGAGAGGAAGCTCGCCGTCGTTGCCTTCGGCGGAAATGCCCTGCTCCGCTCCGAGGATCACGGTACGCAGGTAGAGCAGATCGCACGCGCGAAACAGGCCGCGCGCTGGCTGGCCGAGATCGTCCGGCACGGCTATAAACTGATCGTCGTCCACGGCAACGGCCCGCAGGTCGGCAACATCCTCGTTCAGGCCGAAGAGGCATCCACGAAGATCCCTCCGCAGTCGCTCGACGTCTGCGTCGCTCAGACCGAGGGGTCGATGGGGTTTCTGCTCCAGCAGGCCATCCGCAACCGGCTCGACAGCATCGGCCTGGGCGGCGACGTGGCTACGATCCTCACGGAGGTCGAGGTCGATCCGAATGATCCGGCGTTCAAGCGGCCAACTAAGCCGATCGGTCCATTCTTCACGCGCTACCGCGCCGAGGCGCTGGAGCGCGACCTCGGATGGACGATGCGTGAGGAGGCTGGGCACGGCTGGCGTCATGTGGTCGCCTCACCGCGGCCGCTCCGCATCCTGAACATCGACACGATCGTGCACATGCTCAACGGCGCGGCGGTCGTGATCGCGGCTGGCGGTGGCGGCATCCCTGTCGTACGTGGCCGCGACGGCCAGTGGCGCGGCGTTGAGGCAGTGATCGACAAGGATTTCTCGTCATCCCTCCTCGCCTCGGAACTGCACGCCGACCACTACGTCGTTCTCACCGGTGTATCCAGGGTGGCCATCGATTTCGAGAAGCCGACGCAGAAGACGCTCGATCGTGTCACCGTCGCCGAAGCGCAGCGCTACCTCGCCGATGGACAGTTTCCCGCGGGCTCGATGGGCCCGAAGATCGAAGCGGCCATCCAATTCGTCACCCGCGGCGGGAAACAGGTGCTCATCACCGACGTCGAGCACCTGCGCGAGGCACTGGAAGGGAAGGAGGGGACGCTAATCCTTCCGTGACTTCGCGTGGTGTCGGTTCGTCGTTCCTCGCTCGCATTTCTCACACGATGAGTGGAATTGCCCGCAGCCTGTCTACCGGTCGTGCGGAGTGGTGCCGATGAGCAGGACCGATGTGGCACAGACACTCTTGTCTGTGCGGGGTCTCGCCCAACTCGAGAGACTGCAAGCGCTCACGGCACGCGGCTTCGGGCCTGAGCACAGACAAGAGTGTCTGTGCCACATCGGTCCCTGGCTTGCGGCGGCAGGCAGGGAGGCGCAATCAGGTCGTGTTCAGTGAAGTGAACGGCGCTTAACCACCGTTTTCAATCTTGACGCGACACTAGACTACTCGTCGCGCGGCTCGGGCGCGCGCCCTTCGGCGATGAGTTGCCTGAGGGCGGAGTTAACGAGCTCTGAAGACGAGTAGTAGCGAGCTACGTCTTCGTCGATCGTCATGCGGATGATCGTCTTGCCAGGACGGTAGAACTTGCCCCGGACACCGTTGCTGAAGTCATATTCCGGCAGAAGGTCGTCAACTTCGTCGATAGGATCTTTGTCTTTGCTCATGAGTGTTTCGGTGCGCGACACTGCCGCGCGGTTTGAACTGCGTCCGTTCCCGAGGATACCTCGGTGTTCCTTTCCTCCGTAACCGTCAAGATTGGATACACTGGCGAGGAATCCGTGCGAGTCAAATTCATCTACAACCCTGCCGCGGGGCGCGGGCGCGCGTCGCGGCATCATGCCGAAGCGGAGCGTCATCTGCGCGCCCTCGGGGCTGATGTCGATGCGTATGCCACCAGCAGTCCGGCGGATCTGACGCGCGCGGCGGCGGAGGCCTCGCGCGGCGGGTACGATCGCGTCGTCGTCAGCGGCGGAGACGGCACGCTGCATCTTGCGGTTCGCGAGTTCGATCTTGCCGGCGGCACGCTCGCGCTGGTGCCGCAGGGGTCCGGTAACGACTTCGCGAAGGTTCTCGGAATCCCGCGTGACGTCGGTGCCGCATGCGAGCTGGCCCTGCGCGGGACAGCGCGCGAGGTCGATGTCGCGATCGCCAACGGCATCCGGTACCTCGGCGTGGCCGGGCTCGGTTTCGACTCCGAGGTGGCCCGCTACGCGAACGACAACGTGAAGTTTCTGCGCGGCTCGCTCGTCTATCTTTACGCCATCCTGCGCGTCCTGCCACGCTTCATGCCGCACCGTGTCACGATCGATGACCATCGCGACGAAGAGATCATGTTCGCGACCGTCGGCAACTCGCGGCAGTACGGTGGAGGGATCCGGATCGTTCCGGATGCTCTGATCGATGATGGCCAGCTCGATCTCTGCATCGTCCACCGGACCTCACGTTCGCAACTGCTGAAGACCCTGCCACGGGCCTATACCGGAACGCATGTGAAGAGTCCGTTCGTGGAGACTGGCCGTGGAACCTCGTTCACATTCGCGTCCGAACAGCCGCTCGATGTCTACGCCGATGGCGAGCGCATCACGGTTACGCCCGTGCGATTCTCGCTGGCCGGCGAACGCCTACGCATCGTCGCGCCTTAAGCAGGCACGGCCGGCAGCGGTGGTTGAGTGCTGGTTGCCAGAGGCTCTGCCAACAGTCGCGCATCAAATGTTTGCCGCGTTGCCCGTAATCCCTACCCAAACGGTCAGGATTCGCGGCGGAGTTCGGCGTTAGACTCCGGAACGTCAAGGAGACACAGCCGAATGGTCCTCATCCCGATGGTGGTCGAGCAGACGAGTCGCGGCGAACGCGCCTACGACATCTACTCCCGCCTTCTTAAAGACAACGTCGTTTTTCTCGGTCAGACCATCGACGACACGGTTTCGAACCTGATCATCGCCCAGCTCCTTTTTCTCGAAGCGGAGAACCCGGAAAAGGACATCTCCGTCTACATCAACTCGCCTGGCGGATCGATTACGGCCGGGCTGGCCATCTACGACACGATGCAATATGTGAAGCCGGACATCCAGACCATCTGTATCGGGCAGGCCGCGTCGATGGCGGCCGTGCTCCTGGCGGCCGGCAAGAAAGGGAAGCGTTTCGCATTGCCGAACTCCCGCGTTCTCATCCACCAGCCGCTCATGCACGGCCTCGGCGGGCAGGCGTCGGAGATCGACATTCACGCCAAAGACATCATGCGGATGAAGGCGAAGATGAATCAGATCCTCGCCAACCATACCGGCCAGCCGGTCGACAAGGTCGACCGCGATACCGATCGCGACTACATCCTGCAGGCTGCCGACGCGGTCGAATACGGCCTCGTAGATCAAGTGATATCAAAACGCGAATAAAGCGTGAAATAGGACTTTGTTACGGAAGACGTAGGAATGCTCTCAGGACGGCTTCACGTTCACGACAGCGCAGCGTAGAATCTAGCGACCTCGAAAAAAAGGATCCAACCACCCAATGTCGAAAAAGGGGAACAGCGGCGATGTCCTTCGTTGCAGCTTCTGCAACAAGAGTCAGCGCGACGTCAAGAAGTTGATCGCCGGCCCGACCGTCTACATCTGTGACGAGTGCGTCGACATCTGCCTCGACATCATCGCCGAGGACCGCAAAGACGAGCCGGGCACGATGGAAGGTTCCGGGCAGCTCCCGAAGCCGAAAGAGATCAAAGAGTTCCTCGATCTCTACGTCATCGGACAGGAGCGCGCCAAGAAGAAGCTCGCGGTCGCCGTCTACAACCATTACAAACGCATCGACTATCACACGCGCAACAACCGGCAGGACGTCGAGCTGCAGAAGTCGAACATCCTTCTCATCGGCCCCACCGGCACCGGCAAGACACTGCTGGCGCAGACATTGGCGCGCATGCTCAGCGTCCCCTTCACCATCGTCGACGCCACGACGCTCACCGAGGCCGGCTACGTCGGCGAGGATGTCGAGAACATCATCCTCAAGCTTTACCAGGCTGCCGGCAACGACAAAGACAAGACCCAACGCGGCATCGTCTACATCGACGAGGTCGATAAGATCTGCCGCAAAGGCGACAACCCGTCGATCACGCGCGACGTGAGCGGTGAAGGCGTCCAGCAGGCGCTGCTCAAGATCCTCGAAGGCACCGTCGCCAACGTCCCCCCGCAGGGCGGGCGGAAACACCCTCACCAGGAGTTCATCCAGATCGACACGACGAACATCCTCTTCATCTGCGGCGGCGCGTTCGTCGGGCTCGAGAACGTCATCGAGAGACGGTTGTCATCGACGTCGATGGGCTTCGGGGCGAAGATCGCCACGAAGAAAGAGAAGCGCACCGGCGAGCTGCTGGCGCAGGTTCATCCCGAGGACCTCATCAAGTTCGGGCTCATCCCCGAGTTCGTCGGCCGGCTGCCGGTCGTGGCCACGCTCAACGAGCTCGACAAGGGCACGCTGATCGAGATCCTCCGCGAGCCGAAGAACTCGCTCGTGCGGCAGTACCAGACCATCATGGGTTTCGAGAACGTGACGCTGAAGTTCCACGATGACGCGCTCGAAGCAATCGCCGAGGAGGCGCTTAAGCGCAACGTCGGCGCACGCGGCCTCAAGATCATCATCGAAGAGCTGATGCTCGAGATCATGTACACGATCCCGTCGCAGGATGCGATCAGCGAATGTGTCATCACCCGTGAGGTCGTCATCAACCGTAGCCAGCCCATCACGTTGTACCGGAAAGCGGGATAGCGGTTCAGGGTTGCTGAGTTTCGGGGTTGCTAAAGTTTCAAGGTTGCTTGAGTTTCAAGGTCGCTGAGCAATCCACCCCAACTTTGCAACCTAGCAACTCAGCAACCTTGTAACTCAGTAACTCAGTAACTCAGTCACACAGCGCAGCAGAAGTAACACCGAGGCCCACAAAGACCATGCCCAACAAACAGCCAGAAATCACAACACTTCCTCTCGTCCCCTTGCGCGACATGGTCGTCTTCCCGGCGATGATGGCGCCATTCGTCGTCGGGCGCCGCGCTTCGATCCTCGCCCTCGAAGCGACGCTGTCAACGTCCGAGAAGAAGATCTTCCTCGCCACGCAGAAAGACCCGAAGATCGACGATCCCTCAATTGGAGAGATCTACCCGATCGGCGTCATCGCCACCGTCGTCCAGAATCTCAAGCTTCCGAACCAGAACGTGAAGGTGATGGTCGAGGGCCTCACCCGAGCGGAGATCATCTCCACCAGCGAGGCAGACGGCTATGTCACCGTCGTCGTGCGTGACATCGATAGCAGCGTGCCGCTCACATCCGAGGTCTCGCAGTACATGCAGAAGCTCGTCGAGATCTTCGAGCAGTACGCGAAAATGTCGCACCACCTGGCCTTCGAAGGCGTCATGTCGACGCTCAAGCTCGACGACCCCGACAGGTTCGCCGACACGCTCGCCTCGCACATCCTCATCACCACTCCCGAAAAGCAGCAGCTCCTCGAGACCATCTCGCCCTACGAGCGCCTGCAGAAGCTGCAGGACTTCCTCGAAGTCGAGATCGAGAAGATCAACATCGACAAGCGCATCAACTCCAAGGTCAAGAAGCAGATGGAGCGCGCCCAGAAGGAGTACTACCTCAACGAGAAGATCAAGGCGATCCACCACGAGCTGGGCCGCAAGGACGATCGCTCCGATGAGGTCGAAGAGCTCCGCCAGAAGATCGAAGAAGCCGGCATGCCGAAGGAGACGAAGGAAAAGGCTCTGCAGGAGCTGAAGCGCCTCGAGGCCATGCCGGGCGTTTCCGCTGAAGCCACGGTCTCACGTAACTACATCGAGTGGCTCGTCTCCGTTCCCTGGAAGAAAACGACCAAAGAGATCAAGGACATCGATCTCGCCGAACAGATCCTGAACGAGGATCATTACGGCCTCGACAAGATCAAAGAACGCATCCTGGAGTTCCTGGCCGTGCGCCAGCTCGTCAAGGGACCGAAGGGGACGATCCTCTGCTTCGTGGGACCGCCAGGCGTCGGCAAGACCTCACTGGCGAAGTCGATCGCACGCGCCACCGGCCGCAAGTTCGTTCGTCTCTCCCTCGGCGGCGTTCGCGATGAGGCGGAGATCCGCGGACATCGACGGACTTATATCGGCGCCTTCCCCGGCCAGATCATCCAGCGCATGAAGAAGGCAGGGACGATCAACCCGGTCTTCCTCCTCGACGAGGTCGACAAAATGTCGATGGACTTCCGCGGCGATCCCTCGGCGGCGCTTCTCGAGGTGCTCGATCCGGAGCAGAACAACGCCTTCACCGATCACTACCTCGACGTCGAATACGACCTCTCCAAGGTCATGTTCATCGCCACCGCCAACGTGACCCACACCATCCCGGCGCCGCTCAGGGACCGGATGGAGATCATCTCTCTCTCCGGCTACACGCATCTCGAGAAGCTCGCCATCGGCAAGCAGTTCCTGGTGCCCAAGCAGAAGCAGGAGCAGGGCATCGACGAGGCGCAGGTCGATTTTCTCGACAACGCCATCGAGGAGCTGATCGACTCGTACACCCGCGAGGCCGGCGTGCGCAGCCTCGAGCGCGAGATCGGCTCCGTGCTGCGCAAAGTGGCTCGCCAGGTCGTAAAGCACGGTCCCGACATCAAGACGAAAATGGACCGCGCCAAAGTGCGCGAGCTCCTCGGCAAAGCCAAGTTCCGCTCGCAGCAGATTCATGACAAGAGCGAGATCGGGCTGGCTACCGGCCTGGCCTGGACGGAAGTCGGCGGCGAGATCCTGTCGACCGAAGTAGCGATCTCGCGCGGCAAAGGCAATCTGATCCTCACCGGCAAGCTCGGCGACGTGATGCAGGAATCGGCGCGAGCCGCGCTGTCTTACGTCCGCTCGCGGGCGGAGCTGTTCGGCCTCGATGCCGACTTTCACGCCAACATGGACATTCACATCCACGTGCCCGAGGGAGCGATTCCGAAGGACGGCCCCTCGGCCGGCATCACCATGGCCACGGCGCTCCTCTCCGCCGTCACGCGCATTCCGGTTCATCGCGACATCGCCATGACCGGTGAGATCACGCTGCGCGGAAAAGTGCTGCCTGTCGGCGGCGTGAAGGACAAGATCCTTGCCGCCGCCCGAGCCGGCATCACGCGCATCATCCTGCCCGCGGAAAACGAGCGCGACCTCGAGGACATCCCCGCGGACGTCCGCGAGAAAATGGAGTTCGATCTCGTCGAGTCGATGGATCAAGTCGTCATCCATGCCCTCGACGGCACGATCGTCCCGCTGGCCAAGAAGCTTCCCGAAGCGGAGAGCGTTCTCGGTTCAGAGCCACCGATTCATTGATGTTGTGGGGGTGGGGGGTGGGGAGTGGGGGGTGGGAGCAAAGGCAGAACGGTAAGTTCGTCATCGCTCCCGCACCCTCACACCACTTCCCAAACCTCACTTCCCAAACCTCACTTTCCAAATCTCACTCATCGCTCCCACACCCCACTCCCTACACCCCACCCCCCGCCCCATGGCACGGATGTTCCATTCTGACCCTTCGTGACCATCTCTTGACCAGCACCGGAGAATACCGGCACAATCCTCGTCGTTAACCCTCAAAACTACTCGCTCCCCTCTTCGCAGCACCCCTGCTTTGCATTTTCCTAAGCAAGACACCAATTGGACATCCGAACAGTCGAGTTCCACCGCGCGGCGTACAAGGCCGACGACTTTCCGACTGACCGCAGGCCACAATTTGCAATGGTCGGCCGCTCCAACGTCGGAAAGTCGAGCCTCATCAACGCCGTTTTGAAACGGAAAGCGGTTGCCCGGGTGAGCCAGACCCCGGGAAAGACGCAGGCCATTCAGTTCTATCTGATCAACGATCGCTTCTACATCGTCGACTTCCCCGGCTATGGATACGCGAAAGTTCCGAAGGACATCGCCCGCTCGTGGGGCGAGCTCGTACGCGGCTATCTCGAGAGCGCCGACGCTCTCCAGTTGATCTTTATTCTTCTCGACGCCCGGCGCACTCCCAGCCCGGAAGATCGTCAAATGCACGACTGGACCATCGCGTCCGGAATCGACGAACGCATCCTCATGACCAAGAGCGACAAGCTGTCGAACAACCAGCGCACCAAGAGCCGCATGGCCATCGCCAAAGAGCTCCAGATCACCGAAGACCGCCTCATCGCCTGCTCCACCGTTACGAAAATCGGAATCCAGGAAGTGCGGCGCGAGATTGCATCGCGCTTCTGAAACGTAACTCTCTCAGAGCCACCCAACCAACGAGGTCTGAACCATGTCCGAAACCGAATTCGAAGACGAATCGACTGTCGCCGTAGCGGAGTTGCCACCCGAGAAGCCCGAGAAGGTCGCGCGCAAGACCACGCGGAAACCGAAGGCCGACAAAGCCGTGGCATCCGCGGTGGCCGTCGAGACGCCTGCGGCCGACGCCATCAGCGCGGAACCCGAGGCAGCCGCTGCCGTTGTCGTCGATCGGGAAGCGCGCAGTGAGCCCGTCGACGTCGAAAACGACGACGCCGAACCGCTCGCCACGGTTCCGGCGCAACTGAACAAACGCAACGAGCCGACCCAGGCCGCGGAGACGCTCGACATCCGCGTCCTCAAAGAGATGAAACTCCCCGACCTCACCAAGGTGGCCAAAGAGCACGGCATCGAGAACGCCACCGGCATGCGCAAGCAGGACCTCATCTTTTCGGTCCTCCAGGTCCAGACTGAAAAGTCAGGCCTCATCTTCTCGGAAGGTGTTCTCGAATGCCTCCCCGACGGTTTCGGCTTCCTGCGCGCCCCCGAGTACAACTACCTGCCCGGCCCGGACGACATCTACGTCTCGCCCTCGCAGATCCGCCGTTTCGACCTGCACACCGGCGATACCGTCTCCGGTCAGGTCCGCCCGCCGAAGGAAGGGGAGCGCTACTTCGCTCTCATCAAGGTGGAAGCGGTCAACTTCGAGCATCCCGACGTGGCGCGCGAGAAGATCCTCTTCGACAACCTCACGCCCCTTTACCCGGAACAGCGCATCAAGCTCGAAGTGCCTTCGAACATGTCGTCACGCGTGCTCGACCTCATCGCACCGGTCGGCAAGGGACAGCGCGGCCTGATCGTCGCCCCGCCCAGAACCGGCAAGACGATGATCCTGCAGGCCATCGCCAACTCGATCACCAGCAACCATCCCGAGGTCACGCTCATCGTTCTCCTCATCGATGAGCGGCCCGAGGAAGTCACGGACATGCAGCGCAGCGTCAAGGGCGAAGTCATTTCCTCGACCTTCGACGAGCCTGCTTCGCGTCACGTGCAGGTCGCCGAGATGGTCATCGAGAAAGCCAAGCGTCTCGTCGAGCACCGCCGCGACGTGGTCATCCTGCTCGACTCGATTACCCGCCTGGCCCGCGCCTACAACACCGTCGTTCCCCCTTCAGGCAAGGTTCTCTCCGGCGGCGTCGACTCCAACGCCCTCCAGCGCCCGAAGCGCTTCTTCGGTTCCGCGCGTAACGTCGAAGAAGGGGGCTCGCTGACGATCATCGCCACCGCTCTGATCGACACCGGCTCGCGCATGGACGACGTCATTTTCGAGGAGTTCAAAGGCACCGGCAACATGGAGGTTCACCTCGACCGCAAGCTCTCAGACAAGCGCGTCTTCCCAGCCATCGACATCAACAAGTCCGGCACGCGCAAAGAAGAGCTGCTCCTCGAGCGCAACGAGCTCAATCGCATCTGGGTCCTGCGCAAGGTCTTCTCGCCGCTTTCGACAGTCGAGTCGATGGAGCTGCTGGTCGAGAAGCTGGAAAAAACGAGGACGAATTCGGAGTTTCTGAACTCGATGTCGTCGATGTAAGGCGCATGTCCACCCACGGATCAAGGCAGTCGCGATCTTTCCTGCTTTGCCTGGGATTGCTGCTCTTGGCCGCTCCGGCGTTCGCCCGCGGCCACGATGTCTCCGGCCATTACGAACGTAATGGTGAGAATGAACAGGCTTCCCTCGACGTGACCGTGCTTTCTGGCGACCGTATCAAAGTCAGCGGGATCGCGCTCTGGAACACACGAAACGAGAAGTACGGACCGAACATCGGTGAGTTGGCGTTCGAAGCCGTGCTGAAGGACGACGTCCTTTCCTGGAGCGACACCGACGGCTACCGGATCGTGATCCGTTTTTCACGGCACGCACTCGACGTCACCGAGCGAAGCGTCGACGGCCACTTCGGCATGAACGTGACCTTCGCCGGGCACTATGAGCGGACAACCGCAAAACCGGCGAACTGATCAACCGCAACGCGGCAGTTACTGTACTGTCGCACTGGTAGCGGCAACGGGCATCGTGGAGCGCGTAGACGCCTGCAGATAGCGGCCCGGCAGAGGATGGTCGAGGTATGGCGCGATGATCTGCGAGGCGGCCACGAGGCGGTTCAGGTCGACCGCGGTGTCGATGCCCATCTTCTCGAGCATGTAGACGAGGTCCTCGGTGGCCATGTTGCCGCTTGCACCAGGCGCGTACGGACACCCGCCCAGACCACCCGAGGAGGCGTCGAACGTGGGGATGCCCATCTCCAGCGCGGCCAGCGTGTTCGCCAAGGCGGTCCCACGCGTGTCGTGAAAGTGCATGGCCAGCTTCGACGCGGGAATCACCTGAAGAAGCATGCCGATCACGCCCTGTACCTGAACGGGAGTGCCGACGCCGATCGTGTCGCCCACCGACACTTCGTAGCAGCCGAGGTCGAGGAGCCGCGCGCAGACCTCGAGCACTTTCTCCGGCGCCACGTCGCCTTCATATGGGCAGCCGAACGCCGTCGATACGTAGCCCCGCACGCGCATCCCCTCGGCGCGAGCGCGCTGCGCTACCGGCGCGTAGTTGATAAACGATTCGTCGATCGACATGTTGATGTTGCGTTTGTTGAACGTCTCGGAGGCCGCGGTGAAGATGGCGATCGACTTCACGTTCGCCTCGATGGCGCGTTCGAGCCCTTTCATGTTCGGCACGAGGACGGGGTAGTCGACCCCCGGGTCCTTCGGGATGCTGCGGTAGACCTCCGCCGTGTCAGCCATCTGCGGGACCCACTTCGGGCTGACGAATGCTCCCGCCTCGATCGTGCGCAGCCCCGCGTCAGCGAGCGCGGTGATGTAGTCGATCTTCGCCTCGGTCGGGATCGTCACCTTCTCGTTCTGCAGCCCGTCGCGCGGGCCGACTTCGACTACGTGGACGTGGTCGGTTGTGATTTTCATGAGAGCGTCACAAGGTCCAAACCGGGCTGCACGAGCTCCCCTTCCTTACAGTTGATCGAAACGACAGTGCCGTCGCGCGGCGCGGTGAGCTGATGTTCCATCTTCATCGCTTCGAGAATCAGTAAAGGGGTGCCCTTCGCCACCTCGTCGCCGATGGCGACGAGAATCTTCAGCACCACGCCCGGCATCGGAGCGCTCATCGAGTGATCGCGATGCTTCGCCCGTGCACGCAACCCTTTGTCAGCGACCTCGGCGATCCAGATCTCGCCGTCGTACGCGAAGCTGACCTCCGTTCCATCGACGATGAAGGGGACGAGATGCGTGCGGCCGTCGACGCGCAGCTCCGCCTCGCTGCCGTGTACGGCAACCAGCTCGATCTCGTGCTCGCCGAGGCGGAAACGGCCACCGTCGCGCTCGAGGTTCAGCTCGTGCGACTGGCCGCCGATGGTTACGCTCTTCTCCGTCACCATCGGAGTCTATCGCGAGAGGAACGCCGAGTTCGTAGCGCTGGCGGCCCGCCGGCTGGACCGCCAGCAGCTCGCTGGCGCGTTGAAGTGTCGCCGCCGAGCCGGCGGCGGTCCAGCCGTCGAGCCGACGGCGCTACGCTCGCTAATACCGCGATCCCGGCGAATCGATCGCCACGCCGCTGGCGCAGAGCGGGCAAGTCGATTCGTCGTAGGTGTCCAGCGCCAGCGTCAACAGCGATTCATAGGGCGCATCGAACGGATTCCCTTTGCCGCTGCGATTGAGGATCGAGGCGAATCCGGCCACCCGTCCTCCGAGGCGTTCAACGACGGCGGCAGTCTCCCGCGTCGACTTGCCCGTGGTCACCACATCCTCGACGATCACGACCGGCTCGTCCGGGACGATTCGAAACCCGCGCCGCATCGTCATCTCGCCCTCTTTGCGCTCCGTGAACACGGACGGTACGCCGAGCGCCTCGGCGACCGTATAGCCGATGATCACGCCGCCGAGAGCGGGAGCAACGATCTTTGCCGGCCGCATGTCGCCCAGCGCTGCCGCGAGCGCTTCGCCGATCGCCTTCGCATTGCGCGGATGTTCGAGCAGCAGCGCGCACTGCACGTAGCCGGCGCTGTGCAATCCGGAGGAGAGCCGGAAGTGGCCGCTCAGCAATGCGCCCGTTTCGCGGAGGAGTGCGGCAACGTCGAGCGCCATGGCCGGCGAGAATAGAATGGCGGGAGGAGTAAGCGCAACATGGGCAATCTGACAGAGAAGATTCGCGCCGAGCTCACCGCGGCGATGAAAGCGCGGGACGCGGAGAGACTTTCCACGCTGCGCATGCTGCAGTCGTCGTTCAAGTATCAGCAGATCGAATCGGGCCATGAGCTGAGCGACGAAGAGGCGATGGCGGTCATCCGCAAGGCGGTCAAGCAGCGGCTGGATTCGATCGAGCAGTTCACGAAAGGTAACCGCCCCGAACTGGCCGACAAAGAACGGCGGGAAATGGAGCTGCTCAAGACCTGGCTCCCGCCCGAGCTGACCGACGCGGAGATCGAAGCCGGAGTCCGCGAAATCGTTGCCGCGACCGGCGCCCAGTCAAAGAAGGATATGGGCAAGGTGATGAAGGAAGCCTCGGCGCAGTACAAAGGAAGAGTGGATGGGAGGAAGTTGCAGGAGATCGTGAGCCGGCTGCTGCCTTGAGGGTTCGGGTCTCGCGGTCTCGCGGTTGCGAGGTCGCGAGGCAACCACGGCCCGATTCCCAGGCTGCGAGACCGCGAAACCCCGAGACCCCGAGACCGCAAAAACATGCTCACCAAAACCGAACGCGCCCGCTACGCCCGTCATCTGATCCTCCCCGAGGTTGGTGAGGCGGGACAGGAGAAGCTCAAGGCCGGGTCCGTGCTGGTTGTCGGGGCGGGAGGGTTGGGCAGTCCGGTCTCTCTCTACCTCGCCGCGGCCGGTGTCGGGCGCATCGGACTGGTCGACTTTGACGAAGTCGATGCCAGCAACCTTCAACGGCAGGTGCTGTACGGCGCATCGGACGTCGGCCGTCCGAAGCTGGAAGCGGCGCGCGACAGGCTTCACGATCTCAATCCCGAGATCGCCATCGAGACGCATGGCGCCGCGCTGACCTCGGACAACGCGCTCGCCATCATTGCGAACTACGACGTCATCGTCGACGGCACCGACAACTTCGCCACCCGCTATCTCGTCAACGACGCCTGCGTGCTTCTCGACAAACCGAACGTCTACGGCTCGATCTTTCGCTTCGAGGGTCAGGCCTCCGTTTTCTCCGCGCTGGAAGGCCCCTGCTATCGATGCCTCTACCCCGAGCCGCCACCGCCGCATCTCGTCCCGTCGTGCGCGGAAGGAGGCGTCCTGGGCGTGTTACCGGGTGTCATCGGCACGATTCAGGCGACAGAAACGATCAAGCTGCTCGCCGGCATCGGAGAGACGCTCGTAGGCCGCCTGCTGCTCTTCGATGCGCTGCGGATGTCGTTTCGCACCTTGCGCCTGCGGCAGCAGCACGACCAGCACGCAGCGATCACCGGCCTCATCGACTACGACCAGTTCTGCAATCCTGCCAATCTCCACGAGGTCACGCAGATCGTTGACGGCGCCGTGGTCATCGACGTCCGCGAGCCTTACGAATGGGATGCGGGACACATCGACGGTGCACGCCAGATCCCCCTCGGCGAGCTACCGAATCGCCTGGGCGAGCTCCCGCGCGACGCCGACATCGTCTTCTACTGCCAGGCCGGTGGCCGGTCGGCGCGGGCTCTCGACATCGCCCGCGACGCGGGACTCACCCGCGCCAAACACCTGCGCGGCGGCTACGCGGGTTGGAACAAAACGTAGGTCGGATTCTCCAGGCTCGACTCGCGCTGGCGAAACGCCACCTCCCCAACCTGTCGGACTAGCCTGGATTTCTCACCATCTGATTGAAATCGCAGGCACGGTGTTAGTCGAAGGTGCCCCTTCGTCGCTGTCGCTCCTCAGGGCAGGCTCCGGCGGATGAGGGGGCTTTGGCTCTTGCAGAGCAGTGGACTATTTTCACGAACGGGCGGGTGGAAACGATTGAAAACAGTCAACTTCGCCGCGAGAACCGCCCCCTCATCCGCCTGTCGGCACCTTCTCCTCCGCAAGAAACCGCGGGGGAGAAGGGCTCTCGACGGGGTACAGAGTGCCGACGATTCCAGTGAGAGTGTGAGAAATGCGGGCTAGGAGTCTGCGCGGTAGAAGGTCGCACGCGTTGGTGGTGGGGTTCGCGGGGTCCCCTTTCAAATCCGCGAACGCCTTTTGCAACGCGCGGATTGGCTTTCTCTTTCTGCAATCCACCAATTCCGGTGCGTCAACACACCGTCCGAGCGTGTTAATACACCTTTCGAGCGTGTTAACACACCTTTCGAGCGTGTTAACACACCTTTCGAGCGTGTTAACACACCTTTCGAGCGTGTTAATACACCTTTCGGGTGTGTTAACACACCTTTCGGGCGTGTTAATACACCTTTCGGGCGTGTTAACACACCTTTCGAGCGTGTTAATACACCTTTCGAGCGTGTTAATACACCTTTCGGGCGTGTTAACACACCTTCCGAGCGTGTTAATACACCTTTCGGGTGTTAACACACCCTCCGAGCGTGTTAATACACCTTTCGGGCGTGTTAACACACCTTCGGAGTGCGTTAACTCGAACACAAAGGCTCACCGTGATGGTACCGATCGAGAACCCTCTCCCCGCGATCGAGCGGGGAGAGGGTGGGCCCCTTCGTCGCTGTCGCTCGTCTGGGCAGGCTTGCTTCCTGCTCTTACCGCGTCGCACCAAACATCACCACGATCGACTTTCCCGTGCCGCGCCGCATGGTCATGCCGTCGATGATGGCGATGCCGCAATCTTCGAAATGCGGCGAGAGGATGTTGTCGCGGTGGCCGGGGGACTCCATCCAGCCGACCAGTAGCAGCTCGGTCGTCTCGAAGCCGGTGGCGAGATTCTCGCCGGCGTAGTGGATTTCGTAGCCGTGCGGCGCAAGCCATGTGAACGGTGAGCGGCCATCGGGCGACTCGTGGGCCCAGTAACCCTGATCCTCCATATCGCGCATTCGGTCTTCCGCGGCGGCATCCAGCCGCAAATCCTCCCGCAGCAGCGGAAGGTTGTGCTCCGCGCGATAGACGTTCATGGCCGCGACGACCGACGCTCGCGTGATATCCGAGGCGAGCGCCGGCGTCGCAACCAGGAGGAGAAGGGCCAGGAACCGTTTCATGGACAGTTATTTTGCCTGAGCCGCGAGCATTTGTGGAGTGGTCGCCGGCTGATTTACCAGATCTGTGTACTCAAAGAGTGCCGTCGAGAGGTAACGCTCGCCCGTGTCGGGGAGGACGACCACGACCCGTTTGCCCGCGCCGAGCTCCTTGGCGATCTCGATCGCCGCCCAGGCGATCGCTCCGGAGGAAATGCCGACGAAGACGCCTTCCTCCTTCGACAGCCGCCGCGCCGTCACCTGCGCGTCGTCCCAGGTGACGTCGACGATACGGTCGACGACCTTCGGGTCGTAGATGGCCGGGACTAAGCCGGCGCCGATCCCTTGCAGCTTGTGCGGGTTGTGCGTGCCGCCCTTGAGCACCTGCGACTCGATCGGCTCCACAGCGACGATGAGCGTGTCGGGCTTCTCTTTCTTGAAGACCTGACCGACCCCCGTGACGGTGCCGCCGGTGCCCACACCGGCGACGATGGCGTCGACCTTGCTGTCCGTGTCGCGAAGGATCTCCTGCGCCGTGGTCTCGCGATGGACCTTGAGGTTGGCCGGGTTATCGAACTGTCTCGACAGCCACGATCCTTCGTTGTTCGCCGCGTACTCCTCGGCGACACGCTGTGCTTCCTTGATGCCCTTCGGTCCCGGCGTGAGGATGAGCTCCGCGCCGAGGGCCTGGAACAGTTTGCGGCGCTCCACCGACATCGTGTCTGGCATGACCAGCGTGCACTTGTAGCCTTTCGCCGCAGCGACGAAAGCCAGGCCGATGCCGGTATTGCCACTGGTCGCCTCGACGATCGTCGAGTAGCCGGGCTTGATCTCGCCGGCTTTCTCTGCCTCGCTGACCATGGAGATGGCGATGCGGTCCTTGACCGATGAGAGCGGATTGAACGATTCGAGTTTGGCGACTACCTCCGCCGCTCCGGCGGGGACGATGCGGTTGAGCCTCACGAGCGGCGTGCGCCCGATCAACTCGGTGATGTTGTTGTAGATCTTCCCGTGCATTTCGTTCCTCCTAAAACAAAAGACCCGAGCGATCTGCCCGGGTCTCATTCGACGATAAGTGGCTGTGGACGCGCCTACGTTCGCTCGAACGGACCTGTGAGGCGGCGGCAACAGATGATCGGCTGCATGTCATCGGTGACGCTATGACGGTTGACCGCGGTTGTCAATGTTGCGGTCGCGCGGTTACGCGGTCTCACGGCTGGGGTTGCCAGTATTCGGTTGCTGGGTTACTCGGTTGCTGGGTTGCTAAAAGAGAGACTGACTCTCTCTCAACTTCTGCAACCGAGCAACTCTGCAACTCAGCAACCAGTAACCCCACCTCGCGACCCCGCAACCGCGAGACCCCGCGACCGCGATATCACGCCGCGTCACTCTCCTCGCCGAGGTACCGGTATCCGATCTTGGCGACGGCAACGATCACGGCGGCATCGGTTCCGACCGCTTTCTGCAGTTTGCGGCGGAGGCGCGTCACGTGCGTGTCGACGGTGCGGCTGTTGAGATTGAGATCGACCCGGTAGTTCCAGACGCGCGAGAGCAGCTCATCGCGCGGCACGACGCGCTCCTTGTTGCGGAAGAGGTACATGAGCAGGTCGAACTCTTTGGGCGAGAGCTTCAGCTTCTGGTCTTTCGCGGAGGCTTCGCGCGTCGACGGATCGAGCTTGATGAGGGTGTCTTCGCAGATGGTCTTCGTCGTGAGCGAGGTGGCGTCGCTGCGCCGCATGACGGCGTCGATGCGGGCGAAGAGCTCCTGAAGGCCGAACGGTTTGGTGATGTAGTCGTCCGCGCCGCCGCGCAGACCGCGTACCTTGTCCGTCTCCTGCCCGCGGGCGGTCAGGAGGATGACCGGGATCTTCGAGAATTTGCGGATGTGGTCGAGGACTTCGAAGCCGCTTTTCTTCGGCAGCATGAGGTCGAGCAGCACCAGATCGGGCGACTCGGCGTGGAAGATGCGGATGGCCTCTTCTCCGTCGGCGGCCAGCACCGTTTCGTAATTCTCCATGCGGAGATTGATCTCCAGCCCCTGCCGCAGCCCTGCTTCATCTTCAACGATCAAGATTTTCGTCATCGGCAATCTCCGGTGTATGTACGAGCCTTCGGCGGCAAGAGTTTCTAGAGCGTCTGCGGAGCGAACTGCGCCAGGGATGCGGTCTTCCTCGATTGCGGGCGCGGAAAGATGAGCCGGAAGGTCGAGCCGGCGCCCGGCTTCGATTCCACTTCGATCGTGCCGCCATGCGAAGCGAGGATCTGTTGCACCAGGGTCAACCCCAGCCCCGCGCCGCGGCGTGTCTGGGTGTCGGAGAACTGCGCGCGGTAGTAGGGCTCGAAGATGTGCGTGAGGTCGTCGGCATCGATGCCGATGCCGCGGTCTCTCACTTCGATCACCACCGAGGCCTCCGTCTGCCGGAGGAAGACGTCGATGGCTTTGTGCTCATCGCCGGAGTACTTGATGGCGTTGTCGATCAGGTTCAGCACGGCGCGCGAGACGGCGTCGCGGTCCCACGACTGTTCTTCGACGGCGTCGTCGATATGGAGCTTGACGTCAAAGCCGCGGCTCCGGATCCACGATTCGTAAGTCGAGATGAGCGAGGTCAGCAGATCGCGCGGGTAGACCGGCGTGAACGCCAGCGCCTTGGCGTTGCGGTTCTGGATGCGGGCCACGTCGAGGACGTTCTCGACCAGGTGTGAGAGGTGCAGCACCTCCCGGAGGATCGAGTCTTCGATCTCGTGGCGCTGCTTCTCCGGCAGGCGCGTAGCGCCGCGCTTGAGCGTCTCTGCCCCCAGGCGGATCATCGACAGCGGCGTGCGCAGTTCGTGCGACACATTCGCCACCAGCGCACCGCGCAGCTTCATCGTGTCCGCCTCGCGCATGAGGCCGCGCATGGCCATGTACGCGCCGAGCGCCGTGAGCGACAAGGCGAAGGCGCTGAGGAGAATGCTGATCAGCCGGGCGTTCTCCCATCCGGACGTTCCATAACCTGTCTCGACGAAACCGCGAACCGCGTAAGACGCGAGCGGCGCGGCCAAAGGCGTGACGAACGCGTAGCCCTTGCCGGTCCTGATCGCGCCGAGGGCGGACGGGGTGCCGATGATGGACACTTGCGCCTGCTGGGAGAGCCCCTGCGCCTGCATGAGCGGCTGGTGTGCCAGCACGGGTTGGACGCGGGCCAGAAGCAGCGAGGGATCGTACGTATAGCGAACGATGCCGCTGGAGGAGTAGAGCTCTTGCGTCAGGCGCGTCGTCGTGTGCGCGGCTCCGGGTCCCTCGCTGGCAAAGACCGCGCTGGCGGGGTCGGCGTCGGGAACGTATAGCGCGGAGATGATCCAGTCGTTGTCGTGGACCCAGTTCTGCAGTTCGTCCGATGACGGCGAACGCCGCTCCACCCCCTGCCACTCCTCGGATGCGCGATGCAGCTCATTGCCGACGGCCGCGTCGATCCGGCGCGCGGTGATGTCCGCCGCATAACCGGCGTACTGCTTCGCCAGCGTGTCGACACCGTGCTCCATCCGCGAAGAGAGCACGTATGAGCGCCACGCCAGAACGCCCAGGCCGGCCATGACGATGAGAAAAGGGATGAGGATCGCCGAGACGTGGTCAGGCCGGTCACCCGATTTCGGGCTCACCTTCCACTTCGCCATGAAGGCACGGACCATTTGTCTCCGTCGTCACGGCTGCGGCGCTGTCGCCGTGGCGGCCATGGCGTGCTCCTGCGCCAGATGCTGCGCCACCATCTTGTCGATCTGCGCCTTTGAATACGGCGCCAGCCTCACGTCGATCTTCTTCAAAATGCCCTGGCGCTTGACGATGATCCAGAGCACTCCTGTTTCCTTCGCTCCGTAGAGGATCTGCTTGAAATCCTTGATGTCCGCCTCGATGGTGCTGTGACCGTTGACGGACATGAGCCGGTCGCCGGGCAGGAGACCGGCATGCACCGCTGGGCCGTCGTCGTTGACGGCTTTGACGATGATGCCGGGATTGAGCTCTTCGATCTGCGCGCCGAGGTAGCGCCGGCCGCTCGAAAGCTGACGGATGGCCTGCTCGCAGTCGCGGGCAGAGGCGGTGCACATCTTTCGCTCCTGGGCATACGCCGAGGGAACGAAGAGAAGCGCCGCAAAAACGAAATGGGGAAGTCGGGCTGTCATGGTTAGGTGCCGGGGTCCTTGGCCGACCCTCAATCTAATCTGCTATTGCCGGGATGTTGATTACAAATCAGCAAATGTCGAATGAATTCCCTGTAATACAAGAAGTTAGCTGCATTTGTATCACGTGAAGCGGAACGCGCCGAACGCGGAGGCGACGTGAAAGTCGGGCGGCGTTTTCCCCGTGGGCTGCCAAGCGCTGAAATCGTCGCCGTGCGCAGCGCTGCGATCGATACGGTAGAGGTTGCCTCGCCACTCGTCTCCGCTCCTCGGCGCGGCGCCAAGCGAAGCGAATGGCACCCGGATGACGATGTGCCACGCGCGTCCTTCCCGTAGAAGTGCGGCGAAGAGGCCGTCGCAGGTCCAGGCCCGGTCGGTCGTCATCGTGGCGCGGATGCCGTCGGGCGAGTCGATACGAGCGTCGAAGGTCGTTCCGAGCGGGTTGACTTCGATCTCGAAGTAGGGCGTGAGGCCGTTCGGTGCGAGAAAGACTTCGACGACATCCTCCCGCCAAAGCGGCTCATCGTGCCCGAGGTAGGTGGCCACAACCTCCTCGTCGTCCTCGGCACGGAAAACGATCGTGAGAACCTCGTCGTCGTAGTAGGCGGCCACGGACGTCTCCAGCCGGGGTGGTTCGCCGTCGATGGCGCGCCGCAGGGCAACCGGGGCACAGACCGGCGGAATCGCCCACGGCTCTTCTATCGAGAAGTCCGCACGCGGCACATCGAGCGATGGGATATTCATTCCGAAATCATACGGCCTGGACCGGCGCGGCATATCGCGTGCAATGGCCGGGAAGCGATGGTGGATCTTGAACTGGATGACCTGAAACGGGAGTTTCTCGTGGAAGCGGACGAGAAGGTGCGCGAGATCCAGGAGAAGCTCGACGGTGAGCAGTCGCCGGAATCGCTGGCGCGGATGACGTATCTCGCCCATCAGCTCAAGGGCTCGGGCGGGAGCTACGGTTTCTCGCGAATTTCCACCGACGGCGCCGGCCTCGAGACCGCGCTGGAGCTGCTCACGGCGCAGGGAACACGCCCCGGCATCGACGACCGTATTCAGCACCATGTTTTCAATCTGCGGGCTGAAGTCGATCTGCGGATGAAGGAGCTGGCGGTGGCTGTGGCGCGGTAGCGGGGTTGCGGAGGTCTCGAGGTTGCGCGGTCTCGCGGTCTCTTGGGTTGCTTGGTTGCTTAGGGTTACTGCTCGTCAGACTGACAGACATTTCCTCTGGTTACGGCCTGCGCGGTCCACGACCCCTCCGGGGTCGGGTTCTGGCGCCGATCCCTAACCGGTGGCGGCGCGTCCTTCGGCGCTTGCCACCGGCTAATCTACGGAACGCCTCCGGCGTGCTTCGCGCTCGAATCTGCCAGCGATCTACTCACGCGCACCCTGAACGTCCAAACGCAAGGGCCCCCGTCGGTGCGCTGATCATGGTGTCCACCCGACACCGCGAGACCGCGCAACCCCGAGACCGCGCGACCGCGAAACCCCGAGACCGCGCGACCGCGAAACCGCGCGTGACCGCCCTACGCCGCCGACACCTTTACCGGCCGCCCTGGATCCGCCGCCTGCACCTGGTTGCGCCCGTTCTTCTTGGCCCGGTAGAGGGCCTTGTCCGCCGCCACGATCAGCTCCTTCGCCGAGTGGATGCGCGGGTGGGGCACCGTAGCCACGCCGATGCTGACCGTCGCGGAGATCGGACCGGCGTGCGTCTTGACCGGCGTCAATTCGATCGACCGCCGGATCTGCTCGGCGAAGATGAGCGCGGCCTCGAGCAAGGTCTCCGGCAGCATCAGGGCGAACTCCTCGCCGCCGTAGCGAGCAGCCAGGTCGGTGGTCCGGATCGCCTCCTGGAAGATCTTCGAGATGGCTTTGAGCACCTCGTCGCCGATGGCGTGGCCGTAGGTGTCGTTGACCTTCTTGAAGAAGTCGAGATCGACGATGACAAATGAAAGCGGCCGCTGGTAGCGCGCTGATTCCTCGAACGCGCGAAAGAGCTCGTCCTGGAGGTGGCGGTGGTTGTAGAGCTTCGTCAGTCCGTCGGTGATCGAGAGCAGTTCCAGCCGGTGGTTGCTCTCCATCAGCTCCTTCTGCAGGTCGACGATCCGCTTGGCGGCGCGGATGCGGGCCATCAGCTCGGGATACTGGAACGGCTTGGTGATGTAGTCGTCCGCGCCGAGGTCGAGACCCTCGACCTTGTCGGCCTGATCGTCCTCGCCGGTGAGCATGATGATGTATCGGTTGCGCAGCTCCGGCTCGGACTTGAGCTGACGACAGAGCTCGACGCCGTCCATGTCCGGAAGACGCCGGTCGAGAATAGCCAGGTCCCATGCCACTTTCGGAAGCTGCTCCCTGGCCTCCTGCCCCATCCCGAATTCGATGCTCTCATAGCCGCTGCGCTTGAGAAACAGGCGCACCAGCCGCCGGATGGCCGGATCGTCGTCGACGACAGCGACCTGGAATGGTTGATCGGGCATGGAGGTGCATTCCGCAAACGTGATGCCATGACGCGGTTGCGGGGTCTCGGGGTTGCGCGGTCTTGCGGTTGGTGGATCCTGGGGTTACTGAGTGCAGGTCCCCTGAATTCAGGTCCAGGGCCGAACCCATACAGTGGCGTGGGCTTCTGGCCTGAAGGACTCACGCGGAGGCGCGGAGTGCGCGGAGAAAGATGTTCCTCGTCCACTCCTCCGCGTCTCCGCGTGAGTTCAAGTCGTTCGTTCCAGCGTCACCTGCACACGAACTTCCGGGAAGCTGTACTGAGTTGCTTGGTTGCAGCGAGGGTCACCAATCTTGTTTCTTGCAACCTGACCCAGTAACCCAACCCCGAGACCGCGTAACCGCGCGACCCCGCTACAGCGACTCCACACGCATGGAGATATCCAACGCCACCACCGAATGCGTCAACGCCCCAATCGAGATCCGATCGACGCCCGTCTCCGCGATCTCGCGGACGTTGTCGAGGGTGATGCCGCCCGATGCTTCGAGCGGGACCGCGCCGGCGACGCGTGTCACGGCGGCGCGCATCGCCGCCGGCGGCATGTTGTCGAGGAGGATGAAGTCGGGGCGAAGGGCCAGCGCTTCGTCCAGCTCGGCGGCGTTGCGCACCTCGACCATGATCGCCTGCGACATCTTCCGCACACGGATCCGCTCCACCGCGGCGGTGATCGAGCCGGCCCGGTCGATGTGGTTGTTCTTGACCAGGAACATGTCGTACATCCCGATGCGGTGGTTCTCCCCTCCGCCGCAGCGGACGGCGTATTTGTCGAGCGCGCGCAGCCCCGGCGCGGTCTTGCGGGTGTCGCAGATCCTGGCCTTCGTCCCTCGGATCGCTTCCACGTACCGCCGCGTGGCCGTTGCGATTCCGGAGGCGCGTTGCATGAAGTTCAGCGCCGTCCGCTCCCCCGCCAGCAGCGCGATCACCGATGCGCTGACCTCGGCGACGACATCGCCCGGCTCGACGAAATCGCCGTCGTTCCGCATCGCCGTGAATGAAGCCGAGGGATCGATAGCCAGGAAAGTCGCCTCCGCGAAACGGAGCCCGGCCAGAACCCCCGAGGCCTTGACGTGGAAGTGCGCCTGCCCGTGGTCGGTGGGATCGAAGATGGCCTCGCTGGTGATGTCGGGAAGGTCTTCCTCGAGTGCACGGCGCACGATACGGTCGATCTCGCGGTCAAAGTCGGACGTGGTCATAACGGAATGCTGCCATCAGACGGGGCGTTTGGGGAGATTGGATCGTTGAAAATTTGGGGGCGTACCGGCTTCGACGGGGACATGTCGGGGCCATGGTTGCATGCCGAGCTGATTGACTCGTAAATCCGATCACCCTGAGTAGCTGCGAACAACAGCCAACTCGCTCTCGCGGCCTAAAAACCCACGAGCGTCCGCCCGATGGTTGCTCACGCCGTCGGGACCGGATGTCATTAAGGTGAGCTAAGCGTGCGCGAGCCGTCTCGGCGCGGGCGATGAAAACCAAGAGGCTGGTCCACGTTCACTCCCCGCTCTCCGGGCAGAACGAGGACGAGAACCCAAAGGAGAGCTAAGCATGTAGTAGCCAGGCTTCACTGCTCTCGGACGCGGGTTCAACTCCCGCCGCCTCCACCAACGATTTGCGGATCCTAAACCACTGTTGCAGCGTGGTTTAGCAAATCGGGCGAATCGCGCGTTTCGGCGGTGTACCCAATACGTACTCTTCGATTTAGAACGGAGAGTGCGATGCTTCATATCTACCGCCGCCACCTCAAGTCCTGCCCTCATAGCTCTCGTTCCTACCGCCGCTGCTCCTGCCCCATCTGGGTGCAGGGCACCTTCAGCGGCGAGACCGTCCGCCGGGCGCTCGACGTCACTTCGATCGAAGCCGCGTCGAAGCTCGCTACGCAATGGAACGCCCAGGCGCAGTCGGCGTCGTGAAGGAGGCGCCTGCCCCGGATCGACGCGGCCGGTCACCAAGTACCTTGATGATGCCCGCGCCCGCCACCTCGCCGAAGCGACCATCACCAAGCTCACCACGCTCTTAGAGAAACAGTTCCTGGCCTGGGCCAAGGACTACGGCTATCGCTTTCTGAAAGACCTCACGCCGGCCCGCCTCACGATCTGGCGCTCGACCTGGAAGGACCAGGCGCTTGCTGTCGAAGAAGTACCAGCGCGTCGTCGGCTTCTTCTACTTCTGTATGCGCATGAAGTGGCTCGCGGAAAACCCGATGAAGTCCCTCAATCCCCCGAAAGTGAAGCAGGACCCGACGCTTCCCTTCACCCCGGCCGAGGTGAACGCGATTGTCTCGGCCTGCGACCGCTTTCCCCTGAAAGGCATCTACGGCGAAGGGAGCCGCAAGCGACTCCGCGCGATGACCCTTCTGCTCCGCTACTCGGGACCGCGCATCCGCGACGCTACCGAGCGAGCGGCTGCAGAATCGAAAGCTTCTCCTTTATATGCAGAAGACCAGCGTGCCCGTTTTCGTCCCGCTGCCGCCCTACGTCGTCGAAGCGCTCGACGAGATGCCGAACGTCCATTCGAGCTACTTCTTCTGGTCCGGCAACGGACTCCCGAAGACGACGGTCGCCGACTGGCAGCAGTCGCTCCGCAAACTGTGCGAAATCGCGACGGTACAGGGCGGCCATGCCCACCGCTTCCGCGATACCTTCGCCGTCGAGCTGCTCCTCGCCGGCGTGCCGATCGATCACGTATCGATCCTCCTCGGCCACTCCTCCGTGAAGAGCACCGAGAAGAGCTACGCGCCGCGGGAGAAGGCGCGGCAGGAGCAGCTCGAAGCAGCAGTCATGAAGAGCTGGCCTGTGGAACCTCAGGCTCTTCGGCTCGTAGCACATTGAAAACACTGCACTTACTCCACAACTCTTGGCTTCGCGCAGCAGCCAAAGCGGGCGGTGTTAAAATAGTGGGCCGGCATGCCACTTCCGCCCTGTTTAAGTGAGTCTCAGCACAATACAGCACTTTTCTGCATTGACCCCGCATAAAAAACATGAGGGGTGTGTTGACTTTCGTGCGGGGTGAGCGCATATTGCGCGGATTGATAGCTCATTCATGACCACGTCTGAGAGAAACGGGAGGTACAGCTTGCTGCCATCACTTTCGATTCCGATCCCCGCAGTTCGTGGATTCTTCGCCGGCGACCTGACCACGTTCCAGACGCAGATCAGGCCGGACCAGATTGTCCAGATCCTCGGCCACGACCCCCGGTCGCTGAACTGGAAGTACCTGCCCGCCGACTTGCGCCAGATGTACGAGTACCTTCAGCGAGCCACAAAGAAGGACCGCCGCGAGGGAACGGCCTCGTACATCGAAGAGCGGCTTGCACCGGAGGCGATCACCATCGGTGCCTTTCCGGCCATTTCGATCGGCATGGTCCGACCCGCCACGTTCAAGTCGACCAACGACGACCCGACCTCCCCGCTCTCTTCGGTCGGGTTGCTGCATCTCGAACTCTCCGATACCAACCGCCGGATCATCCTCGACGGCCTCGCGCGGGTCACCGGCGCTCTTGACTTGATGGATGAGCGACCGGATGCGAAGGTCGGAGACTGGTTCAGTTTCCCCGTCACCTTCTATGCGCCATCCGGCCGAGTCACCACCCTCGAGCAGCTCGGCCAACTGTTTCACGACTTCAACTTTCTCCAGACCCGCGTCAACGCCAACCAAGCGATCGCGCTGGACAAGAGTGATCCGTACATTCAGCTCACCAACCGGCTCGGCCGATCGCATGCGTTTACGCAGTACGGCGGGATGGAAGAGCGCGCGGCGAGTTTGGGCACGAAGAGCTCTGCGATCGTCGTGCAGCGTGTTCTGCTTCGCTTCGTTCGCGGTGCCTGTGAAGGCCGGCGATTTCAGGAAAGCAATCTCAGTCGCACCGACAATCCAAATCTCACCGCTCAGACGCTGCCCGAACTGCAGACCAAGCTTGAGCACTTCGTCGCCACAATCGCAGAACGTATGGGGTTCGATCGCTTCAAAGACCGCGACAGCCTCCACCTCAGTGCGCCGGGCTGGCAGGTGCTCGGTCTCATTTTCCACGACATCACCTTTCGTCTTCGCGAGCGCCTCACCGACAGAGCGCGCTCCGAAGTTGTCGATCATCTCGCCCAAGTCGACTGGTCGCGCTTCAACCCGGATTGGATCGGCATGGTGGGTGAGCCCGAGCGCGACAAAGTCACGCAACAGCTCATCACCGACGATCGCGGCAGGCAAAAGGTAGCAATAAGCCGCGCAGGCCGCACCACGATCGCCGCGATGCTGAACTATGTGCGGGAGAAGACCGCGCTCACGCCCCTCCTTCAGGACGCCGCGCCCGAAGATGAGCCGGATGACGCCATTGAACCAGCGGAGGCGCAATCTTGAACTGCCGCCCCTCCTCGTCCGTCGTGGGCTTTAGCAATCTTGACCGCTCAATGCTGACGATTACAATTCAGGAGCCTTAATTCCATGTCCATTCCGCTCTCACAACTCAATACGTGGTCTCACCAGGGTGCCATCATCACATCGTCTAACGCCTACGAGAGTATCGAGCGTGCCTTATGCGCCGAGTCAGCGGCGCCACAAGTGCGAGCCGCTGACGTGTTTCTGCAAGGCTCTTACAGGAACACGACGAACATCTACGGCGACAGCGATGTCGATGTGGTGGTGCTCTACAAGACATCATTTCACAGCGACAAGTCAGCGCTGACGCCGCAGGCCCAACGCCTGCACGATGCGACGTATCCCGATGCTACATACCTCTGGCGCGATCTCCACGCCGATGTCCTTGCCGCACTGCGTTCGCATTTCGGCTACAACGCGGTCACTCCAGGCCCGAAGGCCATAACGGTGAATACGGGACACGGTCGCCTCACTGCCGACGTCGTTCCGGCCTTGGAATTCCGAAAGTATGCGACGTTCAACGGCGCCAATAGCATGACCGCTCATTGGGGTATTCAATTCTTCGACGCCGCTGGCAATCCCATCGTGAATTACTTGAAGTTACACATCGACCGCGGCGAAGACAAGAACAGCCAAGGGCGCACGGGCGGCTGCTATAAGCCCACCGTCCGCATCTTCAAGAATCTCAGGAACTATCTCTACGATAACGGCCTCATTGCCGAGGACAGCGTGCCGTCGTACTTCCTCGAATGCACGGTGCACAACGTGCCCGACAATCTCTTCGCCGGTGGATTCAGCACCAGCGTTCCAAACATCTTGCGTCATCTCTGGACGACGGCTCCGGGCGACTTTCGTTGCCAGAACGGTGTCGTTCCGCTCTTTGGTCCGGGTCCGACGCAATGGTCGCAAGATCGCTTCACGGCGTTTGTCACCGCTGCCGTGAACGCCTGGGATAACTGGTAATGCACGCGTACTCCACCGATTCCACCGAGCGCCGCACCATTCCGTTCTTTGTGGCGCTGGCCGCCGTTGGCGCTGCGATCGGCGTGGCGGCGCTCTTGAAATTGCTACATCTCGAAGTTCCCGGCTGGCTGAGCCCTCTCGATACGATGACGTTCTACGGCCTGTTCTACTGGCTCTTCGATCGCGTCATCTGGAAGTGGCCGTGGGTCCATCGGGCCGGCGTGACCCGAGTCCCTAACCTTGCTGGCACCTGGCGGGGTCACGTCACGACGACGCGCATGGTCGGAGCTGCCGCAGCCGGAACGCCCACGCCAATCACATTCACAATTCGCCACACATGGACGGAACTCGCCATCACCGCCCGCACGGATCAGTCGTCGTCACAAAGCCTCTCGGCCCACATGGTTGTTTCCGGCGACTGTTCCCTGAGCTACGAGTACGCCAATGAACCCTTCGCCGGTTCACCCGACACCATGCACGCGCATCGTGGCTCCGCGCACCTCACCCTGCACGGCAACGTCTTACGCGGCGAGTATTACTCAGGCCGGGACAGACAAAACATCGGCACGATCGAGGTCACGCGCGCCTAGCAACGTTATCGGAAGGAAGACATGCATTATCAAGTCAAGATTGGTCCTCTCGCCGGCTTCGTGCCTCATGCCGTTGCACCGGATCAGGTTTTTGCGATGTGCGTCGGCGGGTTTTTCACGACGGACGACGGCGCGCAGTTTTACAGCAAGCTCGAAGCCATACAAGGGCTCGTCCTCGGCCCGTACCTCGAAACCGGCGCACCGGTGTCCACGATCGATCGGTTTGTCGTCGTCATCTCCGGCGAGACGGCCGATGTCTATATCAACGCCTTCGACTTCGAACTCAAAGCTGTGAGCCGCCGCAACGCGATCGCCGGCGAGAAGATGTACCGCAAGGACATCGGCGGCATCGGTGCCGTCCGCCTTCCGGGCATTCAAATCCCGCAAACCGCAGCCGTCATCTTCTACTTCTCGATCGGCTGGCGACGCGGCCTCTATTTCAACTTGATGCCGCTCCAGGGCGAGCCGCTCGGCGACATTGAGCGCGTTCTCGGAGAGCAGTACGACAAGCTATGGTTCAGCGATCTCTACGCCATTCCGAACGACAGTTGGCCGACGATCTTCGAGACTGGCTGGTTTCCGTTCACGAAGCTCATCGGCGGCACGTTCGAGAATATGCCGGATTTCTTGCAGCGCGACATTCTGTCCGCATGGGAAGAGGGCGTTTTCAAGCAATTCGACGAGGCTCGGCTTCGTCAGCTCATCGACGGCTGGCGCGACATTCCCGCGTTCAAGGAGCACATCCCGTTTGCAGAGACGGCAGCGGCCCGTTACGGCGCAGGCGACTACGTCTCCGCCATCAGCAATCTCTGGCCGCGCATCGAGGGTGCTCTACGCCATTTGTACTTGGGCTCTGAGCAAAAGCCCGGACAGAAGAAACTCCTCGCGAACGTGCGGGAAATCATGGACAAGAAAGCCGCTGCCCCCAACTCGTACCTGCCGGGCCTCTTCGAACAGTATCTTCTCCAGTTCTACTTCCGCGACTTCAGCCTGAAAGACGATCGCGTAGAACTCGGCCGCCATGCTCTCGCTCATGGTGTGACCAAGGCCGCGGAGTATGACCAGCGTCGAACTCTCCAAGGCTTCCTGATTCTCGACCAGATCGCCTGTTACGCCAAGCTGGGTTGGTCCTCTGGAAGTGAACCGCCTTTGCAGTCCGATGCCCCAGCCGCTACGCCCGGCGAAGCCCTCGCGCTTCCATGATGTCCCGGATCCGATGGACCGGACGTTGAAGGAGCCACGTCGGGCCGGAAAGCATTCCCACCCGACGAACGAGCCGGGTTTCAGTCCATTCGCTTTGAAGGAAGGTTCACCACCCTCAAGCCGAATAACGTCGTGAAGCTGCTCTTCACGAAGCCGTGACGAGCGTCCCGCGTACTCAATACGTACTTCCAACGGGACTTTTCAGCGGTTCGAGCAGCTTGAGTGGTATATTGTTTTCAGTAACTTACTGAATCTAAAAGAGTACGGACAGGTTCAACTCCCGCCGCCTCCACCAACGATTTTCAAGATCACTGCGCCTTGACCTCAAGGTTTTTCCTCTACCTCGTGGTCCAGATGAAGGGCAGTAATCCTGTGGTCACGGTCGTTGAGCCGGGCCACTTCTATGTGGAGACGGGTACCCACGGACAGGCCGCCTGGCTCGTGAACTCCACCGATACTCCTCTTCCCGCACGCCGAGTCGAAGTGAATGTCCCAGCGTCCACCGGCCAGTGCGGGGAGCTCGATGCGAGTACCAGCCTCACGACCTGGGACAACAAGCCGATCCCAGTGCCCGTGGAGATTACAGGGTGCACGACCGCAGACGGGAGGCGCAATCTGACGCTGACGGTCGCGGTGGATGTTCCGAGTCGCAGCTCCGTGCCGATCGACGTTCACCGGCGGCCCAAACCGAATTGACGACGTCAGCTCACTGCTTCGGTCCGATCACCGGCCCGACCCCGACCGGAACATAACCGGCCGGGGGAAGTCCGGTGGCCGTGCACTGGCTCGCAGCCGCGAGTCCTGCCGCCTGGGCATCGTTGACCGCTTTCGGGCTGTTGTTCGGAGGCACAACGACCGCAACGCACTTGTTGCCCGTATTGCTGGACGAGTCAGTCGCTGTGACGCGGATCAGGTAGACGCGTCCGGGTCCGTCCCCGCCGTTCTCGCGTTCGGAGCGCAAACGGAGCGTCCCGGCTCCGATATTCGTCGCGTCGGGTGAGAAGTTGCCGTCCGCGTCGCCGGAGACGACGTCGGGCTCGTTGCTGAACACGCCGAGTTGCGTCGTCACCGCGCCGCAGCCGTTGTCGGCCGTGCTGAACCCGAAGCCGACGTTCACGAGGTCGTGATTCGGCGGCCACAGCACCGGCACGGCTACCGAGGCCGTGATCGACGGCGCCTGCGTATCGATGACGTTGATGGTAACGGTCACGATGTTCGAATCGAAGAAGCCGTCATTGGCCTTGTAGGTGAACGAGTCGACGCCGCACGCGAACGCCGGATTCGGCGTGTAGGTGAACGATCCGTCGGCATTGAGAGCGACATTGCCGTTCGCCGCGTTTGTGATCGGTACGGCATGGAGGGCGTCACCATCGGGATCCGTATCGTTGCCGAGCACGCCTGGCGCGGCGACGGTGAGCGTCGCGCCTTGATTGACCGAATACGTATCGGGATTCGCGACCGGAGGCGTATTCGCAGGCCCCACGTTGAGCGTGGCCGATCCATTGTTGCCATCGTTGCTCACCAGTGGGTAAGCCCCGCCAAACGACGTCGTGATCGTGTTGAGCAAGGAGCCGGTGGTCGTAGGGGTGACGTTGACGCTGAAGCTGCAGGTATCAAACGCGCCGCCGGAGTTCGTGAGCGTGATCCCGCCGGTATTGCCGCCCCCGGCAAAGAGCGGCGGATTCCCCAACGTGATGGTGTTCGAGCCGGGAGTGGCCGTAATGGTTGGCGTGGCCGCCGCACAAGTACCGAGGTTCAGGCCGTTCGGCGTGGCCACCACGAGGCCGGCCGGCAATACGTCCTGAAAGACCAGGTCGGCGACCTGGTCAATAAAGGGCGAGGTCGGATTCGGTTGTGAGCTGGTGATTGTGAAGGTCAGCGTTGAAACATCACCCGTGTTGATCGAATTCGGAGAAAAGCCCTTAGAGACCGCGAAGGTCCCGCCGTTCACAGCCAGGGTCGCGGTGGCGCTGCTCCCGGTTCCACTGCTCGCGGTCACGTTGCTGGTGGTATTGACATAGTTGATCGTGGTGAAGGAGCTCTGGTGAAGAACGATCACGTCGAGCGAAAACATACACGATCCGCTGGCGGCGATCGTCCCAGCTGACAAGCTCACCGAACCGGTGCCGGCCGTGGCAGTGATCGTCCCGCTCCCGCAGGAACCGGTCAGGTTGTTCGGGGTTGCCACGAACAGGTTCGCGGGGAAGTTGTCCGTGAAGGCCACCGCCGAGATCGCACTCCCCGCCGGATTATTGATGGTGAAGGTCAGCGTCGATCGTTCCCCGATCTGAACGCTGGACGGGTTGAATGACTTGGTGATGGTGGGCTGCGCAAACAAACCGCCCGGCGCAGCCAACCCGATGACCAACGCGGCGAGCGGCGCCGCATACCACCGATTCCACCTCGCGCGATCCGTCTCCCGATGCATATTCTCCACCCTTGCCGCGTTCGAGCTGATCACCAAGGATCTCCGCGTAATGCGCGCACTCACGGAGCGCTCACGCTGATCTGACAAAGCCAGGCGGACCATAAACTGATGGGCCCGGCTCCAATCGATCGAAGCTCACGAGATCAAACGTAGGAGCGGGACGTCTGGCCGGACGTGCGCTGGCTCACAATTCCACGATTTCGGGTACGCGACGCTGATCTTCAAGGCTTTTTCGATTCGTCCCGAGTGTCCCCCCTGTACATCGTCACATCAAGATAAACATCCGCCACGAACTCCGACGCCGCGCGGAGTTGCTGATCGAGATCGTCCATCGCATGGGCCAGGTCTTCGATCGAGGCGCCTTCCGCTGGGTGAACCTTCGCGGCGACGATCACCTCTTCCGGACCGATGTACACGGCTTGAAGGGTCACGATCTGTTCGATGCACGGGGAGGCGGCCAGGATGCGTCGTAGCTCCTCGAGCAGATCCGGGGGCAGGGAGCGGCCGACGAGGAAGTCGGCGAGGGGGCGGGCCAGGCCGAAGGCGGTGATGGCCAGGAGGATGCCGATCAGGAGCGAGGCGATGGCGTCGGGGGTGTTCGTTCCGAGGAGCTGTCTCAACAACAGTCCGGCGGCGGCGATGACCAGTCCGATGAGGGCGGCGGTGTCTTCGACCACGATGGCGCGGACGAGAGGCTCGCTCGATCGGAGGAGGTGGCGGACGACGCTCTGCCCACGTTCACGCGCTTCGCGTCGCGCCTGCCGGACGCTCTGCAGCCAGGACATGCCGTCGGCGGCGAAGGAGATGGCGAGAACGATCCAGGCGGCGAGAGGACTTCCCACCGTCGGATCGTGAATCTCGAGCTGGCGGATGGCCAACCCCACGGACAGGCAGCCGCCGATCAGGAAGGATGCGATGGCGGCCATGAGCGCCCAGAGGAAACGCTCGCGGCCGTGGCCGAGAGGATGCTGGGCATCGGGGCCGCGCCGGGCGCGGCGCAGCGAGATGCCGAGGAATACCTCGTTGAGTGAATCGGCGAAGGAGTGCGCCGCTTCGGCGAGCATGGCCGTCGATCCTGAGAGGAGACCGGCGACGAGTTTCGCCGCGGCGATGACGATGTTCGCCGCCAGCGCCACGAAGACGGTGCGGGCACTGGCGCCGTCTGCGAGTTTTTTGAGTGCCGCCCGGGAGCGGCGTTGCGGCGGAGTGCGCAACACGGCTTGAGGAACGTATCACGGGGGCGATTGAAGTGACTGGCTTACCGGCAAATGGCCTGCGCTCAAGCGCGCGCAGCAGTGGGGCCGGAGCTCTGGTGTTTTCGTCGCAGGTTGGCGCGGCTGGCTGGGTCGGCGGCGTCCTCGCTCCCTTGGTCACCATCGAATGTTAGGGGTCTGCCGGGTCGGCGGCGGGACGCCGCCGAGCCAGCCGCCGAGACGGCAGCGCTCCGGCGCGTTCGTTCACGCCCGCTGCCACCACATCAGGCATCCGGTGACCACCAGTACGACTAGCAGAAGGCTCGAAAGAGACAGCAGGATCTTGCTCGGCAATCCCAGGATGGTGCCCATATGGATGGCCTGGTTCAGGAAGTGCGCACGATAGGCGCGGGGTAGTTTGCTCAGATCGTCCACACGCAGGATGCGGCCGTCGTAGCGATCGAAATACACCGTGCTGTGGCCTGGAACCCACGGTTTGCGCTGCAGCAGTTGCAATGAGGAGCGGGGCCGCATCGGTAGTTGAATCTGGTAGGTTTCGGAGTCGGGAAGTGCGCGGCCGGCTGCCAGGATGAGCGCATCGAGCGCCGGCGCGCTGCGATCCGAACCGCCCGCTTCCGGCGGCACCGAGTGAGGAGCGGCTTCGGGATGCCATGGCTCCGAACGCGCCATCCAATAGAGCGGCGTCTCGAACGCGACGAGCAGTCCGGTGGCGGCGAGCAGGAAGATCAGGACCGATCCGTAGAGCCCCGCCACGTTGTGCAGATCCCAGTTGATTCGACGCCACGAGGCCGCCCATTTGAGGGTGAGCCGCTTCTTCTCCCACCACAGGTACACGCCCGTGGGAACCAGGAAAAATACGCCCGTGGTGGCGATTTCGACGAGCCGCTCTCCCCAATCGCCGGCCAGGAGCCGGACGTGCAGTTGGTGTACCCAGCCGACGAACACCGCCACCTTCGAGGGATGGTCGGTCGTACCCAGGACCGCTCCCGTGTAGGGGTTGACGAACATCATCCGGCCGTCGGTAAGGGCAAAGAGTTGGGAGCTTTGATCGCCGGCCATCCGAATCTCTTCGATCCGCACCGCCGACCCGTCGCTCGCCAGCCGGCCGCGAATGCGATCAACGAGCGTCTGTTCCGATAGCCTGGCGCCCTCCGGCGTCACACGCCACAGCGAGGGGTGCATCCAACGGTCGTAGTCCTCGGCGAATGCCAGGATGCTGCCCGTCAGGCCGGCGATGACCAGGAACGCCGCGGCGAACAGACCCACATAGCGATGCAAGCCCAGCAGGAATCCGCGCGCGGACGGCCTCACGCGCAGCGTCTTCCTACTGGCCACGTTTCCGGTGCGCTTTCATGTACTGCTTCTTGCCGTAATCAAGCTCGCGGATCAGCGTCAACTGGTCGCCTTCCAGGGTGCCGGTCCAGAGTCCCATAGCCTCGAAAGAAATCCCGTTGCCGTTGATCTTTCCGTTCCGGATGTCGAAGGAACGGTCCTGGATCGGCAGCTCGACCGTCCCGGTGAGGATGTTTCCCTTCGTCGTGAATTCGAAGACGAAGGAGAAGGTCCTGCCGTCTCCGGTCACTTCCGCCTCCCAGCGCCCCGCAAGGCGATCCGCAACCGTTGCGGCGCCCAGAAGTCCGCCGGAGGTGATGAGCAGAAACAAAGCGGAGAGACCAACGGCCAGCCGTCTCTGTTGAACGTTCATCCGATTCTCCTTGGAAGCACGCGTTCCGCGCACGCACATCAGATGTCCGTTACGGTACCCGGTCGCTCATCGGGAAAGGTCGTGGCGACGCAAGACTCATGTAAAGAACGTTAAAAGTGAGAGCTGGACGGGCTGCTGGAGATCTCGATCGTCGAGGCCGGGCTGCAGACCGCCGGTTGGCTGCGCGAAGGGATCGACGGCGAGTCCGAGGCCAGGTCCGCGGCCGCGCGCAACGTCGAGGTCACTCCTCTCAGCCGCTATGCGCGGGAAGCGATGCCGCGCGATGGATTGCAACTGGGGTTCGCTGCAGTCGATGCGCGTGAGATCCGCGCGGCGCACGCGATCTGGCCGCGGCGCTGGAATGAGCGAGATTGGGAGAGACCATTTTTGGTGGTTCTCTACTTCGGAAGGCACGTAAACGTGCAAAAATGGTGTGACGTCAAAGCCCCGAGAATTCCGTGAATGGAGTCTGAAGCGTGTTAACTGCCTCGGGGAACGAATTAACTGCCTCCGAAAGGCAGTTAACTGCCTCTGGGAGCGTGTTAACTGCCTCTGAAAGGCAGTATAACTGCCTCAAAAGGCAGTACAACTGCCTCCGGGAGCGTGTTAACTGCCTCAAAAGGCAGTACAACTGCCTCCAGGAGCGTGTTAACTGCCTCTGAAAGGCGGTATAACTGCCTCGAAAGGCAGTACAACTGCCTCCAGGAGGGTGTTAACTGCCTCTGAAAGGCAGTACAACTGCCTCCGGGAGCGTGTTGTGAGAATCGACTACGCTGACGAAGCCTGCGGGAGACTCGTGGCCGCCCGCTTCGAGCCTATTCGAAAAGCGACGGAGCCACCGGTCCGGCCCGGATGTCCCTGATCACGGTGTTGTACCGCGGATGCCACAGCGTCCAGGGCTCGCGCCGGTACGTGCCATTCGAAACGCCTTCCACATCCTTGCTCGCGGGAAGTACACGCTCACCGCGATGACCATAATCCCCTGGGCTGGCCGGTTGGAGCCATAAGCGCGCAGCAGACGCTGGCCACGAAGCTCAAGCGTGCGCGCTCCTCAGCGCCGGAGCGGCATAGAGCACCGCCGCCAGAAGTAGCTCTCCCTGTATGAGCAGGACCGATGTGGCATGGCACATTAGTCCCTGGCTCGCGGGGCGGTAGTCACGGACGTTCAATCAGATTGTGCTCGAGTACCTCGCGATCTCATGACCTGTTTTCGATTTCGTAGCAGCGCGCACGGCCGCTCCGTCCATACATTGGTGCCATGATCATCGCCTCGCTGCTCCTCGCCGCCGCGGTCGCGCAGCCGTTCGCCCGATCTGTTCACGTGCCGCTGCCGGGTGGATTTCGACCCGACTCGATCGCCACCGGCGATTTCAACGGCGACGGCAGGATCGACGTCGCACTGTGCGGAGACAGCCAGCAACTCCTGATCCTGGCCGGTGACGGCCACGGAGGCCTGCGCGCGATACCGCAGGAGGCGCGGTGCGGCGCGAATCCCACATCCATGATCGCGACGGATCTCTACGGCCGTCATCGAACCGATCTCGTGGTCTCCAATCACGATACCGACTCCCTGACCATCCTGGCCAACGACGGAAAAGGGCATTTCCGTGCCCAACAGGTACACGTGCATTCGAATCCTCATCCGCACACGGTCGCTGCCGCGGACGTCAACAGCGACGGGCACGCGGACCTGATCACAGACAGTTGGGCCGAGAACCGGCTGACCCTGGTGCTGTCCGACGGTCACGGCGGATGGCAGACGCCCGGGACGCCGATCGAAATTGGACGCAAACCGTACATCAACGTGGTGGCCGCCGATCTGGACGGCGATGGTCACGTCGATCTGGTGATGCCGAACGCGGGTCTCGATTCGATCTGCATTCTCTTCGGCGACGGGCACGGTCACTTCACGCAGGCCCGTCAGTCCCCACTCGTGGCAGGTCCAACCCCCTTTATGGTGGCGGTCGCCGATGTGAACGGCGACGGCCGCCCGGACATCGTCGTGGCCAACTACTCGGGACACATCGGCGACACCGGAGGAGATGGATTGACCTGGGTGCGCAACGACGGGAGCCGGCACTTCACGGCGTTTCCGCAACGCATCGCCATCGGCCAGGGGTGCTGGCGCGTCGCCGCGGGCGACATCAACGGAGACGGGATTGCGGATGTCGCCTTCACCGACGCGGCGCGCAATGCGGTGACGGTCGTATACGGATCACGCACCGGTTTGCACGCCGGTGCGCAAGTGCCGGTGATGCAAGGGCCACACAACATCGCCCTGGCCGATCTCGACGGCGATGGCCGCGCCGATTTGCTGGTGATCACAGAGGATAAGGATGAGTTGCTGGTTTTGTTGACGCGACAATAGGTCGGGGACGGCTGGGCCGGAGCGCTGGCGTCCTCGCCGACTGGCTCGGCGCGCGTCCTCGCCGTCGGGTTACCAGCTAATGTTTGGAGTCTTGCCGGGTCGGCGGCGAGGACGCCGAGCCAGCCAGCCGAGCCAGCCGCCGAGACGGCAGCACTCCGGCGCATCAGTTTCACTTGCCGCCATTAGTACTAATCGCGCATCGAGCGGTTCTTTCGGAAACCGTGGTGTCGTGGGACGAGCGGCTTCAAATCACGCCGGAGGGCGGCTTCGCCTATTTGCTCGAATCATTGATCCAGTGAGCGTCGATCCTGCGCTACAATTCTTCGTGGATTCGCCTCTGAAACTCACCGCCGATATCTGATTTCGTCTCCCCCTTTCCCACCGCGAACGGCGGGACTGCTTGGCGTGTGTCCCGCCAACGATGGAGACGAAATGACGACCAACGATTGGTTTCACGATTTCTTTCACGGCCTGGCGGTGGACTTCTGGGTGGCGGTCGCGCCCCCTGCCGATGCCGACCTGCCGTTCCTGGAGAGTGTCTTCGGCGCGCCCGGCGGCGGAGCGATTCTCGACGTCGCCTGCGGTGCGGGAAGGCACAGCATTGCACTGGCGCGTTGCGGATACGCCGTAACGGGCTTTGATCTGTCGGCCTCGTGTCTCGCCGAGGCACAACGGCGCGCGGAGGCGGAACGTGTGGCGGTCGAATGGCATCGCGGCGACATGCGCGCGATTCCCTGGCGTGACCGCTTCAACGGCGCGCTCTGTTTCGGCAACAGCTTCGGCTATTGCGACCGTGACGGGACGCGCGCGTTCATCCGCTCGCTGGCGGAGGCGTTGAAGCCGGGGGCCGCATTCGTGCTGGAGAGCGGTGCGACGGCCGAATCGCTTCTTCCGTCGCTGCAGAGGCAACGCTGGATGGAGGTTGGCGACATCCTCTTCTTCTCCAGCGCGACCTATGAGGCTTCGGCCAGCCGGCTCGACATCGAGTATTCCTTCGTCCGTGGTGCCGTGCGTGAGACACGCAGGGCTCACACGTGGATCTACACCATCGGTGAGCTTCGCGAGCTATTCGCCAGCGCCGGACTCATTGTCGAACAGCTTTGTTCTTCGACCGCGGGAGATCCGTTCCGGTTGGGAGATCCGCGGTTGTTGCTCGTGGCAAGGAAGACGTGAAGCAAAACTCACCACGGAGACACAGAGATCACGGAGGCTCTCTGTGTCCTCAGTGTCTCTGTGGTGATGATTTCCTCGATCGCCGCCAGCGCCTTGGCCACCTGACGCTCGCGCTTCTCGATTTTTCGGCAACGGCCGATGACGTCCTCGATCAAGGCCCAGGTCACGTTCGACGGCTGGTAGCGTTCGGGATTGGACTCGGCGACGTGACGGCCGAGGGCGCCGAGAGCCGTGTAGTAGGGCAGCGGAGTCGCGGGAGTGTCGTGCGCGAGCGCGTCGATGTAACGGGCCACGAGGAGGCCGACGGCGGAGGACTCGACGTAGCCTTCCACGCCGGTGATCTGGCCGGCGAAGAAGATGCGCTCGTCGCGTCTCGTCTGAAAGGTGGGCCGGAGGTGCCTTGGGCCGTTGATGAAGGTGTTGCGGTGCATGGAGCCGAAGCGCGCGAAGACGGCGTTTTCGAGACCGGGGATCTGCTGAATGACGCGCTTCTGCTCCGGTACTTTCATCTTGGTCTGGAATCCGACGATGTTGAAGTAGTCGTCCGAGAGGTCTTCCTTGCGAAGCTGTACGACGGCGTGGGGCCGTTCGCCGGTCACGGGATGCTCGAGTCCGACCGGCTTCATGGGGCCGAAGCGCAGCGTTTCGATGCCTCGCGAGGCGATCTCCTCCACCGGCAGGCACCCTTCGAAGTGCGCGGCCTTCTCGAAATCGTGCGGCGCGAAGATCTCCGCCGATAACAGCGCGTCCACGAAGGCCTCGTACTGAACCTGGCTTAACGAAGCATTCAGATAGTCGGTGGCCGAGCCCTTGCCGTAGCGCGATTTCCAGTAGAGCTTTGACATGTCGAGCGAATCGGCGGCCAGAATCGGAGCGATGGCGTCGTAAAAGTACAAACCGTCGCGCCCGAGAAAGTCGTTGATGGCATCGAAGAGCGGCTGGGAGGTCAGCGGACCGGTGGCGACGACGAGGAAGTCGTAGCCGCCGCGGTCGAGCGACGTCACTTCATCGCGCTGCAGCGTAATGTTCGGCTCGCCGGTGATGGCGCCGGTGATGGCCGCGGAGAAGCGGTCACGATCGACGGCGAAGGCGTCGCCTGCGGGGACGCGCGCCTCCGTGCCGCAGCGGATGACGAGCGAGTCGAGCATGGCCATCTCCCGCTTGAGCAGGCCGACGGCGTTCGTAATGGCTGAGGAGCGGAATGAGTTCGAGCAGACGAGCTCGGCGAGGTTCGAAGTCTGATGCGCGGCCGTCGTCTTCGAGGGCCGCATCTCGAAGAGATCGATTTGGTGACCGCGGCGAGCCAGCCCGAACGCGCATTCCGAACCAGCCAGGCCGGCTCCGATGATCTTGATGCGGGCCATAGATCCTTCGCTTCGCTCGGGATGACGATGTCCGCGCGTCGTCAGTTCGAGGGCTCGTTCGAGGAGAATGCCGTCCCGCCGTCCACCCGGATCTCGCCGAACTTCTGCTCGAAGATCGAGATGTTCTGCGCGAGCGCCTCGAGCAACTGCTTGGCGTGGAGCGGCGTCATGATGACCCGGCTGTAGACCTTCACGTCCTGCCGCCCCGGAACGATCCTCCCGAGGTCGATCACAAACTCACTCGGCGAATGAATGATGTTCGCGAAGTTGATGTACTCGCCCTGGGCGACGCTGTCGTCAAGGGTGATGCGGATGGTGGGCTGCTGTTGCTCGTCCATGGAAGCGAGGATACCGGAGGGGTGAGGTCGAAATTCCCAGAGACACTCCCTCTCTTCAGACGTAGCTCCGCTCCTCGGCAAGGTAGTGCGCATTCTCATGCTTGCGCCGGCCCTTGCCGACCCAGATGAACGACTGCTCATCAAAGTCCCAGTCGATATAGGTTCTGGGCAGGTCGCCCACGCTCACACGTTCGCCGAGCTCCTCGATGGTGAGATGAAACGCGAGCTGATCGCTGAAGAACTTACGGTTGCCGATGGCATCGATGCGCGCGGCCGCCCGCGTGAAGAACTCGATGGCCGCGGCCGTCGGGCGGGCACCGATCACACCGCCGGCGACGCGCATGAACTCGGCGGCCTCCGGCCGTTTGTGAATCACGACATCATGGCGGTCGATAAGCGCGCAGAGCGGGCCGAGGTCGCGGCGGACGATGGTGTCCGCATCGACGAAGAGGAGGCGGGGAGAGCCGGCCTTGAGGAGATCGACGATGGCCCGGCCGCGGAGGTTGACGCAATAGCCCGCCTTTTCGGTGTACGGCGTGATGCCGTCGAGGCCGATCGTCACATCCGTGGAATCGAGCTCCAGGGAGTGGAACTGCAATTCGATATAGCGATGAATGGCCCGGAGCCGTTCCGCGTCCCGTGGTTCGACGTTCACCAGGCATGCGTGGAGGCGCGCGGAAGGGGAGTTGCGCGCCAGCGAGGCGGCGAGCACCTCGAGACGCGGCAGAAACTCAGGATCGGAGATCGCGAGAACCGTCAGCTCAGGCATGACGTGACTGCTCAATAGACGGCCGCCGGTATCCTGCTGTGAACCTCCCTGGCCGGGATCACAGCGGCAGGCGTCCGTTCGTCTTCTTTTCGTCAAGTGAGTCGCTCCGATGGCGGTTGATTACTCCGAACGATACGTCGCGGAACAGTACCGGTCGGCGAGCACGCTCGTGGCTCGCGCGGCCATCGGTTTGTTTCGCGTCATCGAGGGCGTGCGAGCGCTGCAGCGCGGAATCGCGCCGACAAGAATCGACGCGGCATCGGTCGTTCCCTGCCGGATCAGTGACGCGCTCGAGCGGGCCGCCCCCCGCTTTCAGAAGCACGGCTGGGCATTCATCGAGGAATTCTTCGATCCCGACTTCCATCGGTTCCTCGTCGCGCACTGGCCGAAGCGCCGTTATTTCACGGCCCCCTTCGACATCCACAAATCGTACGACAAGGGCTTCCGATGGGTCGATCAGAACCCGGCAGATGATCGATGGGCCAGGGTGATGGCCACTGACGCGCGGAAGGCGGCCGACGACGGTTATCCGGCGTACATCGATGAGCATCCGCACATCCGATCGCTCATCGATTTGCTGCGCTCGCGGGAGACGTTGGCGCGGATGCAGGCATTCTCCGGCCGCCTGGAGCCGCTTCAACTGAACCGCTTTCAACTCACCGTCACCTATCCAGGGACGCTCGTTGCGCCCCATCGTGACTCGCCGCAACGGGGACGGAACTGGCTTCAGTTTTTCTTCTATGTAAAGGCAACAGGCGGCGCGCGCTCAGGTGGAACGGCGATCATCCGCGACAACACATTCCGTGACGTCGTTTTCGAGCCGACGCACCTGACGAACACCTGCATGGTGTTCGATCCGCACGCGCCGTTCTTCCACGGCGTGCGCCCGATCGCGTTCGGCAAGTTCCGCTGGATGATCGGCGCCGAATACGTTTCGCAACCTGAGGAGGGGCCGCGCTCCTGATGGCGAGTGCCGGCTCGCTGGTCGATCGCGGTCAGTCCCCAGTCAGTTGACAGCTGGAGGACGACCGGACCCAGCCTCGTGACTTTCCTTGAGCAGCCCAGCGACCATCGCGCGCAGCGAATCCGCGTCCTCCAAGCTGGGGTTTCCGCCCGCACCGCCGCTGGCGGCACGAATCATGCCCGCGCGATCAATCACGATCACCTGCGGGATGTTCAAAACCTCTTTGTCCGCGCGACCCAGATAGCGATCCACCTCGGCTTTGGTCGCATATCCAACCGGATACGTGAGTTTCAGACTACCCACCAGGGCGGGGATCAGCCGGCCGCTGGCACCGCCACTGTTGGGCGGATCGAAAACGATTCCTATCGGCTGAAATCCAAGCGCGCCCAGTTCGCCGTTGAGCGCGTTCAGCGTCCTGGCGACGCGGATGCAATGATCGGACTGAATGAACAGAAACTCGATGACCACTACTTTCCCCCTGAGGCTCGAGAGAAGGATTGTCTTTCCCGAAGGTTCTACGATGTTGAGCTCGGGCGATTTGCGCGGAAGGTTGGGCGGCGCCGCGACCGCGAAGCTGGCCAACGTGAGAACGATGACGAGGTGGATGAGCGTTCGCATAGGATGAATCCGTACCGACAAGGTTATGCATCCTTCCATTTATCAGCGATGCGCTGCACCACGGCCGCTGCCTCGCGGCTGGCGTCCTCAGGACTCCTTTCACCTTTAACGACACTCAGGAACATCCTGGGGATGACAAACGCGTTGAAGGTCTCCATGAAAGCCGGCGTGGCGTATCCAGGTACACCGAGATTGTGCGTCCAATGCAGCGCGTCTTTCAGTGCCTTGTTCTTGTCCGGCGGATCACTCTTCGGATCATTTTCCAGCCTGACGATGAAGTCGGGGAGGGTCTTCTGGTAGATCGGCAGATTGCAGCCCTTGCTTTGCTCGTAACCGGTCTTCCCGCTGTCCACGAGATCGATCAGGAACTGCTTCGCGTCCTCCTGATTCCGCGCGAACTTCCAAACAACGGAACAGTTGGTGATATGCGGAGTGGCTACGATTCCGGCCCCGGCCGACCCCAACAGTGGAGGCTGGATCCTGATCTTCCTGGCGACCTCGGGATCATGTTGTTCCGCGGCGCGCAACAGACTGAGCGCATTGATGCTGCAGGTGGTCTTTCGTGCCAGCATGGCCTTGACGTTGTCTGACGGGCCCCATCTGAGCTGATCGGGCGTTCCCGTTTCCTCGTAAAGCAGCTTGACGTACTTGAGGGCCTCGGTTGTACGGGCACCGTCAAGCATGACCTTACCGTGAACGTTCAAAACCGCTCCCCCGAAAGCAACCAGGAGGGTATGCAATGTGATATTGCCTTCCAGAGTGGAAGTCATCGCCAGACCGCAGGAGACGCCGAGTTTCTCGCGGATCCTTTTCCCTCCGCTGCGCAAGCTCCCGTAGTGTAGTGGGCCCAGCGGCATACCAGCCTCAGCCCAGTAATCGGTGAAATAATGGAGAGGGGCCGGAATCCAGGAGTCGCAGAATGCAAAGTACTTGCGTTCCTTGACATAGTAGGTTGAGCGGTGCGCAAGCTTGTCGATGACGCCAACTTTGAGCCGCAGCGCCTGATAAATCTCACTGTGATCGATGACAGACCGGCAGAACTCGGCAGGCGGCCATGGGAACATCATCACGTCATGGCCCTTGCCTTGTTGGACCTCCTCCGCCGCACGCCGATGAATCTGCTCGGCAGGGATTCGATCCACGATTACGTTGACGTCATGCAGCCGGCCCCACTCTTTCGCCATACGTTCGAACCAGAGGTCGAACTCGGGGATGAAATGCGCCCACCTGGCGATTCTGAGTGTTCTTTGGCTGGCCAGCGTGCGAGGAGGGAAGGCAAAGAAAGGCCCCGCGGCTGCCGATACTGCCGCGAACTTGAGAAACTCCCGGCGAGAGAACCCTCTGCCCTTCACCTTGGACATTGTTTCAGTGACGTTTCCAGTAAACAGATCGGCCCCGGGCAAGGAGAACTCGCTTGCCAGGGGCGGTCTGGTTTTGACTTCCTCCCGTAGGGCGGCGCTAGCCGTGGTCAGTTGCTAGCCGCAGCTGCGTTCACCTGGGCCTGCTGCGACGGGGTTAACGTTAGCTCACTGCAGAAACCCCCGAATAGCTGCAGGCAGGCAAAGTTTTGATTGAACCGCGAATCGAGCGGCGCACCAGAGGGTCGGCGAACCGTATCAAGGAACGCATCGGATGCGATCGCTCCAGCTCTGGGGTCAGGAATCGCGGGACAAATCAACCAGATCGCGCCACTGTCCGCTCCGCCGGTGTCGAGCTGGCCTTCGTTCATGCACCCAGGGTTGGGCGGATTGGGGAATCCTGGACCGAGCGGCTGTGCACCCACATCCGTGCCTTCCAGGAAGTTGAGCTCATTGGCAGTAAGAACGTTAGGAGTTCCATCCAGGCCGGTGCCATGCATGAGAGCCAACTGGTGCAGCATGGCCGTGCACTGAGCGGTCGGCTGGATGTTCCCGGCTTGATCACCCACCGAATTCTGGTTGAACCAGAAGTAGGTGAGCACCCACATCCCTAACAGATCGTCACAGAAATAACCGAACGGACTGTCCGTCGGCGTTCCTGAGACGATACCCAGCGGATCGTTGCCGTCGCTGCCATCGATGGCGTTGCGGTTCGTGGCGAAACGCCAGTCCTGCCTGAGGCTCGGCGTGGCGACGCTGGTCACCGGGAAGCACGGAGTTCCGTGGGGTAAGGTGGAATCTCCCATCGTGCCACAAGGTGTTGGGGCGAGGTGTCCATCGTGACCCGTCTGTTTGAGCGCGGCGTAGCCTTCGAAGTGACCGACGATGTCCTCCATCGCGATACCCCGCTTGTTGCCCGCGCCTCCAGTCTGGTTTGCGGAATTGAAGAAATCCTGGTTGAGCACAAAGGCGATGATGGAAATGAACTCATTCGCCGTACCGCTACCGTCGTCCGGGTAACCGCCTGTGGTGGCCAGGATACGGATGTTCTTGCGAGTGGGGTCGCTATTGGAGTTGTCCACGATCCAGTTGGCCTGGCTGGAAGTTCGCGCCGGGGAACCGAATTGCCGGAAAAGACCGAAGCGGCCCGCGGCGGACTGGTCCAACCGCGTCACGTCTATGCCGTTGGCCCCGTAGAAAGCGTCGTTGAAATCGAAGGGCGGCGGATTGATGTTTTGTTGGGCACTCAGATTGGGAACAACCAGGAACGCGACTGCTGCCAGCGTCAGAAAAAGAGAAGCATGCGTTCGTAAGCTCTTCATGACCTTCCTCCGGTCAGGACGGCTGAATGTGACTCTGCTCCGGATGGATCATCCACGAGACAGATTCGGCAATGAAGTCAGCGTGAGCCATCCCTGGACACGCTGCCCACAACATCAGCGGCTCGTTGCCATAGCGGACATTTCCGATATGCTGAGTTTTGTCCTTATCGACGACGGGATTGGGATAACTGAACCCGATGCCTTTGCGGACTCTTTCCAGATCCTGGGGCTTGCCGGTGAGAAACGTCCACCCTGGTCTGGCGTGGTGCATTTCCCGGAACTCACGGATTGCGTCGACCGTGTCTTCTTCCGGCTTCAGCGTCAACGAGTACATGAAGAGCCGCTTGTTGAGGTCGGCGGCGAGTCGCGTCTGCACTCTGGCAAGATTGGCCATCACCATCGGGCAGATTTCATCGCACTTGGCAAAGAAGAAGTTCATCGTGACGATCCTGCCCTTGACCAGGTCGTCATAGAACATCACCCGTTTGCCCTCGTGAGTGTACAGAGGAACATTGGGGAAATGCATGCGCTGGATGCGCTGACGGGCCAGGTCGGACGCCGTGGCAGGCCCGCCCATACCGGCTGCCTTTCCTGTGATGCCGACGACTGCCTCCGCCGCCGCGGCCAAGGGGGCCATCGCCGTCCAGCCTAATAGTTTTCTTCTCGAGATGTCCATGGCTCCGGTCTCCTTTCGTCTATGGCACCCGAACGTCGTCGCCCTGGGCCACGACGTGCCAGAGCGCCATCATGGCGTGGTCCTCGTGCACCACGTTGTGGCAATGGATGGGATATTTGCCCAGCCAGTCACGGAAGCGGAAGAAGAGCTGAACGCGCTCGTTGGGGTGCAGTTGCGTCACGTCTTTGCGTCCTCTGTCCGCCGGCAACGTCGGTGCAGCCCGGTTGCGGCTCAGGATCTGGTGTTCTTCCAGATGGATGTGAATCGGATGGGTCCAGTCCCCGCTGAGATTCATCAGCAACCACTGCTCCACCGAGTTCTGCTGCACGGCAAAACGGAATTGATTGCAATCCATGAACTGACCGTTGATGGACCATTGACCATTCAAACGATCGAACTTGAAGGTCCGTACGATCCTCGGATCCACGTTGGTGCTGGGCAATTGATAGAAGGTGGGATTCGTGGCCGGATCGACACTGTTGTCGGCGACCGCTTTTGAGCTCACTCGGAACTGCAAGAGCAGGCTGCCCGTGCCCGCTGGAAGAATCTGCGGAACGGTCATGCCCAGATTGGCGCTGCACTCCTGCGAGGTGCTGCCGGGGCCGAAGTTGTCGACCGGGCCCTGCCCGTTGAGCTGATTCAGCCGGTTCTCCAGATAGATGGTTTTTCCTGCGAAGGGCCTGAAGTCGACGATCACTTCCACGCGCTCGGCGGGGCCGATGCGCACACTCGTGATCTGGACGGGATTCGGAAGGAGATTGCCGTCCGTACCGATCAGCCAGTACGGATTGGTGTTGTTCAGGTTATTCAGGTCCGTCAGGAAGAACTCGTAGAAACGTGACGGTCCGGTATCGAGCAGGCGGAAGCGGTACCGGCGCGGCTGAACCTCGAAGAAGGGCTGAATCTTGCCGTTGACCAGGAATTTGTCGCCCAGGATGCCGTCCAGGTTGAACAGATCGAAAACCAGGTCGCCGCTTTCCGGGTCATAGACCTTGTCGTTGAAGGCCAGCGGAATGTCAAACTGCGGGAAACTGGGAAGATGGAATCCGCTGCCTTCGTCGCCGGTATCGAACTGGTTGAACAGGCAGTAGAAGCCGATCAGTCCTTTGTAGGTATTCTGCGAAGTGAAATCCACGCGGTGGTCGTGATACCAGAGAGTACTCAGCGATTCGTTGATGTCGCCTTGTGGAGCGTGATCGGAATTGAATCCTGCCAGTACGTTGGGATAATACTGGTCGCAGAAGTGGCCGGGACCGTAGAAGTCGCAAGGATTGCCGTCGCTCTCGGAAGGGGTGTGACCGTTGTGCAGGTGCGTCGTGACGGACGATAGGCCGAAACCGGTATTGTTCACCTGCGTTACCGTGGGCAGTGAATTGATGTTGCGCGTGAGCTGAGGACTGCCGTAGAAAGCGCGATACGTAGGTCCCGGGCTGCGTGGGCCGGTGCCGTCGTCATAGCCCCAAATCGTTTGCTGAGGCAGATCGGGCGACTGCCTGGTCGTAAACTGCCTCTGGTTGAACTGGTAGAGCGTCCCAGGAACCACCGGAAATCTGACGGGATCGATGAGTGGGGCCTGGAACGGGGCCGCGCGCACCTCGCCCGCACCGGTATTCGGGTTTTCTGTCGGCGCGGGACTCAGGTGGTTCACCGTACGGGCCAGCGGCATGACCACGAGAGGCTCGACAAACGGCCTCGTCGGCGGGCTTGCGGTCTGGTTGCTGGGGAGGCATAGCTGGTTCGTCCCCGGGCTGTTCGTGGATCCCGAGCTCGGAGGATTCGTCTGGGCGCGAGCGCTTAGCCCGCCCTGGGTAACCAGCATGCCGCCGGCCGTCAGTAATCCCATCTTGAAGAGCGTGCGCCGGCTTGTCAGGCCGGCCGCGATCAATTCACGGCGATTCTTCGCCGCGTTGATCATCTCGCGGTAGCGAGCCCTGGAGACCTTTTCGCCGAATACGTTGAAGTACATAACCCCGCCTCCTCGTGGGTTGAACGGAACTTCGCAAATAACTGATTGGACCAGGTCCTTCAGCGAGTCATCGCTTCTGCGCGCACATCGCACCTGAGCGTGAGAAGCAGCACATATTGATGTGACATTGGAATTCAGGAACTTTATCCCCAGGTTCATCGGCGATCCAAGGGTCAAGTGTTAGCCGAAACGGCTATTTGTTAGCATTTCAGGCTGCGGGCGCGAAGCGAAACGCGACGCGCCACGGCATCGGCGGCTACGAAGGCGTGAACGAGGTTCTCGGCGCCGCCATCAATTCATCAGAGGCGAATCGCCTCGCGTTCAACCACCTTCGATCTTCCGCCGGTAGCTGCGAGGTCCCCGTTCAAACCGGCGTTCAAAGGCGCGCGTGAAGCTCGAGGTGTGCTCGTATCCCACGGCGATCGCGATTTCCTTGACACTCAGATTGCTGGTTGCCAGCAAGTGCGCTGCTCTTTGCATTCTTTGCTCATGGAGCACCTGACCAAGGGAAGCCCCCGTGGCCTGTTTGAACAGGTGACTGAGATAGGAACAACTGAGATGAAAAGTCCTGGCCCAGTCGTCGACGGTGCTCCTCGGGTCGTCTTCCATCATCTGCAAAAGCCGGCGGAGACGTCCATCCTGGATCGCGGCAGGAGAACTGAAGGCAAACATATGAGCCTCCGGAACGGGCTTGGTCAGCGGTTAGGGGAATCCTTGCGGCCTGCTCCTGCCGCATGGGTCTGGATTCCATGGTCGCCAGAACAACACATCGACAATTCACCCGTCGAAGTTGGTCAGCCCCTGAACGGACAAACCTGACGTATAGGTAACCCAGCATTCTAGGCGTAAGTACTGCTGGAGGCAAGTGGAGACTTGCAGGAGGTATCCAGCACCCTGACAAAATCCTGCCGGCGGCTTGGTGGAATCGGATCAACCGGGCCAGAGGACAGGGGTTGCAGCCCTTCGGATCACGAGCAACTACCTAATGCCCTACGATCAGATTCGCGCGTCCAGCTATCTCCGCTGATCAGTGCGGAGCACCGCCTCGGCTCCGGCGCGGCGGAGCGATAGTTGCGACGGAGATGGAACGCCGCTCGTGAGACTCGAGCAGTGCTGATGCCCGGCGCGCTGTGTTTGATCAACGCGACGTGGTTCGCGTCTCCGGCCGGCGCGCGGAGCTCATGCTGCTGCTCGACGAAGGTCATCCACGCGCGCCACAAGAACCCGCCGCGCGGAGGGCAGCCCTACCGACCATTCACATTGGCGCCGAAGAAGAATCCCCTAAGGTCATCCGAAGAATTGCTGCCGGATCGCTTTGACAAACGCCTCATCGCCCAATTTCACGCGCATTGCGTAGGTCTCCTTTGCGTCCACGCCCGCCAGGTAGCGAAGCTGGTCCTTTCCGTCGGTGGCCGCTTCGTACACCGTTTCAGCGATCTGGTCGGGAATCGAGTAGGTCGCCATCCGTTTCGGATCGGTGATTACGTTCATGACCCTGTCGACCATCGCATCGTAGTCCGCATGTCTGCCGACATCGAACGAGCGCGTGAAGAAGTCGGTCTTCATGCCCCCAGGCTCAAGGATCTTGAGGCCGATGCCGAGCTGATTCAACTCGAAGGCCATGCTTTCGCTCCAGCCCTCCAGCGCCCACTTCGTCGCGTGATACATGGAATTGAACGGCACCGTCATCAACGCACCGATCGAGGTCGTGTTGATGAAGAGTCCGGCCTTCTTCTCTCGGAAATGCGGGACGAATGACTTGGTGACCCGGATCGGGCCGAGGAGATTGGTGGTGACCACACGAAGGATCTGTTCGTCCGAGAGACCCTCCAGCGGACCGGCCATCCCGTAGCCTGCGTTGTTGAAGACCACGTCGACTCCACCCATTGCGATGGCGCGGGCGACAGCGGCTTCGATCTGGCGCCGATCCGTGATGTCGAGCGGCGAGAGCACGACGCCCGGAAGGGTCCCGAGCTCCGTCTCTTTATCCGGGTTTCGCATCGTGGCAATGACGGTCCATCCCCGCGAAGAAAACAGCTTGGCTGTCGCTCGTCCCAGCCCGGACGAAGTGCCGGTGATGAAAATGCTCTTGCTCTTCATAGCGTCAGCCCTCCATCCACCGGCAGGACGGCGCCGGTCACGTACGAGGCGGCATCCGAGCACAGCCAGGTCGCGGCGGCGGCGACCTCTTCGGACTTGGCGATACGGCCCATGGGTGTTTGTTTCTCGTAGTGCGCCCTGGAAGTCGGGGTGCTGTTGACGACGGTGCTGAAGAGCGGCGTGTCGACCGAGCCCGGTGCGATGGTGTTGACGCGCACTCCTCGCGAGGCAAATTCGCGCGCGGCAACTTTGGAGAGTCCGACGACGCCCCATTTACTCGCGGAGTAGACGGGATAGCCTTCGAACACCTGGAGCGCCGCGACGGATGTCATGTTGACGATCGCTCCGCCGCGGCCGGTTTTCAGCATGGCTGGAATCTGATACTTCATCCCCAGCCATGTCCCGGTCAGATTCACGCCGATGACGCGCTGCCACGTCTCGAAGGTACAGTCGACTGTATTGCTGGTCCACGGCGAGATGCCCGCATTGTTGACAGCGAAATCGAGACGCCCGAACTCTTTCAATGCCATCGCTACGGTTTCTTCTGCGACGCTTTCGCTCGAGACGTCGCCGACCACCGGCATCGCCTTTCCGCCAGAGCGCTCGATGAGAGCCAGCGTCTCCATCAGAGGCCCCTTGCTTTGGCTACACAGAACGACCGCGGCTCCGAGCTTAGAGAAGGCGATGGCGGTCGCTTGACCGATGCCTTTCCCCGCTCCGGTTACGATCGCGACGCGACCGTGGAATGCTCCGTCTTGCATGTTCCACCTCAGACGACTTCGAAGATAGAGATGCGCCGAGCATGCTGCCACTATAGGTTTATTCAGGCTTGGCGACGCCGAACTTGTCGGCCATCCTGACGAGCTCGGCGAGCGATCGAGCAGCCATCTTCCGCATGATCTGGCCGCGGTGAACGCCGATAGTGATTTCGCTGGTGCCAAGGCCGGCGGCGGTCTGCTTGTTCAGAAAGCCCGACACCACGAAGGGAAGCACTTCCCGCTCTCGTGGAGTCAGCAGGTCATAGTGGCGCTGCAACTCCACGAGCTCCGATCGCTTCTGGCGCGCTGCTCGATCAAGTGCGACCGCAGCTTCGATCGCGCGGAGCAATTCCTCATCGCCAAAGGGCTTCGACAGAAACTCGATCGCTCCCGCCTTCATCGCGCGTACGGACGAACGGACATCGCCGTGACCGGTGATGAACACGATCGGCGGCCCGTTCGCGGCCAACTCCCGCTGTAGCTCGAGGCCGCTGATGTCCGGAAGTTCCAGGTCCAGAACCAGACATGCCGGAGCATCGGGTTTTTCGTAATCCAGAAAGTCCCTCGCCGCGCCGAATACAACCACCCGAAGCCCCATGGAGGAGAGAAGGTCGGACAACGCTTCGCGTACGCGGGGGTCGTCGTCGACGACAAAGACGACGACACTCTCGCCGTTCATGGTGCAGTACCCGTCTGAAGCGGCAGTGTGAAACTGAACGTGGTGCCGGACCCTTCGGAGGACGAGGCCCACAACTCGCCGTTGTGTTCCTCGATGATCGACCGGCAAATTGCCAGACCCATTCCCATGCCGTTCTCTTTGGTGCTGAAGAAGGCCTCGAAGGCTCTGTCGGGGTCCTGCAGGCCGGCACCGGAATCCCTGATCTCGATCAGGGCGGCGTTGCCGCTTCTCCGCTTCGAGTGAATGTCAATCGTACGCGGGCGATCGAGCACCGAATCCATCGACTCGATTGCGTTCAGCAGGAGGTTGAGAGCCAATTGCTGCAACTGGACACGATCGCCGATAACCGGGGGCAAATCCCTTGCGAAGTGCGTCGCCACGCTAACGTGCCGTTTCGCCACCTCTCGCTCGAGAAGATGCACGACCTCGCCGATCAACTCGTTCACATTGAGTGCAACTCTCTCGGTTTCGGCGCGGCTGAAGAGCGCCCGGATGCGCCGCACGACGTCGCCCGCGTCCTTGCCATCCCGGACAATCCTCTCGGCGGACTCGACAGCCTTAGCGAGATTCGGCGGCTCTGCGGACAGCCACCGCAGGCACGCGTGAGCGTTGGCCACCACGGCCGCGAGTGGTTGATTTACTTCATGGGCGATCGAGGCCGAGAGTTCCGCCACGGTGGCGATCTGCGCGGCCTGCGCCAGGCGCGATTGTGTCTGGCGGAGCGCTTCGTCCGCGCGCCACTGTTCCGTCGTATCCATGGCGGTCCCGACGAACTGCACGAGCTCGCCCGCTCCGTTCAGAATGGGATGGCCAACGGAGTGCTGGTGTTTGACAGTTCCATCGGGAAGGACGATGCGGTAGTCCGCGCGATACTCCGTCTTCTCGACTTCGCATCGAGTGAATGTCTCAAGCACGCGCTGACGATCTTCGGGATGAATCCTATTGAACCAGAACTCGGGGGAGGACGTGTCCTCGCCCGGCTCCGCTCCGTAGACGTGAAGCATCTCCGAGCTACCTTCCGGCCAGGTGACGACGGTGCCCGAAGCAAGGTCGTGCATCCAGCCGCCGGTGCGACTGAGGCGTTGCGCTTCGATGAGAAATGCCTCGCTGTGCCGCGCTTTTTCCTCCGCGTGCTTGAGGTCGTCGATATCGGTGAGAACGCTGTACCAGCGCATGATCCGATCGTCTTGATCGCGCAACGGCAGGATGCGGCCGTGAAACCAGCGATACAGGCCGTCGGCCCGGCGGAGGCGATGCTGCAGATCAAATGGCGAACCGGTTTCGACGGAGTGCTTCCACGCGGCCATCACGGCCGGCAAGTCGTCCGGGTGAATGACATCGCTTCCGGCCCACCCGCGTAACTCCTCAAGAGTTCTTCCGAAGTAATCGAGCAAGGGTTGATTCGTGAATTCGATTTCACCGCTCGCAGTCAGAATGTTCACGAGCGCAGGAATGCTGTTGACCGTCAGGCGCAGGTCAAGCTCACTCGCGCGGATGGCTTCCTCCGCTCGCCGTCGTTCTTCGATGTCGGTCAGCAGGTGGTACCACCGCACGACGCTCCCGTCAGGTTTGCGTTCCGGGAGTGCCCGCAAGTGAAACCAGCGGTAGATGCCATCATCCCGCCGCAAGCGGAGGTCGAACTCGAACGGACTGGTCGCGCCGGGCGACCGCATCCATGCTTCGATGGTACTGACGACGAACGGGAGATCGTCGGGATGCACAGCGTCGAGCGTCCGCCAACCTTTCAACTCCTCGAGCGTCCGACCAAAATACTGCGCCATCTGACGGTTGACGAGCTCGGTCTCACCCGTGGGCGTATTGGTGGCAACGAGACCAGGAATGCTGTCGAGGACGCGGCGAAGGTCGATCTCGGCACGTTTGCGGTCGTCGATATCGGCGTTGGTTCCACACCACTTGACGATTGCTCCCGTTGCATCGCGTAGCGGCATGCCGCGAAACAGGAACCATCGGTATTCGCCGTCGAAGCGGCGCATTTGCGCCTCGAACTCGCCTGGCTGACCGGACGCTAGAATCGATCGCCAGTAGTCAATGAGAGCATGACGATCTTCCGGATGAATCGCCGCGGTCCAACCCCACCCGAGCGCTTGTTCAGCGGAAAGCCCCGTGTAGTCGAGCCAGCGCTGGTTCAGGAATTCGGCCGAGCCATCGGGACGTGCGGACCAAACAAGTGCCGGGATCGTGTCAACGAGCATTCGGAAGTGCTCTTCCGAAACGTTGGCTTTCTCGAACGTCTTCTGCCAACCGGTCGGGCGCATGAATCGCCTCCTCGTCGGTTCGATCGGCGAGCGTTGATGATGCCAGCTTTCATCCGAGTCCGCACCTAAAGGTTCATTCAGGCGGCGAAACCAACTCCCGGAGGCGATACGGGGTGGCTCGACAACTCGCGATGAATCGACGAAGTGACGTCGTTGATGAACGGCCGCGCAGTCGAGCCTCCGCATGCATCTGCGACTCTGGTCGATCGCCGAGGCCATCGGCCGCGTTGCGTGCCACGCCGCCGATGAAACCTCAACTAATTGACGCATCGCGGGACGGCCGAGACAGAAGTATTTTCGACGATCGGGGTAGGGCGCTGCATTCAGAGCTGCTATTGCTTCATCAGGGTCGGGCCACAGGTCACCCTACGATCCCGAATCGGATGAGGCTCTCAGCGGTCGCTACGATCGCGTCTTCGCGGGGAATCGGTGTCCAGCCGAGGACGCGCTCGGCCTTCGCGCTAGTCGCTTGACGTGTGTTATCGAGCAGGGGCAGCATCGGCCGCACGGTGGAGTCGAACAAAGCCACCATGCGCACGAGCCAATTCGGCAGCTCCCGCGTCGGCACGCTCCTGGCCGCGCTTCCCATGCGCGCCTTGAGCACCCTGGCGATGTCGAGCATCGACATGATGGCGCCGGAGACGGCGATGAAGCGCTCGCCCTTCGCGGCCGGATCCGTCATCGCGCGCAGATGGACGTCCGCCACGTCGCGGACGTCCACTACGCCGAAGTAGAGCCGCGGACAGCCGGGCATTCCTCGCATCAGGCGCGTGACGAGCGCGATCGAGGACGAAGTGTCTCTAGCAAGCACGGGTCCGAAGATGCCGGCGGGGTTGATCGTGGAGAGCTCGAGATCGCCACCTTCAGCGGCCATGAAGTCCCACGCGGCACGCTCGGCGATGGCCTTCGAGCGCACGTAAGCGCTCATCTCGCCGTTAATGTTCGTCCAGCTCGTTTCGTCGAAGGGTTTCGTTTGCGCGCGATGACCGTAATAGATCGCGCCGCATGAGGACGTGAGTACTACTCGTTTGACCTGTGCGTCGCGCGCGGCCTTGAGGACGCGGAGGGCGCCGTCCCGCGCCGGCGCGATCAGCTCATCCTCGGTCTTCGGTGCCGCGGCCGGGATCGGCGACGCCACGTGCAGTACGTAGTCACATCCGGCGACCGCTTCGGCCCACCCGTCGTCACGCTCGAGGTTGGCGGCGAAGAACGAGAGCCGCCTGCCAGGGTTCGCGCCAGCATCGGCCAACATCGCGCGGACCGAGTTTTCCCGTGTCAGCGAGCGCACGGTCGTGCGCACGTCATGTCCGGCGGCCAGAAGCTGAAGGAGTATGTGGCCTCCCACGAACCCCGAGCCGCCTGTCACCAATACCGTGCTCATGAACGAAGGTCGGGGGCGCCGCGCCACTTTCGGCTGACTGCCCTTTCACTCCCATCCTCCTCGTGACGTTGAAGCTTATGCCGACCTGCGGGCGAAGAGATTGACGATCGCTGCGCGTCTTGACGGATCTTGCGCTGTAGTTTTTGACATTTAAGCGCCGTCCTGAATACCATCGGTGCTGGGAGGAGAATGTCGGACTCTCGTCTCGGCCGTTCGGCTCATGGAATCGCAGCGGTCCGTTGCACGCGCCGCATCTCCAACGAAATTGCGGTGCATGTCATCGACGTCGACGTCAACCCCGAGCCGGCGTGGGCGGACTACTCGGCCCCTGCGCTTGCGAGTCTGTCCGTCCACCTCGGACAGGCCGGCGGACAGGCCGAGCTCCGGCTGAAAGCCGACGAGCCCGCGCTTGACGGACCGCACGCCATCTGCTTCACGCCTGCCGGCGCTCCGATCTGGGGATACACGCACGGAGCGACACGGGCCGAAGGCATCAAACTCGATTTCGACCTGCAGCGGGTGTCCGAAACGCTCGGTCAAACGTTGACGGGGCCGGAGCGGCCGCGCTCATTTCGCAACGATCGCCTGCGGCGGTTGGCGCAGTGCCTGGGCGACGAGTGCCGGATCCCCGATCGGTTCAATCGCCTCTATTTCGACTCGCTCACGGTGGCAGTGTGCATCGACTTTCTGCGGCTGAGCGTCGAACCTCCGCCCCGGCGCACTGGAGTGCTCGCGTCCTGGCAAGCCCGGCGCGTCACGGACTATCTCATGGCCCACCTGTCCGAGGCGGTGCGGCTCGCGGCTCTGGCCGGTTTGACGGGCCTCTCGCAATGGCACTTTGCGCGTGCGTTCAAGGCCACGACTGGAGTGTCGCCGCATCGATGGCAGCTGAACGCGCGCATCGCAAAGGCGCAGGAGCTTCTATTGGCGCGGTCGATGCCTCAGGCCGAGATTGCCTTGGAGCTGGGCTTCGCCGAACAAAGCCACCTTTGCCGTGTATTCAAGAACGTGACTGGCGTTTCACCGGGCGCATGGTTGCGTGAGCATTGCCCCCAGCGCCGGAGCACCTTCGATCAACTCAGGTGATCCGACAACGTATTTTGCGAGGCCAACGACTAGAGACTCGGCAATCATGCACCGACCCCGTTCGAGGGGGAGCGGGGTTAGAAAAACTCGAACGGTCAGACGTAGCTCGAGGGTGGGCCACGCGTTCACGATCAGGCCGAGAGCGAGTTCTCTGGGTCTCTCTCGAAACAAGCGCGGTTATCATTTTTCGAGAGCAGCTAAGACCGGTCTCGGCTTGTCCGCACACGTGCGAGAACGCGCGAAGCAGACACGCGCTAGACGCGCGACGCCATCGGGACAACGATGAATTCACCTAGTCGGATCATTCGGCTGCACGCTACTCAAGTCTCCCGATGAACCCGCCGTTCGCGTCGGAATCTCACTGGCCGCAATGAACGTCAACGCAGCCACGGCGTTCTTGTACTCCACGGGCTTCGTTTCCTGCTCGCGGCCGCGGAAGGCTTGTTCAAGCAGGGCGTGCATGACCGGGCTGCCATCGAACGGTGTGAACGTGATCATGCATATCGCCTCTGCGGACTGTGTTTCGGCCTCTCGGATCAGCTCATCCCTCAGATCCTCTCGCGTAAAGGTGATGGTCCAGCAGTAATCGTGCTCGACGATCTCATTCTTCCAGAGAAAGCGCGCGGGGCCGCTGAACACAGGCCCGCCAAAGATGAGGCGCTTTCGAATGAGGTGTTCGAGCATCCGGAGACCTTGAGTCCGAAGTTCCCTGCTGATCATCACTTGAAGGAATTTCATTTCACGATCTCCTCTCTGGCTGTGTCAGACCGTCGGCACGGTGCCGCCATCGATGATGTATTCGGATCCTGTGATGGACGCTGCGCGCGGCGATGCGAGGAACGCGACGAGATCTGCTACCTCCTCTGGTTTCGCGGGCCTTCCAATCGGAATGCCACCGAGCGAGTCCATCAGCATCTGTCTAGCGCCCTCGTAGTCGGCACCCGTCTTTGCGGCCAGTTCGTTTACCAGTCCAATCGCACCATCCGTTTCCACCCAGCCAGGCGAGACGCGCACGACCCTAATGCCTTTCGGACTGACCTCCTTCGACAGGCCCTTGCTGTAGTTCGCCAGCGCCGCTTTGGCGGCGGCGTAAGCGAGGGTCGCGTCGGGCAGCGGCAAACGCGCCTGAATCGACGTGATGTGAATGATGACGCCAGAGCCTCGGGCGAGCATCATGGGCAAGAGAGCCCGATCGAGACGGACGGCCGGGAAGAGGTTCACGTCGAGCGCGCACTGCCACTCCCGATCGTCGAGCGCCGCGAACCCGCCCGCTGGTGCCAAGGATCCCCCAACGACGTGCACGGCGATGTTGATTTCTCCCAGTCGAGTGGACACAGCCTCGACGACCGCGTTGCAGCCGTCGACGGACGCAAGGTCAGCGGCGACGAACTGTACGTCTGTTGGAAGGCCAGGCGGGACGGTTCGGGCGGTCCCGAGCACCTTCGCGCTTTCATCGCGCAGGCGCTTCGCGATAGCAGATCCGATGCCTTTGCTGGCCCCGCTGACCAGCGCGCGCAGGCCGCGCAGTTCGCCGCCAATCATCAGCGGATCTCCAGCGACGCGATCCGGTCGCCATCCAGTCTGAATATGTGTCGGAGATCCAGAGGGCTTCCGGGAAAGTCACCGGCCACTCTCGCGCGAACTACGATGGCGCCGTCGCCCTCAGTCACGCTGAGCGGGACGACCGTATGGTGATACTTCGCTCGGACGTCGGCGTTCCACCGCTCTATCGCGGCCGTCCCGGTGAAGGTTCCACCCTCATCACGGACAACGCCATCGTCCGTGAAGCATCGGGCGAGCGCGCCGGCGTCCCCGGCTTTTTCTGCGGCGAAATACGCCGCGATGGGCTTGGGCAAGCTGATCGGCATGAGTACCGCTCCTCAGTCGGAAGATAGGCGCTACACTGGCCGGATGGCAAGAACGCACAAAAAAGTGAGGTTCTTACCGAAAGGTAAGCAGAAACATACGGAGGCGTCCGCCGCCAAAGGCGTTGAAGAGGTGTTGCGAATCCTCGAAGGACGGTGGAAGCTCGTCATCCTCTTTCATCTGTTTGGCGGCAAGGTGCGGCGTTTTTCTGAACTCCGACGCGCCATCCCCGCCGTGTCCGAAAAAATGCTGATTCAGCAGCTGCGGCATATGGAGGCTGACGGGATCGTGCGTCGGTTTGTCCACCATCAGGTGCCGCCCAAAGTCGAGTACAGCCTGACCGACTGGGGGCAAGCCCTCTGTCCAGCTCTTGAGGCATTGCTGACATGGGTTGAACGACGAGAATCGCTGGTAGAACGGAATCCCGCGGAAAGTGTCAGCCGCGAAGGCGCGCCGCCCTGAGAATCCAGATGGCGCGGAGACGGCACACGCACGGAGACGCTGAGGAGGGAGGAGGTTCGGTTTGGTCGGGCAGGGGGGATTTGAACCCCCGACCACCTGAACCCCATTCAGGTACGCTACCAGGCTGCGCTACTGCCCGACTCGGGTGCATCCTAACACGGCGGCAGAGGGGGTATTCCGATGCTACAAACCCGCCGCCCAAAGGATCAGGTACTTCGTGATCTCGATGTTCTTTGCGCTCGGGGTGACGACGATCTCTTCGATCCCGCGGGCTTTCGACTGCATCTCGTCGCGGATGACCTCCAGCTCCTTGTCCCAGGAGCGTTGGATCTGGCGGATCTTGGTGAGGTAATCGTCTTCGCGCAAGGAATGGGGGCTCTCGTCGAGGGAGGCGGGCTTGCCGCTGGTTATGTTGTAGATCGTCTGGCCCCAGGCGACATTGACGTCCGGACCGCGCTCGTCGGTGGGCCCTCCTTCGTTCGCGTCGAGCTCGCGCTGATCGCGCTCCGAAAGCTCCTTCACCTGGTCGATCCGCCGGCGGAACGTGCTCTCCAAACGCATCTGCTCTTCCTCGATGCGATGTTTGGCCTCTTCATGGCAACGGGTCAGGAACGCCTGGCGCGATTCCTCCTGCTGCGAGTACATGTCGAACTCGGGATTGTGAAGAACGGTCAGTTTCGAGGTGCCTGCCACGTACTGCCGAAAGGCATCCTCGGACTGCAGGGCGCCCTGCATCAGCATTTCCGGTTTCACGGAGTCATCGACATCGTGATTCGGGTCAGGGACGGCGCGAATGTCGAGCCTCTCCGGATCGATCGTTCGCGCTTCGCTCCAACGAACCAGGCCGTCGCCGGCGTGCATCGGGGCGATGAAGCTCTTGACGGTGTCGACGTGCACGCCGCTCCGCGGCTCGTTCTGCGTGATGATCGCTTCGGCGAGAAGATGAGGACGGTACCGGCCGCTACCGCCGAAAACGTAGAGCTGTTCAAGCGAAGGTGAGCTGCGCATCGTAAAGCGCGGACGCCGGGTGGTCTGTGCGTCGTCGCTACGCTCGACCGTGAGCCCGTGCGCGACCGGCTGGGCGTCGATGACCTGTCCGGGCACATTCGCCAGCGCGGCCTTGACCGCTTCGCGACGGTCCGGCGGCATGAGGAAGACGATGCAGCCACCGCCGCCGGCGCCGCAGACTTTCCCCGCCCATGCTCCTGCGCCGACGGCCGCTTCGATGGCCGCCTCGATCTCCGGCGTGGAGATGCCGTCGATGAGCGCCTTGCGGTTCTGCCATTCGTGATTCAGCGCCACGCCGGCCGCTTCGAGATCACCGCTCTCCAGCGCCTTCTCCATCTCGATGGCGCTTTCCGCGATCTTGTCGAGGCCTTTGTGGACCTTCTTCTTGCCGTCGATCTGGCGTTTGTAGATGTCCCAGTTGTTCGTACCGGAAAAATGCGCGACGCCGGTGTAGTGCAGAAGCATGTGCTCGGCCAGCCGGTCGACGGGCAGAGCGATCTGATGGCGAACGACGACTCCCGGGTTGAGGTGGATGGCCATGAGACCACCGTAGACGGGAGGGTAGTAATCCTGGATCCCGGCGGGAACGCGGATGAGGCGCGTCTCGAGGTCGCGGACGAGCGCGATGAGATCGTCTCCCTGCACCGGTGCGCCGGCGACCTCGGAGAGCGCGCGGACGAGCGTGATCGCAAGAGCCGACGAGCCTCCCAGGCCTGAGCCGCGCGGCGCGTCCGTGCGCGTGGTGATGCGGATACCGGTGAGATGAAAATGCTCGAGGGCGCGATGGATCAGAGCCGCCTTCGGATCGGCGGCCAGCTCGTGAATCGACGCATAGCTCTGCTCGTACTGTTGATCGGTCAGGTGGATGTCGATGTCGTCCCCGCCGGTCTCGGCGATTTCCGACTCCGCGTGATACGAGACGGCGACATTGATCGTGCGCGAGCCGGGATGGAAGAGGTAAAGCGGCCAGAGGTCGAGAGTTCCGCCAGCGAGATCGGCGCGCACCGGCGCGCGGACAATGACCTTTTTCATGATGGGGTTTGGGCTGACTTGCTAGAAGAGTGCCCGCCGTTTTGTCGCGAACGCGGCCAGTTGCTGGGCCGGCGTGGCGAGTTTGGAACCGAGATTGGCGATGCTGCCGCGAAAGGCCGTCAGCGCGTCGCCGCGGAGCGGGTCGGACGTGATCGATTTGAGCTGGAGCGGATCGAGCCACGTACCGTTGTCGGATACGCGGTAGTCGAGATGCGGCCCAGTGGCCAGACCCGTGGCGCCGACGTAGCCGATCACCTCTCCCTGCGTCACGCTTTTGCCGGGCTTGATCCCTTTGGCGAAGCGGGAGAGATGAAGGTATGACGTTTCAATGCGGGCGCTGTGGCGGATGCGCACGTAGTTTCCTTCGCCGTGGTTGTAGGTGGCGGCCATGACGACACCGTCCGCGGTCGTCATCACGGGGGTTCCTACTGGCGCGCCGTAGTCAACGCCATGGTGAGGACGGAAGATGTGAAGCAGCGGGTGGTAGCGGCTCTTCGAGAACTTTGACGTGATACGGCTGAATTGGAGCGGGGCGCGCAGGAACTGCTTGTGCAGGGGGCTGCCGTTGCGGGCGTAGTAGCCGGCGCGGCCGTCGGGCGTCTCGCTGCGGAACGCTTCATACGTCTGGCTGCCGTGGACGAAGCGGGCCGCCACGATCGGCCCGTAACCGACCAGATCGGCGCCGGCGAATCTCTTCTTCGCGACCAGACTGAACGAGTCGCCCTTCTGCAGAGCGAAGAAATCGATATCCCACTGGAAAACGTCGACGAGCTCCTGAACGAGCTGCGGCCCTTCGCCCGCTTTGCGCACAGCCTCGTAGAGAGAGGAGTCGATCTGGGCGGCGACGATGGTTTCGGCCTCTGTCTGCCGCGCCTCGTGAGGGGTGATGGCAAAGCCGGTGGAGCCCCGGAGGGCGTCGATCTCACCCCAACCGTTGACCTTCATCTCGACGCTGTCGACCGAGCCTGACGCGTCGTAGTGGAAACGCAGTAAGTGCCCTGGGCGGAGGCGCCGTAGATCGACGGTCTTGCCAAATTCGTTGTTGAGAGCCGCGGCGTCGGACCGTCCGAGGCCGCCGGCGAGGAGGACGGAATCAAGCGTGTCGCCTTCTTCCAGCGTCAGGACCACGGAATGCTCGGCAAGGGTGGCCGGCGTTGGCACAGTCAGGTCGCCGTAATGAAGCGGCGGAGCGATCATGGCCGCGCTGGCGAACGATGTCGACGGCTGTGTTAGCACGTCATTGTTCGTAACGGCAGCGAGGATGAGCGGGATGGCCAGCGGCAGCGCCACGGCCACGTACACCCGAGGCCGCCTGGCCAGACGTCGCAGAGACTCACCAATTGCGAACGGTCTTTTCATCGACTTGGAACCGATACCGGGGACGAACTAGGGGGATCGTACCATGCGCTCGAAGGATGAAGAACGAAGGATGACTCTCTCCTCCATCCTACTTCACCCTTGATCCATCATTCTTGATTCTTCTCCCCCACCGGCTCCATCGACAACACCTGCACCGGTGTCTTCTCGGTGTCATCGTGAATGGGGCCGGCTTTGTGGTACGTCAAGGGGACGACGAAGGTCGCCAGACCGACGGTGGCGGTCGGCTGGATCGACGTCACCACGAGCTCGCGGGTCTGCGTGACCGTACGGTTCACTTTCAAAGGCGTGTCGCTTTTCGGCGCGCGGTCGTTGATCGTCGTGACATTGACTATCTGCTTGAGGGCAAAGCCTTTGATGTTTGAGTTCTCCGCCGAGATCAGGTCGTCCAGATCAGGATTGCCGGTGTGCAGGGCGCCGCTGGCGAGAAAGGTGTCTCCCACGTCGCCGAAGGCTCTCGTCGTCCACTTGTCGATAGTCGTCTTCACCGTCTGCGTCAACGGCAGACTGCCGAAGTTGAGGGTGATGTCATAACTCATGATCAGACGGTAGTGATCGGTCGGGAAGCCGGCGATGGTTGTCTGTTCCGGCAGTTTCGTGAGGTCGATCTTCTTGTTGGTCACGGTGATCTTGCGAGCGCCGATGGCGCTGGTCACGCTGGCGGCGTTCACCTCGACGAATGACTTCCTGCTCGGATCGACGAAGGTCATGTTCTTCGACCCGTTCGTGGTGATGATGTAGGTTCCGACCGGATAGGCATTACCGGAGAGAAACTCGACCCGGGAGCGTTCGCCGTCGATGATGGCACGACCGACGCAATCCGATGAGGGGATCGATTCGAGGTCCGACGAAGTCGTCTGCCGGAACTCGTACTGGATCGCGGCCGAGGCGGCGGGGGCGGAAATGACGAGCAAGGAGAGGGCAATCGCCGGCAAGTTCTTTTTCATCAATAACCTCAGTTCTCACTGAGTATAACTCGCTAACCCGGAAATACGATTTTCGGGTAGGGCGTTGGGGCAGCCCATGTTGATCAGGAAGTTTTTCGCGCCGGCGCTCTGTGCGGCCGTACTGGCGGTTCCCACCGTGTCCGCTCGATCCGGCAATCCGGATTCGCTGGACGAGGTGATCCTGAAAGTGCAGGTTGCGCAGAAGAATACCAACACGCTCCAGGCGGACTTCCGCCAGGAGAAGACGCTGGCCCTCCTTTCCAAGCCGGAGGTCTCAACCGGCCGCTTCGTCTACTCGAAGCCGAACAATGTCCTCTGGACCTACGATGCCCCGAAGCGCGTCACGATGCTGATCGCCGACGGCATGCTCACCACGTACTACCCCGACCTCAACAAGGCCGAGCGGATCGAGGTGAAGCGCTACCAGGACCGGATTTTCAAGTACATGGGAGCCAGCGGGGCGATCGACGAGCTCGGCGCCTGGTTCAACTTCACGTTCACGAACACGGCCGACAAGCCGTACTACGTTCTCGATCTCGATCCGAAGAACAAAGCCGTCGGAAAACGGGTGCGCCACATCAAGATCCTCATCGACAAGAAGACCTACCTGACCACCCAGTTCGAGTACACCGAGGGAGACGGCGACAAGACCCGCTACGAGTTCCTGAACGTGAAGACCAATCTGCCGGTCGAGCAGAGCCGCTTCTCGATCGCGATCCCGAGCAGCGTACACATCGAGCAGATGAAGCTGCAATAGACTGCGCGCTTCGCGCGCGTTGTCGTTTGTCGGTTCGTTGCGCGCTGCGCGCGCATTCGCCGGGTCCCCGACACGGTCAAGCTCACAGCACACAGACAACCCGATAACTGACAACGTGCGAAGCGCATGAACCGAATAGCTTTCAACCTCCTTGCCACTGACGGCGCCGCCCGGCGCAGTGAGATCGTCACGAGGCACGGCACGATCCAGACGCCGGTGTTCATGCCGGTGGGTACGCTGGCGTCGGTCAAGTCGCTGACGACGGATCAGTTGCGGCAGCTTGGCCCCGAGGTCATCCTCAACAATACGTATCACCTGATGCTGCGGCCCGGCGTGGACCTGCTCGAACGGCTGGGCGGGGTTCACGGCTTCATGAACTGGGACCGGGCTGTCCTCTCCGACTCCGGCGGGTTCCAGGTCTTCTCGCTGGCCTCGATCCGCAAAGTGCGTGAGGAGGGGGTCGAGTTCCGCAGCCACATCGACGGCTCGGCGCACTTCCTTTCGCCGGAGACGTCGATCGACATCCAGCAGCGGATGGGGGTCGACATCGCTATGGCCTTTGACGAGTGCCCGGCCTACGGCATCGGGCACACCGAGGTCGAGCGCTCGCTGGAGTTGACCCACCGCTGGGCGCGGCGCTCGCTGGCCGCGCGGACCGGCGCGGCAGCGCTCTTCGGCATCGTGCAGGGAGGCATCCATCACGATCTGCGCAAGCGGAGCGCGGAGGAGATCGGAGGGATCGACTTCGACGGCGTGGCCATCGGCGGCGTCTCCGTGGGCGAGCCGAAAGAGGAGATGCTGGACGTGATGCGATTCACCGCGCCGCTGCTGCCGGCGGACAAGCCGCGCTATCTGATGGGCGTCGGAACGCCCGAGGATCTGCTCGACGGCGTCGCCGCGGGGATCGACATGTTCGACTGCGTGATGCCGACGCGCAACGCCAGAAACGGCTCGCTCTTCACGAGCTACGGCAAGGTGGCCATCAAGAACGCGCGCTATGCCGATGACGAGCGTCCGCTCGATCCGCACTGCTCCTGCGTGACCTGCCGAACCGTGTCGCGGGCCTACCTTCGACACCTCTTTGTCACCGGGGAGATCGCGGCCATGGTCTACAACACGATTCACAACGTGTCGTTTTACCTTGACTTGATGCGAGGTATTCGGCACTCTATCGCGTCCAACTCTTTGCAGGCTTTCCGCGATGCGTTCCTCTCGCGGGTCGTGAGCGGCGAAGTCGACGCTGATGACAAAGAGCCCCCGATCGAACGAATCAGATAGAAAAGAACGATATGACAGCGATTGCTCTGCTCCAAACCGCCACTTCCGGCGGCACCGCCGCCTTCCTCATCAACATCCTGCCGATCGCGGCGATTTTTCTCGTTTTCTACTTCCTCGTCATCGCCCCGGCGAACAAGCAGCGCCGCAAAACGGCGGAAATGCTCAGTACGCTCAAAAAGGGTGACCGCGTCCAGACTTCGGGCGGGATTTACGGGACGGTCCAGGGTGTTGAGGCCGAAGTTGTCTACCTGAAGATCGCCGAGAATGTGAAGGTCAAGGTTGCACGTTCTGCGGTCACCGGAATCATCACGGGCGATGCGGCGGAGTAACCGCTCCCTTTCTTCCTGGAGGAAATCTTGACTAGAGGTCTGTTGTGGAAAGTCATCCTGATCCTGGTTGTGCTCGTCGGCTTCGCCGCGGCGACGATACCGACCCAAGACAACCCTGAGCCGATCCGCCGCGGCCTCGACCTGAAGGGTGGTACCCATCTGGTCATGCGCGTGAACGTCGGCGACGCCGTGCGCCTCGAGACCGATCAGGCCTCCGAAATGCTGAAGGCCCAGGCCAAGAAGGGCAACCTGCCCATCCCCGTGACGCGCCGCGTGAACGACACGACGTTCCTGGCCACCCTGCCCGCGGACACGCCGTCGACCGGGTACGAGACGATCGCCAAGGACTACATCCCGTCCTTCGACGAGAGCCGCACGCCAGAAGGCGCGCTGCAGTTCAAGATGAAGACGGCCTCGCAGACCGCCATCGAGCGCGACACGATCACGCACACGGTCGAGACGATCGACAACCGCGTCAACGCCCTCGGCGTCACGGAGCCGTACATCGCGCCCGAGAGCGACAACCGCATCGTGATCCAGCTCCCGGGCGTCGACGACCCGGCGCGCGTCAAAGACATCATCAAGACCACCGCCCAGCTCCAGTTTCGCCTCGTGGAGGGCGACGCCGCCCCTGATCCAGCCTCCGCGCTGGCCACCGTGGCTCCCAATATGAAGACTGAGGTCGACGTCCTGCCCGGCACGAAAGAAGATGCGCTCGGCCGCGCGGCAGGTATCGAGTACTACGCCGTCCGCAAGACGGTCCCGGTCACGGGCACCGACCTGAAGAACGCCCGTGTGCAGAAAGGGCAGCTCGGCCAGCCGAACGTCGGGTTCTCGCTCACGCCGGACGGAGCGCGCAAGTTCGGCGACCTGACCGGTGCGAACATCAAGCGGCGTCTGGCCATCGTTCTCGACAACAGGGTCGTTTCCGCGCCGGTCATCAACAACCAGATCAACGAATCGGGCGTGATCGAAGGTAACTTCACACAGCAGCAGGCCGCGGACCTTTCGCTCGTACTTCGCAGCGGCTCGCTGCCGGCGTCGCTGACTACCCTGGAGGAGCGCACGGTCGGTCCGTCGCTCGGACGCGACTCGATCCGCCAGGGCGTGCTGGCATCGCTCATCGGCTTCATCGCCCTGGTCCTTTCGGTGCTGCTCTACTACAAAGGCGCGGGCATCAACGCGGTGCTGGCGCTCCTGCTGAACCTGGTCATCCTGCTCGGGATGATGGCGATCTTCCACGCCACCCTGACACTCCCCGGAATCGCCGGCATCATCCTGACGCTGGGTATGGCCATCGATTCGAACGTGCTCGTCTTCGAGCGCATCCGCGAGGAGCTGCGCGACGGCAAGACCGTCCGCGCCGCTATCGAGAACGGCTTCTCGCGCGCCTTCGGCACCATCATCGACACGCACATGACGACGATCATTTCGGCGCTTTTCCTCTTCCAGTTCGGAACGGGTCCGATCAAGGGGTTCGCCGTCACGCTGCTCATCGGTCTGTTCGCGTCTGTGTTCACCGCGTTCTTCGTCTCGCGCGTGATCTTCGACGTCATGTACAAAGCGCAGAATCGCCCGACCGAGATCAGTATCTAAGGCAGGCGAGGAGATACCCATGCAGATTTTCGTCAATTCCAAATATGACTTCGTACGCTGGCGTTTCCACGCCGTCTCATTCTCCATTCTTTTCATGCTCCTCGGCCTGGGGATGTTCCTGAAGCACGGCGTGAACTGGGGAATCGATTTCGCCGGCGGCGCAACTGTGACGCTCAAGTTCCGTGATGCTGTTCCTCTGGATCGCCTCCGCGCCGACCTGGCCGATGCCTCGATCCAGCAGTACGGCAAGGCTGATGACCGCGCCGTGCTCATCCGCCTGCCGGAGCTGAAGAAGGAAACCGACTACGCCGGCCTGACCGTCGCCAAGTTGAACGCCGATCTGAACCCGCAGGCGAGCACGAAGCTCGATCTCAACTTCAACGGCCGCGACCGGCTGGCCGAGCTTTTTGCCTCGATCGATCCGGACGCAAAGGGATCGAATGCCGCGGCGAAGGACTATTACCGGAACGTCGCCCAGAACGTCATCAACAAGCGCTCGGAAGTGGGCATCTTCACCAGCATGGGCCAGGTGACCTCGGCCCTCGGCGTGACGACGCGAATCGCCGGCGCGCTGAACGACAAGACATTTCTCGGCGCGTTCAACGTCCTGAATCAGGAAACGGTGGGGCCGCAGGTCGGCCATGACCTGCAGCAGAAGGCTATCTGGGCGGTCGTCCTCTCGACGCTGGCCATGGGGCTCTACCTCTGGCTTCGCTTCGATCTGATGTTCGGCGCCTCGGCTATCGTCTGCATCATCCACGACGTGCTGATGTCGGTGGCGTTCCTGATGATGATCAACGGCGAGTTCTCGCTGAACATCGTGGCGGCGCTGCTGCTCATCGTCGGCTTCTCCATCAACGACACGGTGGTCATGTACGACCGCGTCCGCGAGAACAAGCGCAAGCTGAAGACGCGCATGACGCTCCCGGAACAGCTCAACCTGGCCATGAACCAGACCCTGTCGCGGACGATCCTGACCTCCGGCTCGGTGGTGATCGTGCTCATCGCCCTGCTCCTGTTCGGCGGCAAGGTGATTCACGAGTTCGCCTGGATCCTCCTGATCGGCGTTCTGGCCGGCACATATTCGACGGTCACGATCGTTCCCGCCGTCGCCATCGCCTGGAACAACCTGACCGGCCGCACGCACGACCTCGCCGGCCCGGCCAACCGTCCGACACGCGTCGAGACACGCCAGGATGCGCCTCCTCCCCCGTCGCAGAGGAAGCGCAAAGCGGGTTAACGGGCTGCGACAGCGCGGCTGCTTGGGCAGCCGTTGTCGGTTGTCGGTTGATTGCGCGTGCCGTGGCCGAATGTAGGTCGGACTTCCCAGTCCGACCTACCGCAGGCCGCGAGAACTGGTCGGGCTGGAGAGTCCGACCTTCGTTTACCTTCCGATTTAGCACGCTCTCACGCGCGCCGGTGCGGAATCAAAACGGCCTTCCGTCGCCTGAGCAGCACCGCGACGGAAGCTTGATAGACTCCGCCGCGATTTCACGGAGATTCCATCAATGGCTGACAACGACCGCGACGAGGCCCTCGAATACCACTCAGGAGGGCGACCGGGCAAAACCGAGGTCGTGCCGACGAAGCCGACCGCCACACAACGGGACCTGGCCCTCGCCTACACCCCAGGGGTGGCCAAGCCATGCCTGGAGATCTTTCGCGAGCCCGGCGACGTCTACAAGTACACGAACAAAGGCAATCTGGTCGCGGTCATCTCCAACGGCACGGCGGTGCTCGGTCTGGGCAACATCGGTCCGGCCGCCGGGAAGCCGGTGATGGAGGGGAAAGCCGTTCTTTTCAAACGCTTCGCAGACATCGACGTCTTCGACCTCGAGCTCGACACCCACGACACGGAAGCGTTCATCAACGCCGTCCGGATCATGGAGCCCACGTTCGGCGGCATCAACCTCGAAGACATCGCCGCCCCGGAGTGCTTTGAGATCGAGGAACGGCTCAAGGCGGTGATGAAGATCCCCGTCTTTCACGATGACCAGCATGGGACGGCCATCATTTCGGCCGCAGCGCTGAAGAACGCCCTCGAGGTGGCCGGCAAGAAGATCGAAGAGGTGAGGATCGTCATTTCCGGCGCGGGGGCGGCGGCCATGGCCTGCCTTCGGCTCTACATCAAGATGGGATTGCGCAAAGAGAACGTGATGCTGAGCGACAGCAAGGGCGTGATCTACAAAGGCCGCACGATCGACATGACGCCGTACAAGGAAGAGTTTGCGGCCGAGACGACCAGGCGCACTCTGACCCAGGCGATGGAAGGCGCCGATGTATTCGTCGGCCTCTCCATCGGCGGCATCGTCACGCCCCAGATGGTGCAGGGGATGGCGAAGGATCCGATCGTCTTCGCCATGGCCAATCCCGATCCCGAGATCGGTTACGACGAGGCCGTGGCGGCGCGCCCGGACGTGATCATGGCCACCGGCCGTTCCGATTACCCCAACCAGGTCAACAACGTTCTCGGGTTCCCCTTCATCTTCCGCGGCGCGCTCGACTGCCGCGCCACGACGATCAACGACGAGATGAAGCTGGCCGCCTCACACGCGCTGGCCGAGCTTGCGAAGGAAGAAGTGCCTGACGCGGTGCTGCGGGCTTACGGCAGCGGTGCGAAATTCACTTTCGGGCGCGAGTATCTGATCCCGAAGCCGTTCGACTCCCGCGTGCTGCTGAACGTCCCGGTGGCCGTGGCCCGGGCGGCGGCGGAAAGCGGCGTGGCACAGGAGCCGATCGCCGACTACGACGCCTATCGCCGCCGGCTGGAGCAGCTGCTCGGCCGCGCGCGCGGCATGATGCACGGCGTCTACGACCGCGCCAAGCGCGACCCGAAGCGCATCGTTTTCCCCGAGGGCGATCAGGAAAAGATCATCCGCGCCGCCAAGATCCTCATCGACGAGGGACTCGCTCATCCCATCCTGCTCGTCAAGCGCGAGCTCGTCGCGCCAATGCTGCAGAAACACCACGTCGACGAGTCAAAGGTCACCATCATCGACATCGAAGAGTGCCCGCAACTCGACCAGTATGTCCGCCGGTTCGCCGAGATCCGTATGCGTCATGGGGTTACCGTCGCCGACGGCTATCGGATTCTGAAGAGCCGCAACTATTTCGCCATGATGATGGTCGAGGCCGGCGACGCCGACGGCGTGATTGCCGGCCTGCGCGCCTACTACCCGGCCACGATCAAGCCCGCGCTGCAGATCATCAAGACACGCCCCGGTGTGAAGAAGGTCTCGGGGGCGTACCTCCTGATGTTCAAGGGACGGATGCTGATCCTTGCGGACACGACGGTAACGATCACGCCGGATGCCTGGGACCTCGCGGAGATCGCCATTCTCACGGCAGAAACGGCGCGGCGGTTCAATATCGAGCCGCGCATCGCCATGATCTCGTTCTCCAACTTTGGCTCGACGAAGCATCCGGACGCCACGAAAGTCGCCAAGGCGGTGGAGCTCGTGAAAAAGCAGCGGCCGGATCTCATCATCGAAGGAGAAATGCAGGCGGACGCCGCGGTCGAGCCGGACATCGCCAGCGCCGACTACCCGTGGAGCGTGATCCAGGGCGACGCCAACGTGCTGATTTTCGCGAATCTCGACGCCGCGAATGCCGCCTACAAGCTGCTGTGGCGCCTCGGCGGCGCCGAAGCGATCGGTCCGATCCTGCAGGGAATGGCCAAGCCGGTACACGTGCTCCAGCGCGGAGTGGACGTCAGCGACATCGTCAACATGGCTGCCATCGCCGTCGTCGATGCCCAGGAAGCGACTCGAAAGTAGCTTCGGTCGCGGGGAGGACTCATGTCAGAGCATTACTACAAGCCGGACCATCTCAAGAGCTTCGGAGCGATTTCTGAAGGCGCCCCGGAGCTGGGTAAGAAGTTCTTCGAGTACTACGCGGCGGTCTTCGCCGCGGGAGCGCTCACCGAGCGGGAGAAGGCATTGATCGCTCTGGCCGTCGCCCACACGGTCCAGTGCCCTTACTGCATCGACGCATACACGACCGAGAGCCTTCAAAAAGGGGCTGACCTGGAACAGATGACCGAGGCCGTCCATGTCGCCTGCGCAATTCGAGGGGGAGCCTCTCTGGTCCACGGAATGCAGATGAAGGAACACGCGGAAAAGGTGGGCATGTGACCGATTCGCCATCCCCGGTACGTTTGCCGGCGTCGACCCTGTCGTCGCGGCGCGTCCCCCTGGCGAATCCGAGCGAGCAACTGGCGCGGTTGGAGGCGAGCACCGCCGGCCGCGCGACCTTTCTGGAGATGCTTCGCGGCGCCGGATGGCCCGACCTCACGCCCGCGCGATTGGAGATCTTTCAGGTCAACCTCGGCAAGCTGTGCAACATGACCTGCCGTCATTGCCACGTCGACGCTGGTCCCGACCGCTCGGAGGCGATGATGACTCGCCAGACCGTCGATGCCTGTCTCCGCGCGCTAGATCAGACGCCCGCGCACACGGTCGACATTACCGGCGGAGCACCCGAGCTCCATCCTGAGTTCCGTTATCTGGTTGAGGCGGCGCGTGCGAGAAACAAGCACGTGATCGACCGCTGCAATCTCTCCGTCCTTTTGCTCGCCCGGAACGCCGGACTCGCGGAGTGGCTGGCCGATCGCGAGGTCGAGATCGTCGCCTCGTTGCCACACTACCGGCAACGCAATACCGATGCGCAGCGAGGCGACGGTGCCTTCGAGAAGTCGATCGCGGCGCTGCGCGTACTAAACTCGGCGGGATATGGCCTGGGGAAGCCTGGACGCGTTCTTTCGCTGATGACGAATCCGGCGGGAGCGTTTCTCGCCCCTTCGCAGTCGGATGTCGAGGGCGAATGGAAGATCGCCCTGAAACGCGACTTCGGCGTGACCTTCGACCGCCTGTTGGCCTTGAACAACATGCCGATCTCCCGGTTTCTGGAGTGGCTTGTCGATTCGGGCAACCTCGATTCCTACATGGCCCGGTTGATCGATGCCTTCAATCCCGGCGCCGTCGCAGGTGTCATGTGCCGCAACACGATCTCGGTGTCGTGGGACGGACGTTTGTACGACTGCGACTTCAATCAGATGCTCGATCTCGACGCGGAGACGGACGTTGGGGCCATGTCGATCGAGAGCTTCGACTTCGAGCAGTGGCAGAGACGTAGCGTCGTCACGCGCGCACACTGTTTCGGTTGTACCGCCGGAGCGGGCAGTTCCTGCGGCGGATCGACGGCATAGCCCGGCGGGACGATCGCCAGCGCGCAAGCTCCTTATTCTAGTCTTCACCACCCATCAGGTCGCGGAGAGCCGTGGTGGTCTTTCCGGAATTCATTTGCTTCACGATCGCCTCGCCCGATTGCCTGGTCACGACCAGTCTCGGATGGACGACGACGTGCGCAGGCAGCGTCCGCAAACGGTGACGAGGGGCTCGCTCGACCGGATGCTCTGTTTTCTTCTCCATGGTGTCTCCATGCGGAATCTACAAAATGGTAGACGGGAGGTCAAACGCCCTGACCCATGAGCGGCAATAAACCGCGCTGTCATTTGTTGGAGTGATACGATGCATTGGGTCCCATTAATACGAGGAGCTGAAACCGGCAACCGATGAAGAAGACAGGCAGAGGCGACTTTTCGGCTGACCGGCGATTGATTCAGCTCTCCACGATTTCGATCGGCATCGGGATTGTCGCTTCGCTGGTAGCGGTGGTTCTGCTGAAGCTCATCGCCTGGTTTACCAACCTTTTCTTCTACCTGCGGTTCTCACTGACGCCCCGAAGCCCGGCAGGTAGCCCGCTCGGACTTTGGATGATCGTCGTTCCGGTGATCGGCGGCCTGATCATCGGGTTGATGGCCCGCTACGGCACGGAGAAGATTCGCGGTCACGGCATCCCCGAGGCGCTGGAAGCCATCCTTTTCGGGAAAAGCCTCATGTCGTTGAAGGTGGCCATTCTCAAGCCCCTCTCATCGGCGATTTCCATCGGATCGGGCGGGCCGTTCGGCGCGGAAGGCCCGATCATCATGACGGGCGGCGCGCTCGGTTCGCTCATCGCGCAGAGGTTTCATCTATCGGCCGCGGAACGAAAGACCCTGCTCGTGGCAGGGGCGGCCGCCGGGATGTCCGCGACGTTTGCGTCGCCGATCGCGGCGGTGTTGCTGGCCGTGGAGCTCCTTCTCTTCGAATGGAAACCGCGAAGCCTGGTTCCGGTCGCGCTGGCCAGCGCCGTGGCCGGGGCGATGCGGGTCCCTCTGCTCGGAAGCGGCCCCCTGTTTCCCGTGCCGCACCATGGAATGGTCGACTGGCAGGGACTGCTTGCCGCCGTCGTAGTTGGTCTGGCCGCCGGGGCGTTCTCCTGGGCTCTCAGCACTGGGCTCTACGCGCTCGAGGACGCGTTCGAACATCTACCGCTGCACTGGATGTGGCGTCCGGCCATCGGCGGGCTGTTCGTTGGGATCGGTGGTTACTTCGTGCCGCGCGCCCTCGGAGTGGGCTACGACGTCATCGGAGATCTTCTACTGGGACATTTGGCCGTTACGATCATCGTAGCCCTCGTCCTGGTGAAGTGCGGCATCTGGCTCATCTCTCTAGCCTCCGGGACCTCAGGCGGCGTTCTCGCTCCCCTTTTGATCATGGGATGCGGACTGGGCGCGGTGGAGGCAATCCTGCTGCCTTCCGCCGGAAGCGTGTCGCTCTGGCCTTTGATCAGCATGGCCGCGGTCCTCGGGGGGATGATGCGCGCCCCGTTCACCGCGGTGATCTTCGCGTTGGAGTTGACTCACGACATTCAGGCATTGCCGCCTCTGCTGATCGCCGCCGTGATGGCGTACGGATTCACCGTTCTCGTAATGAAGCGTTCCATTCTCACGGAAAAGGTGGCACGCAGGGGCTACGACATCTTCCGGGAGTATTCGGTCGATCCGCTGGAGACGTTCAGGGTCTCTGAGGCGATGACGGAAGCGGTCCTGACGATTCCCGGATCCCTCCCGGCGAGCGAGATCTACGACCGATACTTCACCTCGAGCCAGAAGCACCGTGGATTTCCGGTCGTGGACGAGACAGACTGTCTTCTTGGGATCCTTACGATCTCCGACCTCATGGAGATGTCGCTCTCCGAGCCCGACCAGGCCCTGACCGCCCGCGACCTGCTTAGGCAAGATCCCATCGTCGCCTACCCTCACGAGACATGCCGCGAAGCGGCCGAGCGCATGGCCGCCTCGGGCATCGGACGTCTGCCGGTCCTGTCGGAGGAGAACCAGAAACTCGTCGGCATCATCACTCGGAGTGATCTGCTGAAGCCGCGGCTCGCGCGGTTCGACGAGGAGCGAAGGCTGCCGGCAGAGCAAAAAAGTGAAGCGGTTTCCACCAGAAGGTAGGGAATGGCCCTTCTGGAGCCCCTCCTAGTTGATGACACTCAGCGGTCACGCAGCAAAGTTGATCGAGCAACATCCATTGGTGACCCGCTGTCTACTGCTTCTCCTGATTTTCGGCTTGAACATCATCGGTCTCGTTCGCTGGTATGGCAATCGCAGGCCGGGCGTGCCGCTGGACCTGGCCATCGAAGCCATCCGGAATCGAGATTCGACGGCGTTTACCGAGGCTGTCGACGTCGACCGCCTCGTGGCCAGCTACTACGATCAGCACTTGCTGCAGGGGAGGCCAGTGCCGGAGGCGACCCGTTCGCTTTACATCAAAGCGATCGGTCGGCGCCTTCGTCATTGGATCGACGCCGGCGTCACGGAAACTTCCTATCCCCGGTTCGATGCGCTCGTAATGTTCCTGCGTGAATCCGCCGATTTGCGACGCTGGCGAATCCACGATGTAAATGAGACGGCGGGCAGCGGAACAATCACGCTTTACAACGCGGCAAACGATACCGTGGAGATGAAGCTCAAGATCGTGAGGGAGGCCGGGCGCTGGCGAGTCGCCGAATTACTAAACGTGGCAGATGTCGTGGACGAGGTCCGAGATTCAGAATGGCGGCGGCTCGACCCCATGCTGCAAACGATCAATGACGCTGTTGTCATCGTGCCGCCGTCGCCGAGCGATTCCGTCAACAACGCGAACAACCCGATCACGACCTACAGTGGAAGGGTTCGCGTGAAGAAGGGACGCGTCGAGTCTGCGGTCTGCGATCTCTACTCAGCCGGAGGCAGCTTCGTGCGTACCATCGCAGTGGTGACATCCCCATTGGATGCGGGGCAGGAAGCGACGTTCTCGTTTCCATGGCGCGACTGCGGTGCCGTCACGGACTGTCTGCCGACGGTCCGGTGGGCGCAAGTGCGCGTGAACGGCATGATGATCGTTGTGCGCCCGCGGGCACTCGACTGACTCACTTTCGTTTAAAGAAGCGGATCATTCTGGCTACTGGATTGATGCCCTTTTCATTCCTCTTCCTTATCGCTTCTTCGAGATCCTCCTGCAGGCGGTTCAACGTATTGGGCATGTACAGGTCGGCGACATTGATGTCGGTTACCTCTTCCCACTTGAGAAGCAACGTACCGGAGAGCTTGACCACGTATTGTTCCGTGCCGGCGACCGCTGCTTTCCAGTCTTGAATGCGGGCCACCTCGGAAAGGCGAATGGCTATGATCTGCCCGTCGGCTGTGCGGTCGTAGCGATCGAATAAGCCATGGATCTTCCGGCCGTCGCTGGTCTTGACAAACACGTACGTCGTCTGGGCAATCAGCGAAAAGAGTGGGGCTTTCTCAGGCTCGAAGAAGACGTGCCATACGCTATGAATCGCCCGTGCCCAGCGCCATAGTTCAGGCGGGATACCGACGGCATCGTCCGGCATCGGCCCTTCGAGTACCCACTCCGATAATTGCAGGTCTACCCATCCGTAGATGTAGCCCGAGATCGTCGCCGTGGCCATCAGAAGAATGTAATACCAGAAACACCACCACAGATGCTCTCGGAGAAAGAGTGTCCAGTCGCTCATCATGAGCTGAGGCAGCGATGCCGTGATGTCGAGAAAGAACCAGACCGTAACGGTGTTGATGAGAGCGGCGGTGATGATGTTGAGGAGAAGGCTGGGCGCCGCAGCAGCGAAAAAGTCTTCGATCTGGTTGGCAAACTTGCGGCTCGAGAGGTCGATGTTGACGTTGGCGAGAAACCGGAAGACGAGCGTCGGAACGTAAAGAAGCAGGACGAATGCGACGAAGAGCCGGGCCATGATGCCCTCCGGATTGGACTACTCGGCCATCTCGAGATTCGAAACGCCTATTTCTTCGTCGGGCACGCCAAGGCGGCGCATGCGATCAGCAGTCTGGGCGACCCTCTTTGTCATTCCGGCCTCGACAAAACTGGCAAGCTCGGCCTTGAGCTGTTCGATGGCTACCTTGCGCTTCTTGTCATCCGTCCACGATTTCGCGGTCCGGCCGAGTGGGTTGTAGTACGACTCATTGAGAGGGTTGCGTCCGATCATCGTTTTGTCTCCGCGTCGTCAGTTTACAAGGATTGAGACGCCGGTACTAATTCCGGCGAGCTGGTTGAGTCGAGCCCTCGACCAATAGCGATAACGAGAATTCTCGACAAACCAAAGAGCTATCTAGGGGCTCGGGGTGGCAGTCTCTGGAGGTAACCAATTGAACCGGAACCACTTGTTCTCATTTGTGGCCTGTAACGCGAACACCAGGAAATCGCCAGAGCGCCCCTGCCGCATACCGGTTTAGTATCGTACGGTCAACGACGAAAATATGAACCGCTCCACCCCACGTAGCCGCTTCTTCGCCGCACGAATCGCCGCGATTCTCGTGCTCGCCGCCCCTCTCGCCTCGGCGCAGTCGATCCTCACCTACGCGGGCGGCGGGACGAGGGACGGTTTGCAGGCGACGGCGATCGTGCTGACGTCGCCGTTCGGTCTGGCGACCGATGCGAACGGGAATCTCTACATCGCCGAGGAGAGCGGCAGCAGTGTGCAGCGGGTGAATCTGGCCTCGGGGGTGATCGAGCGGTTTGCGGGGAACGGCGGGGGAAGCTACAGCGGCGACGGCGGTCCAGCCACCGAGGCGTCGCTCAAGAGGCCGCACGGACTGGCGTTCGACGATTCCGGCAATCTCTTCATCGCCGATCGGGACAACGGGCGCGTTCGACGCGTGGACGCGAAGACCGGCGTGATCACGACGTTTGCGGGCGGCAACAACGATCCCAATCTCGCGAGCGCAGGCGATGGCGGGTTGGCTACGTCCGCGCTGCTCGCCGATCCGGTGGGCATCACCTGGCACGATGGCGAGCTTTACATCGCCGAGACCAATTACGACGCCAACGTCGTCCGTAAGGTCGATCACAACGGAATCATCACCACCGTCGCCGGCAAGCGGGGGCTCACCTCATTCTCGGGCGATGACGGCCCCGCGACGGCCGCGGGCCTCGGCTCTCCTTACGCGGTCGCCGTCGATACCAACGGCAACCTTTACATCGCGGATCTCGACAACAGCAGGCTGCGCAGAGTCGATCACGTCACCCAGAACATCACGACCGTTGCCGGTGGAGGGACGGAGACGAACGGCACAGGAGACCGCCCCGCGCTCGGAGCGAGCATCTGTCCGGTCGCACTGACCATCGACGCTGCGGGATTGATCTACATCGGCGACTTCTGCAACCGGCGCGTGTTGCGCTACAACCCCGGCAACGGCACGATCTCGACGTTCATGGGCAATGGCGAATACGGCGGCGGCGACGGCAACATCGCCACTGCGGCCGGCGTCGAGGAGCCCTCGGCGCTGACCTTCGATCCGGCCGGAGACCTGTTCGTCGAGGACGGATCCAACGGAAGCATTCGCAGAATCGACGCGGCGACGCGCATCGTCTCCACGGTTGCAGGCGGAGGCTCGTTCGTCGGCGACGGACGGGTGGCGAACGCGGCCATCCTCTCCAGCCCGCGCGGCCTGGCTTTCGACTCCAAAGGGAACCTCCTCATCGCGGACGGGGATCACACGCTCGTCCGCCGCGTCGACACGGCGAGCGGCGTCATTTCGACGTTCGCCGGACTGGTCAACCAGTGCTGCAGCGGTCCTCACGATCCGGGAACGGATGCCAACGCGACAACCATCGGATTCCCCAACGACATCGCCGTAGCCTCCGACGGCAGTGTCTTCATCGCCGACGACCTCGGCTCGATCTACGTTGTCGACGCCAACGGCAAAATCCTGCTCTACGCCGGCGGAGCCGACCCCAACGCCACCAACATCGGTGACGACGGACCGGCGATCAATGCCAGCATCGCTCCGGTCGGAATCGCCTTCGATGCCGCCAACAATCTCTACATCGCCGAGGCGAGCAGACATCGCATCCGCAAGATCGACGCGCTGACGAGGATCATCACCACGATCGCCGGCACGGGGACCGCGGGCCTGAGCCCGGACGGCACGCCGGCAAAACAGGCCATGCTCAACGGACCGCGGGACGTCGTCGTCGACCGCAAGGGCAATCTCTTCATCTCGGACACCGACAACGGCCTCATCCGCCGCATCGACGCCGTGACAGGAAGCATCTCCACCTGGGCCGGAGGCGGGAGCCCAACCGACGGGATCGGCGATGGCGGGATTGCCACGAGTGCGTCGATGACTCCGAAGCTGATGGCCATCGATCCGAACAATGACGACATCTTCGTCGCCGACGAGAACGGCCTTCGTCTGCGAAAGATCGACGCGCAGACGCGGATCATCACCACGATCGCCGGGAGCGGCGCGGACTACACCGATCGCGAATTCTCCGGCGACAACGGGCCGGCCACCAGCGCCAAGCTGAATTTCGTCTTCGACCTGTCCGGAGTGGCCATCGACGCGGCGGGGAACCTCTTCATCTCCGACACGCTGAACGACCGTGTGCGCGTCGTCAACGCCTGCACGGGCGTCGCCGCACCGCAGTTGACGCAGCCGGCGGACGGGGCATCGGCATCGACGTCACCGAACCTGGCGTGGGGCGCCGTGAGTCATGCCTTCCGCTACGACGTGCTCCTGGACACAGTCAACCCGCCGGCGCGCGTCTTTGCGGCCGACATCAGCGATCATTCGTTCACCCCCGCTAACCTCCAGCCGTCGACGCGTTACTACTGGAGCGTGGTGGCGAAGGGCGATCCCTTCTGCAAACCGGCGTCGACCGCGGCCTCGGGCATGGCGTCGTTCACGACCGACACATCGTGCGAGCCTGCAACGTTCGACGACATCGCGCCGTCGAACGGAACGACGATCAACAGCTCGCCGGTGCAGCTATCGTGGCAGTCCGCCGGGGACGGGGCAACGTACGACGTCTACCTCGGAACACTCAGTCCCGCGCCGCTGGTCGCCTCCGGAATCACGGCGACATCGTTCAATGGGACCATTGTCTCCGGGCAGTACTCCTGGTTCGTCGTCGCGCACGCCGGATGCGATTCCTCGAAGACATCGGCGAGCCCCACGCGATCGTTTGTCTCGTCCTTGCCCACGGGTTGCTCGCCGGGCCAATTGCAGGTCATCGCCTCCCGACCGTCCAACGGCGCGACAGGTGTTTCGTCAACGCTCGATCTCGGATGGGTTCCGCTCGGTGTGGCCGCCAGTTACGACCTCTACTTCGGAACGTCCACCCCGCCGCCGTTGCTCATCGGCGGCCTCGATCGCACCAGTCAGACGGTCACGTCGCTGATCCCCGGCACGATGTACTTCTGGCGGGTCGTGGCCAGGGGGCCGTGCGACCCGAATGGAGTGACATCGGATATCGTCAGCTTCACAACTCAAAGCTGTGCAACGCCCGGTGCCACTTCGATCGTTTTCGCGCCCGCGACGGTCTCTGAGGGAGCGACTTACGCGATCGTCTGGTCCGTCGCGCCGGGACTCGACAGCGATGGCGGTTATCTCGTCGAACGATCGACGTCCGCATCCTTTGCCACGCTTCTGGACAGCCAGGTCACGACATCGACCGCAGCATCGTTCTTCGCGGGTGGTCAGGGCGCGATCTACCACCGCGTGCGCGCGCTACCGGGATGCGATCCGTCGAAGAGCGGACCGGTCTCCGGGGTGACTGCCGTCAACGTGACCGCGGCCCCTCCCAATGTCATCTTCACGCTGCTGCCGGAAGCGGTGGTCACAGGGCTCGGCGATCATCTCGAGGACAAGCAGGGCTCGTTCGCGCTGGAGAACCTCGGCACGTCCGCCATTCAGGTGATCGTCGGGCGTCAGGAGTTGAACGGCTCCGCTCCGTTCTTCACCATCGTCGATCCAACCGCGACCGATTCCGCCTTTGTCACGCTTGAGCCGCGCCAGCCGCGGGTGTTCGCCATCCACTACGCCGGACCTTCGAACAGCGTGGCCGCGAGCTACCAAGGCGTGATCTTCGCGGCCGCGACCGGCCAGGGTCTGGCCGTTACACCGTACGCGTTCGTCAATCTGAAAGTCGGTGGCGGCCCGTCGGCCAAGCCGCAGTTCCTCGTCGGGGACACCCCCAGCGACTATGTCGTTTTTCCGCCTCTGAACGGCGACGACACCAATCGTCCTCCCCTTAGCGTCTCGATCAGGAACAACGGAAGCACGCCGATGGAGCTGGCCGCGGAGATCGGCCCCGAGGTCTGGCTCGTTCCGGATGCGACATGGAATGCCACCGCACTCGCGCCGGGGGCGACGCGAACCGTAAATCTGTCCACGCGCCGCAGCCGCGCGCCAAACGGCTCGCCGCTTCCGCGATACACATACTTCGGCGTCCGGACGAAAGACGGCGATAGCGCACGCCTGCTCGTGCAGGACAGCGAAGTGCTTCCGGTAACCTCGGGCCGCGCAATCCGGCTCGATCTCTCCACCCGATCGTTCATCATTCCGGAGGTGACCAGCCGGACGTCGTCGACAGGCCTTCCGCTCGTGAGCCAGCTTCGGCTCAGCAACGTCGGAGGCGGCGAGGTGCAGGCAGAGTTGATCTTCACCCCGGAAGGAGCGGACGGCTTCGACGCCACTGCGGTCAAAGACGCCATCGTCATCGTCCCGGCCAACGACGTCGTCACACTCACCGATCCGCTCGTGCAGATCTTTCGGCTGGCGCGACCGGTACGCGGATCGATCGAGGTGCGCCTGCCGCAGGATCGCATCGGTTTGGTTCGGGTGACTTCCGCGGTCATCACACTCGGAGGCGCAGGCGGTTCGGTCACACCGGTCGTCACCCGCGGCGAAGGGGCACGCATTGCCTCCCCGCATAGCCTCAGCGGCATCACCTCCAATTCGGCGGTCACGACGTCGTTAACCCTGGTCGAGACCAGCGGCATCGACAAAGCCACCGTGCAGCTGACCCTCTACGACGCGAATGGCACTTCCGCCGGCACATTGAGCGTCGACGTGCCCGCGTACGGAATGAAGCACTTCGACAATCTCGTCGCCGCGCTCAATGGGCCGGCGGTCGACCCGGGCCAGTTGCAGATCACGGTCTCCGCGGGAGGCGGATCTGTCGTCGGCGTGGCCACTGTTGGCAGCGCAGACGGCGGGGCGACCTTCGTCAGCGCTCCCCTCACCAGCGGGTCGTCGAAAGGGATTCTCGCGCGCGCATTCGCCAGGGCCGGCGACGTCACTCCCACCGTCAACGTTCAGACGGTCATTCCCGTGCTTGCGACATCGACCGCATCCGGCGGGTCGTCGGAGGCATTCAAGACGGCCGTGGCGTTCGAAGCGCCGTACGGTGTGCCGGGGACGTTCTTCGCCACCTTCGTCGATGCCGGAGGAGCAAACGCCTCGCCGAAGCTGACCATTACCGTCGGAGCATCCGCCACAAAGATCTACGCGGATGTGATCAAGGACCTGTTCGGACGTCAACCGGGGGCGGGAAGCGTGTTCGTTCAGATGCCCGTGGGCGGGAAGGTCTACGCCACGGTGCAGCCGGCAACAGGCACCGAAACGCCGCCGCCTCCGCGCGAGCTACAGTTGCCGACAACGCTCGCCGAGGCGCTGACCAGCGCCGCGGCGGCAGGCCAGAGGCCGCTGTTCTTCGACGGCCTGGAACAGTCGGTCGATCCTTCGCAGGGCTCGCGGTGGATGCTCGTTCTCAACGAAGTCGGTGGTGCATCAGGCCTCATGAACATCCGCCTGTATGAGCCGGGCAACCGCACGAGCGCAATCGCGGAGAACACTGTCACGATCGCACCGTTCCAGCAATTGCAACTCGACACCGTCTTCGCCGCACTGGGGCTGGATAGCGCCGACCGCCTGAAAGACCGCACCAATGTCGAGGTGGTCGTCACCGCGATCGCAGGCAATGCCCGTGTGGCCGCCATGGCTGTCTCCATCGACAACATCACGGGCGATACAAAGTCCTATGCCCTCGCGCCGATCGTCGGTTCAGGACCGCCGAGCGTGACGCGACAGGTGGCGATCGTTCCGGTCGCGCCGCCGGCCGCGCGAAGGCGTAGCGTGCGGCATTGAGCGAGACAAGGGTCTGACTACCGCGTCAGAGTCATCCCGTACTTCTTCGCCAGGTAATCCTCGATCTTCACACGCTCCGCGTCCGTGAGCACGCGGGCGTAGACGATGATCTCGGCGATATCGCCCTTCCAGAACTGGTTGTAGCTCGTCCCAGTGCCGCCGATGTACATGTTCGGAAGCGCCTCGCCCCAGTGAGTCTCAAACTTCGTGATGGCCGGTTTCCCGTCGACCCAGCCGTTGAACTCGGTGGCGGTGTACTGATCGGTGGAGAGATAGAGCTGATTCGCCTTGAGCGCGAAGTAGCCGGCCACGCCGCGGTCGCCGAGAAGCGGAAACGCACGCCGCGGCGCCGCCCGTGCGATCATGCGATTGCCATGACAGCGGACAACGCGCTCCGATGCGACCCACGATGGGAAAACGGCTGGTACGTCGTTCCCTGGCAGGTCATCTTTCGTGACATCGACGCCTTCGGCCATGTCAACAACGCGGTCTACCTCACCTACTTCGAATGGGCGCGCGCGCAGCTCTGGTTCGCGATCACGGGAGCGGCGGGACTGCCGGCGGACATCGGATTCATCGTGGCTCGCGCCGAGATCGACTTCCGGCTCCAGATCGAGATGGAGCCGATCGACATCTGCATCCGCATCACGGAAATGCGCAACACCTCCTTCGACACGGTCTATGAAATCCGCAAGCGGTCGAATGGCAGGGTAGCCGCAACGGGGAAGGTCGTGGTCGTCCTTTTCGATTGGCAGGCGCAAACAAAGCTGCCCATCAGCCCCGAGCTGCGGAGGAAGGTGCGGGAGCTCCAGCAGGAGTCGTAATCCCCATGCGCCTGAAATCCATTTGATACACTTCAATTCCTCAGGTCACTGCCTCGGCGGAGCTCGCTCGTGATCACCGGCTTCAACACCGACATCAAGCACAACGAGAAGGTCTTCCACATTCAGACCGAGGACAAGGGACTCCAGAACCCCTACATCGAGTCGCTTGTCTATGTCGGCGGGGAGATCCTCGCTTCGAAGAAGACCTCGTACGCGGAGCAGGCCGGCGCGGGTGTCGATGAGAAGTGGATCGGCAGCCTGATGGAGCAGCAGCACCGAACGATGATCGCGGCCATCAAACGGGGCCGTTTCGATTCAACAGGCGACTCGACGAGGTCGACTTCCCGTCCGACGGTCTCCACGCCGTCGCCTGTCGCCGTTCCGCCGCCGGATCTGCCACCCCTGGTGATCGACGAGGAGAGGACTCTCGATCAGGTCATCATCGACTATCTGGCCTCGGAGGCCGAGAGCGAGCACCTGGAGCTGTCGCTGCTGAACAGCACCGAGTTCTACGCCGGCACGCCCGTGGAACTGCGGGTTGCGGCGAGAAAAAGCCTCTCGCAGAATCCAATCGCCGCCGCGGCCATCGAGGTGAAGGTGATCTCCACGGTCGAGCCGCCGCGCGTGATCTTCCGCGGCAAGACCGCCGCCGACGGCACCGCCATCGTCCGCTGCGAAATCCCTCTCTTCTCCGAAGGGACCGCGGCCATCATCATCTCCGCCCAGAGCCCGATCGGCAATGATGAGGTGAAGCAGTTGGTGAAGAGGAAGAAGTAGCTTCACGCGGGGGTCGGGAGTCGGGGGTCGGGAGTCGTAGCTCCGACTTCTCGACTTGCAACCATGATCCAATCCAGGTCCCTATAGATTCCCAATCTCCGACCCCCGACCCCCGACCCCCGACTCCCGACTCCCGACCCCTGTCATGTTCCCTGCATAGACACCGCAATGCCTCGGCATCGTCTGACTCGCGCGCTCATCCTCCTGGCCGGCCTTGCGCTGGTGACGTATCTCCTCGTCAGCCTTTACCTGCCATCGTCGCGATGGCTGGTCTTCGGAGTCGACAAGCACACCGGCGTCGTTCGGGTCGTGCAGGAGAACATCACGTTTCTTCCGCCGCTTCAGTTCTACCGGCTGCGATTTGAGCGCCGCGAGGGCTACGCGCAACGCGACGGCATCATCCGCGTCTTTTCGCAGGAGGGGGTGCCGGTGACGGTGTACTACCGGCTTCGCTTCGGCATTTCTGGCAGGCCGCTGCCCGAGGTGCAGCGCATCGTCGAGGAGGGGTGGAATGCCTGGATCCGCGCCCGCGTCGCCGAGGCGGTCAAGGTTGTAACGCAGCAGATCCCGATCGAAGACCTCCTCTCGCCGAGCTCGCAATTCAACGCGCAGCGCGACCCGCTCCGGCGAACCGTCGCCAATCACTTGGCCCGCAGCGGTCTGAACGTCACGGCGTTCGAGGTGGCTCGATTCGAAGCCGATCGCGACGCGCTCCTCCGCGTCAAGCGCGCCGAGCTGCGGCGCGACGCGCGCAGCACGCCGACACACGTGGCCATCTTCGCCCTCGACGGAGCCGATTGGGAGTTGCTCCATGAACTGTCCGACGATGGGCGGCTTCCGAACATCAAAGCTCTGGCGACTGGCGGGACGACGGCGTCGATGCAGACGATCCAGCCGACCGTTTCACCGATGGTGTGGACGACCGTCGCAACCGGCCTGACGCCAGACCGGCACGGCGTGCTCGACTTCGTCGATCGCGCACGCGACACGCCGGTGGATGCCTACTCGAGGCGCGGACCGGCGCTCTGGGACATCGCCGATGCCTTTGGGCGCACGTCGCTCGTCAGCGGCTGGTGGACGTCGTGGCCGGCCACGGCGCCGAACAGCGTGTTCTATGACACGCCGGTCGAGGAGGTGACGAACGCCGTCTACCCGCCGGCCCTCGCCGAGCGCGCCGCGTCGTCAACCGTTCCGCGTGACACGGTCGGATACGACCAGGTGAAGCGATTCCTGAACATCACGGTCGAGGAATGGGATAGCGCCGTCAACGGCAAGAACCCCTCCGACCCCATCGTCATCTTCCGTTCGATCCTGGCAAAGACGTGGAACGACCATCGGGTGGCCATCAATCTCTACGGCGATCAGCGGCGGCACGGACAGGATCCCATGCTGGTGATGGTCTCGTACGAAGGGACCGACGCCGTGAATCACCTCTTCGCTCCCTACCACCCGCCATACCGCGAAGAGGTCGGCGAGCAGAGCTACCGCAAGTACTGGCCCGCCGTGTCGAATTACTACGCCGAGGTCGACCGGCTCGTCGGCGAATGGATGAACGTGCTGCCGCGTGACACGACGGTAATCGTCATGTCCTCCTACGGCTTCCGTTGGGGAAAGAACAGGCCGCGCACGATGCCGAACGGCGGTGCGGCACTCTCCGATCATCGCAACCCCGGCATGTTCATCGCCTACGGGCCGCACGTGGTGCCGAACAAAGGTGAGCATCTGCTGTCGGTTTATGACGTCGCCCCGACGGTTCTCTCGCTCCTCGGACTACCACGGTCGACGGAGATGCCGGGTCACGAGACGACCTGGGCGTTCAAGGACGTTGCGCCGATCACCTCCGTCCGCGTCGTCAGCTACGGCGAGTTCGTCAACAGCAAACCGCTGGCGACCTCCGTGCACCTCGACCAGGATCTGTATGCGCGCGAGCTCCAGGCCATCGGACATCTCAACGACCCCTCCCGCAACCTGACGCCGGTACTCGAAGACGAGGGAGACACGCGGCGGGCTTCAGCGCCGCTGTCCCCGGAACGCTGGGGGCTGTACGCGTACTACAACAATCTCGGCGTCGAGCTACGGTCCAAGGGGAAGCTCGGCGATGCCGTCGATGCGTTCGATCGAGCCATCGACATCTACCCCACACGCCCGACGCCGCATCTCAACGAGGCGATGACGTGCGTCGACCGCCAGCAGTTTGCATTGGCGGACGATCAGTTCCTGAAAGCCGTGGCCCTCGGGTTGCCGAATGCGGAGAGCTATTTCGTCGATTTTGCCGCGCTTTACCGCGAGCGCAACATGAACGCCCGAGCCATCGCGCTGCTCTATCAAGGAAGGAAGCTCTTCCCGCAGTCGTACCTCATCGCCGCCAACCTCGGCTCCACACTGCTGACCGCGGAGCGCTACGACGAAGGCGTATCCGAGCTGGTCCGCGCTCTTGGCCTGCAGCCGTCATCGACGCTGGCTCTCAACAACCTCGGCCTCTTCTACGCGAAGCAGAACGACTACGGGCGCGCTCTCGACTTCTGGAACCGTTCGCTGTCGATCGAGCCGCACCAACCGCAAATCCGCGAAGCGGCGGTGGCGGCCAGGTCCAGGCTGTAGGTCCGGCCGGAGGGTTGACACGAAATAACCGCGCCAATAGACTGTTACTTGCTACTGAGACTTAGTCTCAATATCAACATGCCCACCATCGAGCGCGAGATCAACCGTTTTCAGGACTTTCTGGCCCGCCAGGGACAGAAGCTCACGCGCGAGCGCACCGCGCTTGTGCGGGAGATCTTCGCGACGCACTACCACTTCGAGGCGGACGAGCTGCTCTTCAAGATGAAGCAGAAGAGCCTCAAGATCTCGCGCGCCACCGTCTACCGCACGCTGGAACTGCTCGTGAAGTCCGGGCTGGTTCGCCGCGTACACCTCGGCGAGGATCACTACCACTACGAGCACGTCCGCGGCGACTCACACCACGACCATCTCATCTGCACCGCTTGCGGCGCCGTCATCGAGTTCAACGATCCCGAGTTGGAGAAGCGTCAGCTCGAGATCTGCGCCCGCAAGAAATTCACGCCGACGTTTCACAACCTGCAGATCCTCGGCGTCTGCGACTCCTGCCATCGGAAAGGGGAGCAGCCCGCCTCTCCCGATCACGTCATGTCGATCGGGGAAGGGGCCATGCGGCTCCGAAAATGACCAAACCATGATCCCCGCCCTCATCATCGTGTTCCGGGAAGGCTTCGAGGCCTTCCTCTCCGTCGCCATCATCCTGGCCTTCCTTCGCAAGACCGGACGCAATTCGCTGCGTCCCGCCGTCTATGCCGGCATCGTCACGTCGATCGTGGCCAGCTTTGCCCTGGGCTGGTGGCTGATGCGCGTCAGCGAGCACCAGTCGCTGATCGAGGGCATCCTCGGCGTCGTGGCCGCGGTGCTGGTGGCCTCCTTCGTCGTTCACGTCTGGCACACCGCGCCGAAGATGAAGGGCGAAATGGAACGCAGGCTGGACGTTTACTCGTCGGCCGCCTCACGCTTCCTGGCCGTGGCCGGAGTGTTCGGCTTCACGGTGCTGATGGTCACGCGCGAAGGGATGGAGACGGCGCTGATGCTCATCCAGGTCCGCAACAGCCGCTTCATTCTCGGTTCTCTGCTCGGCATCGGCGCCGCCGCGGCGATGTCGTGGGCATGGGCACACTACGGCCATCGGATTGACATCAAACGTTTCTTCCAGGTGACCGGGTTGTTCCTTCTGCTGTTTACGCTGCAGATCCTCTTCTATTCGATCCACGAGTTCTCGGAAGCCGCGGTCCTGGGCCGCTGGAGCGAAGCCATTCACAACGCCACCGAGCCCTTCTCGCCGGTGGGGATCTACGGAAAGTGGCTCTCGATCCTGATGGTCGGTCTCTGCGCCGCCTGGCTGATCGGTGCGTCGATGAAAGACCGGTTCGAGAGGTCGCGCGCGTAGCCCGAGCGATTGATTTACAGCACAGACAGGAGTGTCTGTGCCCTGGAGATTGGACGTTATGACGCCGCGATAGCGCTCAAGACGGTAGCCAGGGGTGCGAGCGCTTTTTGCGAGCAACCCCTGGTATGCGTTGTCTCTCGGAAGCGTGCCGCGTCAGCGGCACTGGAAGGAGTCCCCGATTACTCAAGTGCCGCTGACGCGGCACCAACCACGACATCTCTTTACCAGGGTTGCCCGCAAGAAGCCGCTCGCACCCCTGGCTGATATGGAGTGACCCTGTCAAGTTTGCGCTGCCGCGGTTTTGCCTTTGATTTTGTTTTTCCTTTGCTGCCGTCCTCCTGCTTTTGATTTTTCTATCGGTGCAGCAGAGCC
>Ga0210394_10000308_pt1 | contig 112139 bp, 102 predicted proteins | sample IncBWC12MmetaG_FD_160121 | JGI IMG/M metagenome (GOLD analysis project Ga0210394, IMG submission 160121) | Forest soil microbial communities from Barre Woods Harvard Forest LTER site, Petersham, Massachusetts, United States - Inc-BW-C-12-M | ecosystem: Environmental > Terrestrial > Soil >...
CCGAACAACGCTGGCCCCCTACGTCTTACCGCGGCTGCTGGCACGTAGTTAGCCGGGGCTTCTTCTACTGGTACCGTCACTCCTCTTGCGAGGCATTCGTCCCAGTCGAAAGGGGTTTACACACCGAGATGCTTCATCCCCCACGCGGCGTCGCTGCATCAGGCTTTCGCCCATTGTGCAAGATTCCCCACTGCTGCCTCCCGTAGGAGTCTGGACCGTGTCTCAGTTCCAGTGTGGCTGGCCATCCTCTCAGACCAGCTAACGATCAAAGCCTTGGTAGGCCGTTACCCTACCAACTAGCTAATCGTGCGCGGGCTCCTCCTTCGACGCCTTACGGCTTTGAATCCTCGAACCGGGGTCCAAGGAATGTTATGCGGAATTAGCTTCGGTTTCCCGGAGTTATTCCCCATCGAAGGGCAGATTGCCCACGTGTTACGCACCCGTGCGCCGTGCGCCAGTTGTATTGCTACAACCGCGCACTCGACTTGCATGTGTTAAGCACGCCGCCAGCGTTCGTTCTGAGCCAGGATCAAACTCTCGTTTGAAACTGGTAGCTTGGCGAAAAAAAAATGCTCCGATTTGCATCGGAGCCAGCCTACCAAGCAAATTATTGTCGCTCGAATTTACTCAGACCATTGGCGCTCGAAAAGCTCCAATGGCTTCGAACAGATTCTGGCACATCGTATCGGTTGTCAAAGAGCAAAGCCCCCCTGTCTTGCAGAAAGGCACATCCACAGCCCAAAGAGTATCTCAGAGGGTGTCCTGATTGTCAACAGCCGTTTACGGGGAATTCTGCTTTTCCACAGACATCCTCAGCCGCGCCGCTAACCCCTTATCCCATGCTACGATGCGCGCATTGGGGCAACAGGTACCGCTGCGAAGGATAGACAGGCCCGTGACTCGTGACTGGTGACTCGTGACTGGTGGAAAAGAAAAGACACGCAAAAGCCACCGAGATTTCTCTCCTCTCCAAACGCATCTTCTCGCCACTTTGACTAGGCATGAAATGCTGCGGCCGGGAGACCGCGTGGGCGCGGCGGTTTCGGGCGGGGCGGATTCGGTGGCAATGCTGCTCCTCTTGCTGGAGCTGCGCGTAAAGCTGGGGATCGTGCTCAGCGTGGTGCATTTCAATCACAAGCTGCGCGGCAAAGCCTCTGACGCGGACGAAAAATTCGTGGCGAAACTGGCTGCCAAGCATGGACTGGCATTCCACACGGCTTCTGTCTATGTGGCAAAGAAGGCTAAAGCGCAGCGTGCCAACCTTGAGGATGCCGCGCGCCACGCGCGCTACGATTATTTTCACTCGCTGGTGGAATCGGGCGAGCTCGCGCGCATCGCAGTTGGCCACACCGCCGACGATCAAGCCGAGACCGTGCTGGCTCATCTCATGCGCGGAACGGGTCTGGCAGGACTCGGAGGGATTCATCCGGTCGTCGGCCCGGTGATCCGACCCTTGTTGAATGCACGGCGGGCGGAGCTACGCGCGTATCTGCGCAGCAAGAAACAGACCTGGCGCGAGGACGCTACGAACCAGGACACGACTCGCCTGCGCGCGCGCATTCGAAAGAAGCTTCTTCCCTTTCTACAGAAACGATTCCAGCACGCCATCGTTGAACACCTGGCGACGCTTGCGGAACTCGCGAAGGAAGATGATGCGTACCTGGAGTACGCGGCCGAAATGCAAGTGCTCGCGTTCGTCAAGAAGAGCGAAGACGACGTGCGCGTTCCGCTGTGTGCCTTCACGGAGTGTCGAACGGAACAGGGTGCCCGTAAGAAAGTAGGCAAAACGGACTTGGAATTTGCAAGTGCATCTCCAGCTCTTCAAAAACGAATGGTGAGGCACATTGTTGAAAGCATCAAACCGCGCGCCGGGCAACTTGGCGCGAAACATGTGCAATCCGTGCTGGAATTTGCGCGAAGCGGACAAAGCGGAAGTTCCCTCGAACTGCCGGGCGGTGTGGAAGTGCGCCGGGAGCGCGACGAACTCGTGTTCCATGCGATTGGAAATTCGAAACTCGAAAGAACGCGCGAAAAAAATGCACAATACGAGTACAACATCGATTTTGCGAACGGTGCGCAAGAGGTGCCCGTGCCGGAACTTGAGTGCGTATTCCGCTTCAGGGTGATTGACTGGCCTCCCAATAGAGCGGAAACTAGTAAGGAGTGGGCGGTCCTGGACCGTAACCAGCTGCGGCTGCCGCTTGTGCTTCGCAATTGGCGCCCTGGGGATCGGCTACAACCTGTGGGTCACCGAAGCGCGCACAAGCTGAAGCGTTTGCTGAATGAGATGCATGTCAGCCGCTGGGATCGCGACGGCTGGCCGGTATTGACGAGCGGCGCAGATGTTGTGTGGGCCCGCGGCTTTCCCGTCGCCGCGGAATTTGCTGCTAATGAAAGGACTCGAGCAGGAGTGGTAATCGTCGAGGAAAAAAGTTGAGCGCGCAAAGAGGGGCGGCGTATTCCGCCGCGCGCATCGCTTCACGCGTCGCGGCACTGGGCAAAGACATTTCGCGGGAGTACAGGGGCCGGCGCCTGGATGTGGTTGTAACGCTCGATCGCGCTTTCGTTTTCGCTGCCGACCTGGTCAGGCAAATTGAGGCCCCCATGGTTTGCCACTTCGTTCGCGAAGAAGTGCGTGACGTGGATCACGGTGGGCACGCCCGGCGCGAAGTTTTTTTCGGTTCCCACCCGGAGTTGAAGGGACGGGACGTTTTGGTTGTAGATGCAGTGCTGGAAAGCGGCGTGACGCAGGAATTTCTTCTGCGGCGGCTGGGGGAAGGCGGGCCGCGTTCGATTCGGCTCGCGGTGCTTTTGGATAAGACCGCCAATCGCCGCGTAGCGCTGGAGCCCGATTACTTTGGCTTCCGGAATGCATCTAACCAAGTATGGGTGGGGTACGGTCTGGCGGCAGCGAATGGCACGGGGCGCAACCTGCGGCAGCTTTCTTCCGGAGTGCAGGCCGCGCCCAGAAAACGCAGTAAGGGGCGGAAGAAGTAAGCGAACGTTAAATTCTTCCGGCTGGCATCAGGACTTGTGAGGACAACGTGAATTCTAGTTCCACGGCAAAAACAATTCTCTTCTGGATCTCGATCATCTTTCTGGGCGTGATGCTCTGGAAGCTGGTCTCCGCCAACGGCGCGCAGGCGCACGAGGATACGCCAACTTATAGCGAATGGATGGCCAAGCTCGACGCGGGCGATGTGAAGGAAGTGACGATGTACCTTTCGCCCAACAGCTACGATCTTCAGGGCGAGTACAACAAGCCGGCGAACCGCAAGTTCCAGGTCACTATTCCGAAGGAAGACGCGCCGGCGGTCACCAAGGAACTGCGCGACAAGGCCGTCCAGCTTAAGGTCAAGGAAGTGCGCAGCGGCGACTGGGTACTGATTCTTCTCAACGCCGCGCCGCTAATTCTCCTCGTGGGCTTCTGCTTGTTCCTCATGCGGCAGATGCAGGCCGGGGGAAACAAGGCGTTGAGCTTCGGGAAGTCGCGTGCGCGGCTGCTTTCCGCGCAGCAAAAGAAAGCTACCTTCAAGGACGTTGCCGGAACGGACGAAGCCAAGGAAGAATTACAGGAGATTATCGAATTTCTGAAAGATCCGCAGAAATTTCAAAAGCTGGGCGGGCGCATCCCCAAGGGCGTCCTGCTGGTCGGACCTCCAGGCACGGGCAAAACCTTGCTGGCGCGCGCGATTGCGGGCGAAGCAAACGTTCCGTTCTTCTCCATCTCTGGGTCGGATTTCGTGGAAATGTTTGTCGGTGTGGGCGCAAGTCGCGTCCGCGATCTTTTCGAGCAAGGCAAAAAGAATGCGCCTTGCATTATCTTCATTGATGAGATCGACGCTGTGGGACGCCACCGGGGCGCAGGCCTCGGCGGCGGTCACGACGAGCGCGAACAGACGCTGAACGCATTGCTCGTTGAAATGGATGGGTTCGAATCGAACGAAGGCGTGATCTTGATCGCGGCCACCAACCGTCCCGATGTGCTCGACCCAGCGTTGCTGCGGCCGGGCCGCTTTGATCGCCGCGTGGTTGTCGCGCGCCCCGATGTGAAGGGCCGCGAAGAAATTCTCCGCGTGCACACGCGAAAAGTGCCCATCGGCGACGATGTGGATTTGTCCATCATCGCGCGTGGTACCCCGGGCTTCTCCGGCGCGGACCTGGCAAACCTGGTCAATGAAGCAGCGTTGTGGGCTGCGCGGCAAAGCCGCAAGTTCGTCATGATGGCGGATTTCGAGATGTCCAAGGACAAAGTCCTGATGGGCGTCGAGCGAAAGTCCATGATTCTGTCCGACGAAGAGAAGCGGAATACCGCGTATCACGAGGCGGGCCATGCTTTGGTCGCAGCAATGACACCGGGAGCCGACCCCGTTCACAAAGTGACGATTATTCCGCGCGGCATGGCTCTGGGTCTTACGATGCAGTTGCCGGAAGACGACAAGCACACCTATACGCGGGGCTATCTCGAAGGAATGCTGGCTGTGTTGATGGGCGGCCGTTCCGCGGAGGAAATTTTCCTCGGGCACATCACCACCGGCGCGGGCAACGACATCGAACGCGCCACCGAAATCGCACGCAACATGGTCTGCGAATGGGGCATGAGCGACCTCGGCCCTCTAGCCTACGGAAAAAAGGACGAAGCCATTTTCCTCGGCCGCGAAATCGCCCAGCACCGCGACTATTCGGAAGACACCGCCATCCAGATTGACAAGGAAGTGAAGCGCATTGTCAACGGCGGCTACGAAAAGGCCAAAAATCTCCTCGCCAACAATCGCGATACCCTCGAGCGCATTGCACAGGCGCTGCTCGAACGCGAAGTCATTGACGCCAACGAAGTGAAACTCCTGATGGAAGGCAAGCCGCTTCCGGAAAAGCCGCGCACGCCTCCTACGCCGCCGCCGCAGGCTGCGCCGGGCACGGACCCCAAGCTGGTTCGCCCCGAGTTGCGTCCCGCCGCCGGATTCACGCGCGGCGAAAATCCAGCCAAGGCCTGAGGATCTCTTCGGTCGCGCTGACCTTAACCTAGATTCTCTTCTCCCAGGGGCATGAGCTATCGTGCCCCTGTTTTTTTGCCCCGCAGGAGTACAATAGCCCCATGGGAAACCGCAGCGCTGAAAACCTCAACGTAATCTGCCCGTGCTGCCAGGCAAAGCTCGTGGTGGATTCTGTTTTCGGCGCAGTGCTTTCGCACGAAGCGCCCGTGAAGCCCGGCCCCGACGTTGACCTGACGGACGCGCAAAAGATTCTCGCCGAACAAAATCGCCAGCGCGAAGACAAGTTTGCAAATTCCTGGTTCCAGGAAACCAACAAAGAAGACATCCTCGCCAAGAAATTTGAAGAGGCCATGAAAAAAGCCAAAGACGCTCCCGCCGGCAAACCCCTCCGCGATTTCGACTTAGACTAGCAGCGCACTTCCCATTCCCGCCCGTGCCTGATGTTCTCAGCGCTGACTCTGCGGTCTTTGCGTCTCCGCGTTATCCTTTTCTTTTCCCTCGCGTTAAAATGATTTCTACAAATGCTCCGGCGCAAACTTTTTCGACTAAAGCTCCCATCCAGAAACCTGATTCTGGACAGGCGCACGCTGATCATGGGCGTGCTGAACGTCACGCCAGATAGTTTTTCGGACGGGAATAAGTTCTATACCGAAGAGGAAGCGATCGCCCACGCATTACAGATGGAAAGTGCCGGCGGCGATTTGATCGATATCGGCGCGGAGTCCACGCGGCCCGGGTCAGAAGGGATTTCCGCCGAGGAAGAGCTAAAACGGATCTTGCCCGTGCTTGGCGGTCTCCGCTGGCTCTTGAACATCCCCATCTCCATCGATACCCAGAAGGCGGAGGTCGCGGAGGCCGCGCTTGAGGCCGGCGCGCAAATCATCAACGACGTTTCGGGCCTGCGAAGTGACCCGCGCATCGCCGAGGTCGCGGCGAGCAACCACGTTCCGCTCATCCTGATGCACATGCGCGGCGATCCCCGAACCATGGAGAAAGGCCCGTTCGCGCGCGACGTCGTAAAAGACGTAATGCAAGGCTTGCGCAAGTCCGTCGCGATTGCGCGCAAAGCCGGAGTTGCAAAATCTCAGATCATTCTCGACCCTGGCATCGGCTTCGGTAAGAGCTACGCACAGAACTACGAATTGCTCCAAAAGCTCCCGCAGTTGGCAAAACTGGGGTATCCATTGCTCGTCGGCACGTCGCGCAAAGGGTTTCTCGGCGCCACGCTGGCCCGCGACGGCAAGCCTGCTCCTCCGGAAGAGCGCCTCTGGGGCACAGCCGCTACGGTGACGGCCAGCATTCTGAACGGAGCGCACATTGTACGCGTTCACGACGTGGCCGAAATGGTCCAAGTGGCGCGCGTCGCGGACTGTCTGCTAGATCCTGATCAAAGACCGAAGAACTGAACGCAGAGACAGGGAGACCACAGAGGATAAGTCAGGCGGATGCTGGCGCCACGTTTAGTTGGGTATAATCCGCACGCCCAAAGGGTCGCGCGAACTTCGTGCCAAGAATTCAGGAAATGAGCCAACTCATGCTGCGTGTTTCGATTTTTCTTTCCTTCTCACTTCTTTGTTTCGCCGTATGCCCTGTGCCGGCACAGGCGCAGCTGCCACAGGCCACGAAAGACCCTTTGAGCCCCATGCAGGGCGCAACGGCGCAGGTCGGATGTTCCTTGACCGAAGCATCTGCCTGCGCCCAGGCCGCCGCCAAGATTTTGCCAATCGTGATGGGACCCTCGCCGATGGAGGAAAACCTCCGTCGCCTGACGGACGAAATCGGCGGACGCGTCACCGGAACCCCGGAAATGGCCAAAGCCGTGGAGTGGGCCGTCGCAGCGTTTCGCGCCGCAGGCGTGGATGTGCACACCGAGAAGTACACGCTGCCGGTCACCTGGAGCGAAGGGAACACGCGGCTCGACCTCCTTGGCCCGGTGAGATTCCCCGTGCGTTTGAAAGCAGAAGGCTGGTCGCCTTCCACGCAGCCGGGCGGAATTGAGGCCGCCGTCGTTGACGTGGGCTACGGCACCGACCACGACTTCGCTAAAGCAGGCGCGTCCATCAAAGGCGCGATCCTGCTGGTTCACAGCGACGTTAGTTCGACCTGGGCGGACCTCTACAACGAATATTTGCGGCCTCCAGCGATTATTGCGCACGCTCTGAAGGGAAGCGCTGCAGCCATTCTTTGGATCGGCTCCCGCGAAAGACTGCTCCTCTATCGCCACACGAATTCCTTTTCCGGAGAGATTGACAAGATCCCGCAAGCCATCCTGGCGCGCGAAGACGGCTTGCGTCTCGCACGGACCATCGCCGCGTATCCGGGAAAAGTGCGCGCGCGCTTCGAGATGCCCAACAAAATTGGCGGGCCTATCGAACAAGAAAACGTCGTCGGCGAAATCCGCGGCTACGAGAAACCCGACGAAGCCGTCATCCTCGGCGCGCATCTCGATTCCTGGGAATTGGGCACCGGGGCGCTCGACAACGGCTGCAACGCGGCGCTGGTGATGGAAGCCGCGCGCGCCATCAAGGCCACCGGGCTTTTACCGAGGCGCACCATCCGTTTCGTGCTCTTCAGCGGCGAAGAGCAAGGAACGCTTGGCTCCTTCGCATACGTCAAGGCGCACCGCGCCGAACTGGACAAAATCCGCGCGATGATTAATTTCGACAGCGGCATCGGCCGCGTCACCGGCTATTCGCTCGGTGGCCGCCGCGACACCGAAGCGGGTTTGCGCGAGATTTTGAAACCACTCGAATCGTGGGGCGCAAATAATCACACCCTGGACGCTTCCTTCGGCTCGGACAATTTCGATTTCCTGCTTGAAGGCGTTCCTACGCTCGACGCCAACGAGGAAGAAGCCAACTATCTGCCGAATTATCACGCCGCTTCCGACACACTGGACAAAGTAGACATCCGCGAATTGAAGCTGGACACCGTGCTCGCAGCCTTGACCGCCTGGGGCATCGCCGACCGCATGGAACCGCTCGGCAAGCGCCTTTCGCGCGCCGAACTCGACGTTCTCGTGAAAGAAACCGGCCTCGACCAGCAATTAAAAGCGCTCGGCTATTGGGAAGCCTGGCAGAGCGGCCAACGCGGCCGCAAACCGTAGTAAACCGCCAGCCAGTCCAGGGCTGTCGTCCATCCGAGAACCAGCACCCCTTTTGGAAGCATCACATTTTCTCGGAAGAGCTTCCCGGTATACTGGATGTGTGGCTGACAACCAGGTTGAACGGAACAGGCTTGAGCGCCGCTCCATCCTTGCGGTGGATTATGGACGGGTAAGGATTGGTCTTGCCCTCGCCGACTCGGAGGCTCGGATGGCGCAGCCGCTCAGCACCATGGAGCGCGTCAACCGCAACGAGGATATGCGTAGACTGCGTGAGCTGGTGCGCGAGCACGGCGTGAAACAGATCGTCGTGGGGCTGCCTCTGCGGCTCGACGGCACGCGCGGCGAAATGGCGGAAGAAGTCGAGCGCTTCGCGCAGCGCCTCCGGAAGCAGATCGGCGTCCCCGTGGAACTGGTGGACGAGCGGCTGACGAGCTGGGAAGCCGAGCGCATGCTGGAAGAAACGCAGGGACGCTTCATCCACAACGAAAAGCTGTCTGGCGGCAAAAAGCAGAAGAATGTGAAAGCGAAAATGACGGTGGACGCCGTGGCCGCCGCCGTGATCTTGAAGGAATATCTGGATCGACAGGGGCAAGCGGCCGAGAAAATCGGAGCGAAGTAAGCGAAGCAAACTGAGGAGCTGAATTGAAGTACCTGCTCGCCATTTTGTTGATACTCGTGCTGGTCGCCGGTGCCGCTGCGGCCTGGCTGTGGTATGGCTTGACCAACCCGTACCAGGGATTTGCGAAAGAGGGCGTCTTCGTGGATGTGCCGCACGGAGCCTCCAGCCGCTTCGTGGCTTATATACTCCAGAAGAATGGGGTCGTGCGCAGCTCACTGGGTTTCGAAATTTACGCCCGCCGCCATCCGAAACGCACGTTGCAGGCCGGCGAGTACTTTTTCGATCACGCTATGACCGGCAAAGACGTCTTCTGGAAGCTCGCCAACGGCCAGGTGTATCAGCAGCCCTTCACCGTGCGGGAAGGTGAGACCATGTTTGATATTGCCCGCGAGCTGGAAGCCGCAAAGTTCATGCCCGCCGGAGATTTTCTCTACGCTGCTGGCGATACTGCGCTGATTCGCGATTTCGCGCCGGGCGCACAGACGCTCGAAGGCTTCCTCTTCCCCGCCACGTATGAGCTTCCCCGGCATCCGGCGGCCAGCGAATTGACCGCGGAGATGGTTCACAAGTTCAAGGAACAGTGGAAACTGATCGCCCCATCAGCCACGGCCGCGCGTATGGACGAAAGCGATCGTCAAGCCGTGACCCGTGTTGTGACGCTGGCATCGCTCGTCGAGCGTGAGACGCCCAAGCCGGAAGAGCGGCCGCTGGTGGCGGGCGCGTTCGAAAACCGCCTGCGAAAAGGCATGCGCCTGCAATGCGACCCCACCGTCATCTATGGCATGGAACGGCTGGGGCAGTACAATGGAACGCTCACGGGAAAAGATTTGAGCTTCGATTCTCTTTACAACACCTATGAGCACGGGGGCCTGCCACCCGGTCCGATTGGCAACCCCGGCGAAGCGTCCCTGCGCGCGGCTCTCCATCCAGCCGATACAGATTATTTGTATTTTGTGGCCAACACCCAGGGCGGCCACTTTTTCAGCGCCACACTGGCGGAACACAACAAAAATGTGGTGAAGTACCGTCGGCTGCTGGCTGGACTGCCGGCGGATCCACCGCCTCCGCCGCCACCTCCGCCCAGCCCGAAGAAGAACCAGCAGCACGCCAAGAAGCACCGAGTCGCGACCCGATGACCGAAGATTTGAAAACGAAAAAAACGTTAATCCTCGATACCGCCCGCGAGATCAAAGTGGAAAAGTGGACACCCGCGGAAATCGATCAATTGCGGCGCCGGCTAGTCGCCGAGTATGGCGAAGCCGGCAAGACCGGTCCGGATTACATCGCCGAAGTGCTGAAAGACGCTGGACACCGCGTCTTGCTGACCTTGCAGGAAGAAGCCGAAGAGCAGTACGAGGAAGAGTTCGAGGATCTGCTGCACTTCAAAACGCTGGAAGACGCCGAGGTCAGCATCATGCGTCTGGACGAGCTGATGCGCAAATTCCGCGAGCAAAACGAGCACGCGGCCGTGGAACGCGTTCTCAACGTGGCGCGTCTCGGCAAGCGCCGCGCGGAGATGATTTCGCGCAATCACAAAGTGGAGCCGCACAAGCGCGACGAAAAAGTGGAGATCGCCAACTGGTTCCGCATCTGGCTGGAGACGCCGGACGCATTCTTTGACTGGCTGGACGTGCGCAAACAGTCGCCGGAATTTCGCGCCAAGTTTCCGCAAATGGAGGACGAGGAATGAGCGCGACGGGCAATCCCGTCCCCGGCGGCGACGCCCTGGAACTTCCGCCTTTTTCGCTCGATATAGAGTCCCTGAATCTTGGCGCGGACGTGAAAGCGGTGGGACTCGAACTAGTCGAAACTGAGAATCGCGAGCCGGTGCGCGGCAAGCAAGCTTCAGAGATCTGGTCGGCGGTCTTCCCTGCCTTGGTCGCAGGCGAGCCGTATGTGTTGGATTTTTTCAGCCACCTAGACCGCGTCAGGGAATTTTGTAAAGCACGTGGAATCACCCTGCGCGAGGCCGCGGAACGGTGCGTCGTGCTACCGCAACCGAGTCAGGACCCTTTGCGTCAAATCTTTGAACGCTTCGAAGGGGAAACGTTTGGGATCCGCGCGGGAGCCGCGGCAAACTCCGCTGACGTGGCTCTCGAGGGCGACCTTTCCAAACGCGGTCTGGACGCTTATCAGCCGGCCTACGCTCGCTACACCTTTTGTGCCATCTGCGAGCCCGAGGACGGTTGGGTTACGCTCTTGAGCGAATCGCTTTGGCCCAGTGAAGTCATCCGGCGACTGCGCCCCGCGGTCCAGCCGTTTGACATACACCTTGCGCGGCCCAACTGAATGTCTTCCTCGGCTGCGACCCACGACGAGGTCCGGGCGTCCAATTGGTTGTTCGATTGCATCTCCAGTGCGGCAAGGGCGGAATAGATTGATCCAGCGCGCAAAAACATGCCTGATCCTGGTGACAGTGGCGGCCATTTCCTGCGGCTGCGGCGGTGGTGCAGCAATCACCGGCCACACCGTAGTCGCGCCAACACAGCGGCCAGTGGCCAAGGAGGCCACCCGCGAAGAGCTTTTGGACCGCTACAACGCCATTGTGTACGGCACGCAATCGTTGAATGCCACCGTGCAAATGAAGCCCACGGCGGGCTCGAAATACAGCGGCGTCATTGATGAATATCATGAAGTGAAAGCGTTTCTCCTCATAGCGCGCCCTGCGCAGATTCGCGTGATCGGGCAAGCCCCCGTGGTCGGCACCACGGTTTTCGACATGACCAGCGATGGAAAAACGTTTCGCGTTTCGATTCCCCCCAAGCATAAATTCATGGTCGGCCCCGTAGCGACGGATCACACGAGCAGCAAGCCCATCGAAAACCTCCGCCCCCAGCACTTGCTGGATGCTTTGCTGTGGCCGGCAATTCGCAAAGAAGAAGCAACGTACCTGCGAGAATTCAACGACGAATCGGCGCGGTACTATGTCTTGACGGTTTTGCGCGGCGGTTATCAAACTGAAGTCCTGCGCGAAATCTGGTTCGATCGCGCCGACCTGCAGGTCGCGCGTTTGCAGACGTTCGGTCCGAAGGGAGTTCTGCTCTCGGATGTTCATTTCTCCGATTGGCAGCCTGTGGATAATCCTGCGTCCCCGGGCGCTCCAGCACCGGCAGCGAATGGTATGGCTCTGTTTCCGCGAGCGATTCGCATCAGTCGCCCGCACGATGACTACCAGCTTGATTTACAAGTCACGAAGATCACGCTCAATGAAGGAATCACAGCCGACCGCTTCAAGCTCGAACAGCCCGAGGGATCGGAACTGGTGCAAGTCGGCGACGCCACGGAGAACAAGCAGCCATGATGGGTGAGCTAATCCTCCGCAATCTGGTGCACCGCCCCATGCGCACGCTCATCGGCGCCATGGGCATCGCCGTGGAAGTCGCCCTGGTGGTCCTGATCGTCGGACTGACCAGTGGCCTTTTGTCCGAAACTGCAAAACGAATAGAAGGCATCGGCGCCGACATTATGCTGCAGCCACCGGGCTCGTCCTACATGTTGGCCTTCAGCAGCGCACCCATGCCCGTCAAGATCGGTGACAAGCTTGCCGAATTAAAACACGTTCAATCGGTTGCGCCTGTGCTCTTTCAGTTCAACACCTCAGGTGTGGAAATCGTTTACGGAATTGAGCAAGAAAGCTTTCGAGCTGTTTCAGGCGGATTTGTCTTCATCCAGGGGCACGATTTGGAGGGCCCCGACGATATTCTTGTGGATGACATTGCGGCGAAGACGAAAAACATACAGGCCGGAGAGACTTACCGCATCTTCGAGCACGACTGGCATGTCGCCGGCATCGTCGAGCATGGCAAAGGCTCGCGTATTTTTGTGCCTCTCGCCACGCTCCAGGATTTGGTGGGTGCGCGGGACAAGGCCAGTGTCTTCTTTGTGAAATGCACGCGCCCCGAACACACCGAGGATGTGATGGAAAATATACGCCACGTTCTTCCCAATTATACCGTCCGGCCCCTCAAGGACTACCTTTCCTTGATGACCTCCACGAATATCCCGGGCCTGGAGACCTTTATCAACGCCATGATCATGCTGGCCATCACCATCGGCCTGCTGGTCATTTTTCTCACCATGTACACCACGGTAATCGAGCGCACCCGGGACATCGGCGTTCTGAAATCACTCGGCGCCAACCACTGGTTCGTCGTGCGCGCTTTGCTTTCGGAATCTGCGGCGCTCTGCCTGCTTGGAGTCGCCGCCGGCGTTGGTCTGAGTTACGTGGTCCGCGCCGGATTCATCTGGAAATTCCCGACGCTGACCATTCTGATCACCTCGGGATGGGTTTTGCGAGCCGCAGGTATCGCGCTCCTCGGAGCGATCTTGGGAGCAAGCTATCCGGCATGGATGGCCAGCCGCAAGGATGTCGTCGAAGCTCTGTCGTACGACTAAGAAACTTTGGACGTGATGCGGGGTTGCTAAGAAAAATACGGCCGTAATGCTCGCAAATAACGATCGCTAAGAACGAGGGATAGCTAGGCACAGATGGGAATCGCAGCTACAATACGGGAACCTGCCAAAGGGCTGATTTTCCAAGGAAATAAGAGCGTGGAGCCGATACTCAAGACAGAAAATTTGTGGAAGCTCTACCGCGCCGGAAAAGTCGAAGTGCCAGCATTACGTGGCGTCAATTTCGAAGTTCAGCCCGGTGAATCCGTGGCGGTCATGGGCCCCTCGGGTTGCGGCAAGTCTTCCCTCCTCTATGTGATCGGCGGTCTCGCGCAAGCCTCGCGCGGCAAAGTCCTGGTGGACGGCAACGACCTGACTTCCCTCAGCGACGGCGCGCGTACCAAGCTCCGCCGCCACAAAATCGGCTTCGTCTTTCAGCGCTTCAACTTGCTCCCCACGCTGACGGCCAAGGGCAACATCGCCATCGCGCAATTCATTCACGGCGATGGCTTCGATCCGCATCGCTTCGATGTTGTCACCCAAATGCTCGGCCTCGCCGGCCGCCTTCATCACAAGCCGTCCGAGCTCTCCGGCGGCGAACAGCAGCGCGTGGCCATCGCCCGCGCGATCATCAACGAGCCGAAAATTCTGCTCGCGGACGAACCCACGGGGAACCTGGATTCCAAGAATTCGGAAGTCGTGCTGCAAATGCTTCGCCAACTCAATAAAGACCTGGGCCAGACCATCGTCATGATCACGCACAATCCGGAAGCCACCACCTACTTCGATCGCGTCGTGCACATGCGCGACGGCATCATCGTTGACGGAGTGCCCGCGGATTAATATGGCCAGCCTCGGACAAATCCTCTCGAGAACGTTTTTCTGGTCGTATGAGCGTGGCACCTGGCAGTTCGATCTCGCCGTCATTCTGATCCTCGCTTTCGTCCTGGCCACCCCTCGCAACTGGTTTCATGACAAACCCGAGAGTGGCGGCCCGGTCGCCCCCGGCCAGATCCTTAAGATTTCTCAGGAAGGAAACCACGCTACCTATCGCGTGGATGTGCGCGTCCTCGCGCCGCCCACCAAACTCGCGCTGCAGAACGACCTGCACACTGCCTTGCAAGACGCCCTGCCGGAATTGCACAAAGGGAACTTCTCCATTGCCAAAATCGAACCGCTGCGGGATGACCAGGGCGACGTTATTGCTTACCAGGTGGAAATCCACGAGTAAGCACCCGCCCCATGGCCGCTCCGGACAATTCCCTGGTAACGCGGGGGCTTGTGTGCGCATCTCTTTGTGTGTGTTAGGATTCCGAGGAACTGGACGAACCGTTAGTTCTGCATTCCACAGGGGCCGCGTTTGAAGCGTTTACCACTTTTTTTCGCGTTACTCAGTCTATGTTGCGTCGCCGGGACTTATCGAGCCCGCGCCTCGCAGGCAACCACAGCTTGGTCTATCGATGGCGTCCTGGCCATGATGGATCGCTCCGCGCAGGACTTCCACACCCTCACCGCCGACATGGAGCACACCAAGTACACTGCCGTCGTGAAAGATTCCTCCACCGAAACGGGCCACATCTTCGTTCGCCGGGATGAAAAGATGCGCATCGAAATTCTACAGCCCGATCCGCGCACCATCCTTCGAACGGGCGATTCCCTGTTCGTTTTCAACCCCAAGATCAACCGCGTCGAAGAGTATGACCTGGGCAAGAACCGCTCCATGGTGGATCAATACGTTCTTCTGGGCTTCGGCTCGAGGATTGAAAACCTCAAGAAAAGCTATCTGGTGGCTCTCGTCGGCGAAGAAGAACTCGACCACAAGAAGACCGTGGTCCTGGAGTTGACCCCAAAAGCCGAGCAGGTTCGCAACCAGATCATCAAAATCCACATGTGGATTGACCAGGCTTCCTGGATGCCGCTTCAACAGAAGTTTTTTGAAGCTGGCACCGGCGACTACTTCCAGTTTCATTACCTCAACGAGCTAAAGAACCTGAAAATTCCCGACGCCAAGTTCAAACAGGATTGGCCGAAAGGGGTCAGCCGCGTAAAGCCCCACGCCTAATTTTTCTGGCCGGCGGCCCGCCATAAAGCATTCCACTGGCACACTGCTGTGCGGGAACGGTAGGTATTTATGCTGCGCCCGTCTATTTAGCGGCCGTGCGCTCCTGCGCGAGCAACTGCTCCTTGCGCGAAATCCCCCACCGGTATCCCGCCAGCGCGCCGTCTTCGCGAATCACCCGATGGCAAGGCACGACGATTGAAACCGGATTGGTAGCGCAAGCCCGTGCCACCGCTCGCACCGCTTTGGGCTGCCCCAGCGACCGCGCGACCTGCGAATACGTCCGCGTCCGGCCTCGCGGAATCCGCTGCAACTCCTGCCACACGCGTCGCTGGAACGCCGTTGCCTGCAAGTCCAGCGGAAGCTCCATCCGCGGCTGCTTGCCCTCGATGCGCTGGACAATCTCACTCACCCAGCGCTGAAACGCATCCGGCGCCGGCGCAATTTCCGCCCGCGGATATTCTTCGCGCAATTCTGAAATCAGCGTGCTCTCCGCGTCACCGAGATAAACCGCCGAAACGCCGCGTTCCGTAGCCGCCACCAGAACTTTCCCAAGCGGCGATTTCGCAATCGTGTATCCGATCTTCATACCCTTTCCTCCCTTTTGATACGTCGCCGGCGTCATCCCCAACTGCGCATTGCTGCGCTCGTAGACGCGGCTTGATGATCCGTAACCAGTTTCGTACAACGCATCCGTGATGTTCTTTCCCGCGCGCAGCATCGCTTTGAAGCGCTTGACGCGCAGCGCTTCCGCCAGCTCACGCGGTTTAAGTCCCGTCACCTGCAGAAACGCCCGCCTCAGCGTCGCTTGTGTCGTCCCCAGCGATTTGGCGAGAGCTCCCAACCGCACACTCTCTTCACTGGACTCCGCGAGTTGCCCCGCCGCCCGCCGCACCAGCGCAACCGGCCCGGAAATCTCATTCGGTTTGCAGCGCAGGCACGCCCGAAACCCCTGCTTTTCTGCCTCTTCCCGCGTGCGGAAGAAAACCACGTTGCGCCGCAGCGGCCGCCGCGCCGGGCACGATGGCCGGCAGTAAATATGCGTCGAGCGTACCGCCAGCACGAAGGCGCCGTCCGCGCGCGAATCCCGCGCCAGCGCAGCCTGCCAGTAGCGCGCCGCGGCGTACGCCGAAATGTTTTGTCCGATGCTTGTTTGTGTTTGGCTCATGTTCGACCCGTCCAAAATAACGCAGGCAGGAAAGCAAATCTATCCGGAAAGGTTCAACAAAAAAAAATAGACGGATTCCTTCAAAAAGAAAGGTGATCAGGCTTCGCCAGTCGCAGGCATACCCGCTTTCACGCGCGCCCGCACTGGATGCGGCGCGCTGATCACCAGGATAACCGCGGTGAGGATGACGGCGGCAGCAAGCACCGTCCGAAGCGTAATCGTTTCACCAATCAGCAGCCAGCCCAGGAACAGCGCCACCACCGGATTGACGAACGCATACGTCCCCACTCGTGCTGCTGTGCTCTTCTGTAGAATGTAGATGTACGCGCTCAAGCCGATTCCGGAACCAAACACGATCAAATACCCGAGCGCCAGCCAGGAACGCAATGAAATCGCCGCGAAATGAAGCGCGTGAAATTCCCCCGTCAGAAATGCACCAATCAACAGTGTGACGCCTCCCGCCAAACTCTGCATGGCTACCCCCAACATCGCCGAACTCGGCATCCCACCATGCTTTGAGTAAAGCGATCCGCACGCCCACGCAAACGAAGCGAAAACCAGCATGCCGGCACCGCGTGGATCCGCGCGGCCGGAACCTCCCAAGTGCGCCGGCCCGACCAACAAGACCAGCCCTGTAAATCCAAGCGCAAGTCCCGCCACCACCCGTGCCACCGGCCGCACGCCCCCAGGACGCAGCCAATCCACAATCACCAGCCACAGCGAGACCGTCGCCACCAGCAGGGCCGCAATCCCCGAGGGCACCGTCTGTTCCGCCCAGCAGACTCCCCCATTCCCCACGAACAGCAGCAGAACCCCAGCAATCGTAGCCGTCCGCCAATTCCCGGCAGTAGGTCGGATGCCGGTCTTCCACCGGAAGATGGGATATAAAACGATCCCTGCAGTCAGGTGCCGCAATCCGGCAAGAATCAGGGGCGGGAACGATTCGACCCCCACCCGAATCCCGAGATACGTCGAGCCCCAGACGATGTAAACGGCGGCAAACGCGAGCAGAACCATCGGCGACATGCGAGCAGCAGGGTGCGTCGGAAGCGCTGAACTCTCCGCGGTGCTCGACTCGCTGGATTCTGTCGTACCCATCGCTCAGCCCTGCCCTCTTACAAGTAGCCTCGCAACCTTAGACTGTCGAGAACCATATTGGTTGAGTCCTCCGCGCTGGAATCCACAGAATGTTGTGTAGAACTGCGGGTACTATAACTAAGTGTTTGAAGTTAAGACACTTCCTGCGTTTTCCACAGGTTGACGTTCGTCCCTTCTAATGACATTGTATCGCTCCACACCTCACCGGTGCGGACGGGGCAATTCCAGAAAGTCAGTTTGGCAGTTACGTTTGCCGGGCCAGAGCCAGCGATGGTGAAGTGGCGTCTCTGAGGGCGACATGAGCGCGAGGAAGCACGCGATTCCATTGGAATCTTGGCCAGCCAAACCGGCTGCAGAGCCACGCGACGCCAAACCTTCGCCGCAACAGCAGCCAATAGCCGACCCGTTGCCCAAGCCTGCGCTGCGGCTCACGCCACTTTTGGCCTCCCCGGCACCTCGGCGTTTCGTTCGCGTCCCCACCCACGCGGTCGGCGTGCACCCCGAGCATCGCGAATACCCGCGCGCCACGCTCAAACTTCCTCTGCGCCTTCGCGGAGTCGGCGGCGTGCCCGAAGACTTTCCGATTACGCTCGTCACGCGCGACATCAGTTCCACCGGCGTTTATTTTCTTTCTCCCAAGCAGCTCGCCACCGGCACCTCCATCGAGCTCGAAATCGTTCTCGTAAGCAAGCCCATGGGACTCGGAAACGTGGTCGCTGCCACCATGGCGCATGTGTGCCGGACGGAGCCCGCTTCCATGCCCGGTTGGTACGGCATTGCCGCGTCATTCGATGACGTTCAGTTCGACCGCGACGACCGCGTTCCTTCCCGCTTTCTGAAACCGTAAAACTCCTTCACCGAACAACAGAAGCCTTTTGCGCCTTGCTCTGCGTCCCCTGCGCGTTCATTGCGGGCGCAAGCCCGTGAAATACTTCTGCTACTCTAGATGCCGATGTCCACAAGACAAAAACAACCGATCGAAGGCGTGCTCTTCGACTGGGATGGCACACTAATCAATTCTTACCACGCCGATTCCTCCGCATACTTGGCCATGTTCAAGGAAATGGGCATCGCTTGGGGAATCGAGGAGCTGGAGAAACACTATTCACCCAACTGGTATCACGTCTATCGCGCCGCGGGACTGCAGCGAAGCCGTTGGAATGACGCCGACCGCGCCTGGCGCGCGCATTACGCCAAGCACCGCCCGAAGCTGATTGCCGGAGCACGCCGCATCCTGGCCAGACTGGCTAACGCGCATCACCTGGGCCTGGTCACCAGCGGCGATCGCGACCGCGTCACCAAGCAATTGCACGAATTTCGGCTCACAAGCATCTTCGCCGCGCGCGTCTGCAGCGGCGATACGCTGCGGAAGAAGCCTCATCCCGAGCCTCTGCGCCTGGCCCTGCGCAAAATGCAATTGGATCCGCTTGCTTGCGTATATGTCGGCGACGCGCCTCAGGACATTGAGATGGCGCGGCGCGCCGGCGTGCGCGCCATCGGCGTGCTCGGTCCGTTTCCCACCGAAAAGCGTCTGCGCGCCGCCCGTCCGGACTTTCTCCTCGAATCGCTCGAAGAACTCCCGGACGCGCTGAAGCGCCTGGCTCTGTAACCGCGCTGCAGTTGAATTCTCTCGGGTCTATGGTTTGACAGGAGTTTCTGTTGCAGACGGCGACGGAACGAACGGCATCGCGGCCAGTGGCTTGAAATCCGTCCACTTGATCACAATACGCACCGGGATCTGCAACTCCTTGATGCGCAGCGTGTCATCCGACCGCGAGTAGTCCGGAAACCAGTATTTTCCGTCCACGTTCTCGCGATACGTTTCGAACAGGCTGAAGGGCAATGCCGCGACGGTCAGCATGTCGCCCTGATCCGTCACCCATTTTCCGTACGTTTTCACCACTTCCAGATATTTGTCGTCCACCCACACAATCCCGTCAAAATTGGCTCGCTTCCGCTCCACGGTCTTGGCCTTCACCTGAAATATGTAGCAATCGACTTCGTCCACCTGTTCTTTGCCGAGATACTTCAGGTCGTAATTCTTGAGCTGGCCCGTGGTGAGCGGATAGGGCGGAACTTTTTGCAATCCTTCCAGGTCTTCCGGGCGTATATAAAAATGCTGCAGCGTGGACACCGGCTTTTCGATGACTTTCTCGAAATATTTTCCGTCCACATCCCGCGCCGGCTGAGTCACCATCTGGAACTCTCCCGATGGCTTTCCATCGGGGCCAAACTCCTGAATGCGCACCGTTCTCCGGTACATGTAGCGCGTCCGCGCCTGCAGATATTCGTCTTCTTTTTCCGAAAAGCGCTTGATGATTTCGGCTTCCGGAAGCGACGGCGGCGCCGCAGGCTCCGGCTCATTTCCTATACGCGAAACGTGATGCTCCGGCGGAGGCTCCAGCGGCCCTTGCGGCGCATCTTGCGCCCGCAGCGGCAATCCTGCGGCGAGAATCGCGCAGACAAGAACGGCTCCCCTCCGAAGGAAGGAAAGGCATTTGCCGAATGAAAATGGTTTGCCCTGGATCATGTCAAATTGGATGCGTGTAACTCCCCGCCGGGCAGCTTGCCGCGGACTGGCGATGCAAGAGTCTAGCGTATTTGCCGCAAGCGTCCCTAGAGGAACACGCGACACGAGACGGTCGAAGAAGAATCGCAAGCTCTCTGCTACAATTTTCGGGGCTTGTGAGCGAACCGAAACAAGCGAAACGCTATTTCGTCTCGGGCATGGTCCAGGGCGTGGGCTTCCGTTATTTCACCCAGGACGCCGCCGAGGAACTGCGCATCACCGGCTATGTCCGGAACCTTCGCGATGGCCGCGTGGAAGTTTTTGCCATGGGCACGCCGCACCAGCACGCCCAGCTTCGTACGCTACTCGAACGCGGGCCGCGCTTTTCGAGCGTCAGCGAAGTCCAGGAAGAAGACTCCGTCCCGGACTCCGAATTTGCCAATGGATTTCTGATCGCTCCAAGTGCTTGAAACCGGTCAATTGAAATTCAGTCAGCGAACAGGAGACGTTTGCATGGACGAACTGAAGAAGCTGATTCGCGAAGTCCCGGACTACCCGAAACCCGGGATTCGTTTTTACGATCTCACTACCCTGCTGAAGGACAAGCAGGGCTTTCACTCCCTGATCGACCAGCTTTGCGGCCACTATGATGGCCGCACCATTGACATCGTCGCGGGAATCGAGGCGCGCGGTTTTATTTTTGCTCCGGCCTTGGCGTATCGCCTCAACGCCGGCTTTGTTCCGGTTCGCAAGCCGAATAAACTCCCGGCCAAGACCGCCAGCATTTCTTATTCCTTGGAGTACGGCAAGGATTCGCTCGAAATCCACGAGGACGCCATCAAGCCCGGCCAGCGCGTCATCATTTGCGACGACCTACTGGCCACCGGCGGCACCGCTGTGGCCACGGCCAAGCTGATCGAGAAGCTTGGAGGTGTCGTGGAAGGCGCCGCCTTTGCCGTCGAACTTACCTTCCTCAACGGCCGCAGAAAACTGTCCAGTCTGGACGTTTTCTCCCTGATTCAGTACGACAATTAGGATATCGTTCTCGCGCTGTAACTTTTCACTCCGCACGTCATCTCACGAGTCGGGAGGCCATCATGGGAGAAGTGATTCATACCGCTCGAATCCGCCTGGTGCAGAAGAAGCGCCCCTTCCGCGACGCATACATCGAAGGGTTTGAAGAGCCGCTGCATTTCGGCACGCACGGCGGCTACGCCAAGTACTACGGCGTGAAAGACAGCGAGCCGATGCCCACCACCATCGATCACGTCATCTCCGCCCTCGCCGGTTGACTGACCGGCACACTTGCCGGCGCGCTGGAAGCGCGCGGAATCCCCGCAGCAAATCATCTCGAAGCCGACGTCGAAGGCCGCATCGAAGCCGATGACAAACTCTTCCGCATCGCCGCCGTGAACCTGCGCTACAAACTGAAGATCCCGAAGGGCAAGCGCGCCGAAGCCGACCGCGCTCTCGCGCATCACGAAAACTCTTGCCCCGTCCACATGAGCATCAAAAAAGGCTTCGAAGTAACCTGGTCCGCCGACGTCGAAGAAGTATAAATCCTACTTGCGGCCACGCTGCCACGGCAGTGAAACTGATCGAGCAACTTGACGGCACGGTGGAAGTCCCCGCCTTTGCCTTTGAGTTCACTTTCCTCAATAGCCGAAAGATAAAGTAATGAATGGTCTTGATGTTTTCTCGCTGATTCAGTAGGACAATTGAGTCCACAAGGACGTGGCACTGGAATGGGTAGGCGGAATGACGGCAGATGAGCTTAACGCTATCGAGAGATTCCCGGTCATCGCTGAAGAATTCTGTCATTTGATCGACGATTGCGACAACGCCAATCGCAAACAGCTTGTGCGGGAGCTCGCAATGCATCTCGCGAGGCTATGCGAAGTGGCGGTACGCTTACCGCAGGTGGATCCTGCTACAAACGGAGTTGCCCACGCGCCTGAAATCGTCGCAGCCCACACAGAGGAATGGACAAAGCTATCAGGTAGTCTTCGGCAGATCCTTGGACCTTTGGACGGTTACTGGGAAGTTTTTGACCCGACTCAAAAGGAAAAACCGATTTTTTGCTCTCTCGCCATTGATATTGCTGAAATCTATCTTGATCTGAAGGACGCGCTGAAGCTTCTGAAGAGCGGCGCAGCCCTAAACGATATCCACTGGGAATGGCGCTTTGATTTTCGCTCACATTGGTCAAAACATGCAGCGAGCGCCCTTAGAGTGATGTTCCTCATCTCAGACCTTGCGTGAGGAACTTCTTCTCTGCCGGATGGCTTCGAAGAGCACAACGCCTGCGGCGACGGATACGTTGAGCGACCGCACTGGGCCAGTCGTGGGCAGCTTAACCACAAAATCGCACCGCTTGCGCGTCAACTCGTGCAGGCCTTTGCCTTCGCTGCCGAGAACGATACCGGTCGGCGAGGTGTAATCCACTTCCGTGTAATTCTTGTCCCCGTCTTCATCCAACCCCACCAGCCAGTAGCCCGCTTCTTTCAATTCCTCCATCGTGCGCACCAGGTTCGTCACCTTCGCGACCGGCAAGTGCTCCAGCGCCCCCGCCGACGCCCGCGCCACCGTATCCGTCAATCCCGCCGCGCGCCGCTCCGGAATCACCACGCCATGCGCCCCCGCCGCCAGCGTCGTTCGAACAATCGCCCCCAGATTGTGCGGATCTTCCACGCCATCCAGCAGCACGATCAATCCCATTCCCCCGTGGTTCCCATTGGCCCGCGCCAGAATGTCTTCCAATGTCGCCGCCCTGCGCGCCGCGGCTAGCGCGACCACTCCCTGGTGATCTTTCGAATCCGCTATCCGGTCCAATTGCGCGCGATCTTCAAAGCGCACCGGAACGCCCTGCTTCCGCGCCAGCTGCACGATCTCCTCAACGCGCGTATCCTGCCGCCCCTTGGCGATGGCAATACGGTCAATCGGCCGCTGCGCCTCCAGCGCCTCCTTCACCGCATGAATCCCCGTCAATCGGTCCATAGAGAAATCAGTCTACAGGCGCCCGCCCGCCGTTAAAAGGAATTGGTAGAACAGGCACTCCTGCCTGTTCCCGCCCCTCAAGGCAAGTCGCCAGCATCCGCCTCGCACACTTATTCCAGCGCCAAACAAAACTCCAAAATCCTCGCCCGCGCCGACTTCACCCCAACCGCAAACCCCAACCCCGCCGCTTCATCCAGCAACAAAATCACCCGATCCAATTCCCCCTCCCCCGCCCGCCCTGCCAACGCCAATCGAATCGGATGAAACAGCTCCCGCCCCCGCAAATCCATCCCCTCCTTCAACCTCGTAACGATCTCCTTTAACCGCTCCGAATCCAGCGCCCCACCCTCGAGCAGCTGCAAAGCCACCTCCCGAATCACCTCACGCGCCGCATACCGCGAAAGCACAGCATGGCTCTCCACCTTGCCGAGAATTTCCCCCGCATCATAATGAAAAACAAGCGCGAGTAGCTCGCTCAGTGCCGTACGATCCGCCGCATGTCCGCCCAGTAGCGCCGCAGCGCGGTCACACCAAGCCACCTGTTCCGGCGTCGGCTCAGTCGCAAGCCATACCCGTTCCCGCAGAATCGCCAGAACGTCAGCCGCGCCATACGGGTTTACCGCTGATGTAGACTCCTCTGGGGCATCGCCAGCGTGCATGAGGGGGATTGTAGCCTAGCGTCCCCCTCTTCGCCCTGCCGCCGATTTTCCAGCTCGGCAACTTTTCCTTGACGGACCTTCATTTTGAGCCTACGATTTATTCAGGAAAAAGTGTGGAGTGCGGCAGCTCTGCTGCCGCTTTTTCATTTTCAGCCCTGGGTTTACCGCAGACAAGTAAGGCTCCCCTGCACCCAATCACATAGGGCTGCCCCCGAACTATGTCAACCTGTAAGTCTTTTAGGAGCAACAGTTACAAGATTGTCCGCAAGTGTTGATTCTAAACCAGTTACAGAAACGCTAACTCATTTGGAATCAACACTTACAAAAAAACGGGGGAGGGGGTGGGGGGTAGCGGGATGCCATTCGCATCCCATTCTAAATACGGATGGACTGTTTAACGGGAGACAAGTGTAGCCACAACATGCGCCGCGATGGCCTCACCGCGGCCGATGGCGTCCACGCCTTCATTGGTCTTGGCTTTGAGGTGAATCTTCTCCGCCGGCACGCCGAGCGATTTTGCCAGCGCCTCGCGCATCCTGGGAAAATGCGGACCAAGCTTCGGTTTCTCCGTGATCACCACGGCATCCACGTGCTCAATCACAAAATGTTTTTCTTCCAGGAGTTTCCGCGCGTGCTCCAGAAACAGCAAGCTGTTCGCGCCCTTCCACTTCGGATCCGTGTCCGGGAAATGCGTCCCGATATCCCCGAGCCCCGCCGCCCCCAGCAACGCATCGCAGAGCGCATGCGCCAACACGTCCCCGTCGGAATGGCCCACCGGCCCTTTTTCAAACGGCAGTTCGATCCCGCCGACAATCAGCTTCCGCCCCTCCGCCAGCCGGTGCAGGTCGTACCCGATGCCGCAGCGCGTGCTCACGATTTCTTGCGCTCGCGCTCGAGATAAAATTTCGCCAGGTCCATATCCGCCGGCTTCGTGATTTTCATGTTGCGTTCCGACCCGAGCACCACATGCACATCATGTCCCATGCGTTCCACGAGCCCCGCCTCGTCCGAGGCACTCACGCCATCGGCCTGCGCCCGCGCAAACGCTTCTTTCAGGAGCTTCGTCGCAAACGCCTGCGGCGTCTGCGCCAGCACCACGCGCTCCCGCGGAATCGTTCCAATAATCAACGCCACGTCCTCCGGCAAACTCGCGCGCTTCACTTCCTTCACCGTGTCCATCGCTGGAATTCCCAGAATCGCCGCCTCGCACCGCCGCGCTTCTTCAATCACGCGCGTAATTTGCTCCGCTGTCACGAATGGCCGCACCGCGTCGTGCACCAGAACAATTTCCGTGTCTTTCGGAACCTCGCGCAGCGCCTCCGCCACCGAATCCTGCCGCGAGTCGCCGCCCTTCACCACACGCACGGCTTGCTTGAATTTTTCCTCTGCGATGCGTTCTCGCAACCGCGCCACCTCATCCGCCCGCGTGGCCACAATGATGTCTGTCACCAATGGACAAGACGCGATGCGCCTCAAACTGTGAATCACGATCGGAGTCCCATCCAGTTCGAGGAACTGCTTCGGCGTCTCCGCGCCCATGCGCGTACCAAGCCCAGCGGCGGGAAGAATGGCGGCGATTCGGCTCATCGTTGGAGCGGTTCCGGCCCTGTCTCGTCAAGGGGGGATTCGCAAACTTCAGAGTGTACCTCAAGGAAGGGTAAGGAGCGAAACGACGGTATAGCGATTTAGAGCACGTAAAGCCGCGGCACGCGCTGGCTCACCGCGCAAAGCAGATCCGAGGTTACCGTCCCGATGCTGCGCGCCACGAAATTTGCCAGCAGCGATGCTGTCCCGTCCGTACCGTAAATCGTCGCGGCATCGCCGATCTCTGCGTCCGGCACATCGGTAACATCAATCATCGTCACGTCCATCGAAATAATACCAACGATGGGCACCAGCTTCCCGCGCAGCAGCACGTTGCCGCGATTTCCCAGCGAGCGGTGAATTCCATCGCCATACCCCGCCGCCAGCACGCCGATGCGCGAAGGCCGCTTGGGCACAAAGGTCGCGTTGTACCCGACTCCCGCGCCCGCCGGCACATTGCGCATGCTGATGATCCGCGAGCGCAAACTCATCACCGGCTTCAGCGGCAACCGCTTCTCCGCTTCTTCGCGCATTTCCATGGGATCGTAGCCAGGGTGGTAGCCATACAAAATTGCTCCGGGCCGCACCATGTCCGCCCAGGTCTCTGGACGCGTCACAATCGCCGCGCTGTTCGCCAGATGTATGATGCCCGGATCAACGCCGAGCGCGCGCAGCCGTTCCACCGCGCCGTAGAATCGCTCCTCTTGCTCGCGCGTCTGCTGGCCAACAGCAGTGTTGGTGAATACTTCCGAAGACGCAAAATGCGAAAAAATTCCCGTGAGTTCCAGGTGCTTGCACTTCCCGAGCTGCCGCGCAAAACATTCCACGTCGCTGGCAGCAATGCCCAGCCGGTTCATCCCCGTATCAATCTTCAGATGAAACGGAACGCGCTTTTTGCCGCCGCGGCGCCCCGCCGCCCGATCCAGCAGTGCCAGTTGCTCGCAGCGGTGAAGCACCGCCGTCAGGTCGTGCTCCACCAGACGCATTTCTTCTCCCGGCACGAAGCTCGTGAGAATCAAAACCGGCTTCCGCACGCCAGCTTTTCGCACCGCAATGCCTTCATCCGTGCAGGTCACGCCGAACCAGTCCGAGCCCGCCTTTTCGAGCGCCTTGGCCACTTCCGGGCCGCCGTGCCCGTAGCCATTTCCCTTCACGATGGAGAGAATCTTGCGCGGCGTCTTGCGCTTTTCTTCCGGCGGATTGACGTACTTCCGAATCGATTGGAAATTGTGCGTCAGCGCGCCGAGCGAAACCTCCGCCCATACCGGGCGCCTCACATCTTTGCGGGGACTCTTCTGTGTGCCTGCCATGTGCCTTCCGAAAAAAATAGTGTACGCCATCCAAACGGCATCCGCCGACAGCCACATTGGCTGCAGCGTGAAAGACAACCCCTGTTCGTATGTGCAAGTGGAGCACCAGAGCTGGCCCAAGCTCCGCTCAAAGTCCAGAATGCGTCAAGCAAAGGTAAAGTTAGCTGCTACATCGACTTAGGAGGAGCAATGATGTACCACGCGTTTCGCTCAAGCTGCGCCCCGCCGTCGTTGGTGTGGTCAGACGCCCTCGCTGTGGCTGGCACGCCGCAGGTGTGCAGCAATTACATATCTTCAGGGGTGAATTGGGAGAAGGCGTCCGGCGCGGCTTCTTCGAAGCGCGTGAACCGGCTGCGAAACACGAATTTCACCAGGTCAGTCGGCCCATTGCGCTGTTTCGCGATCCGGAGCTCCGTCTCTTCCCGTTCCTCCGGAGTCGCGCCCGCCTTGAAAAAATGTGGCCGGTAAATGAACATCACCATGTCGGCGTCCTGTTCAATGGCGCCTGATTCGCGCAAGTCGGAAAGCTGCGGCCCGCGCTCATCGCGTTCCGGCGCGCGCGTCAACTGGCTCAGCACCAGCACGGGGATTTGCAATTCCTTGGCAAGTCCTTTCAACCCGCGCGAAATGCTGGAGACCTCTTCCTGCCGGTTTCCAAAACGCCCTCGCGCGGTGATGAGCTGAAGATAATCCACCACCAGCATGGACAACCCCTTGTCGCGCTTCAGTCGCCGTGCCTTCGCTCCGATCTCCAGCACGCTGATCGAGCCCGCATCGTCAATCCACAGCGGTGAGGACGAAATGGTTCCCAGCGATTCCGTCATGCGCCGCCAGTCTTCTTTGCTCAAATGCCCGGTGCGAAACTTGTGCGCGTCAATCTGCGCCACGGACGCCACCAGCCGCTGCAGTAGCGATTCCTTGGACATTTCCAGGCTGAACATGGCCACCGGGTGTCCGCCGCGGATCGCAATGTTCTCCATCAAATTCAGCGCCAGCGCCGTTTTTCCCTGGGAAGGCCGCGCCGCCAGAATCAAAAGCTCCGACGGCTGCAAGCCCGACGTGAGTTTATCCAGCTCCGCATAGCCTGTCGGGATTCCGGTGATGCTCTTGCCTTCTTTGAATATTTTTTCCAGCCGCTCGAAGTTGTCGCGGACGATGTCTTTGATCGGGAGCAAGCCCGCGCGAACGCGGTCTTCCGCCAGCGCAAAAATCGAGGACTCCGCTCCATCCAGAATGGCGTCGGCGCCATCCTCGCCTTCGAACGCGCGTTGCTGGATGTTGTGCGTGGTGTGAATCAGGTTGCGGAGGATGGCCTTTTCTTTGACGATCCGCGCGTAATGCTCGATGTTCGAAACCTTGGGCATGCCGTCCGCAAGCGACGCCAGGTACGGCGCGCCCCCGGATGCTTCGAGTTCACCCTTGCGGTGCAATTCTTCCGTCAACGTAATCAGGTCGATCGCCTGCTGGCTCTCCCCGAGCACGATCATCTGCGTAAACACCCGCCGGTGCTGGTCCAGAAAAAAATCTTCCGGCCGCAGATGTTCGATCGCCGGATTCAGCGCGTGGTTATCAAGCAGAATCGCGCCCAGCACGGAACGCTCCGCATCCAGATTATTCGGGAGTGGATTCTCAAGTGTGGTATCAACCGGCATGTGCGTTCGCTTTATATTCGCCTATAGTCATTTTTGTAGCACAAGCTCCACCAGAGAGCAAGCGTAGAAATTTTCATGCCGTTACAAATTTTTGCTTGTTCGAAGTGATGCCGCATTGTGCGTGGGACTTACGCGCGCGTCAACCGGAGTGCCTGTGCATCGTGTCGGAAATCTCTGCAAAACTTTTTCAGCACAAAAAAGTACGGGCATCCGTCGCAGCGGATGCCCGTAGAATTGCAATAAATGTGTTGCGCCGAAAAAAACTACGCTTCTTTTTCCACGCTGACTTTGATTTGCGCGGTTACATCGCGGAACACCTTGATGGTCACGGGAGCTTCACCAATCGTCTTGAGCGGCTCGGCCAGTTGCACCTGGCGCTTATCAATCTTGAAGCCCTGCGCGGCCAGCGCCTCCGCGACGTCCGCGGTCGTCACCGAACCGAACATCTGGTCGTTCTCGCCGGTCTTGCGGGTGAACTTGATCGAAACGCCGTTGAGCAATTCGGCCTGCTTCTGCGCGGCCTCCAGCTCCGTGGCGGTTTTCTTGGCCAGTGAAGTGCGAATGCGCTCGATGGCTTTCAAGTTGCCCGCGGTCGCTTCGACGGCCAGCTTCTGTGGCAAAAGAAAATTACGCGCGTAGCCCGGCTTCACCGTGACCACGTCGCCGCGATGTCCAAGCTTTTCGATGTCTTCCTGAAGAATGATTTGCATGTCTTCTCTCTAAGCTCCTGTTTCTTTACCCCCGTGGGGGCTTATGCCTTCGGCGCTTCCGCGGCGGGCGCCGGTGTTACCGGAGCCGGCGTTGGTGTCACGGGAGTCGTGTGCGCGGGCGCGGTATGAACCGGCGCTCCCGGCACGACCACGCGCGGCGCTTGCGTGCCCGCGGCGCTACCCGCAAACGGCAGCAACGCAATGTTGCGCGCGCGCTTGATGGCTACGCCCAGCCAACGCTGATGACGCGAGCAAACGCCCGTCATGCGCCGAGGCAGAATCTTTCCGCGCTCCTGGACGAATTGCGACAAAATATCCGCGCGCTTGTAATCAATGAAGTCCATCTTCTCGACGCAGAACTTGCAAACTTTCTTCTTGCGGAAATACTGGCGCTTCCCGCGCGGACGTCCGCCGGGACCTCCCGGACCACCGCCACCCGGTCCGCCCTCGCGCCGCGGACCGCCATGCCCGCCGCCGGGGCCGCCGTGACCTCCCCCGTGCCCGCCTTCCCGCCGCGGTGCTCCACCGGGCGCTGGTGCTTGCTTCTGTTCCTCTGCCATGACTGCCTGCCTTTCAAGGGTGATCGCGGCCGGGCCGCGCTCCATTCCGTTGTCACTCCGAAAAATCCAGAGGCGATTCTCGAATCAAAAAACTCGTTCACCGCGCGCAGGTTCAGCTTGCGGCGGCTTGCTCCGAAGCTGCCACTGGTGCCGGTGAGGGCGTCGGCGGTGTGGTGCGGCGCGGACGCCGCGCAGCGCGCTTCTCGCGCTTCTGCGTGAGTTTCTTCTGCCGCTTTAAGTCTTCGTCCAGGCGCACCGTCAGATATTTGATGACCGTGTCTTGCACGCGGAGGCGGCGCTCCAGCTCAGAGATCAGCTCGGCATGCGTGGTGTGAATCTGCTGATACACGTAGATGCCCTCGCGATGCTTTGCCACGCGGTACGCCAGCTTGCGCGTGCCCCAGTGTTCGGTCTTTTCGATCTTGCCGCCCTTTTCCGCGCACGTGTGCTCGATGAGCGTGAGGATCTTCTTGATCTCGTCTTCCGGCGTTGCCGGACGCGCAATGAAAATCAAATCGTACAAACGCTCTTCCATAACGTCCTCTTTTCCTGTCGGCCCCGGCTGTGCCGGAGCCACTTCAAATCATCCCCCGGGTAAATCGCCCGGCAAATTCGTTGCTACTTCGTGTCCGGCTCTTCCGCTGGCGGAAGCTTTCGCCGGTTGTACTTCGTCATCGCGGCGTCGAGCCCCTGCTTCAGGATCATCTCTACCGCGTCGCCGGCCTCGCCGATCATTTCCGCCGCTACTTCCAATTCCGCTTTCTTCATCGGCCGCAACACATATTCTTTGCGGCTGCTCAGCGGATGATCCGGCCCACAACCGAGCCGAAGTCTCGCAAATTCCATGGTCCCAATCGAACCGATTACCGACTTCGCGCCGTTGTGGCTTCCTGCGCTGCCATCAGGATGAATTCGAATCGTCCCTAGCGGCAACTGCGCCTCGTCCCACATCACGAGCAAGTCTTTAGCTTCCAGTTCGTACTTTCCCAGCAGCTCCCGCACGGAGATGCCGCTGAGATTCATGTACGTCTGCGGCTTTGCCAGGACCACGTCTTCCCCGGCAATTTTTCCGCGGCCCACCAGCGCCTTGCCCTCGGGCCGCTCGACGCGAATCCCGCCGCGATTCGCCAGTTCGTCCACCGCCATAAAACCCAGGTTATGCGGCGTCCACTGATACTCCGGATCGGGATTCCCAAGTCCGACAATGAGCCGCATCGCCACCTGTTTTAGTTTTCAGTTGTCAGTCTTCGGTTCCCAGTTAAAACCAAACAACTTAAAATACTGCCGACGGCTGAAACTTTGTTCATGACTCCATGCTCTTGGTTCACTAAAACCGACAACCAAGAATTGAAAGCAGCTGACTACCAAATACAGGTTCTGGCTCTTCGTTGATGGCTGAACCGAAAACTGAAAACTGACGACTGACTACTTTTTCTTCTCCGTTTTTTCGGGCTTCTCCGCCTTCGGCTTGGCTTCCGCTTCGGCGCCTTCTTCGCCTTCCACTTCCTTTTTGCCCTTCTTGATGACTTCGGGCTCGGCCGGCGTCGCCGTTTCCGCTGCCACGGCTTCCACGGGCTTCTCTTCTTCGACCTTCAACGCCACGACGTGCGCGAGAACGCGCTCCGGTTCGGTAAGCAACTTCATCTTTTGCGCGTCGAGCGGCAATTCATTGGCGCGCAGCTGCTTGCCGAGCATCAGTCCGCTGACGTCCACCCTGAATTCCGTCGGGATGTCCGCCGGCAAACATTCGATTTCGACTTCACGTGTCACCACTTCGAAAACGCCGCCCTGCACCTTCACGCCGGAAGGCTCGCCAAACGTGTGCACGGGAACCATGACCTTCATGCGAACATCCATGGCCACGCGCAGCAGATCCACGTGCAGCAAGTTGCCGGTAATCGGATCAACGAGCCAATCCTTCAGGATCGCCGGTTCGTGCTTCCCGCCCAGGTCCACCTGAAAGAGTGTGTTGTGGCCGCTCTCGGAGCGCAGAATCGCGCCAACCTGCTTGGCGTTCACCGCCAGCGTGATGGCCGCGCCCTTGCCGCCGTACAACACCGCGGGCACTTTGCCGGTCTGCCGCAGCCGCCGGGCCTCATTCTTTCCGCGCGATGAGCGCGGCGCGCCTTCCACTACGATCTTCTCTGCCATGGCCTTCTTCCCTTCGCTGTAGGACAGGCCTTCTTGCCTGTCCTCTGGCTGCTAAATTCGCGTCAAACTAAGCGGACAGACAAGAATGTCTGTCCTACAAAATCAAATAAAGAGCTCGCTGATGGACGTCTCCTCGTGAATCGAGCGAATCCCGCGCGCCAGCAAATCCGCTACGCTCAATACCTTGATCTTGCCCATCTTCTTCGCCGCTTCGCTCAACGGCACGGAGTCCGTCGCCACCACTTCCACGATCCGCGACTTCTCAATCCGCTCGACGGCCGGCCCGGAGAGTACCGCGTGCGTGCAAGCGGCATAAACTTGTGTGGCGCCTTCGCGAATCAGCGCTTCCGCGGTCTTCACCAGCGTCCCCGCGGTATCAATGATGTCGTCCACGATGAGCGTGCTGCGCCCGCGCACGTCGCCGATCAGGTTCATCACTTCGCTGACGTCCACGTCCACGCGCCTTTTGTCCACGATGGCCAGCGGAGCGTCGAGCCGTTTTGCGAAAAATCGCGCGCGCTCCACGCCGCCCGCATCCGGCGAAACCACCGTCAAGTTCGGCAGGTTCAAGTGCCGGAAATGTTCCACCAGCACCGGAGAACCATACAGGTGATCCACGGGCACGTCGAAATAGCCCTGAATCTGCGGCGCGTGCAAATCCAATGTCAGCGCCCGGCTCGCCCCCGCCGTTTCCAGCAAGTCCGCCACCAGCTTCGCGGAGATCGGAACGCGCGGCTTGTCTTTGCGGTCCTGCCGCGCATAGCAGTAATACGGCAGCACCGCCGTAATCCGCCACGCCGACGCGCGCTTGAACGCGTCAATCATGAGCAATAGCTCGAGCAGGTGGTTGTCCACCGGCGCATGGCACGGCTGCACCACGAACACATCGGCGCCGCGCACATTTTCCAGAATCTGAAAATAAATCTCGCCGTCGCTGAACCGCCCCAGCAGCGCTTTGCCCAGCGGCACATCCAAATGTTTGCAAATACTCTCCGCCAGAATCGGATTCGCGGTCCCCGAGAAAATCTTAAACCGGTCGTCGTTCACGACGCTCGCGCTCCGTGCGATCGCTTAGCAATCGCACACGTACAGGCACCGCTCCCAACAGCTGGTTTCCGTAAATTAGATGGACACAAGGAGACGCTGCGGCTCGACGAACGACGTACGCGCTTTTAGGGCGCGCCCTTCACACTTCGAAAGTACCTCTCGCGCGAAACAGTCTCGCAAACGAAGGTCTGGTCGTGCGGAAACCCAACAGCGGCTCGGCGCGCCATCGCTGGGCTCGGGAAAACTCCAAACACCGCCGAACCGCTACCCGCCAGCGAGGCTTCTGCGGCTCCCCTTCGGAGCAAGGCCCGCTTGATCTGATCAAGTCGGGGGTGCCGCCGGAAAACCGGCCCCTCGAAATCATTCGAAAGGCCGCTTCCCTGCGCGCTCCAGCATAGAGCACAGAACTCAAAGAGTTTAGAGTTTACGGCCGATTTTGTCAATCGCAGCGGTTTGGCCTTCAGCCAGCGGTACGCATCCGGCGTCGGCACATGAATGTGTTTCGGCGAGACGACCAACACGTGCAGTTTTGGAATGTCCGGCAGGGGATAAATCTCATCGCCTTTGTTGGCTCCGAGTGCACGTCCGCCCAACAGAAAAAAGGGCACATCCGCGCCCAGCGATGCCGCAATTTCCAGTAAACGCGCTTGTCGTATTTTCTTTCCAGTCAGTCGGAGATAGCCCAGCAGCGCCGCTGCGGCGTCGCTCGATCCGCCGCCGAGGCCGCGCCCCGCGGGAATCTTTTTCTTCAGCTCGATTTCCACGCCGCCGCCAATCTTGAACTCCCGCCGCAGCGCGTCCACAGCGCGATACGCAAGATTTTTCTCCACCGGTTCGCGCAGAAGCGACTCATTCCCCAAAATCCTCAACGAAATTCCCGGTCGTCGAGAAGTCCCTAACATCAATTCGTCATGCAGCGAAATCGTCTGGAAGATCGTCCGTAGCTCATGAAATCCGTCCGGGCGTTTCCCCAGAATATCCAGGCGCAGGTTGATTTTTGCGTACGCGGGAATGCGGACTTCAGGCATGCGTCTTACTGCGGTTTGGCGTCCGGCGCCACGGACTTCTGCGCCACACGGCGCTTCGACCGCGAAAGCTTTTTCTCGAGTTCCGCCACTTTGTCGGCCTCAATATCCGCCGGCAGCGAGCGCTTCCACTCCACCAGCGACTTTTCCCATTCTGCCGCCGCCAAATCGCTGCGGCCCGTCTTGGCGTAAAGGTCGCCGAGGTGCGCGTGAATCGTGGCGTCATGGCTTTCGCGCTGCACGGCCTGCCGCAGCGCGGTCTCCGCATCACCATACTTGTTCTCTCGAAAATAAATCCAGCCGAGGCTGTCCAGATACGCGCCGTTAAAGGGCTCTTCCTTCAACGCCCGTTGCACCAGGGCCTCCGCCTCATCCAGCCGAATACCCAGATCGCCCAGCATGTAGCCGTAATAATTCAGCACCGGCGCGTTCTTCGGGTTGACGTTCAGCACTTTCTTGAACTGTTCCTCGGCCTTGTCAAAAAACTTTTGCCGCTCGTAAATCGCGCCGAGCAAATACCAAACCATCTCATTGTCGCGCGGCTGCCCCGGCAGGACTTCCGCGGCCCGCGCCGATTCCTCCGCCTCCTTGTAACGGCGCCCGCGCTCGTACACTTGGGCGATGTTCAGGTAAATTTCGCGGTCCCCTTCATTGCCGTGAAGCTGCGCGCGCAATATCTTGACCGCTTCGTCCGTCTGGCCATTCTCACCCAGCAACAGCGCCTGCCCCGCGCGAATTGCGGGATCGGCGGGATATTTCGCCAGCGATTCCTTGCCCTCTTGGAGCGCCTTCGGCAAGTCCTTCGCCGCACGATAGGTGTCCATGATCATCATCCGCGCCTGGCGATCTTCTTCCTCGCCCAAATGGCTCAGTTCTTCGTAGGTATAAACCGCGGCCTGAAAATTTTGTGTGTCGCGATACAGTTGCCCGAGTTGTTGGAACAAAATGGAGAGCGACCTGCGCCTCGAGGGCAACGGCGGCGTTTGCGCCTTGATGCCCGTCACCGCGTCCGACAACACACGAATGGCATCTTCATAGCGGCCCTGCGCCTGGTACAGCATGGCCTCGTTGTACATCACCTCGAGGCTACCCGGCGCATACTGCCTGGCCTTCACCAGATTTTCCTCGGCCTTGTCCAGTTCGTGAAGCTCGCGATAAATCTGCGCAATTCGCAGGTAGACATCCGAATCATCCGGCATTATGTCGGAAATTTTTTCGTAGACGGCCAGCGCTTCCGTGTATTTTTCTTCCGCCAGCAGGGTCTGCCCCAGCCCGCGTTGGTGGCTGGGTTCCGAAGGATCGAGATCCGCGGCCTGGCGATACGCTGCCTCCGCCTTGCTCAGCTCGTGAGCCTGCGTATAGGCGTCTCCCAGCAAATCCAGCAGCACCGGGGTCGGCGAATGCGCCGTGATTCCTTCGAGCAGCGAAACTGCTTCCGCAGCCTTGCCCTCATCCATCAGCAATTGCGTTAATTGCTCCACGGCGGCTTCGTTTTCCGGATCGCTTCGCAGGATGCCGCGCAGGACTTGTTCGGCCTTCTCGTGCTCGTTCTTCAGCCGGTAGAGCCGCGCCAGCCACAGCGCCGATTCCGTATCCGAAGGATCGATACGGTTGATTTCGCGATACTGTTCGATCGCTTTGCTCACCGCTTCCGACTGCCCGTTGCCGGTGCTGAAGTCCCCCAGGCTGCGCAAATAAATTCGCCCCAGCAGCCGTCTCGATTGCACATTGTCGGGATCGCGCTTCAGAATTTCCTGTGCTTCGGTCACTGCGTCGTGGATGCGCTGCGCCTTCCAATACATTTCCGCCAAGCGCTCGCCGATCTCCGCCGACTTGGGGTCCAGCGCGTAGGCCTTTTTGTACGCTTCGATCGCCTGCGTCGCGTATTCCGGCCGGCTGGTCGCCTCATACTGCTGCTCATAAATGTGGCCCAATGTGAAGTTGTAGTAGGCCTCGGAGCGTGCAGAGTCTTTTGCGGAAGAAGCGGATTTAGAGTCTACCGATTGAGCCGCTGTGGCTTGGGGAGATTCGCTGTTCTTCGTGGGCGCGGAATCCGGTGGTGCCTGCGCCATGGCCGCCGTACCGGCCATGCCGAGCAAGATTGAGACAAGGGTAACCCGTCGTAGGTTCATCGTAGCCCCAGAAACGTAAAGTATCCCATGCGGCCGAAACGCGGTCAAAACCGAAAAAGCCGCCGTTTCCAGAGCTTGGGAGCCCCTGTAGCTGAGATGCGCGGAAAGTAGAATGCGTTCCCGCAAAGTTTCCGCTTGACATCCTTCCGTATTTCCGCAATTATCGAAATATGAAGAAGCCCGACCCGCTTCTTGTTACTCGTTCCGCCGACCGCTTCTCCGCGCTCGGCGCGGAGCCGCGCCTGCAGATCCTCCGCCTGCTCCTGGCTACTCACCCGACTGGCATGGTCGCGGGCGAGGTCCAGGAAGAGCTGGCGATTCCCGCTTCGACGCTTTCACACCACCTGGAAAAGCTGAAGCAAGTGGGCCTGGTTAATGTGCGCCGGGAAAGCACTTATTTGTGGTATTCCGCGGACACCGACGCGTTGCGCGAAGTCTTGAACTTCCTCTATGAAGAGTGCTGCACGCGCAGCCGCGCGGTCCCCGCCGAATCCGTCGTTCAAATTTCAAGGGGAACGTCGTGAGCATTCGTTGCGTTGCCCGCACTTTATTGAACGATTGCCTTTGTAGGGGCGCAGCAACGCCGCGTCCGCGTCGGCAAGATATCTCTGTCGAAGGAGTTCGTCCATGAGTGAGCCCAACATTCAAGAAGCAGTGAAACAAAAATACGGCGAAGCGGCCAGGCGCGCCGCCAGCGGCGGCACCGCCTGTTGCGGTGGAGGCGGCGAACTCAGCGGCTGCGACCCCATCACAAAGAACCTCTACGACGAAGCGGAAAAAGCCGGCCTGCCGGAGAAGGCCATCGCCGCCTCGCTCGGCTGTGGCAATCCCACCGCGCTCGCGAAACTCCAACCCGGCGAAATCGTGCTCGATCTCGGCTCCGGCGGCGGCATTGACGTGATCCTCTCCGCGAAACGCGTCGGCCCCACCGGGAAAGCCTACGGCCTGGACATGACCGACGAAATGCTCGCGCTCGCCCGCGAAAATCAGAAGAAGGCTGACGTCGAGAATGTTGAATTCCTGAAGGGCGCAATTGAGAACATTCCCCTGCCGGACGACACCGTTGACGTCATCATCTCCAACTGCGTGATCAATCTTTCCGGTGACAAAGACCGCGTCCTCGCGGAAGCTTTCCGTGTTCTGAAACCGGGCGGGCGCTTGGCTGTTTCCGATGTCGTCGTTCGCGGCGAAGTTCCCGCGAATGTTCGCAAGAGCATGGAACTGTGGGTCGGCTGCATTGCGGGCGCACTGGAAGAGAACGAGTATCGCGAGAAGCTGGCCCGCGCAGGGTTCACTTCTATTGACGTGGAACCAACTCGCGTTTACAAGGTCGAAGAAGCGCGCGAATTCCTGGAAGCGGCCGGCTTGGACGCTGCCGTCGTGGGCCCGCAGATCGATGGCAAATTCATCAGTGCCTTTGTTCGCGCCAGCAAGCCCGCTTCAGCCGCGGCGTGCTGCGGACCAACGTGCTGTCCTTAGGGAATGATGCGGTCATGCCAGCGCACTACAACGTACTCTTTCTTTGTACCGGCAACTCCGCCCGCTCTATCATGGCCGAAGCCATCCTGAACCAAAAAAGCAAGCCGAATTTCACCGCGTACAGCGCCGGCAGTTTTCCAAGCGGCCGCATCAATCCCTACGCACTGAAGCAGCTCGAACTGGCTCGCCTCCCCGTTGCAAATTTGCGCAGCAAGAGTTGGGATGAATTCGCGAAGCCTGGTGCTCCTCAAATGGATTTTGTCTTTACCGTTTGCGATAACGCCGCCAAGGAAGTTTGCCCGCTCTGGCCCGGCCAGCCCATGACTGCCCACTGGGGCGTGCCCGACCCCGCCGTTGTGACGGGCTCGTCCGAGCAGATCGAGCGCGCCTTTCGCGACACCTTCGTCGTTCTCGACCGCCGCATCAGCCTGTTCCTCTCTTTGCCGCTTGCCAGCCTGGACAAGCTGGCCATCAAGAAGGAAATCGACGGCATCGGCCGGCAGTGAAGATCGCTTTTTGCTCGGCCTCTTCTTTATTTCAGGCACGGCATTGCGGCCATCTGCGTCTCTGGCGTGGCATAAGTCGCGCCGTTTTCATCGCTCATCGACAAAAACAGCCAGTCACTCTTTTCTTGCGATGTTCGGCTGAATTCGAACGTGAGTGTCCCCTTCCCGCTGGGCTTGTAGCTCATCGTCCGCTTGACCATGGGATACAAATCTTTGGTCGTGTCTTCCGCCGGCGGCCCGCACTTGACCATCAGGCTCTCTGGCGTCAAGGATGCGACGCCCTGTTCCTCGTGCGCCACTGCGGTGGCCTTGTTCTTCGCTGACCCCCGGCCGAAAATCAGCAATGCCACCAGCCCCAATAGCACAGTTGCGGCAATGAGCCAGGTCTGCTGCGTCATCTGCAATGGAAACGTAGACCTCGTGGCCGGCCTGACGTCGGCAGTCGCCGCTGGCAAGCCCGGACGGTGATCGTCCGCAGCTGCCGTAGAATCCCCCACCTGCGAGGTCCTTGCTTCACCAATGTCCTCGCCCAGCTTCGTCATCCGCATGGCGTCGCTCGGCTCCGATGTCTCCGCCGGTTTCGTCACTTCCGGGGTGTTGGTAGATTCCCGCGGCTCCGCTGTCTTCGCCGCATCCGTTGTTTTCGTATCGTCCATGATGGCCCGCCTTTCCCCCACCCTCTCTCTTCGCATCATCTCCCTGTGTGTCGCTTCCGGCGAGCTTTTCTTCTGTCCGAAGGCGTGTAAGTAACTTTCACCTTAGAACGGGAGCGAGTTCTCAGCGTCTGCCGGCTTTCGTTCCCCTCCGGTCTCGCAGATTTTGCTTTTCTCCTAAACGAACGAAACAAAATGTTGTATAGAACTCCTGGAGGATTCCATGGCCCACTCACGCCGTTCGGGCGTCATCGTTGTCGCCGTGCTTTGCGCCGTTCTACTCAGCGTGCCGTATCTCGGCGCCGCACCTCAGTCTCAGACCGCTTCACCTGCGCCGCAAAAAGTGGCCACGCTCGCCGATTTTTCCTGGCTCGCTGGCCACTGGGAAGGCACCCTCGGCCCGCTTACCGCCGAGCAGGAATGGATGGCACCGAAGAACGGCACCATGCAAGGCTTCTTCCGGCTCACCGACAACGAGAAAACCATCGTCATCGAGCTTTTCACCGTCCGTGAGACACCCGCCGGCATCGAGTTCTACTTCCGCCACTTCTCCCCCGAGCTCAAGCCACTGGAGGAAGCCGAGGCCTACCATCTAGTCTTGTCCAAATCGGACGCAGGCGTCTTTCGTTTCGACAACCCCATCGTCAATCAGCTCAAAGACGCCATCCTCACCAAGGTGAGCCCCGACACCTACATTTCCCACGGCGACATCACCGACGCCAACGGCCAACCCAAGGTGATTGAAGTCACCTACCACCGCGTGAAGTAGCGGCCTTGGCGCGCCCGGAGGTGGCCGATGTGTCGCGCCGATGGCGTCCCGGAGCGTTCCTACGGTGAGCGCGAGGCGCGACGGCTTGACGCATTAACTCGTATCATCTATCCTATGAAAGATACGAGGATGACTATGCGGCTGGCTAAGAGCTTTACGATTGAACCGGACATCAACGAATACGTCGACGAGACAAAGGGCGACCGCTCGGCCAGCGATCGCGTCAACGAACTACTGCGGCGCGCCATGCTTCAGGAGCAATACGACCGGCTGGAAACGGAAGCAGCGGCCTTCTTCAGAGACACCAAGGCCGACCGCGACGAGGCCAGGGCGTTTCAGAAGGCCTCGCTTCGATCCTTCGGCAGGGATTGATGGCGGCGGCACCAGTGGGCTGGTACCCCATGCGCGGCGAGGTTTACATCGTGCAACTGGACAAGCCTCGCCCGGCGATCGTGTTCTCGATCGATCCCATCAACAAGTTTGCTTTGGATGTTTGCGTCGTGGGAATTACCACGGTCGAGCGCAGGTCGTTCAGCATGCGCGTTCCCATTCAGAAAGGCGATGCTCACCTGAATTTTAATTGCTGGGCTAATTGCGATCAGGTGACGACTCTCGAAAAGACATTGCTGAGGTATCCGCCGATAGGGGTGCTGTCGACTGCGACATTTGCCAGAATCGCGGAGCAGGTGAGGATCTGCTTGGGCTTCCTGTGAGCAGCAAGCCGTAGCGGCGCAGCGCCTCTCAGTGCAAGAAATGACGCATGCCGGTAAACACCATCGCGAGATTTAACCGGTCTGCTGCTGCAATCACATCGGAGTCGCGCACGGAGCCACCCGGCTGGATCACCGCCGTCGCGCCGGCTTTGGCGGCTTCTTCCACGCCATCGGGGAACGGGAAGAAGGCGTCGGAGGCCACCACGCTTCCCACCAGCGAGGACTGCGCCTTCATCACCGCGAGCTTCACGGAATCGACGCGGCTCATCTGCCCAGCACCGACGCCCAGTGTCGCGCCATCTTTCGCGAAGACGATGGCGTTGGATTTCACGTGTTTAGAGACTTTCCACGCGAAACGCATCGTACTCATCTGTTCCGGCGTTGGCGCGCGCTTCGTCACCGTGCGCAGCTCGCTGTCATTGATCTCGCCGAGATCCGGCTGCTGCACCAACATGCCGCCGAGTATGCGTTTGAGCTGCAGCTCGCGCTCCGGATCCAAACCTCCCGGGGGCAGTTCAAGCAATCGCAGATTTTTCTTCGCCGCGAAAATAGACTTGGCCTTCTCCTCGAAGCCCGGCGCGGCAATGCATTCCACGAAAAGTTTCGCGACTTCTTCCGCGGTGGCTGCATCCACTACGCGGTTGAACGCCAGCACGCCGCCGAACGCGGAAACCGGATCGCATGCCAGCGCCTTCAAATACGCGTCGAGCAGCGTCGACTGCTCCGCTGTTCCGCAGGGATTGTTATGCTTAATAATCACCGCCGCTGGATTGGAAAACTCCGCGGCCAGGCTTCGCGCCGCTTCCAAATCTACGAAATTGTTATACGAGAGTTCTTTTCCCTGGAGCTGCTTCGCCGCTGCCAATCCTTCCGGCGCGCGTCCCGCAGGAACGTACAGCGCTGCCGCCTGGTGCGGGTTTTCGCCGTACCGCAATTCCTGCTGCCGTCGCAGCGCGATGTGCACGCGTTGCGGCAAAACTGGCTTCGCTTCCAGCGCGACATGCCCCGAAGCCGCTGCCAATCGTTCCAACTCCATCGTGATCATTCCGTCGTATCGCGAAGTGGTGGCGAACACTTTGCGCGCCAGCTCCAGTCGCGTCACCAGCGTCGTCTCTCCCGCAGTCTCCAATTCATTCGCTACGCGCTCGAAATCCGCGGGGTCCGTCACAACCGTTACGCTTTCAAAATTCTTCGCTGCCGAACGCAGCATCGTCGGCCCACCGATATCAATGTTCTCGATCAACTCTTCCGCCGTGAGCCCAGCTTTCACCGCCGTGGCTTCAAAGGGATACAGATTCACGATTACCAGATCGATCGGCAGGATGCCATGCTCTACCGCTTGCTTCTGGTCGTCCGCATTTTTCCGCCGGAAGAGCAGCCCGCCGTGCACCTTCGGATGCAAGGTCTTCACGCGCCCGCCCAGCATTTCCGGCCAGCCCGTAAAATCGGAAACGTCGCGTACCGATAGGCCGGACTGACGCAACAGCTTTGCCGTTCCGCCCGTGGAAAGAATCTCGATCTTCAGTGCCGCAAGCCGTTTCGCGAATTCCACGATCCCCGACTTGTCAAACACGCTGATCAGCGCGCGCGCCACGGCCATGAAGCCCTCCGCAAAAGGAAAAGCACATCAGTGTAAGCGCGACGCAGCTATTCGGAAAGTGCCGCCATGTGGAAAACCGCCGCAGAAAAGAGACTTGGAATGGCCCGAAAATGACTTGGGAGCAAAAGTTGGAAGCAAAGGAGGAGATTATTTCTCGCTTCTGAATCTGAACTGTCAACGGTGGACTGTCGACCGTCAACTGATCATGACTTGACGAGGGCTTTCAGCTTGACCTGGCCTTCGACCGTTTCCACGACGTATTCCACTTCCTTGCAATTCTTCTGCTTCTGGAGTTCCTTGGTTTTTTTCAGCACGAACTCATTGAAGCTCGAGCGCGAAAGCTTTCCGGTGTGTTCGCCGGCCAATAGTTTTGCCTGCAGGAATGCTTCGTATAGCTGTTCCACTTTGTCGGCTTCGCGCTCCGGCGCCGAACATGTCATGCGAAACGCCTGCGGGTGGGCAGCATGCTCTTCGGCCTCTTTTTTCAAACGCTCGGCTTCAATCAATTTCGCCGCCGCGCCGAAGTGCCGCTGCACTTTTCCTTCTTCCTTCAGCGCCACTTTCTTGCGGAAAATATCCTTGTACTTGGCGTAGGTTTGCGAAAGATTGTTGAAGCGGAATCGCTGCGCAAACTTTAGCTCGCCGCCGCGCTCCGCGTAGCGCTTCACGAGCATGTCAATGCGCCATTCGATTTCGGTGGGTGGGCGCTTCCGGCCGCCGCCGAAATATTGGTCGTATTCGATCTTGAGCTGGCGGATGTCCCGTTCGAGCTGGCCCAGCTCTTCGTCAATGGTCGCCATGCGCGGAGGATTACCTCGAACCTCCATGCTAGGTGCACGGAGGAAAACCGTCAACCGGAGGAACGCGTGACGATGCGCATCCGGCACCGTTGCCGCCCGCAGTCAATCACGGCCCTCTTGCGGCGGCACTGGCATTGCTCCCCGCTCTACTCTGTGCTGAAATGTCCCCATGGATGCCCGTGCCAAACGCGCTGTTTCGAACGAGCAAGCGGAATTGCTGCGCCAGATTCCGTCGGTGGACGAATTGCTCGCGCAGCCGCGGCTTGCCGCGCTCGCGACGCGCGTGGATCGCGGGCTGCTTGTGGAAATCACGCGTGCCGTGCTTACGGATTTGCGCGCGCGCATCGCGGGCGAGATGGCATCCGCGGTGCTCGCCGAATTTGCGGCACTTACGTTCAATCCAGCTTCGCTTGAGGAAACCATTTCGAATCTAGTGGAACGAATCCTGGCGCGTTCGCTGCAGCCGGTGATCAACGCGACCGGCGTGGTGTTGCACACAAATTTGGGACGCGCGCCGCTGGCGGAAGGAGTTGTGGAAGAATTCCGGCGCGCAGCGACGCAATATTCGAATCTCGAATACGATTTGGAAGCGGGCGGGCGTGGAAAGCGCGACGTGCACACCGCCGAGCTTTTGACCCGGCTGACGGGCGCGGAGTCCGCAATCGTGGTGAACAATTGCGCCGCGGCTGTTCTGGTGACGCTGGCAGCGCTGGCTCGCGGCGGCGAAGTGATTGTCTCGCGAGGTGAGCTGATTGAAATCGGGGACGGCTTTCGAATCCCGGAAATCATGGAGCAAAGCGGTGCGATTCTGCGCGAAGTGGGCACAACGAATCGCACGCGCCTTTCCGATTATGAAAGCGCCATCAACGAAAAAACGCGTCTTTTGATGCGCGTGCATCCTTCGAATTTTAAGGTCACGGGATTCACGGATAAGCCTTCGCTCGAAGAACTCGCGGCTTTGAGCCAGCGCAGCGGCCTGCCGCTGGCGGAAGATCTTGGCTCCGGCTGCCTCGTGGATCTTTCCGAATACGGAATTACCGAGCCGACGGTGCGGCAGAGCGTGGAGGCGGGCGTTGGGATTGTGACTTTCAGCGGAGACAAGCTGCTCGGGGGACCACAAGCGGGAATCATAGCGGGCAAAAAAGATCTGATCGCACGGGTGCGGCGGCATCCGCTTTTTCGCGCGCTCCGCGTGGACAAACTTACGATTGCCGCGCTTGAAGTCACGCTCAGCGCATACCTTCGCGCGGCGTGGGAGGAAATTCCGGCGATTCGAATGATTCGCGCGACTCCGCAAGAACTGAAACGCCGCGCCGAAAATCTCTTTCGCGAGCTGCGACCTGAGCTTCCCCTCGACGAAGTGGAAATCGAAATCACGGATGGCACCTCGCTTGCGGGCGGGGGTTCCACCCCGTCGCAAGCTCTGCCGACCCAGGTGATTCGAATCGCTAGCGCACGATACTCCGCCACGAAGCTGGAGCAGCGTCTTCGTCGCGCGCCGGCAGGCATCTCCGTGATTGCCCGCGTCGAGGATGATCGCCTCGTGCTTGACTTGCGGACCGTCCTGCCTGAACAGGAACCACTGCTGATCAAGACGCTAGCCGCCGCCCTACGCTAATCAGGCGTTACACCACTTAATTTTCTCTAAATGGCCAGCTTCGATGCCAGTTCCTGGATATCCTTCCTGCGAATTGCTGCGTCGAAGGGGGAGACGGGACGGGTGTCACGAGAGCGCTGTTAGTTACGGCTCAATTGGCGCTGAGGAATCATTCCATGGAAAACTTGCTGCAAGACATTCGCTACGGAATCCGGACTCTAGGCAAGAATCCGGGATTTGCAGCTGTCGCCATCTTGACGCTGGCGCTGGGAATCGGCGCGAACACGGCGATCTTCAGCGTGGTGCAAAATCTGTTGCTGCGTCCGCTCCCGTATCCTCAACCCGAACGCCTGGTAGAGATCGCGAATACGTATCTGCCGCAGATTCCCAAGGCGGGTTTGTCTCCCGGTGACTACGCGGACTGGAAACGGCAGAACGCAAGCTTTTCGGAGATGGGCGCTTACGGAAAGGTTTCCCAGGGATTCAACCTCTCGGGCGAAGGCGAGCCGCAGCGTGTCCAAGTGGGTTATGCCGACTCCGGGCTCTTTCCGATCCTCGGGATTCTACCGGCCGCGGGACGATCCTTTGTTCCGGAAGAAGATCGGGCGGGAAGCGCGCCGGTTGTTGTGCTGGGGCACCGATTGTGGCAAAGCCGTTTTGGCGGCGACCCGAAGGTGGTCGGGCGGAGCATTGCGCTCGACAATCAGCGCTACACGGTCGTGGGCGTTTTGCCGGGCGGAACACAGTTCGCGCGTTCCGCTGATTTGTGGATGCCCATCGGGCAGCTCTTCGACGACCTGACGGAGCACGTGCATCATCAATTCGCAGCGATTGCGCGGCTTAAGCCCGGAGTGAGCCTGGCGCAGGCGCGCGATGAAGTGGGAAGGCTTCACGAGCAGGAAGCCTTGGCGTATCCGGCCGCGCACAAGAATTTTGGCGTGATGGTGGAGCCGATGCAGGATCCTTCGGCAGCGGCGCTGCGAACCACGCTGCTGGTGTTGTTTGGAGCCGTCGGGCTGGTCCTGCTGATTGCTTGCGCGAATATTGTGAATCTGCTTCTGGTGCGGAATGCGGCGCGCGAGCGAGAAGTCGCGGTCCGAACGGCATTGGGCGCGAGCCCTTGGCGATTGATCCGTCAACTGCTCACGGAAAGCACGCTGCTTTCGTTGTTTGGCGGCGCGCTTGGCCTGCTCCTGGCTGTGGCCGGATTAAAAACGTTGCTGGCGTTTGTTCCTGCGGATTTGGCCGTGCTGCGGGAAACCGGGCTGAACGGCTGGGTGCTGGGATTTACGATCGTGGTTTGCTTGGCGGCTGGACTGGCGTGTGGATTCCTGCCGGCGTTGCGCATGCTGCGCAACAACCTGGCCGGGGTATTGAAACAGGGAAGCAAAGGCCGGAGCAGCTCGGGCCATCACCGCACGCACAACCTGCTGGTGATTTCGGAAATCGCGATGGCCCTGGTGCCGCTCATCGGAGCGGGGCTGTTGCTCCGAAGTTTCCAGCATATGCTGGAAGTCGATCCGGGTTTTCGGCCGGACTACGTGCTGGCGATGGAAATTCAGCAGCCGGGAATTTCCTTTGCGGACTTCAACAAGCTTACGACGGAAGAGCAGATCGAATATGGGCGGAAGCAGGCGCGGCTGTTCGAGCAAATCGCCGGGCAGATTCGAACGCTGCCCGGAGTGACGGCCGTTGGCGGAATCGACGATTTGCCGCTTGGGACGGAGTTGCGGCAGGCTACGCGATTTGTGATCGAGGGGCAGCCAATTCCGGACAGCGGCGGACGGCCGATTGCAGAATTTCGTACCGTGAGCCTCGGCTATTTCTCTTCGGTGGGAATTCCACTCCGCGCGGGACGTTTTTTCAATGAGGATGATTTCAAGCAGCTGAGCGCGGTGATCAACGAGACGATGGCGCGGCGCTTTTTCCCGCAGGGCGACGCGGTCGGAAAACGCATCAATCTTTGTTCGCTGGATCCCAAGCCTTGCTGGAATACGATTATCGGTGTGGCGGGGAATGTGCATCAGTATGGGCTCGATCATGCGCCGACCTATGACGTGTACTTTATGGGAGGATGGACGCCCTATTTTATTGTTCGCACGGCGTCCGATCCGCTGAGCATCGCGGCGGCTGTCACGGAAGTGGTGCACCGGTTCGATCCGAACTTGCCGGTGACGCACGTGATGACCCTGGACAATTTGATTTCGGATTCCATTTCGCCGCGGCGGTTTTCGTCTGTGCTGGTGGCTATCTTCGCGGGATTGGCGCTCCTGCTCGCTACGATCGGGATTTATGGGGTGATGAGCTACACCGTGAGCCAGCGGACGCAGGAAATTGGATTGCGCATGGCTCTGGGCGCGCAATTGAGTTCCGTGCGCCGGATGATCCTCGTGCAGACACTGAAATTGACACTGATCGGCGTGGCGCTGGGGCTGGCGGGCGCGTTGGTTATGGCGCGATTTCTGACGGGACTGCTCTTCGGCGTAGGGATATACGATCCGGCGACGTTCGTGGGAGTGGCGGTTTTGCTCATCGCGGTCGCGTTGGCGGCTTCGTACATTCCGGCGAGGCGAGCCATGCGCGTGGATCCGATTGTCGCGCTGCGGTACGAATGAGGCGCCAAAGACTTCTCTTACCTCGTGCGATGCACAAGAGCGCATGGAGCCGCATCGCGGTAAGATCGAAACGTGCTTGCCTTTGAAGCAGTCAATGGAAGATTGAAGAGTAGGGAAAAAACCCTGCCGAAGCTGCGGCGGAGCTGGGCGCTGGTGCGCGTGCGGCTGGCGGGGATTTGCAATACGGATGTGGAGATTCTGCGCGGGTATCACCATTTTCGCGGGACGCCGGGGCATGAGTTTGTTGGCGAGGTCGCGGACGTTCACGGCGCTTCGACGGCGACGAAGAAAAAATGGCTGGGCGAGCGGATCTGCGGGGAAATCAATGTCAGTTGCAGCGCGTATGGTTACAAGCCCGTTTGCGATTTTTGCAGGCGGGGGCTGAAAACACATTGCGCGCGGCGCACGGTTCTCGGAATCGTGAACCACGATGGAGCGTTTGCGGAGTATCTGGCATTGCCGCTGGAGAATCTGCGCGTCGTGCCTGCGCACGTTACCGACGAACAGGCAGTTTTTGTGGAGCCGCTGGCGGCTGCTTGCGAAATCCTCGAGCAGGTCGACGCTAAGAAATTCAAGTCCGCGGCTGTTCTTGGTGACGGGAAACTCGCGCAACTAATTACGCTTGTGCTGGGCACGGCCATCCCACGCGTGATGATGTATGGCAAGCATGAGAAAAAGCTGGCGTTGGCGCGACGCGTCGGTATCGCCACGCGAAAAGTGCGGGGCGATGCATCGGATTCGAAACGCGTGAAGGAACACTTTGCGCTCGCGGTGGAAGCGACGGGTTCACCGAGTGGATTGATACTTGCGCAGCACATGACAGAGCCACGTGGGACGCTGGTTTTGAAATCCACGTTTCACGGCGCGGCGCCGGTGGAAACGTGGCCGATCGTGGTGAAGGAGCTCTCGGTGCTAGGTTCGCGTTGCGGGCCGTTTTCGAGGGCAATTGCGCTTTTGCGCTCAGGCAAACTCGATCCTCGCCCGCTTATCACGCGGACTTTTCCGCTTCAAGATGCGCAGAAGGCCATCGTTTTTGCGCAGAAACCTGGAGTCATGAAGGTTTTGCTGAGGCCTTAGCTCGCGAGCAAGAATTGCGCTGGTCAAAAACGAAAGGAAAAGGATAACGCAGAGACACAGAGTTCACAGAGACTCGCGGAGAATTCGCGCGAATACTCAGAGGCGGTTGATGCAGGAGGCGACGCAGGCGGCGCCGAAACCGTTGTCAATGTTGACGACGGTGACGTTGGAGGCGCAACTGTTGAGCATGCCGAGGAGCGCGGCGACGCCGCCGAAGCTGGCGCCGTAACCGACGCTGGTGGGAACGGCAATAACCGGGACGGCGACGAGGCCGCCCACGACGCTGGGCAGCGCGCCTTCCATCCCGGCGACGCAAATAATGACGCGGGCTTGCGTCAGCCGTTCGCGATGCTCGAGCAGGCGGTGAATTCCGGCAACGCCGACGTCGTACAAATGCTCGGCGCGATTACCCATCATGCGAGCGGTGAGCAAGGCTTCTTCCGCGACGGGAATGTCGCTGGTGCCGGCGGAGACAACCATAATCGTTCCCTTCCCGGTAATTTCCGCGCTGCGCTCGATGGTGATGACGCCGGAAAGTGCATGGTGCTTTGCCGCGCGAGCTGTTTTTCCGTTCGCCTTTTTCACGGCGGCGAATATTTTGGCATCCGCACGCGTAACCAGGATGTTCTGGCGCGAATCCTTCCGGCGCAGCATGGACTTGACGATTTCCGCGACTTGCTGCGGCGTTTTGCCTTTGCCGAAAACCACTTCCGCGAATCCCTGGCGCAGCGCGCGGTGATGATCCACTTTCGCGAAGCCCAAATCCTCGAAAGGCATATGCTTCAGGCGCTCAATGGCCTTGGCGGGGACGAGTTCGCCGGCCTTCACGGATTCCAGAAGTTTCAGCAATTCAAGCTGGTTCATGATCTTCGACCGACGCGAATTCTATCATCGCGCGGGACAATAGCCTTAACTTGACTTGCCCCAGCGCCACTGAGAGACTGAATTCATCCTCGCGGAAAACATGGCTGAAACGCAAAAACAAATTGTTACCGTAGGTGTGACCGGGGCCAGCGGGGCGATTCTCGCGCAGAAGGCGCTGGTGTTGCTCGAGGAAGATTCGCGCGTGGCGCGCGTGCACCTGGTAGTGACGGAAGCGGGACAACGATTGCTGATGGAAGAGCTGGGCATTACCTCCGGCGATTTGAAGCAGCTGCCCAGCCGGATTCTTGGCCGCGCAACGACGAGAATTGAAATTCTTCCCAACAAAGACGTGGGCGCTTCGATCGCTTCCGGCAGTTATGCGGTCGACTCCATGATTGTGATTCCATGCTCGATGAATACGCTCGGGGCGATTGCCAACGGCATGAGCGAAGATCTCGTGGCGCGCGCCGCGGACGTAATGCTCAAGGAAAACCGCAAACTCGTTTTGTGCGTGCGCGATACGCCCTTCAATCGCGTGCATCTGGAAAACATGCTGCGCGCACAACAGGCTGGGGCCGTCATTATGCCGGTGGTTCCGGCGTTTTATCACCATCCGAAAACGATCGCCGATCTCGTTACGCAATACGTGTGCCGCGTGCTGGCGCAAATCGGGCTGCCGCAGGAAGAGATGTATCGCTGGGCGGGCACTCCGGCGGCGAGAAAAGCAGAGGCGTGAGATAGAAATGGCGAGCCGCATCAGAACCGTGCTCGAGATGATCAAGTTCGAGCACTCCGTGTTCGCGCTGCCGTTTGCGTTGACGGGAGCGTTGCTGGCCGCGCGGGCGACGCAACATGGTTGGCCTTCGCTGCGACAAATTTTGTGGATTGTGGTGGCGATGGTCGCGGCGCGTTCGGCGGCCATGACCATGAACCGCATCGCGGATCTGCGATACGACCGCGAGAATCCGCGTACAAAGCAGCGCGCGCTAGCTACCGGAGTGCTGTCACTGCAATTTGCGTGGTTGTTCACGCTTGTCGCCGTAGCGGTATTTTTCGCGGCGTCTTGGCAGCTCAATCCGCTGGTGCTGAAGCTTGCGCCGGTAGCGATCGCGATCCTGTTTTTCTATTCGTTCACCAAGCGCTTCACGAGCTGGTCGCATCTTTTTCTCGGCTTTGCGCTGGGAATGTCTCCGGCGGCGGCGTGGATTGCCGTCACCGGCAGCCTGGACCTGCGCATGCTGATTCTTTGCGCCGCGGTCACGCTGTGGGTGGGCGGGTTCGACGTGCTGTATGCCTGCCAGGATGTGGAGTACGACCAGCAGGCGGGACTTTTTTCGGTGCCAAAAAGATTCGGGATTGCGGACGCGTTGCTGATCGCCCGAGTGATGCATATTGGCGTGATCGCACTGCTGGCGTGGCTGGCGTTCAGCTTCGGCTTGCCGTGGCCGGCGTGGGCGGGGATCGCCGTCGTCGCGTCTTTGCTCGGCTATGAACATTCTCTTGTCAAAGCGGATGATTTGAGCAAGCTGGACGCTGCGTTTTTCACGGTGAACGGTTATATTAGTATGTTGTTCCTGTTGTTCTGGGGCGCAGCGGCTGCGGTTTGGCGCGTTTGAAGCTTTCGACGGATTCAAAATGAGCGAACTGACGATCACCGATCAGCGGTTGAAGCCGATTGCCGAAAGAGTTCTGGCTGGCGAGCGGCTTTCTTTCGACGATGGAATTGCGCTGTATCGCTCGCCGGATTTGCTGGCGGTGGGCTGGCTGGCGAATCACGTGCGCGAAAAAAAGCACGGCAATGTGACGTATTACAACGTCAACCGGCACATCAATCCGACGAACATTTGTATGGCGCACTGCAAACTTTGCGCGTTTGGGCGCGATCCCAATGCGCCGGGCGCGTACAATTTTTCGCTGGAAGAAATCTACGCCCGCGCGGAACAAGGTGCGCGCGAGGGCGCGCTGGAATTTCACATCGTGGGCGGCCTGCATCCGGATCTGCCGTTCGAATATTTCCTGGAAATGATTCGCGGCCTTAAGAAGCGCTGCCCGGACGTGCATTTGAAAGCGTTCACGATGGTGGAGGTAGGCTACTTCGCGCGCATCGCGAAGCTCTCCACGAAAGAGACGCTGCTGAAGCTGAAAGAAGCGGGAGTGGATTCGCTGCCCGGCGGCGGCGCGGAGATTTTTCATCCGCGAGTGCGCAGAATCATCTGCGACCACAAGGTCAGCGGACAGATGTGGCTAAACATCGCACGGCAGGCGCATGAAATCGGGCTGCGTTCGAACGCGACGATGCTGTACGGCCACGTGGAGACGGAAGAAGAGCGCGTGGACCACTTGATCAAGCTGCGCGAATTGCAGAACGAGACACACGGATTCGTGGCGTTCATTCCGCTGGCGTTTCATCCAGACAACACGGCGCTTTCGCACATTCCGAAACCGACGGGATACGCGGACCTGCGCAACATCGCGGTGTCGCGGCTGCTGCTGGATAATTTCGAGCACATCAAGGCGTACTGGATCATGCTTTCGCCGAGCATCGCGCAAATCGCGCAGCGGTTTGGCGCGAACGACCTCGACGGAACGGTCGTGGAAGAGAAGATCTATCACGACGCTGGCGCGAAAACGTCGGAGTTTACGCCGCGCAACGAGCTCGAGCGCCTCATCCGCGCCGCGGGGCGAGTGCCCGTCGAGCGCGACACGCTGTATCACCCGGTGGACCGTTCGAAGATGCCGCCGCTTCCGCCGCCGACGCGACAGGATCTCGTTAGCCTTACCCTAAACGTTTGATTTACTAATCAGCGGCTTCGAGCTACCGGATGGTGGCGGCTTTCGCCACGACTTTTTCGAGGACGTCGTCGGGCAAGGTTGCGTAGCCCTGTTCCTGGGCGATTTTCTGTCCGGTGATGTAGACCCATTTCAAATAGTCCGCCACGGCGCGACCCCGTTCGGGATCTTTCGCAACCAGAGGCACGTAAATCCAGGTGAAGCTGCTAATCGGATAGCTGTCTTTTCCCGGAGCGTTCGTCAGGGAGACGCGAAAATCGTTGCTCATTTTACTGCCGCTTGCAGAAGCTGCCGCAGCAATCGACTTAGCGGAAGGCCTGACGAACTCGCCAGCGGCATTTTTCATGCTGGCCATGCGCACGGCCGAGCTAGCCGCCAGATTCAGCTCTGTGTAGCCGATCGCGCCGGGCGTGGTGCGCAGCTTGGCCACCAGATCCAGCGAGCGCTGGAAGCTCTGGCCCACGGGCCATTTCGGCGATTCGCCGCGTCCGGCGGCAGCCAGAAATTCCGGGCTCACTTTCGCAAGGTAATCGGAAAGAACATAATTGGAACCCTTGCCGTCATTGCGGTGGAATACCTGGATGGGGAGCTCCGGCAAGCTCATCTCCGGATTGAGCTTCGCAATCGCGGGATCGTTCCAAACCTTAACTTTTCCGAGAAATATATTTGCCAACACGGGTCCGGAGAGCTTGAGTTCGCCCTTCACGTCGGGGAGTTCGTAGATCACGACGATGCCGATCAGCACGGAAGGCAACTCCAGAATCGGCTTTGGCGCTTCGCGTAGCTGGGCTTCCGGGATGGGTGCATCGCCTCCGCCGAAATCGGCGGAACCCGCAAGCACGCTGCGGGCGCTTTCGCCTGTTCCGGAGGCCATATAGCGGATGTCCGTGGCGGGTTGCTGCCTGTGGTATTCCGTAATCCAGTATTTGTAGAGTGGCTCCGGCATGCTTGAGCCGGTCTGCACCAGCACCGTTCTCTCCTGCGCGGAACTAGCCGCGGGGAGCAGAAACAATGAGGCGAGAAGGGTGGCAAGAACATTTTGCGAATTCGAACGCACGGTATCCTCTCAATACTTTCGAAATGAGTCCCAAGTTCCCCGACGATGGAGTAAGAATGGCCGGACTGTATGTCCCCAAGCTAGATGAGGAGCGAGAGATAGAATACCGGAGCGAGGTGCGTTTGTGCGGAATCCGGCACTAACGAGTTGACGTAACTGCAACTTCAGTGAAATCTTTTCCGTCTGATGGATGGTTTCATTTCGGAAGCAAGGAGCGTCCCACAAGCATGCGAACGATTCTACTGCTCACGATGTCCAACATTTTTATGACCATCGCCTGGTATGGGCACTTGAAGCATCGCAGCTCGGCGCTTTGGAAAGTTGTCCTGATCAGCTGGGGGATCGCGTTCTTTGAATATTGCTTTCAGGTGCCCGCGAACCGCATCGGCTCGTACGAATTCACCACGGCGCAACTTAAGACCATCCAGGAAATCATCACGCTCTCTATTTTTCCGGTGTTCTCTGTGTTTTACCTCGGGGACAAATTCACTTGGAATTACGCGGTGGGTTTCGCGTTCATCGTCGTCGCGGCGTTTTTTATGTTCCACAAGTGGTAGGGCTGGAACGCGCGAGGCGTCGGATGCCCGTCGGCGGAGATGCTTCTCGACAGAATGATTTTCGGAATATACCCTTCTTGGACGCTTGAGAATCGAACTCTTTGCATACGAACCGCACGAAGAAGAAATAAGGAGAATAACCATGCAGCGCAAAGCATCGGCAGTCTGGCAGGGCGGGTTGAAAGACGGCAAGGGCAGCATTTCAACAGACAGTGGAGTTCTAAAACAAACGCAGTATTCGTTTAGCACGCGGTTTGAAAATGGCGTCGGAACGAATCCGGAGGAACTGCTGGCGGCGGCGCACGCCGGGTGCTTTACCATGGCGCTATCCGCGCAACTGGGCGGCGCGGGATTGACGGCGAGCAAACTGGAGACCACCGCCACCATTTCGCTGGAGAAACTCGCTGACGGTTTTGCCATCACCAAGAGCCATTTGGACGTCGTCGCGAAAGTCCCCGGGGCGGACCAAGCGAAGTTCGACGCTGCGGTGAAAGCCGCGGAAACGGGCTGCCCAGTCTCGAAGCTTTTTAAAGCGGAGATCAGCGTTAGCGCTCGACTCGAATCCTAAATTCTCCAGGCTATTGAAACCGCATATTCTTCTCGGACGGTGCAAACAGGTACAATGCCGCACATGATTCCAGTTCCGGGCGCATTCGCTGCCGGCGTGGCGATCTTTCTGATCGTGATATGGGATGCCTTCGAGGCCATCATTCTCCCGCGCCGGGTAACGCGGAAGTTCCGCCTCGCTCGCCTTTTTTACCGCTTCACGTGGAGCATTTGGAAATTCGTGATGCACTTCATCCCCCGGCCCAAGACCCGGGAAGCCATGCTGGGTTTCTATGGCCCGATGTCGCTGCTTGTTCTCGTCGGGGTTTGGGCCGTTGGCCTGGTGTTGGGGTTTGGCCTGATGCAGTATGGCGCCGGGTCGGCCGTGGTGATAACGGGCGGCCAACCCGGATTCCTGACAGACGTTTATCTCAGCGGCACGACGTTCTTCACTCTCGGACTCGGTGACGTCATACCTCGCTCAGAATTGTCGCGCGCGCTGGTGGTTACGGAAGCAGGATTTGGCTTTGGATTTCTGGCGGCCGTAATCGGATATTTGCCGTTTATTTACGGCTCGTTTTCGAAGCGCGAGGTGAACATCTCGCTGCTCGATTCCCGCGCGGGCACGCCGCCCACGGCCGGGGAACTGCTCCGCCGTCATAGTTACCAGTATGGCCAGGAGGCGTTGGCCGAACTCCTGAAAGACTGGGAACTCTGGTGCGCCGAGCTGATGGAGAGCCATCTGTCGTATCCCGTGCTTGCCTTTTTCCGTTCGCAGCACGATAACCAATCGTGGGTCGCCTCGCTCACGGCGATACTGGATACCTGCGCGCTTGTTATGGTTGGGGTCGAGGGCGCCTGCGAAAAGCAGGCGGAGCTCACCTTTGCGATTGCGCGGCACGCCGTGGTAGACCTTTCGCAAGTTTTCGGCACGGCGCCCAAGCCGCTGCCGCACGACCGCCTGCCCGAGCAGGATTTGCGCCACATCCGGGACATCCTTGCACAGCACGGGATGAAGCTGCATGACGGCGAGGACGCCGACAAAAAGCTCGGGGAGTTTCGCGCGATGTACGAGCCTTACATCTATGCGCTGGCCAATTATCTCAACCAGACGCTGCCGCCATGGATTCCCCTGAAAAAAGGCAAAGACAATTGGCAGACCACCGCCTGGGCGCAATCCGCGGGCCTCATAGACAAAAAAGTGGCCACCGTCGTCGTCGATGACCATTTTTAGGCTTTCTGGACTGCGTCCGGCGCGTAGACCCCGTTTTTTTTCGTTCGTTTGATTGTTGGAGAACATCAATGAAAGCCATTCTTGTTCATGCATTCGGCGGTCCCGAAGTTCTCAAGCTTGAGGAAGTCCCCACGCCAAAACCGGGCGCCGGGCAGGTTCTTGTGCGCATTCATGCGGCCGGCGTGAATCCCTACGACACCTACATGCGCGCGGGCACGTATGCCATCAAGCCATCACTGCCATACACGCCTGGCTCAGACGCTGCCGGAGTGATCGAAGCGATCGGCGAAAGCGTGAAGAAAGTGAAACCTGGAGATCGCGTTTACACCGCAAGAACTGTTACGGGAGCGTATGCGGAATATGCGCTGGCCTTGGAAGGGCAGGTACATGAGTTGCCGGAAAAAATCAGTTTCGGCCAGGGCGCGGGCGTCTGGGTTCCGTATGGCACGGCGTATCATGCGCTCTATCATTCCGCACAGGCTCATGCTTCGGAGACAGTGCTGGTGCACGGCGCAAGCGGCGGAGTCGGGAGCGCAGCGGTGCAAATTTCGAGAGCCATGGGCCTCACTATTTTTGGCACCGCCGGAACGCAAAAGGGTATCGATCTCGTGAAGCGCGAAGGCGCTCACCAGGTTTTCGATCACAGCAAAGCGGGCTATCAGGAAGAAATTATGAAAGCGACGGGTGGCCGCGGTGTGGACATCATTCTGGAGATGCTCGCAAACGTAAACCTGGCGGCCGATCTCAAGCTCCTCGCTTTGAACGGCCGCGTAATCATTATCGGGAACCGCGGCGAGATTTCGATCAATCCGCGCGACCTCATGCAGCGCCGCGCTTCGGCTCGCGGCTTTACGCTTTGGGGAATCACGCCCGGCGAAGAGGCGGACATCCATGCGGGCCTTATTGCCGGACTTCGAAATGGCACACTGTGTCCAGTCGTCGCCAAAGAGTTGCCGCTGGCAGAAGCCGCGCGCGCGCATAAAGAGGTTCTGGAGCCCGGTGCCGCCGGCAAGATCGTGCTGATCGCTTAAGATATAATTTATCCTGTAGCAAACAGCTCAGCGCGGCGCTGCATTGCATAAAACGCTCAATTAGATCCAGTGCAGGAAACCAAGCAGCACTCCAACGAGTGCCGCGCCAAGAATCATCCACGCGGAATTGACTTTGTAGCGAAAAACGAGAACTGCCGAGACAGCGGCCATCGCCAAGGCGGGCGCGTTCAGCAGCGCGGCGTGTGCAAACTGCCATCCCACAAAAGCCATCAGCGCGACCGCCGCGGCATTGACGCCATCCAGAAAAGCGCTCGCCGCTTTGGATTGGCGCAGCCGCGGAAGAAACTTTGCCGTTGCGGCGACGAAAACGAACGCCGGCAAAAACATTCCGATGGTCGCAAGCGTGGCGCCGCGCCAGCCACCCAATAGATAGCCAATGAAGGTGGCTACGGTGAAAAACGGGCCTGGCGTCGCCTGGCTCACTGCGATGGCATCCAGCAATTGCGCTTCCGTCAACCAGTGTAGCCCCACGACCAAGTCCGCGCGCAACAAGGCAAGCAGCACGTAACCGCCGCCGAAGAGCACCGCTCCTACTTTCAGGAAGTAGAGAAACACGGGCGTAACACCGATGGGAATCGCGGCTGCCGAGGAACTCGCGGCTCCCGCGAGAATTGGCAACATCGCAGCGCCCCGCGATCTCCTCGCGCCGATTTCTTTCGCAACCATCCAAACGACGCCCGCACCGATTAACAGGACAAGCGGAGGGACGGCCAGAATCGAGAGCACGATGATCGCAGCCGCAAGAACGGCGAGTGAGACTGTTCGCAAAGCCGTTTTGCCCAGTGCCCAAATCGCCTGAGCGATCAGCACCACAACCACCGGCTTCACGCCGAAGAGGAGCCCCGCGACTTGCGGCACGGAACCGAACCGCAAGTACGCCCATGCCAGCGCCACGACAAGAAACGCCGCGGGCAGAATGAAGGCCGCACCTGCCACAATCAGCCCCGGCAGGCCGCCACGCATCTGGCCGAGATAAATTGCCAATTCCGTCGAACTTGGCCCGGGCAGGAGGCTCACCGCTCCCACCAAGTCCAGGAAACGCTCGCGCGACAGCCAAACGCGCCGCCGGACAAATTCCTCCTCCATCAGCGCGATATGGGCCGCGGGTCCGCCGAAGGCGATGGAGCCCAGCCGCAAAAACTGGCAGAAGATTTCGGCGAGATTGCCCTTCGGCGCGACTTCTTCCTGCTGTCCGGAATTCATTTTCGAGCGCGATTATGCCTTATAATGAAGCCGCCTTAAAATCGAACCGGAAAAACTGTGGCGGGCTTCGAAATTACTCTCATCGTGCACTTTTTCTCCTCACTCCCGGTATCTTTCGCGGCGCAGAACCCCATCCTGCATTACTGGCACAGGGTCACCGACCGCACGTTCGCCGGCATCTATCACGTGAACGCGTTCGACCTGGCGATGATGATTCCCTATTTCATCGTGCTGTTCGTCCTCGCGCTGTACGGCCTGCACCGCTACTGGCTGGTCTACGACTACTTCATGTACTCGAAGAATGTTCCCCCGGATCCGCCGCCGGTCACCAATTGGCCGCGCGTCACTGTTCAACTTCCTATCTTCAATGAACGGTACGTGATTGAGCGTCTGGTCGAAGCCGTCTCGCGTTTCGATTACCCGCGCGAGCTTCTCGACGTGCAAGTTCTCGACGACTCGACCGATGAAACGTGCGAGGTCGCGCGCGCCTGTGTGGGGCGCCACGCCGCGCAGGGAATGCCCGTCGTTTACATCCATCGCACGAACCGTGAAGGCTACAAGGCAGGCGCGCTGGAAAACGGCCTCAAGGCCGCCAAGGGCGAATTCATCGCCATATTTGATGCGGACTTTCTCCCCGAACCAAATTTTCTGCGCCGCACGATTCCGTATTTCATGAATCCGGACGGCGGCGGCAAAATCGGGATGGTGCAGACGCGCTGGACGTATCTCAACAGCGACTACTCGCTGCTCACCAATGTCGAGACGATTCTTCTCGACGGCCACTTCGTTGTGGAGCACGGCGCGCGCTCCCGTCGTGGCACATTCTTCAATTTCAACGGAACGGCTGGAGTTTGGCGCCGCAAGGCGATTGATGATGCCGGTGGCTGGGAACACGACACGCTCACCGAAGACACCGATCTCTCGTATCGTTCGCAACTCAAAGGCTGGAAGTTTCTCTATTTGCCGCAGATTGAGTGCGCTTCCGAACTTCCCGTGGACATGAACGGCTTCAAGGCTCAGCAAGCGCGCTGGGCCAAGGGGTTGATGCAAACTGCGAAAAAAATCCTGCCAAGAGTTTTCAAGTCCGAGGCTCCCTGGCACGTCAAAGCCGAGGCTTTTTTCCATCTCACCGCCAACATCAGCTATCCGCTCATGGTTCTGCTCTCCACCATGCTGCTGCCCGCGATGATCGTGCGCTTCTATCAGGGCTGGTTTCAGATGCTGCTGATTGACTTGCCGCTCTTTCTAGCATCCACCTGCTCGATTTCCAGTTTTTATCTCGTAGCGCAAAGGGAGCTCCGCCCCAAGACGTGGTGGCGCACGTTTCTCTATATGCCGTTCGTCATGGCGACAGGCATCGGTATTTCCGTTCGCAATGCGCAGGCGGTGCTCGAAGCCATCGTCGGCAAAAAAAGCGAGTTCGCGCGCACTCCAAAGTTCAATATCGAAGGCAAGCAAGGCACGTTTGCGAAGAAATCCTATAGGAACAAAGCCGGCTGGATGCCCTACGCGGAAGTTCTTCTCGGACTCTATTTCTCGCTGACCATCGTCTACGCGATCATGAACGAGAACTACGCCACCGTTCCGTTCCTGCTGCTTTTCGTTTGGGGCTATCTCTACACCGGCTTCATGTCCCTCGGCCAAACGTACTTCGCGCGCCTGCGCTTCGGCGTCAACGCTCCCGAAATGCGCCCGGCCACCTCCGGCGCTCCGGGGTTCTGACTCGTGCTTCTTGTGAGGCAAGCTCCTCTTAAGGCAGGTAGAATCCCACGAGAGGTCGAGTTCGCTGGAAACACTCTGCTTTCGGAACGGCGCTGTTCAGATTTCCGCCATGGCGGATGGACCGAAAGACGGTCCCGTCGTGGTTCTGCTCCACGGCTTTCCAGAATTCTGGTATGGGTGGCGCAGCCAGATGGAGCCGCTGGCGGCTGCGGGATTTCGTGTCATCGTCCCAGATCAGCGCGGATATAACCAGAGCAGCAAGCCAGCGGGAATCGCCTCTTATGCTCTCCCACAGCTAGTCTCGGATGTGATCGCAATTGCCGATCAACTAGGCCAGCAGCGCATTTTTCTTGCGGGACACGACTGGGGCGCGGCCGTCGCGTGGAGCGTGGCGCTGTTTTTTCCGCAACGCGTGGCCAAGCTCGCCGTGCTCAACGTTCCGCATCCTTCGGTGATGCGCCGCTATCTCATGACGCAACCTCGCCAGATGCTGAAGAGCTGGTACATGTTCTTCTTCCAGCTGCCTTGGCTGCCGGAAGCTCTGTTCTCTGCCTTCAATTTCGGCATCGGCGCGCGATCTCTCGTACACTCGAGCCGCCCCGGCACATTTTCTTCCGAGGATCTTGAGCAGTATCGTGTGGCGTGGTCCCAGCCTGGCGCCCTGACGGCGATGATCAACTGGTATCGCGCGCTGTTTCGTTCCCGCGCGAAGTTTTCGGACCGCACCGTGCGCGTCCCCACCCGCATCCTGTGGGGGGAGCGGGACGCCTTCCTTTTGCCGGAAATGGCCCGCGAAAGTTTGCGCTACTGCACCGACGCCGAGCTTTTCACTTTTGCCGATGCCTCGCATTGGCTCCAGCATGAAGAGCCTGCGCGCGTCTCTGAATCGTTGATTGAATTTTTCCGGCGCTGACCGGTGGTTTCGCCGACCAATTTCTGGGAGTAGCTCACTACTCTCACTCAAACTGAAGCAGCACGATCTCCGGGCTGGATCCCAGGCGCAGCGGCGGTCCCCAGGTCCCTGCGCCGCTGCTGGTGTAAACCAGCATCTTCCCGATGCGGCTGAGTCCATACACGAACTGGCGGTAAATCCTTCGCGCCATCCACGTCCAAGGGAAAAACTGCCCGACGTGCGTGTGCCCGGACACCTGCAATGAAATTCCTTCCTTCTCCGCGATGTGCGGCCGGTCCGGCGCGTGCGTCAGGAGAATGCTGGCGCGATTGCGGTCCACCCCAATCTCCCGCAGCACGGACTGAAAATGCTCGTCCTGCGTAGCGTGGTTGTAGGGAACGCCCACAATTTGAAGGTGATCCGCTTCGATTTTTTCGTTGTGCAGCACGCGCACGCCCGCGTTGCTCACCGCTTGCAGATACCGGGAATCGTCGCCGAACTGTTCGTGATTGCCCGCGACAAAGTAAGTTCCCTGCGGCGCCCTCAGCGCGCGCAAAGGCTCCGCTGCCTTGGCCGCGTCAATCGCCGTCCCGTCATACAAATCGCCCGCCAGGAAAACGGCGTCAGGATTTTCTTTCATCACCTTGGCCACGATCCGCCGCAGAAAGCTGCCGTTTCGCACATGCCCCAGGTGCAGGTCGCTGACCAGCGCCGCTGTCCGTCCACGCCACGTTTCCGGCAAATTCTCAAGTCGCACGGTGATTCGCCGGATCCTCGTCCAACCGGCGTTCAGCACTCCAGTAAGCCCGCTGAGCGCTGCCGCGGCATAAAAAACTTCCACGATTTTGTGAAAATTCACATTTACTCCAACAAGCCATGCGGCGCCAAAAACAAGCCAGGACGCCCCCGCCGCGAAAAACAGGAAGCTGACAATTCCAAGCCACACGGCGGAAATTCGATACAGCGTTCGCACCGCAGGATTGAAGTATCGAAACGCAAGCAGCGATGCGGTCAAAAAGCTGACCGACAACGCGGCCGCCGTTACCTTCAGCCAGAGAGAGGAAAGGTATTCACTCCCCGCAGGCGCAAACGTCCAGGTCTCATAAATGAATAAATGTGTCAGGAACAAGATGGCTTGAATGACGGTCACAAAAGTGGCAATTCCGGCTCTTCTTCTCATACCAGATTAGATTCATTAAGTTGCCAAAATGGTATGTGCTTGCTCACCGCCTCGTGCCGATTTCGGGGCGCAGCGAATTTCGGCTACAATCGCTGGGCTACAGTTGATGCCGCAAACCTGCATGCCTTGTGGATGCAACCACCAACTAGCGGTTCGAGGTGAAAAAATGAGGAGTTGCCCAAGTCGGCCGGGGCCGCTCGGCCTTTGGCGTCGTAGCGCGATAGCAGCACGCACATTGCTTTGCCTGGCTTGTTTGGCCGCCGGCATCAAGGCGCAGGAACGCCGCGAGCGGGAACCGAATAGTGTCTACGCCGAGCGCCGAGCAACGCTCGCCGCGCAAGTGGACGCGCCCATCGTCCTCTGGGGCTTCACTGGCCGCGAAGAATCCTCGCAAGCGTACATCTTTCATCAGGAAGATAATTTCTACTACCTGACCGGCCACAACGAAGAGGGCGCTGGCCTGCTGATTCTTCCTGCCTTGAAGAATGGCGCTGTGAGCGATGGATGGGATGGTCCGCGCGAGATTTTTTTCCTCCCTGCGAAAAATGCCGCCAAGGAAAAATGGAATGGCATTCGAACGTCGCCTTCCGATCCAGGGATCGAAGCGCGCACTGGTTTCGCCACCGTCAAGTCCTTCTCGGAAATGCGCGCGACCGTCGAGAACCTGGTCAAGCATTACCCGGCTTTTTACACGATTCTTCCCTATGAAAAAGAAAATGGCGGCTATCCGCACGAAAAGGCCGTCGTGGATTGGCTGCAGCTAGCCGCGCCACAGGCCAAGCTGAGGGACATTCGCCCGCAGATCGGCGCCCTGCGTCAGGTCAAGTCGCCCGGCGAGCTCGCCTTCCTGAAGCAGGCGATCGATGTATCACTCGAAGCGCATTTCGAAGCGATGAAGCTCATGCGGCCTGGCCTCTACGAGTACCAGGTCGCCGCAAAAATGGTGGAAGTCCACGCCTGGGGCGGTTCCGAAGCGGAAGGCTACGCGCCCATCGTCGGCGCCGGGCCGAACTCCACGGCGCTCCATTACGACAAGCTTTCGCGCAAGATCGAGAATGGCGACATCGTGGTTCTCGACGTGGGCGCGCAATACTCCGGCTACTCTGCGGACATCACGCGCACGCTTCCCGCCAACGGCAAATTCACGCCGCGCCAGCGCGATATCTACAACATTGTTCTTGGCGCGCAAAACGCCGCGCTCGCCGCCTTGAAACCCGGCATGGACACGTGCCGGAAGGGTGAGAAAAGCGTCTACAAAATCTCTTACGACTACATCAATTCCCATGGCAAGGATCTCCATGGAAAATCTCTAGGCCAGTATTACATCCACGGCCTGAGCCACAACATCGGTTTGGACGTGCACGACCCCGGCGAGGGCTGCAAGGCGCTGGTTCCGGGCCAGGTCATTACCATGGAGCCCGGCGTCTACATTCCCGAAGAAAATCTCGGCGTGCGCATCGAAGACGATGTGTTAATCACCGAAACCGGTTACAAGTTTCTGAGCGAACGCCTTCCGCGCGATCCCGACGAAATTGAAAAAATCATGGCCGCCGCCGCAACGGAACGGGCCCAACAGGCGACGAACGGGGCGCGCGCAAACTTATCAGTGCGCGATGACAACGCCGAGAGCGATGCCATCAACAGTCTCATCGCAAAATACGCGAAGTCAGTGGATGGCGCGGACACGGCACTCGCTGCCGAGGTCTGGCTGGATTCCCCGGACGTCACTTTCATTCACCCCCTGGGCCACGAGCACGGTTTCGAACAAATAAAACAAAATGTCTACACGCGGCTGATGGGCGAGACGTTTTCGGAACGCAAGCTAAGTCCTCATGATATTTCCGTCCATGTTTACGGAGACTCCGGATGGGCCGAGTTTTATTGGGATTTCGCCGCCAAATTCAGGAAGGATGGCTCTGCCGTTACCACGCACGGGAGAGAAACTCAGCTCTACCAAAAAATCCAAGGCCGGTGGCACCTGATCCACGTTCACTATTCCGGAATGCCCGCCACGCAGCAAGGCAAGGGATTCTGAGCGGCACGGGACTTCTCGGGACGCGGTAAAACGTGCGGGGTGGCTGACGTGGATTGACCACCGCAAAGCCGCGCCCTTATACTGGAGTTTCGCGCTGGACGCTTTTTTCGCTCCAGCGTGCCTCGAGTCATTCTGGATGCGGCTGTGTTCCGGGCCCGCCTGAATTTCCGAAATTCGCAATCGTTCTAGGGAGCCTATGAGCAGCACGAAAGCGACACAACTCCGCCCCGGCATGGTTATCCAGCATGAGGGCCAGCTATTCACCATTTTCAGCGTGGATCACCGCACCCCCGGCAACAAGCGCGGCTCCATGCAGACCCGCATGAGAAATCTTCGCACTGGTTCGATCATCGACTACCGGTTCCGCGCCGAGGAATTCGTGGACCGCGCCATCCTCGATGAAGTCGAATTCGAGTACCTCTACAACGAGGGCGACGATTTTCATTTCATGAACACCAAGAACTACGAACAGATGCAGATGAGCCGCGAAGAGCTCGGCGAATCCGTCTACTACTTGATTCCCAGCACGCTGGTGAAAGTGGAATTTTTCGAGGAGAAAGCCATCGGCGTGGACTTGCCCGACACCATGGACATGAAAGTGATCCAGACCGAGCCGACGCTGCAGAAAGCCACGGCCAGCGCGGTGATGAAGCCCGCGACGCTCGAAACCGGCTTGGTGGTCCAAGTACCCCCGTTTGTAAACGAAGGCGACAAAATCAAGGTGGACACCTCCGAAGCGCGTTACGTCCAGCGCGTCGAATAGTTTTCAGTTGACGGTCGCCTGCTTGGCATGGAAAGCTGCGACTTCAGGTTTTCCGAATTTCGATTTTCAGGTTTTGGTTTTCCGCCTCCGCAGCTAATTTCAGCGCAAGCCGGAATTAGAAGAGGCAGATGGCGTCCCGGTTCAGACCGGGACGCTTTTTGTTTTAAGGCGTGAGAGACTCGCGGCAAACGCTCTCATGGATCAGTGCTTCCCCGCGGAACCCGCGACAGACTTTTCTCCAGCAGGATGCGCGCCGAATACGCGGTCGAAGATGGCATCCACATACCGCAGCTGCCGCTGCAAATCGAACGTGTGCGCAAGCGCCTTCGGATCCAGATACTTTGCGATGCGCGTATCGGCGGCCACGCGCTCTTGAAAGTTCCCTTCCGACTCCCACGCGGCCATGGCGTTCTCTTGCACCGCCTTATACGCGTCGTCACGCGGCATACCCTTTTCCACCAAATCCTGTAGCAGTTGCCCGGAGTACACCAGCCCGTGGGTAGACTCGAGATTCCGCAGCATGCGCTCCGGAAACACCCGCATTTGCCCAATGATCGCGGTCATTTTCGAAAGCATGTAGTCCACGAGAATGGTGGAGTCGGGAAGAATCACGCGTTCGACCGAGCTGTGAGAAATATCGCGCTCGTGCCAGAGCGCGATGTTTTCGAACGCCGCCAGCATGTTCGAACGCACCAGCCGCGCCAGCCCAGAGATTTGTTCGCTGCTAACGGGATTGCGTTTGTGAGGCATTGCGGAACTGCCGCGCTGGTCGCCTCCAAACGGCTCCTCGGCTTCGCGCACCTCCGTGCGCTGCAAATGCCGAATCTCAAGCGCGATTCTCTCCAGCGTCGCGGCGATCAGCGCAAGCGCGCTGAGGTACTGCGCGTGCCGGTCACGCTGAATGACCTGTGAAGCAACGGGCGCGGCTTGCAACCCCAGCTTCTTGCAAATGCGCTCTTCCATCTCCGTGCCGAGGTGCGACGCGTTCCCAACTGCGCCCGAGATTTTTCCAACTGCCATTTGCTCGGCTGCAGCGCGGAATCGCCCGATGTTGCGCTGGTTCTCCGCGAACCAATTCGCGATTTTCAGTCCAAAGGTGATGGGTTCGGCGTGAACGCCGTGCGTGCGCCCGATCTGCGGCGTGTGCCGGAATTCATGGGCGCGCACATCTAGGACCTCGGCGAAAAGCACAAGCCCGCGCTCGATTAGTTTTGAAGCATCGCCCACCTGGAGCGCTTGCGCCGTGTCCACCACGTCATTCGACGTCATTCCGTAATGCAGCCAGCGCGCCGCCGCAGGGTCCCCGATCGATTCACCAACCGCCATGGTGAACGCGATCACGTCATGCTTCACGCGCGATTCAAGTTCGTTGATACGCGCCACATTCACTTTGGCCCGGGCACGAATCGCCGCCGCGGCTTCCTTCGGAACCTGCCCGGCCTCAGCAAGCGTCTCGGTGGCGGCAAGCTCCACTTCCAGCCACTTCGCGTACTTGTTCGCGTCGCTCCAGACGTGGCCCATCTCTTCGCGTGTGTAGCGTGGAATCAATTCCGTCTCCTCCAGCGCAAACCAACAATCCCAGAAATTCCACATCAACCAGACTTCCATGATACCGCAGATGCCTCACTCGGCGCGGTCGGTAGAGGCTGGCTCGAGTGTTCGAAAATGGGATGAAAGGTCACGGAATCGGCCAACTGTTGACGGCGTGCCGAGCGCATTTCTGCATAAGTCCATGCGGGAAAAGGATTTGGCGGCCATTTCGGGATGCACAAGAGTTACAGACGGCATGGGCGTAGAGGGTCTACTGCCTGGATGTAGGATTTCTACAGCCTTCGACGTGACAAAATCCCGGCTCCGTCGTCTGAACAAAGTAAAAGCGCATTGGCGACAAGGGACACGGGTCCGCGGTAGTCCGACGGGGTGGCAACCAACCGGGAGGGGTGATGGCCGAAAAGCGAGAACGGTACCAGAACCGCATCGAGCTCTTGCAGGGAACCCTGGATCTACTAATCCTCCAGACCCTGCAATGGGGCGCACAGCACGGCTACGGAATCAGCGTGGCCATCCGGAATCGCTCCGGCGAGATCTTGCAGGTAGACACGGGCTCGCTGTACCCCGCGCTCCATCGTCTTCAAAAACAAAAATGGATCAAGTCCGAATGGAAAATCTCGGAAAACAATCAACGCGCCAAGTATTACCGTCTGACGGCAACTGGCAAGAGGCAACTGACCAGAGAACGTTCGAAGTGGGCACACCTCTCCGATGCGATTGCCGGAGTGCTAAACCCCTTCGAGGATGAGAACGAGCCATGAGATTTCCCTGGTGGAGCCGCAAGCAACGTCAAGAGTTGGACGAAGAACTCCATACTCATCTGGAGATGGCTGCGCGCGAGCGCATGGAGCGAGGCGAGGAGAAGAACGAGGCAGCGCGCGCAGCGCGGCGGGAGTTTGGGAATCTGGGCTTGGTCAAGGAAGTGACGCGGGAAATGTGGGGCTGGAGCTGGCTGGCAGATTTGTACGAGGATTTGCGTTTCGGCGCCAGGGTGTTGCGGAAAAGTCCTGGCTTCGCGATCGTCGCCATTCTGTCGCTAGCGCTGGGCATCGGCGCCACCACCTCGGTGTTCAGCGTGGTGTACGGAGTGCTCATGAACCCGTATCCATACGCTCATTCCGATCGCATGGTGCACCTGGTGGCTCACGACACCGCAGGCAATCGCCGCTTCGTTAATCTCAATGGGTCGCAATTGCAACAACTGCAGAAGGCCAGCTGCATCGAGAGCGCCGCTGCCATGGATGAGTGGAACCTCACCACCACCGAAGGCGATCTCCCCGAAGACGTGCAAGCGGTCTATCTCACCTCCAACTCTTTCGTCCATTTTGGCGTCCCCACGCTCCTCGGACGCGGCCTTCTGCCTTCCGACGCCCCCGATGGTGAGGATCCCGAAAGCGTCGCCGTGCTTGGATACAAATTCTGGCAGCGGCACTTCCAAGGCGATCCCGACATCGTCGGCAAGAAAATCCAATTGGTCCATAAAACCTATTCAATCGTGGGAGTCGTCCCGCCCCGCTTCACCTGGGGCGATGGTGAAGTCTATCTCCCACTCAAAGTAACCGCCGAGCCCGCGCGAACGTTCTTCATCATGATTCGATTGAAACCGGGAGTGACGCGCGCGGCGGCAAACGCAGAGTTTCAATCCCTGCTGGAACAATTCGCGCAGCAAACACCGACGCACTTCCCTGAACATTTTCACGTAACGCTGGAAGGATTGAACGACCAGTTCGTCTCTGACATCGGCGGCACCTTGTTCCTGCTGCTCGCCGCAGTCGCTCTGTTGCTGCTGATCGGTTGCGGCAACGTCTCGATTCTGCTTCTGGCCCGGGCCACCGCGCGCCAGCATGAACTGGCGGTCCGCTCCGCCATCGGTGCCGAACGTTCGCGCCTCCTGCGGCAACTGCTCACCGAATCGCTGATGCTTTCGATTACCGGAGCAATTGTCGGCGTAGCGCTGGCAAATGGCCTCGTGAAGCTGATCGTCAATTGGCTTCCGGAATTCTCCTTCCCTCACGAGGCCGCCATCAGCATCAACCTCCCGGTTCTGTGCTTCAGCGTAGGCCTCGCGCTGCTAACCGGCATCGCCTTCGGCATCTCCCCGGCTCTGCAGTCCGCGCGTCCGGACATCGCACAGGTGATGCAGTCCAACACGCGCAAGATGACCGTCGGCGTTCACGGCCGCCGGACCCACGGCTTCCTGATCGCCGGCCAAATCGCCCTAACACTTCTGCTGCTAGCCGGAGCAGCCGTTGCCATGCAAGGCTTCTTGCGCATCGTGAACATGAATCTTGGCTATGATCCGCACAACGTTATGTCCGTCGGCATCCCCGTGCACGACAACACCTATACCACGTGGGAAGCGCGCAGCGCGTTCTTCCATCAGCTTCTGCGCAAAGTCAGCTTCATGCCCGAAGTCGTCGCCGCTGGGCTTTCAACCAACGCTACCCCGCCCAATAACGGCTGGGAGCAGCGCTTCGAGATTTCCGGCAAGCCCGCCGCGGAACAACAGCGCGCGCGCATTAATTTCGTTAGCTCTGGATATTTCTCCGTCCTTCGTATCCCGCTTCAACAAGGACGGCTCTGGGACGAGACCGAGACGTTGCGCGGCGCCAAGCTCGCGCTCATCAATCAGACTCTCGCTCACCAATATTTTCCGAACGGTGATGCCATCGGCGGCGAGCTGCGCATGCCCGAGATGAAAGGCGAGCCTCCGTTTCGATTGGCAGTTCCTGGAAGCGATAGCTGGTTTCAAATAATAGGCGTCGTCAGCGATGCTCTCGATGACGGATTGCAAAAACCCATCAAGGCCGGCGTATACGTGCCCTACACCATCAGCATGCCGGTCTTCACGCAAATCCTGGTGCGCACCCAGGTTCCGCCTCTCACCACCCTCCACTCCATCCGCGAGCAGATTCACACCATCGACCCCGACCAGCAGGCCGAGCGCGACGTTCGCGACCTCGATGGCTGGATCAGAGTTCAGCCGGAATGGGGCTCGGGGCACTTGGTAGCGACTCTGTTTGCAGGATTCGCAGTGCTGGCGCTGGCGTTGGCCGCCACCGGACTCTACAGCGTGATCTCCTATGCCGTCGCGCAGCGAACGGCGGAATTCGGCATCCGCATGGCATTGGGCGCGAGGGGCAAAGACGTTTTGCTAATCGTGTTTCGTTCCGCTGCAGTGAACGTGGCTGGCGGCGTACTCGCTGGTGTCGTGCTGACAATCCTTCTCAATCGCGTGCTCGCGCGGTGGATTCAGGGCAGCTCTCTCAACATTCCGATCCTTTTCGGTGTTGTCCTGCTTCTCGTCGCAACTGCAGGCTTGTCCTGCTTCGTGCCAGCACGCAGGGCGTCGTCGGTGGATCCCATGACGGCGCTGCGGTACGAGTGATAAATCGCAGTTGGCAAAAGAGGGACCGCCGACGACGGAAGTGGCCACGCGGGAAGCCCTACATCCCGGCATTGGCTCAGTCCAACTTCTACACCCCCGGCCTCGGTAGTACCCTTGAGCCACGCAACTAGCGCTATCTAATTGGCAGATAGGCGCTTCGGCTGACCTAACCGCAACCCTCGAATCCTGTCTAATGAATCGGATGCAACCGAGCGTCGAGAGCCCTCAGGCCATCGCAGACAGCGACGCGCTCGCCGTCGAGCGCACGCTCGCGGGCGAGCGCGATGCCTTTCGCGTTCTCGTCGAACGGCACAGCCAAAACGTTTTTCGGCTGGCATACCGCATGACCGGCAATCAGCACGATGCCGAAGAGATAGTCCAGGAGGCTTTTCTGCGCGCGTATCAAAAACTCGGGCAGTTCGCGGCGCGGGCGAATTTCGGAACCTGGGTATACCGCATCGCCGCAAACTATGCGATTGACCGCTTGCGCCAAAGGCAAAAGGAAGAATCACGCCGCGAACAGCCTAGCGCGGAGAGCAAGGATGGAATGCAAGACGATCCCATGAGCCGCGTTGCCGATGAAGCTCCGACACCGGAGCGCCTGACGCAGAGCATGGAACTACGAAAGCAAATGGAACAAGCGCTGGCGGCTTTATCGCACGCAGAGAGAACCGCTTTCGTCATGCGCCATTGGGAAGGCTGCGGAATCGAGGAGATCGCCGCGGTCCTGGAATCGAATTCGAGCGCCGCGAAGAACACCGTTTTTCGCGCCGTGCAAAAGCTTCGCCAGGCGCTTCAGCCTCTAGTGGGAACGCGGGCGCAAGCACGCGCCATGGGAACGGAACCATGAAACACATGACCGAAGAAGAATTGATTGCTTACCGCGAAGGCCTCGCGGAAGGGCACACGGCGATTTCAGAACATCTCGCCGGGTGCGAGCAATGCCGCGCGGAATTCGAGCGCCTCGAAGCCGTGCTCGCCGCGCTGGATACTCTGCCGGTGCCCGACCCCGGCGCCGACTACGGCCGGCGTGTGTGGCAACAAATTGCGCCACGCCTACCGGAAAAACGGCAACGTTGGTGGCAGGCATGGATCGAACCGCGCCGTCTAGCAGCATTGGGAGCAGTTGCGGCACTGATCATCGCGGCTTTTCTCGCCGGACGGTATACGAAACACGGCGGCCAGAGCGACAACGTCGCGAGCCGGGAGCAAGTCCGCGAGCGCATCCTGATCGTGGCCGTCGGCGAACACCTGGGCCACTCCGAAAGAATGCTGGTGGAGCTTTCGAACGCCGAGCCGAGCAACCCAGCTCAAAAAGAAGTGAACATCTCCGCCGAGCAGCACCGCGCCGAAGATTTGCTCGAAGAAAACCGCCTCTACCGGCAGACGGCCCTGCAAGAAGGCGACACGGGTCTCGCCAGCGTGCTCGACGACCTCGAGCGCGTGCTCCTCGACGTGGCGCACAGCCCTGACGAAGTCACCCCGAAGCAACTCGAAGCCATCCGGCAAAAAATCGAAGCCCGCGGAATTCTGTTCAAAGTTCGGGTGGTCAGCAAGGAACTGCAACAACGGCAAGAGGCCACGCAGCCCGCGCCGGAGCAAACGAGTTCCACGAAAAAGGAAGGAAAAGTATGACCATCGGAAATTCAGTCAGAAAGTCCAGCGTCACCTGGCTTGCCATCGCGGCATTGCTGCTGGCCCCCACAGGCGCGCGCGCGCATCGTCTCGCGCCAAATCCCCCGCAACCCGCGATCACTCTCCAGGACCCGCAAGACGCCCAGGACAAAGATCAGGAAAAGCGCGACCGCGAACAAGAAGCCCGCGACAGGGAAGAAGAAAAACGCGATCGTGAGGAAGAAGCACGCGACCGCGCGCAGGAAAAACTCGACCGCCTCCAGGAATTGTACGACGATGGCCGCGAAGCTCTCGACGACGACCACTACGAACAAGCCGCAGCCAAATTCCAGGAATTGGCGAATCTAAACGGTCCACAAACCGACGCGGCTCTCTATTGGAAAGCGTATGCAGATAACCGCCTGGGCAGGCGTGCCGCGGCGCTCGCCACGATCGCCGACCTTAAGCATAGATTCCCGCAAAGCCGCTGGCAAAAAGATGCCAGCGCTCTGGAAATCGAAGTCCAGCAATCAAACGGCCAGCCCTCTCATCCAGAAATGCAATCGGATGACGAACTCAAAATGCTCGCCATCCAGGGCCTGATGAACAGCGACCCGGAACGAGCTCTGCCGTTGCTCGAAAAAGTCCTAAACGGCACGGGCACGCCAAAGGAAAAGTCCAAGGCGCTCTTCGTCATCGCCCAGAGCGGCTCGCCGCAATCCCGCGAGATTCTTGGACGGATCGCGCGGGGCCAAAGCAATCCGGACCTGCAGCGCAAGGCGGTCGAGTATCTGGGGATTTTTGGCGGCGCGACAGCTCGCAAGACTTTGGCGGATGTCTACGCCTCAAGCAGCGATGTTTCCGTGAAAAGAGCCATTCTCCGCAGCTACATGATCGGCGGCGATCGCGAGCACCTCTTTGTCGCAGCCAAGGGTGAAAAAGACGAATCCTTGCGCCGCGAAGCTATCCGCCAGCTCGGCCTGGTCCACGGCACAAGCGAATTGGAGCAGCTGTATCAAACGGAAACCTCGCCCGAGGTCCGCCGCGAAATTCTTCAGGCGTTCTTCCTCGCGGGCGACTCCAGCAAGCTCCTGCAGTCCGCGCAATCGGAAAAAGATCCGGACCTGCGCCGCGCCGCCATCCGCAATCTCGGCCTGGTCCACTCGGACGATTCCGGCAAGGCGTTGCAAGCCATCTATGCCAAAGAAACAGACCGCAGCGTGCGTGAAGAAGTGTTGAACGCTTTCTTCTTGCAAAATAACGCCTCTGCGCTTGTCGCTATTGCACGAGCGGAAAAGGATCCTGAACTGAAGCGAATCGCGGTGCAGAAATTGTCGCTCATGCATTCGAAAGAAGGCACTGACTACCTGATGGAACTTCTCCAAAAGTGAGGCCGATCATGCGAACACTGCGAACCATTCTCGTCGGACAAATCCTGCTTGTCGCACTCCTGTTGGCGCCGCGACTGCAGAGCGAACCGCAGGCTGCGGCGATGCCGCGTATCGAAAACGCAAAGGTCGAAACCCGCGCATTGACAGCAACTCTGGACGCAACATTCCGCGGGCTGCTGGCACAGGCAGACAGACCTGAGTGGATCGGCTACAGCGTCGCGGAAGTGGCCGGCGACCGCGGTGTCTGTTGCGGGAATTATCATGACGGCGGGGGCTGCGGCACCTGCAATCTCGAAAGGGACCACGACGGATTCACCAGCGAGACGCACTCCGATGGCACTGTCAAACTAGAAGGCGCTCGCCAGCTCGTCGTGCTTCTACGCCTCGAAGGCAAGCACGTCGTCCGCACTCGCGTCGCCTCGGACGATTGCACTCTGGATGTCGGCGGCCTGCCGTTTGTCTGGCTGACGGGAGTGAAACCTGCCGAGAGCGTCGCACTTCTTGAGACCTTCGTGCGTAGCTCCGATTTCGAAAGTCACGGCGACCACGGCATCGGCAACGGAGCACTGACCGCGATTGCGCTGCACGCCGACGCCTCGGCGGACCGCGCGTTCGAATCCCTCGTCACGCCCGATCAGCGCGAAGGCCTGCGAAGACAGGCCGCCTTCTGGATGGGCGCCGCGCGCGGACCAGCCGGCTTTGCCGCTCTGCAGCGCATGGCGAAGAACGACCCGAGTTCCGACGTGCGCGCTCACGTAGCCTTCGCGTTGTCGGTGAGTCATGAACCCGGAGCGATCGACGAAATGATTCGCATGGCCCACGACGACACAAGTTCACACGTGCGTGGCCAGGCGCTTTTCTGGATCGCCCAAAAAGCCGGCAAGAAAGCCGTCGGCACCATCACCGGCGCCATCGAAAACGATCCCGACACCGAGGTAAAGAAAAAAGCCGTCTTCGCCCTCAGCCAGTTGCCAAAAGACGAAGGCGTCCCGAAATTAATCGAAGTGGCGCAGACCAACCGCAATCCCGAAGTGCGCAAGCAAGCCATGTTCTGGCTCGGCCAATCGCAGGACCCGCGCGCTTTGCAGTTTTTCGAAAAAGTGTTGTCCCAGTAATTCGCTAACGCAGAAGATCCTCGAGCTGCACGCGGCCCTCGGTCTTCGAGTCGCGATACTTCACGATCACAGCGGCCTGCAGCGACAGTCCCCACTTCGCGCCGGAAGCATGCGTCACCGCGCGCGACCCTGGCACCACAATGGCCTCTTCCGGAATAATCAGTGGCTCGCTATCCGTCGCCGTGTAAACCGCATCGCGAACCAGATCGTAAACGGGAATCGACCGATTGAGAATCGTCCCGGTACCAAGAATCGCGCGGCGCTTTACAACGGTTCCCTCATACACGCCGGAATTCCCGCCAACCAACACCTCGTCCTCAATAATCACAGGCAGCGCACCGACAGGCTCGAGCACGCCGCCGATCTGCGCCCCCGCGGAAATATGGCAATGCTTTCCAATCTGCGCGCAACTCCCCGCCAGCGCGTGCGAATCGATCATCGTGCCTTCGCCAATGTAAGCGCCAACATTTACAAACATCGGTGGCATGCAAATGACGCCGCGACCAATGTAGCTCCCATCGCGGATGCTGGACCCGCCAGGCACAATGCGTACCCCATCGGCCAAAGTAATCGCCCGCACCGGATACGTGGACTTGTCAAAAAAAGGCTGCTTGGTCGCGTCAATGGACATGTCGGCGATCGCGCCCATTCGAAAGCCAACCAGAATCCCCTTCTTCACCCACGTGTTCGCGCGCCATCCCGACTTTGTCGTGGGATCCGGCTCCACCGCGCGAATCTCACCGCGATTCAACGCCGCTTTGAAATCGCGGAACAGCCAAAAATCTTCTTCCTCATAATGCGCAGGCGCTTCATCGAACAGCCGCTCAATTCGCGACGGCAGCATGTACCCTCTGTACGAGTTCGAGCGATTCCAGAACCGCCCGAATTCGCATTTGATTCTCCGCCTTCGGCCCCACCAGCGGCAAGCGCCACACCGCTTCGAGCAAGCCCATCTCCGCCATTGCCGCCTTCACCGGCCCGGGATTCGATTCCACGAAATTGATTTCCATCAGCGGATGAAAACGCCGGTGAATTTCACGCGCTGTCTGGAAATCCCCCTGCAGCGCCGCGCGCGTAAGCCGCGACATTTCCGCCGGAATCTCATTCGAAACCACCGAAATCACCCCGCGCCCTCCCATCGAAATCACCGGAAGCGTAATCGCGTCGTCGCCAGACAACACGATGAAATCCTCCGGTACCGCATTCAGAATCGCCGCCATTTGCGACACGTTGCCCGATGCTTCCTTGATGCCCACAATGTTTTCGATTTGCGCCAGCCGCTTCACCGTCGCGGGCTCGATGTTCACGCCTGTGCGCCCCTGCACGCTGTACACAATAATCGGCAGCGGAACGGCCTCCGCGATCGCGCGATAGTGCTGGTAAAGTCCCTCCTGCGTCGGCTTGTTGTAATACGGCGTGACGGACAAAAATCCATCCGCTCCAAGCTCCGCGAGTTCGCGCGCCATGGCGATCACTTCGGCGGTGTTGTACCCGCCCGCTCCCGCAAGCACCGGCACCTTACCCTTGGCCAGCGCCACGGCGATCTCCACCACGCGAACGTGTTCTTCGTGCGTGAGCGTGGGGCTCTCCCCCGTGGTTCCGCACGGAACTAGGAAATCCACGCCCGCGTCAATCTGCCTTTGGATTAATCGGCGCAGCGTTCCTTCATCGAGCGATCCATCCGTTCGAAACGGAGTAACGAGTGCGGTGCCAGTGCCTGTAAACATTTTGTTTCTCCTTGCTTCCTTGAACATCAACTTCCGAAACTCGAACTGTGCGCGTCACGAATCTTCCTGACGCACGTTGCAACACAAACAAAAAGCCGTCAGCTCAATTCACCAAGAATTTCCCGGAATTCGAAGACGCCCTTCTTTCCCGCCACCCACCGCGCGGCCCGCAGCGCCCCGCGCGCAAATCCCTCGCGGTTCCGCGCCGTGTGCCGGAGCGTGATCGTGTCCGCCGCCGAATCAAATCCAATTTCGTGCGTCCCCGGATGCGCCCCCGCGCGGTTGGCCGTGAGCGTCAGCGTACGCGTGTATCCGGACGCGCGAATTTTCTCCGCCAGCTTCTTAAGCGTGCCGGAAGGCGCATCCTTCTTTGTCGAATGATGAATTTCCCAGCCCCACGCCTCGTATTCGGGATACTTGGCAAAAAACGAAGCCGCGCGCGCCACGGTCTCTATGAAAACATTTACCCCCACGGAAAAATTGGGGCTATACACCAAAGCCGTTTTGGCCCCGAGAATCGCTTCGCGAATCATCGGAAGCTGTTCGAACCATCCCGTCGTCCCGCAAACTGTATTGATCCCGAGCGACGCAAGCCGCCGCAAATTGTCCGGCGCCGCTTCTGGAGTCGTAAATTCAATAGCCGCCTCCACGCCGCGCAACGCCTCGCTCGTGATTCCGGCGTCATGCAAATTGTTCCCGCGCGTAAACTTCGCGCGCACTTCCAACCCGTATTCGGGCGCCAGTTGCTCGGCCAGCCGCCCCATCTTCCCGCAGCCCACGATGGCAATCCCCACGCTCATGCGCCGCTCCGGCCCGTGGCGATCAATTGCCTAGCCATCCGCGCGTAAAGTTCCACCGCCTCGCCCAATTCTTTTTTCGAAATGCGTTCCTCCGCCGTATGCGCCACATGAATACTGCCCGGTCCGATCAGAAAAGGTTCTCCCCAAGCTCCTTCAAACGTCGGAATGTCCGTAGTAAACGCCACGATGGTTGTCGGCATTCCATCGAACTTCGCCAGTTGCACCGCCGGCGTGTGCAGCACTTCGCGCGCCTCCACGCGATACCCCGCCGCCGCCAAAACCGCTCTGCGAATCTCCGCCGGATCCCCCACCGTTCGAAACATAATTTCCGCTTCCGCCAGATCCGCCACCACATTCGGCGCGCGCCCGCCATCCACCGTTCCAATATTCAGCGTGCTACGCCCCAGCAACGCGTCTTCCGGCAAGGGAATCCGCCGAATGTCCTGAAGTACGTCGAGTAGCGTGTGGATTGCGGAATGGCCCAACTCCGGATACGCCGAATGCGCCAGTTTCCCCCGCGCCGTGATTTCAAATCGCAACGCCCCCTTGCACCCAAGCGCCAGCCGGTTCTCCGTCGGCTCGCCATTAATGAGAAATCGCGACCCACGCGGCGCAGCCGCTGCAACTTTCGCCCCAACGCTGTTCCGCTCTTCCCCCACCACAAACAACAATCCGAAATTCCGCGTGCCTGCAGCGAGCAATTTCTCCGCCGCCGCAATCATCGCCGCGATAATCCCCTTAGCATCGCAAGCCCCGCGCCCCCAAACAAATTCACCGTCCTCGCGCGAACCAAAAAACGGCGGCACCGTATCCATGTGCGTGGAAAGCGTAACGACCGGCTCACCCCACGCCGCAAAAACATTGTCGCGGTTCGCCTCCGCGGTCATGCGCTCCACGCGCCCGCCGTATTGCGCGGCCAGCGCCGACAAATGCGCGAACAGGTAGTCACCCACGTTTTTCTCGTGGCCCGTCGTGGACTCGATGTCCACCAGCGCGCGTGTCAATTCGAAAAGATTCATCCCAACCGGATTTTTCTGGATGAGCGAAACGAAAGGAAGGAACCACGAAGATACAAATCGAGGCTGCTGCCTCTCGATAGCGCTTCATCCGTTTTATTCGCAAACACTAATGATCCGCGAACTTCGGACGACAGTGGACAGGCCTTGGACCTATCCCCCAACCGCTGCGGCTTCAGCTACCGCTGCGATTTCGGCGGACAACAATCACTTGTTGCCTTCAACCTCATCGGTCCCTCTGCCAGCGAACCAACCGGTCGAATCGAGAGCCCCTTTCGCACGGGCATCCGAAGCTGCTCGGAACTGCGCACCCGCCTACTCATGGCCTCCGCACCTCTATCAAGAACAATTTAAGTCTAGAAGAACGGTAGGTGATGTGTCAACGAGAGTTCTGAAAGGGAGGATGCAAAACACTAGAGTTCAAGCGGCTTGAGCGGAACGCACTGGGAAGCAACGAGCAACTCGCCCGTAAACGCGCATTCGGCGGGGCGCCTCCGGAGCGCTTCTTCAGCAGAGATTCGCACGAGATCGGGATTATTGTTTTCCTGCGAAACGTGAGCCAGCACCAGGTAACGCGCGATGGCATCGAACCCATCGGGGTCGCAAAGATATTCGCTCACCGCATGATTCGATAGATGCCCGGTGCGGCTTAGGACGCGCTGTTTCACGACCCACGGATACGGCCCCACCTTCAGCATATCCAGATCGTGATTCGATTCCAGCACCAGACAATCCGCCCCGCGCAAATGCACTTTCACCAGCTCCGGCATGTAGCCGAGATCCGTGACAATCGCCATCTTCGCGCCGTTCGAACGAAACGTGAATCCCACCGGGTCCGCCGCATCGTGCGGAATCGCGAACGCATGCACATCAATATCGCCAATCGTAAAATGCTGCCCCGCGTGAACGGTTTCCACGCGGTTCAACCGCTTGCCGAACGTTTCCGGAAGAATCCGCTGCATTGCCCCCAGCGTAGGCTCGGTCACATACAGCGGCGCTTTCCACATGCCAAGCATTTGCGGAAGCCCGTTGCAGTGGTCGGTGTGTTCGTGGGTAATCAGGATGCCGTCGAGGTGTTCAACGGTTTTTTCAACCGCGGCGAGGCGCGCTAGCGTTTCGCGCTTGCCCAGCCCGGCGTCCACGAGGAGGCGGGTGCGCCCGGTCTCGAGCAAGGTAAGGTTGCCCGAGCTGCCCGACGCCAGTATGGAAACCCGCAAGCCGATCGTTTACTCCTCAACCTCTTCGCGTAAAACAGCCACAAAACAAATTTTCAGCATCATGGCAGAGCGCCATGCGCCCGTCAATAAGGACTCCGCGATTCCAACGGTGATATACTCCCGCGGCGCACCATGGAAAAGTACGATCTCATCGTCATCGGTTCCGGTCCCGGAGGCCAGCGCGCCGCCATTCAAGCCGCGAAATTCGGCAAGCGCGCCGCGCTCATCGAAAAGCTGGAAGTAATCGGCGGAACGGCCATCAATACCGGGACGATTCCCAGCAAAACCATCCGCGAAGCCGTTCTCCATCTTTCCGGCTATCAATACCAAAGCATTTACGGCGTCAACTACCGCGTCAAAGAACCAATCACCATGGCCGATCTCTCCTTCCGCGCCCTCAACGTCATCAAAACCGAGATCGACGTCCTCCGCGCCCAGCTCTCCCGCAACGGCATCGAAATCATCACCGGAACCGCCAGCTTCATGGATCCTCATCGCATTCAAGTGACCAGTTCGCGCGGACAAACCGAGCTGGAAGCGGAGAATATCGTCATTGCGACAGGCACGAAACCCGCTGTCTCTGCGCTGGTCCCTTTCAACAACACAACCATCATCAATAGCGATCAAATTCTGAAGATGCCGGACATTCCCAAGTCCATGATCGTTGTCGGAGGCGGAGTCATCGGCGTCGAATATGTCTGCATGTTCGCCACCCTGGGCGTGCGCGTAACTTTGATCGAGAAACGCCCGCGCTTGCTGGAATTCGCCGACGCAGAAATGGTCGAAGCGCTTTGCTACCATCTGCGCGACCGCCGCGTTACTCTGCGCCTGAACGAAGAAGTCGAAAGCGTCGAGGAAACTCCCGACCACGCCGTCGTCGCCAATCTGAAAAGCAAAAAGAAAGTTTCCGGTGAAGCGCTGCTGTACGCCGTCGGCCGCCAGGGCAACGTGGACGAACTGAATCTTGCCGCGGGCGGCCTGGAAGCCGATTCGCGCGGTCGCATCGTTGTGGATGAAAATTACCAGACCAAGCAGCCGCATGTGTACGCCGTGGGGGACGTCATCGGTTTTCCAAGCCTGGGCTCGGTTTCCATGGAACAAGGCCGCATCGCCGCGGCCCGGGCTTTCGGCATGCCGACGAATTCAAATCGCGCGAATTATCCTTACGGCATTTACACCATTCCTGAAATCTCCTTCATCGGAAAAACGGAAGAGCAACTTACCGATGAAGGCGTGCCCTACGAAGTTGGCATGGCTTTTTTCCGCGAAATTGCCCGCGGCCAGATTCGCGGCGACACCACCGGCCGCCTGAAAATTCTATTCGATCCCTCCACCAAGGCGCTTTTGGGTGTACACATTATTGGTGAAGGTGCTTCGGAACTGTTGCACATCGGGCAGGCAGTTTTCGCCCTGAAAGGCACAGTCGAGTATTTCGTGGATACCGTTTTCAATTACCCGACGTTGGCGGAGTGTTACAAAGCGGCCGCGTTCAATGGATTGAATCGACTGACCAGGACGTAGCCGCGTTCAAGTGAGGAGTCGATTGCCCGGCGTTTCGACGACTTAAGATTGGCAGGAGCGAGATGCGCAAGACAGTGGGTGTGCTGGTCATGGAACATATCGCCGTGGGCCTCGTTGAGGCCCACAAGGTGGTTGGCGCGCTGAACGTCTATCCGGAGAAACCCCAGTCCGTGGATCCGCTGCAATCCATGCCCGCCGAAGGCATCGTGGATTGCATCCGCCAGCAAATCGAAAAAGTAACCGATGGAGCAAGAATCGAGGCGATCGGCATCGGCTTTCCCGGCATCGTCCGAAACGGCGTCGTCGAGGATTCTCCAAACCTGCATCAGGCCAAGGGATTTGCCTTGCAAGCCGCCTTGTCTTCCGCGCTGACCGGAAAGCTCGCCGGAACCCAGGTCCGCGTTTTTAATGACGCCGATGTGATGGCCGCAGGAATTGCCGCCACGCGAGGCAAACTCAACAAACTCTTCCGCGTGTGGACCATCGGCAACGGCATCGGCTTCGGCCGCTACCCTTCCCGCGAAGGAATCTGGGAAGGCGGGCATTCCGTCGTCACGCTGGATCCCAAGGAAACTTTCTGCGGCTGCGGCGGCAAAGGCCATCTCGAAGGAATTCTCGGGCGCCGCTCCATGCGCTTACGCTTCCTCGATCTCGAACCCGACGAAGTTTTTGAAAATGCGCGCGCCGGCGACGCTCGCTGCAAGGAATTTGTCACCCTTTGCCATCGCGCTCTGGCCGCCGCCACCGCCACCAGCATCCACATGGAAGGCCCCGGAACGTTTTTCGTCTCCGGACCCGAAGTGCGCTTCATCGACGTCGGCTTGCTCGACCGCCTGCTCCTCGAAATGGTCAAGATGAGCCCCCTGCAAGGCAGCCGCTTTGAAGTCGTCCCCACCTCCGACGAAATGGGCATCATCGGCGCCGCCGTAAACGCCGACCACGCCATCCAGAGCTAGGCCTTCAGGTCGAAGGAGTTAACGTCGTCACCGAATAGGCTTGCCTCTGGGCTGAAACGTAATATCCCCAGGCAACTACTGAGCAGAAGCCCGCGACGGCGAAGATGGATTGAAACGGCGCCCGCCAAAAATAGGGCCCAAAGCACACCGCATCCCAAACGGCGAAATGCAGTCCCAGCAAAATAAGGCCGCCCCACGAAGGAAGCGACCATTTGGTGCGCGAATACATCACGGCGCAGACGGTTGCTGCGACCAACTCTAGAAAAAGCAAAACCCACGGCGGGCGGGGCAACGTCGAATCTGATCCCAACAAGCGGGAAACATAAAGCCAATAAACCGGCAGCGCAAGAAGCGAAACTACGCCGGCCATGGAACTCCGGAATCTCTGGGCCAAGGGAGTTCCCGAAAAGATTTCGAGGAGTAGAAAAAAGCACGCGGCCCAGGCCATGCCATACATAATGAATGCCGCGTTTGCCCCTATGTTGCTATGCGGATGCAGATGTAGAGAGGCATTCACCCTCGGCCCAAGGCTGGCTTCCCCATATTCCAATCGCGAAAAAAACCAATTCGGCCTCTGGTTTCCCAGTAATTTCGCCACCAGCGCGATGTTTAGAGAGAACAAGATCTCCAACAAGAAGCGAGAGGAGCGGCTTTTCGTTGGTTGATTTGTGGCTTGCAGTTGCCTTCTCCCATCGTTCCCCACGCCGTTCCACGCATTACTACTTCTCAGACGGAAAAGTTTTGTCGGTTATAAGGGACACGCCCATCAATTTGCCATCGAACGGCTCAAAACTGAATCCGTAGGCACAGTGGCTTCCGTCCGGGAATCGCCCTTCAGCCTGGACCACCCAGAATAGTGATGCGAAACTGCCGACATGATCGGGGCTCAGGCCTTGGAACTCCACGAGGCGTATTTTCAAATCGCCAAGGACACTCGTAAGTTTTTCAAGGTGAATCGCCTGAAGAAATTGCTCCTTCTCCGAAGGGCCATAGCGGGCACCCGCTTCTTTCAAGGCGCGCACCGCCTCGTCCTCAGACCATTCCGGATGGGACTGTGCAAGTTCGCGGATAACTTTGTTTTGTTTGGAATGGGCCAAGTCGCCCTCCAAAATTAGCCGGATAACTCGACCGCTTTTGTCCGCCCAGAATGAGCCCTCCAAAAAAGTTGAGTTCTCAGGTGGCGGAATCATCCTACCGGTTTTTGAATCGGACGTTGGGTTCCAGGACACTCCAGGGCCAAATCGTGAGACTTTAAATTGGAACCCACCGGTTTCGCCCCACGGATCGTGATCCACACCTTGTCCGGTTGAGAAGGCGACGTACCAGTCTTTGCCAAATATCTCTGGATAGAACGCCTGCAGGACCTCGTGAAGGATTGTGAACGCACTCTTGCGCTCCGCAGCCAGTGGTTCCTGGTCGAACGCGGGCGCAATAAAAAGGAGAAAGCCAGCCAGAATCGAAATCGACATACGCTTGCTATTAATTAATTCTAACATTCGGGTCTCCGACGACTTGCCACTGCTCAGTAACTCCGGGCAGCGTTAAGAGGTAAGTATTTGTGTCATTCACCGCATTCTGGGACGGGTGGCCCGACTGACCTGTGCCCGAATCCGTCAAACTCCCATCGATCAAACGAGCAAGCTTCCCTCCACTCGCAAAAGTCAAACTAACACGGAGGGTGCCCCAGGTTCGTAGTTTGAACCTGGGTCTTGCAGTTGCCTTCCCTCTTTGCTCCCTCACGTCGATATTCACCGTCATCGACGCTGACCACGCCGTTCAAGATTAGCTGAAACTAACAGGCGAGGCGCGAGCGGTCGAGGGTGAAGCCGTTCAGGGGGCCGAGGACGGTGACGGCGATTTGGTCGGTTTGGAAATGCTGCTGGGCCAGGGACTGGAGTTCTTCGCGGGTGACGGCTTCGATGCCGGCGAGGATTTCGTCGAGCGAGTAGAAGCGGCCGAAATACAATTCCTGGCGCGCGAGATTGGACATGCGCGAGCTAGTGGACTCGAGTGAAAGCATCAGCGAACCTTTGAGATGATTCTTCGAGCGGCGCAGCTCTTCTTCCGTAACCGGCGATTCTTTCAACGCGCGAAATTCCTGAATGGTGAGATCGATCACCTGGCCGACCGTTTCCGCGGCGGTGCCCGCGTAAATGGTCATCATGCCGGCATCGGAATAAGGCGTGAGCTCGCTGAAGACGGCGTAGGCCAGGCCCTGCTTCTCGCGAATATTTTGGAAGAGGCGCGAGGACATGCCGCCGCCGAGAAGATTGTTGAGGACGGCGATGCCAAAGCGGTCCTGATGCCCGAGCGGCACGGAAGGAACGCCGATGCAGAGATGCACCTGCTCGAGGTCGCGCTTGGTTTCCAGATGAATGGGAGCGCAGGTTTGCGGTGCGCCGTCATTTTCCGGAAGCCCCGACGGATTCAGTTCGCCGAATTCGCGCAGCACCAGTTCGAGCACCTGGTCGTGCGTGACGTTGCCGGCGGCGGTGATCACCAGCCGATCCGGGGCGAACCAATTCTGGAAACGCATGCGCAGGGCGTTGCGATTGAATGCGCGAACCGTTTCCGGAGTGCCGAGAATCGGCCGGCCCAGCGAGTGCCCCGGCCAGAAGCCGCGCGTGAAAATTTCATGAAGGAGATATTCGGGATTGTCCAGGTCCATCTTGATTTCTTCGAGGACGACCTGGCGTTCTTTTTTTACATCTTCGGAATCGAATTTCGGGCGAAGAACGAGATCGGCGATGACATCAAAAGCGATCGGCAGATGCTCGTCGAGAACTTTGGCGTTAAAGCAGATTTGCTCTTTGGACGTAAACGCGTCCAGCATGCCGCCGACGGAATCCATTTCGCGCGCAATGGCTTCGGCGGAGCGTCGCTCCGTGCCTTTGAAGACCATGTGCTCCATGAAATGAGCGAGGCCGTTTTCTTCGGCGACTTCGCGGCGTGAACCGTTGCGGACCCACACGCCGACGGAGACGGAACGGACATGCGACATGGTTTCGGTGATGACCACGAGACCATTGGGCAAAACGTGCTTTTGGATGTCACGCGTTTCGGTCGCCATAGACTAATTGTGACACAGCCGGAGCGGAAGGAGAAACGGAACTGGATGGCTCTCTAATTCCGAGCTGTACAATAGCATACAACGAGAAAAATGCCGGGACCCGTCGTCTACAAGAGTTTTTCGTCGACCTTGAGCTTTCCGTATTCGCTGGTGTAGAAAAGCGGCACGTCGGAGTACGTGCCCCGGTCGCGCAGATAAACTTCGCACGTGTCAAAGGGCTTCGAATAAATATGAACACTGACGGCGCGTTGATTGAACTCCGCCAGGTTCATGACTTCGTGCACGGGCTCAGTTGGATTCACGTAGGCGGGGTGGGCAGCGTCCATCTCGTAGGTGTCGGTGGGAATAATGTTGCAGGTGCCGTGCGAGGCGTCCTGATTCTTCACACGATAGTTCTGGACGCGCAGCCGGCCGATGGGCACGGACATCCAGCAATTCTGATCGCGATGATTGTGGATGCGGCTGTTCTGACCGATCTCCCAGCAGACGGTCATGCATTCAAACAAGGTATTCTTGAAAATCAGGTTGCGCGTGTAATTTCCTTTGGAAAAATAGCAATACTTCTCGAGCGTCTCCGGGCGAACGTTGTGGCGGATGACGTAGTCCTGGATATTTTCGAGCGTGAAGTCGCGCTCGGGGATGGCGGCGACGCCTCTCACCCAATCGGTGATAGTCAGCAATTCGGTTGCGACGTGTTGCGGCATCGGGCGCCTCCAGATGGCAATCCTGAAAACGCGGGGATTGCCTACAAATTATAGCGTGAAACGCGGACGAAGTAATGAGGGAACGAAGTAAAGAGATAGCGAAAAGAGGTACTCTGTAGTTTGCGCGCCGCCGCGGTGCGAAGCGAGGATTGGTAGCTGAACAAAATGGAATTGCTCGGCAAATCGAAAGAAGAATTGCGCGAATACTGCGTGGAGCTGGGGGAGCCGGCGTTTCGCGGGGCGCAGATTTATCATGCGCTGTATGCAGAGCGGAAATTCGATGTGGCGCAGATCACGAATCTTCCGGCGGCTCTGCGCGCGCGGCTTGCGAAAGAGGCGCGGATTACGCTGCCGGAGGTGAAGCAGCGGTTTGCGTCTTCGGATGGGTCGGTGCGGTATTTGTTTGGGCTCGGCAGCGTCGAGGAGAAGAAAAACCTTAACGCAGAGGACACGGAGAACGCAGAGTTCGCGGAGAAGAGCAGGGAAGAAAAAACAGGCCGCTTGCAAAAACCGGCTTCAGTAGAGGCGGTGTTTATGCCGAGCGAGGGGCGGCAGACGATTTGTCTTTCAACGCAGGCGGGGTGCGCGGTGGATTGCCATTTTTGCTTGACGGCGCAGCTCGGGCTGATCCGGAATTTGACGGCGGGCGAAATCCTTGCGCAAGTATTGTTGCCACTCGAAGAGCACGAGGCGCAGCTTGCGCCGCAGACCAACATTGTGTTGATGGGGCAGGGGGAGCCGCTGCTGAATTTTGAGGCGGTGATGGCGGCGGTGCGGATTATTCTGGATCCGCAGGGGATGGGGATTTCGCCGAAGCATGTGACGCTTTCGACGAGCGGGATTGCGCCGGGGATCGAGCGGCTTGGGCTAGAAAAAGTGCGGCCGAAGCTGGCAATTTCGCTCAATGCGTCGAATGACGAGCAGCGCGACGCGTTGATGCCCATCAATACGAAATATCCGCTGGCCGTGTTGCTGGAGGCTTGCAAGAATTATCCGCTGCGGACCTGGGAGCACCTTACGTTTGAGTACGTGATGCTTGGCGGATTAAATGATGCCGCCGAAGATGCGCGGCGCGTAGTGTGGTTGCTGGCGCCGCTCAAGAGCGTGAAAGTCAATTTGATTCCGTGGAATCCGGGGGAACTTCCCTACCGCGAATCGTCTCCGGAGCGAATTGAAGAGTTTCGCAGAATTCTGGTGGAACGCGGCGTGCCGGCGTTTGTGAGGTATTCGCGCGGACGCGACGTGATGGCGGCTTGCGGGCAGCTCGCGCTGCTGCAAATTGATGGTTCTCAGTTGTCAGTGGTCAGTTCTCAGTAAAGAATACAAAAGTCTGCCGTGTTACTGGGAGCCCGGGAGCGAGCAGATTTTGTTTCGTTCTTGAGCCGCTCGGCAGAATGCTGAAGAGACACCGTGAGGATGCGATTTAAAATCGGTGAACGCGATCACGGAGGCCGATGGAGCCGATCCCCACAAATGTGAGCCCACAAAGTCCGAACGAAATTCCACCGCCACAGACTGCGCTGGCCGCTTCCAGCGCGCGGCTGCTGCCGTGGCTGATCGCGGTGGCGTTTTTTATGGAGTCGCTGGACACGACAATTTTGAATACTGGTGTGCCGACAATTGCGGCGGCGCTCCACGTTGCTCCGCTAAGCATGAAGTCGGTGCTGGCAAGTTACACGCTGAGCCTGGCGGTTTTTATTCCCATCAGCGGGTGGATGGCGGACCGCTTCGGAACGCGTCGGGTATTCGGTTCGGCGATTGGCATCTTCACCTTGGGATCCTTTCTCTGCGGAATATCGACCAACATTCATGTGCTGGTGGCGTTCCGCATTTTGCAGGGTTGCGGCGGAGCGATGATGGTGCCGGTCGGGCGGCTCACCATGGTGCGGACATTTGCAAAGTCCGAACTGGTTCGCGCCATGAGCTTTGTGGCCATTCCTGCGTTGGTAGGCCCTATGCTGGGGCCGATTACCGGCGGGCTAATCGTTGGCTACCTGCATTGGCGGTTTATTTTCTTCGTGAATATTCCGATTGGTCTCTTGGGTTTGTACATGGCCTACCGGCACCTTCCCGATTATCGCGAACGCACCAATCCACTGGATGTCGCGGGGCTGATTCTCTTCGGATCCGGCGTGGCGCTGCTTTCCTACGTGCTGGAAGTGTTTGGCGAGCACACGCTGAATGGGCGCGAAATTCTGGGGCTGCTGGCCATTTCCATTGTGCTCCTGGCGGGGTATGGATTTCATGCGACGAGGACCGCTTATCCTTTGCTGCGTCTTTCGCTATTTCGGATTCGCACGTTTCGAGCGGCCGTGGCCGGGAGCTACCTGACCCGGCTGGGCATTGGAGGCATTCCGTTTCTTTTTCCACTCTTGTACCAGGTGGGGCTGGGGTTCACGCCGATTCAATCGGGGCTGATGATGATGCCGCAGGCTATCGCGTCCATGAGCCTGAAAGTATTTATGCCGCGAATCCTGGCGCGCTTTGGGTACCGCGCCGTGCTGGTTTCCAACACGATGCTCATCGGCGTGCAGATCCTGCTTTTTGCGACCATCGGGAAGAGCACGCCGATATGGCTGGTCGTGGGGGAAATGTTTTGCTACGGATTCTTCACGTCGCTGCAGTACACGAGCATGAACACGCTGGTGTACGCGGAAGTCACGGAGGAGCAGGCTAGCAGCGCGAGCTCGATTGCGAGTACGGCGCAGCAGATGTCTGTCAGCTTCGGGGTGGCTGCGGCATCGCTGGTAACGGCGTTCTTTCTTCCCGATCGGTACCGGTCCAATCCACTGGAGTTCATTCACGGCATCCACCGGGCGTTTTTTGTGCTCGGCGGAATGACGATACTCTCGACGATCGTCTTCCGCGAATTGAAACGGGGAGACGGTGACGCGGTGAGCCAAGCAAAGGTGGTGCACGCAGGGTAGGCCCCTCCCCCGTTTTTCGTAAGTGTTGCTTCTAAAGGACTTAAATTTCCTGCAAGCCTTTTATTTTCAACACTTACGGGAGGTTCCATAAGTGTGATTGTAAAGGGGTTGCACAAAGACACCTCTGCTCCCAGGCAATGCTACTGCGAAAGCCGGCGAAACTCGTAAGTGCTTGACACCCCCCACCCCCGGCATTTTGTAAGAATGTCAAAGGAAAGAGTTTAGGGTGTGGGGGGTTGCAAAGAATGTGATTCTAAAGGGTTTATAAACCGTTTGTTTTGCTATCGTTGCAGAGTATCTGCAAGAATATGATTCTAAATGGGTTGCAAACACCAAAGCTTGCAAGAAAGTTAACAGTCATGTAAGGATATCAAAACAAAGGAGAAAGAGCCTGGGGTCTACTGCGGCGGACAGTAATTCCTAAAATATACTTTACCTCAAGCGTTACTAAAGGTCAAGTGGAAAATCGGGAGGGCGCCAGATTCTGATTAGCGGCGTTTACCAGGGGCTATCCGTCAAGCAAAAACAATAGAATGAGGTGTAGAGGCTTGAAGTGTCTGCCTGGTCCTGCACTTCCTTTTGAAAACAGCGAACAAAAGAAAGGGCTTGCTGACTCGGTCCGGCGGTATGACGACTGCACTCCTTTATATTAGACACATCGGAACTGTCGGTTACTTCGTAGGAGAGAAATGGTGACCAAGTATTTGGCTAAGCTGTTGGCAGGCTGTTTGGTCTCAGTTGTGTTATTTGCCCTCACAGCATGGAGCGAGACTCCTCCAGGCCGGATGGAATCCGTTAGCGTCTCCCCGGACGGTAAGACTATTGCAGTGGACTTTAAGAAGGGTAAGACATCGCACATCTTTTTGGTTGCATTGGCCACCGGCAACGCAACTCGCCTTATCAACGACAATAAGGGAGAAGAATCAGACCTCAGCTTTTCGCCGGACGGCAAGCACATCGCCTATTCCTACTTTCCGGGGAATGGTGAACGCTCCCAAATCATGGTCGGGAACGCCGACGGGTCAGGCCTCCATGCTTGGTTGGCATCGACGGAAAACGTTAGGGACTTTTCGCCGGTTTTCTCGCCTGATAACAAAACCCTGATTTTTGCCCGTTCACGCTTTTACGGCAACTACTCACCCATCGCGCAGCCACATAATCATGCGTGGGACTTCTATGCGGCTGACTTGGACGGCACGAACATTCGCCAACTTACCAACGAGAGTTTCTACAACGCCTCGCGAATCTCGGTGTCACCCGATGGCAAGAGCATGGTGGTCATGACGGAGGACCTCGATACTCCGCAAACAATCGCCATTTATTTGTTGGAGCATGCAGACAAACCGGCGCGGGTGCTGCGCCCTCGTGTTCCCGGCCACGAACGGATATACAACTGTCCCAACTTTATGCCGGATGGAAAGAGCATTCTGTTTTTGGCCGCGACGGAAGGATGGCGATTTTACGACTACGACGTGTACCGATTGGACCTTGAAACTGGCGCAGTCGAGAGGGTGACGAAGAAGAACGGTTACGCCACCGACTTGAGGGTCTTTGCCGACGGAAAAACTGCCGCGTTTCTCAAGTGGCGCTCAGACCGTCACGCCACCCCGGTCGAGAGTGAACTCTATTTGCTCGACATCCAAAGCCACAATGTCACCCCCGTGAAGGTTAGTGGTCTAAACTGACGCCAAGAAATGGTAGCGCCTGGTTAGTTGCCTGATCCAAAACTGAGCTGATGCTTGAAAGTGAGCTTCCCTTGAAGAAGGGACGAGGGGGAGAGCTATATTCAAGCCGGGTCAGGGCAGACGAGGGCCGATGACGGAGAGGAGGCGGAACATGGCTGGGGGCCGAGTGATTGGGAGACGGATTACGTTTCAGAGGAAGGGGTTGACGACGCGCAGGTTGGAGAACTGCTGGCCGTGCTGGAGATCTTCGGTGTAGAGGATGCGGCAGTTGGCTTCGAGGGCAGCGGCTACGATGAGGGAGTCGTACCAGGAGAGGGAGAAGCGGTGAGTAAGATCGAGGGCGCGCTGGTAGAGGGAGAAGGAAGAATGTACCGCCAGGAGAGGAGCAAGCGCTTCCAGTTTGCGTTGTGCTTCGGCGATGGACATCCGAGGCTGGAAGCGCCGGAAGGCAACACTGAAATATTCCTGCACGATCTGGAAGCTAATGACGCCTTTGCCCGAAATGAAGGCGCGATCTATCAAGCGTGTGGCAATGGCCTGTTTCGCAGAGGCGGTTGGAGTGTCCTCGTAGACGAAGACATTGGTGTCAAGAAAAAATCTATCGCTCATTCATCTCATCGCGAGTGTACGGGCCGCCAGCGTCTATATGCTTCAGACTGTCTCGCACCGCTTGATAGGCTTCAAGGTTGCGTTGGCGAATGTAAGAGGCGAGCCACTCGCGGAAAGCAGCGTTGAGGGTGGTGTTTTCAGCTTTGGCAACAGCGCGGGCTTTTTCGATGAGGTCGGGATCCGCGCTGAGGGTGATGTTCTTCATGAGAGACAGTGTACACGATACCGTGTACACTGTCTAGTGCGCACTACCTTGCCAGATTTGGGAGCGGTGCGGTGGCGCGTTTCGAGTTGCCAACGGAGGGGCAGGCGGAAGTCCGTGCCAGCAGTGGGGATCAGGGGCGGAGGGCGATGACGGACATCAGGCGACCGGAGTGGGCACCTTGTTTGCGGTAGCTGAAGAGGAGGTCGGGGCGGCAGGCGGTGCAGAGGTCGCTGACGGAGATGTTTTCGGGGCGGAGACCGGCGCTCAGGAGTTGGGCGCGGTTGGCTTTTTTCAAGTTGAGGCGGACGTTTTGGGGCGGGGGCTGGTGGCCGGGGGGCATCCTGTTTAGCCACTGGATGGGGTTGGGTTCGTCGCCGGTGCGGAATTCGTCGAACCACGCGGGGGCTTCGGGGAATTGGGAGTGGAATTGGGTGGCGACTTCGGTGCCGACTTCGTAGCAGCAGGGGCCGATGCTGGGGCCGATTGCGGCGAGAAGATCAGCGGGGTTGGTGGCGAAGTGCATTTGCATCTGGCCGATGGCTTTGATGGCGATGCGGGCCAGGGTGCCGCGCCAGCCGGCGTGGATGGCGGCGATGGCGCGTTTTTTGGGGTCGACGAGGAGGATGGGGACGCAGTCGGCGGTTTGGACGGCCAGGAGGAGGCCGGGGAGGTTGGTGATGGAGGCGTCGCCCGCCACGGCGGGCAGGCCCTTGCAGGGCTCGCTCGGGGCGGCTGGGAAGAGATGGATTACGTCGGAGTGGATTTGTTTTAGGGCAACGAGTTGGAGATCGCTGGCGCCGAGGGCGGATTGGAAGCGGCGACGGTTTTCGAGGACGTTTTCACGGGTGTCCCAGTCGGTGAAGCTGAGGTTTAGGATTTTTTCGTTGTTTAGGTCGGAGATGCCGCCGGGTTTGGTGCTGAAGCCGTGGAGGAGCCAGGGGAGTTTGGCTAGGGCGGGGGCTTGGAGGATGCTGACGTTGTTGGATTTGTGAGTGTGCCAGGTGGAGCTGGATTTGGTGGCGGGGACAGACAGGAGTGTCTGTCCTACTTTTTTGCGCTTGGAATTTGGTGATTTCGTGGGTGGCACGGCGATAACAGTATAATCTTTGTTGGGTGAAGAGCCGAATGTAGGCGATTGGAGAACCGACGGGTCTGAAGACCCGCCACTACCGGGCCGGGCTGAAGCCCGGCCTCTACAGGCTAATCTGGGAGGCCGCGTGATCGTGGGGATGGGAGTGGACATTGCGGAGGTGGGGCGGATTCAGGGGGCGATTGAGCGGCATGGGGAAGTGTTTTTGAGGCGGATTTATACGGAGCGGGAGAGGGCGTATTGCGAGCAGTTCAAGAATAAGTATGAGCGGTATGCGGGGCGGTTTGCCGCGAAGGAAGCGGCGATGAAGGCGCTGGGGACGGGGTGGCGGCGCGGGGTGCGGTGGGTGGATTTGGAAGTGGTGCGGGAGGCGAGCGGGAGGCCGACGCTGGAGCTGGCGGGGGAGGCGGGGAAGATTGCGGCGCGACTGGGAGTGAAGAATATTGCGGTGAGCATTACACATACGGAGAGTCAGGCGATGGCGCAGGTGATTTTTGAGAGTTGAAGAAAGTCAAAAGATAAAGACAAAGAATTAACACAGAGGGCGCAGAGGACACAAAGAGCACAGAGAAGAAAAGTCTAACGCAGAGACGCTGAGAGCGCGGAGCTATCGCAGAGGACGGATTCGGAATCAACGACTAGGCAGTTCCCTACTTCATCGGAAAGAAAGACATTGAGCCAGAGGTTGGCGGGAAAAGAGCCGCGGAGGCGGAGCTTTAGGTAGTTGGTGGAGAGGGCGGGAGTTGTGTCGCGGAGCGAGGGTTCCGTGGCGACGCCGTCGGCTTCGGCGGTGCTGTCACGACGGAGGGTGAGGACGCGGAGGGGCCGGCCTAGTTGGGAGTGGCGGAAGGCGGCGGATTTGCGTTCGCTTAGGGCGCGGAGTTCGCGGGCGCGGCGCTTGATGATGGCGGGCGTGACTTCGTTCGGGAGAGAGGCGGCTTTGGTGCCGGGGCGTTTAGAGAAGGAGAAGACGTGGAGGTAGGTGAAGGGGAGGGATTCGATGAAGGACATGGTGGTGGCGTGGTCGGCTTCGGTTTCGCCGGGGAAGCCGGTGATGACGTCGGCGCCGATGGCGGCGTGGGGGAGGCGTTCGCGGATGAGCTCGACGCGGCGGGCGTAGTGCTCGGCGCGGTACCAGCGGTGCATGGCGGCGAGGATGCGGTTGGAGGCGGATTGCAGGGGCATGTGGAAGTGCTGGGCGATGCGGTCGTTGGCGGCGAAGAGATCGATGAGGTCCTGGGTGACGTCGAGGGGTTCGATGGAGCTGATGCGGAGGCGTTCGATGGGAGTTTCGTCGAGGATGCGTCGGAGGAGGGATTCGAAGTCGGTGCGGGGGGTGAGGTCGCGGCCGTAGGTGCCGAGGTTGATGCCGCTCAGGACGATTTCGCGGAAGCCGGAATCGCTGAGGCGGCGGATTTCGTGGAGAACGGTTTCGGGGGAGAGGCTGCGGCTTTTTCCGCGGACGAAGGGGATAACACAGTAGGAGCAGCGAGAGTCGCAGCCGTCCTGGATTTTCAGGGTGGGGCGGGTGTGATGGGATTCGCCGCCCAGGACGGGGGCGGAGAGGAAGGCGGTTTGCTCGAAGATGTTTCCGGTGAGGATTGGGGAAGAGGCGGGCGCGGCAAGCCGCGCCACTACAAAGGAATCGGACGGAGCCGTCTTGCCGGAGTGCAGCGATGCTGCGGGGAAAAAGTCGTTTGGATTTTTGGCACAGGTTGCGGACGAGAGCGATTCGACTAGCTTAGGAATTTGGGGTTTGTGGGAATTGCCGACGACCCAGGAGACGCCGGGGAGGGCGGCTAGTTCTTCGGGGGCGCGCTGGGCGTAGCAGCCAGTGACGATGACCTGCGCGCGGGGATTTTTCGCGTGGAGCTTACAGATGGCGTCGCGGGCCTGGGCGTCGGCGGAGGCGGTGACGGTACAGGTGTTTATGACGACGATGTCGGCGGCAGCGGCTTCCGAGGCGGAGGTGCAGCCGCGGTCGAGGAGTTGGCGCTCGATGGCGGCGCCGTCGGCTTGGGTAGCGCGGCAGCCGAATTGTTGGATATAGAAGGTCGACATTCCATCCTACCGAGGAAAAGACTCTACACAGAGTTCGCGGAGTACACAGAGGGCACAGAGAAGAGACGATGCCTTGGTGTAACTCAAGCCAACTCCATCAAGCGTGCCACCCGCGGAGGCGGGCAGCGATAGAAGGATAGCGGGTTTGGAGAAGCACGGAAAGAGCAGGGCAAGCGGGAGGGGCGTTTGGGGAAGAGTATGGCGGGAGAGTAACTGAAAACCATCGGGCGCGAGGACTTATCTTTACTCGCCGAAGGCTGGGCCGATACAATCTTTCGACACCCATGACACATCGAAGGCACAATCCGTCGGCGCTGGAGAACGCGAAAGTTTCGATCGTGATTCCCGTTTACAACGAGAAGGCGACGATTGATGAGATTTTGCGGCGCGTGCTGGACACCGAAGTGCGCAAAGAAGTGATTATCGTGGATGATTGCTCGACGGACGGGACGCGGCAGATGCTGGAAAACATGGCGGCGCGGCAGGCGAACGGCGAGACGTCGGCGCCGGCCCAGGATGGCGGCGACCCGGTGGAGTTGCGGGATTTGCGGTTTTTCTTTCAGGCGCCGAATCAGGGGAAGGGCGCGGCGCTTCGGCGCGGATTTGCGCAAGCTACGGGAGAGATCGTGCTGATACAGGACGCGGATCTGGAGTACGACCCGCGGGATTATCCGATACTGCTGGAGCCACTGATCGAAGGGCGCGCGGACGTGGTGTATGGTTCGCGATTTTTGGGCGGGCCGCAGCGAGTGCACTACTTCCGGCATTACGTGGCGAACTTGATGCTGACGCTGCTTTCGGATATTTTCACGAACCTGAAACTCACGGACATGGAGACTTGTTACAAAGTGTTCCGGAGGGAAGTGCTACAGGGGATCGAGTTGAAGTCCGACCGGTTCGGGTTCGAACCGGAAATTACGGCGAAGATCGCGAAACATGACTGGCGCGTTTACGAAGTGCCGATTACGTATGCGGGGCGCACGTACGAAGAAGGCAAGAAAATCACGTGGAAAGACGGCTTTAGCGCGTTGTGGTGCATTATCCGATACACATTCAGCGATTAGATTTACGCTTTTGCGCTTTCCGCATAGCCTTGCGGATGTTTTTGTTTCCAAGCCCAAGCTGAATCAATAATTTCCTCAAGAGAAGAATGTGAGGCTTCCCAACCGAGGGTGCGCTTGAGCTTTTCCTTGCTGGCGACGAGCACGGCGGGATCGCCGGGTCGGCGAGGGCCGAGTTTGCGGGGAATTTTCTTGCCAGTGACGCGCTCCGCGGCATCAATTACTTCCAGAATGGAAAAACCGCGGCTGTTGCCAACGTTGAAGGCTTCGCCGGTGACGCGGGCGATTTCTTCGAGGGCGCGGAGGTGGGCATCGGCGATGTCGAGGACGTGGATATAGTCGCGGACGCAGGTGCCGTCGGGCGTGGGATAGTCGGTGCCGAAGACATCCACGTGCGGGATGGCGCCGGCGGCGGCGTCCAGGACGCGGGGGATGAGATGCGTTTCGACGCGATGAGCCTCGCCGCGCTCCTTCGAAGCGCCAGCAGCGTTGAAATAACGGAGGGCGGCATACTGCAGGCCGGTGTAGGCGTGGTAATCGGCAAGAATTTGTTCGAAGACGAGTTTGGATTTTCCGTACGGATTGATGGGCGCTTTGCGATGGTCTTCGGGGATGGGAACGGTTTCCGGTTCGCCGTAGGTCGCTGCGGTGGAAGAGAAGATGAATTTTTTTACGCCGTGACGAGTGACGGCGTCGAGAAGATTGACGCCGCCGGCTACGTTGACGGCGTAAAAAATGCTGGGCTCGCGAACGGATTTGGCGACGAGGGCTTCGGCAGCGAAGTGCATGACAGCGTCGATTTTGCGATTCGAAAAAACACGGTCTAGAGAAGTGTGATCGGCGAGGTCCACCTGGCAGAAATCCGCGCCCGGGGGCACGGCGGCGCGATGGCCTTCCACCAAACTATCCATGGCGATGACGCGCATGCCGCGGGCAAGCAAAACTTCGGCACAGATGCTGCCGATGTAACCGGCGGCGCCGGTAACGAGAATATTCACGTGGTTCGGCTCCTAGAATGAACAAGCGACGAAGCGGTTCGATTCCGGAACCAATAGCATACATCAGGACGATGAGGGAGAGACTTGGAGAAGCGCAGAGAAAGAGCAGGCGTGATCAAACCTGCGAGAGACGACGCTGGAAAGTGAGAAGAATCAGGTCGGCACGGCGGCGCACGCCAAATTTGTTGAGCAAATTCGAAACGTGAAATTTTACGGTGCGTTCGGCAATGTTGAGCTTGCTGGCGATTTCCTTGTTGGAAAGATTTTCCAGGAGCGAATCGAGGACTTCCTGTTCGCGGCGGCTGAGATTGGTGACGGAATCGGTTTTGAGGCGGCGGCCCTGGCCGGTGAGGATGGAATCGACGAATCCGGACAAGAGCTGGCGCGGAACCCAGAATCCACCGCTGGCAACGAGCGGAAGAGCGCGGATCAATTGCTCGCGGGCTTCGACGTAGGTGAGCAGGCCCTTCACGCCAAGGCGCAGGAGCTGGAAGCTGTTCGTGTCGTTGTGCTGCTCGCCAACGACGATGAGGCGAGCTTCGGGATAGCGTTCGAGAAGATTGGCCAAGAGCGCGCCGGTAGCGGGCTTGGCGGCATGCGCGTCAATCACGTAAACCTGGGCGCGCGGCGGCTCGAGATTGCGGAGGTCGGGCGCGAGGGTGGATTCCAGTTGTTTGGAGATCACCTTGAAGGGCGCTTTCGCGAGAATGCGCTCAAACTCGCTCAACACCAAAGGGTGAGGCGAGAGGATGCAGACTGTCAGTTTGGAGGCCGCTCGTTTCGTAGTCACTGTACGCCAGCGTAGTAAAAACTGGCCAAAGGGGCAAGGTCCTTTGGCGCAGTTGTTCTCGAATTGTTACTGACACCTAAGGTGCATGGGGTCCGAATACGGGACTCCGGGAACGGGCACCTGGAGCCCGGTAATTCGGGGCGGATTATCCACCATTCAGGCAGGAAAAGCACGCGTTCGCTGCATGGAGATGGGCATTGGGGATAAACCTGCGTAAACTAGAAGGGTTCGGAAACTGTAGATTCTTTTGCTTTTGTCTGGCTTTCCGGTAGGAAATCGACAAGGAGCGTCACCTTCGAACGGATGCGTAATCTGACTGAATCGGCCAAAGCATTGCGAGAACTGCTCTCGCAAAGGATCCTCGTGCTGGACGGCGCGATGGGGACGATGCTGCAGCAAGTGAACTTGACTGCGGCGGACTTTGGCGGAGCTGCGCTCGAAGGGTGCAATGAGAATTTGGTGCGGACGCGGCCGGATGTGGTGCTGGATATTCATAGGAAATATTTTGAGGCGGGCTCGGACATTGTTGAGACGAATTCGTTTAATGGGACGAAGAGCGACCTGATCGATTACGGGGTTGATGGGCAGTCGTACGAACTTATGTTCAAGGCAGCGCAATTAGCACGACAAGCGGCGGACGAATTTTCGACCCCGACGAAACCCAGATTCGTGGCGGGGGCGATGGGGCCGACACGCAAGACGATAACCGTCACAGGAGGCATTAGCTTCGATCACTTGAGTCAGGACTACTACGATCTGGCAAAGCCGCTGATTGAAGGCGGCGCTGACCTCTTGATGATTGAAACCTGCCAAGACACTCGCAATATCAAAGCAGCGATTCTCGCCATCCATAAGATATCGAGAGAAATCGGCGCTGAGGTCCCATTCATTATTTCCGTCACGATCGAGTCCATGGGCACGATGCTGGCGGGGCAGACAATCGAAGCCATGTGGGCTTCGCTGAGACACGCGAAGCCCCTTGCGTTCGGAATGAACTGTGCCACGGGTCCGGAACTCATGACGGACCACATTAGAACGCTTAGCCAGCTGAGCAGCGAGTATATTTCTTGCTATCCAAACGCCGGGCTGCCTGACCCTGAAGACGGCGCGTACCACACGACTCCCACAACGCTTGCGACGCAACTCGAGAGATTCATTGGCAACGGGTGGCTGAACATCGTCGGCGGGTGCTGCGGGACGACGGAGCAGCATATTCGCGCGATTGCGCAGATGGTGGAGGGCAAGAAGCCGAGGGTGCGGCCGGCGGAGGCGCACCGCGCCGTGTATTCGGGGATTGAGACGATCGAGGCGGAGGACAGCACGCGGCCGCTGCTGGTTGGCGAGCGGACGAACGTGATTGGGTCGCGGCTGTTCAAGAATCTTGTTTCCGAAGAAAAGTGGGAAGAGGCGAGCGAGATTGCGCGACGGCAGGTGCGCGGCGGCGCGCACATTGTGGACGTGTGCTTGCAGAGCACGGAGCGCGACGAGAAAAAGGACATTCCGCCGTTCTACGAGAAGCTGATTCGAAAAGTGAAGGCGCCGGTGATGATTGACACCACCGACCCGACGGCGATCGAATTGGCGCTGACGTATTGTCAGGGCAAGGCGATCATCAATTCGATCAACCTGGAGGATGGCGAGGAAAAATTCGAACGCGTGGTTCCGGTTGCGCACGAGTTTGGCGCGGCGGTGGTTGTAGGGTGCATTGACGAAGACAAGCTGCAGGCGCAGGCGTTTACGCGCGAACGAAAACTGGCGGTCGCCCAGCGGTCGTACAAATTGCTGACGGAGAAATACGGGCTGGCGCCGGAAGACATTATTTTCGATCCGCTGGTCTTTCCGTGCGCGACGGGAGATGAGAACTACATCGGCGGCGCAGTGGAAACCATCGAAGGCATCCGGCTGATCAAGCAGGCTTTGCCGGATGTGCGGACGATCCTGGGAATTTCGAACGTTTCGTTTGGATTGCCGCCGGGCGCGCGGGAAGTGGTGAATTCGGTATTTCTGTATTACTGCACGAAAGCGGGGCTGGACCTGGCGATCGTGAATACGGAGAAGCTGGAGCGGTTCGCTTCGATTCCGCAGCACGAAAGAGACCTTGCGGAGAATTTGCTGTTTTCGCATCCGCCGAAGGATGTGCCGGCGGATCTTTCGCAGGCGGAGTTGCTGAGAAATGCTCCGGCAGACTGGCGGGAACAGCGCAAGGAGCAGCGCGCGGCGGTGAATCAATATTACATCGCGGCGATCACCGAACATTTTCGGACGGCGAAGAAGAAAGAAAAGGTGCGCGCGGCAGACTTGCCGCTGGACGAGCGGCTTTCGAATTACATCATCGAGGGAACGCGCGACGGGTTGATCGGCGATCTGGAAAAGAAACGCGGGGAGGGTGCAGCGCCGCTGGACATCGTGAATGGACCGCTGATGGCGGGGATGGCGGAGGTCGGGCGGCTGTTCAACGCGAATGAACTGATTGTGGCGGAGGTATTGCAGTCCGCGGAAGCCATGAAAGCGGCGGTGAGCCATCTGGAACAGTTCATGGAGAAAGCGGATACGGCGAAGCGCGGGAAGGTGGTGCTGGCGACGGTTAAAGGCGACGTACACGACATCGGGAAAAACCTCGTCGAGATTATTTTGAAGAACAACGGCTATGACGTGGTGAATCTCGGCATTAAAGTGCCGCCGGAAGATTTGATCAAGGCGTACCTGCAGCACAAGCCGGATGCGATTGGGTTGTCCGGATTGCTGGTAAAGAGCGCGCAGCAGATGGTGATCACGGCGAGCGATTTGAAGGATGCGGGAGTGGAGATTCCGCTGCTGGTGGGGGGAGCGGCGCTTTCCGCAAAATTCACGCAGACGAAAATCGCGCCGAGCTATGGGAAAGCGGTGTGCTACGCGAAGGACGCCATGACCGGGCTGCGGCTGATGAACGAGTTGATGGACCCGGCGACACGGGAGACGGTGGTGCGCGCGCACACGGCATCGGACAATGGGCTGGACGTGACCACTACAGTGCGGGTAGCGGAAATTCCGAAAGTGACGCGGTCGCCGCGGGTTCGAACGGACTTGCCGATTCCAGGGGTGCAGTATCTCGACCGCAAGGTGCGGCTGGTGCCGGATTTGCGCGAAGTGTGGAGCTACATCAATCCGTTCATGCTGTATGGGCGGCACATGGGCTTCCGCGGGGATTTCGAAAAGCATTTCGCGGAACGCGACGCGAAAGCGGTGGAACTCTACGAAAACATGGAAGAGGTGAAGAAGGAAGCGGCGGAGTTCATGAAGGTGCGCGCGGTTTGGCAATTTTTCGAAGCCGAAGCGGAAGGCGAAGCGTTGCACCTTTTTTCAGCCGGTGGAAAAGAGCCGATTCATACGTTCCGGTTTCCGCGGCAGCGGGTGGGCGATTATTTGTGCTTGAGCGACTACGTTTTGCCGCCGCAGAACGGAAAGCGAGACCACCTGGCACTGTTCGTGGTGACGGCGGGCGAAGGCGTCCGCGAGCGCGGGGAGAAGGCGAAGAACGACGGCTACTACTTCAAGAGCCATGGATTGCAAGCGCTGGCGATTGAAACGGCGGAAGGTTGCGCGGAATGGCTGCACCGGCGCATTCGCGAGGATTGGGGCTTTCCAGATCCGCCGGAGCTGACCATGGGGCAGCGATTTACATCGCGTTACCGTGGGAAGCGGTACAGCTTCGGCTATCCGGCGTGCCCAAACCTGGAGGACCAGGCGGGCCTATGGAAATTGTTGAAGCCGGAAGAAATCGCCGTGCAACTGACCGAGGGATTCATGATGGATCCGGAGGCCAGCGTGAGCGCGCTGGTGTTCCATCATCCGGATTGCACATACTTTTCCGTGGGGGATGCCGGCGAGAACGGTGCGTAGACTGCAAGCCACAGTTACGCGCAGAGATATTGCGAGAGTCCCGCGGTAAAGTCGCCTGGAAGGACAAAACATCTCAATAGAAACTTTCAACTTTTCAGCCGAGGAAAATTCGATGGGCCAATGGAAAAGCTTCAATCGCCGTGAATTCCTAACCTCCGCGCTTGCCACGGCAGCTTCCTTTTCGGTCTTGCCGCCGGGGCATCGCGTGATTGGCGACCTGCTCGGCCCCCAGAATCGCTATCAGCCGTTCGAGTTCCCCCCGGAATTCCTATTTGGAGCAGCGACGGCGGCATATGCGAGCGAGGGGGCGTGGAATGAGGACGGAAAAGGGGAATCGATCTGGGACCGCTTTTCGCATACCACGAGAAGGGTGAAAGGCGCAGCCACAGGCGACATGGCCTGCGATTCCTATCATCGGTACAGAGAAGATGTGGAGCTGCTGAAAAAACTGAATTTGAAGAGTTACCATTTTTCGATTTCGTGGCCGAGGATCCAAGCCAACGGCAGCGGCGAACCCAACACAAAGGGGCTGGACCACTACAAACGCATTGCTGACGCGCTCCTCGAAGCAGGAATCCGGCCGCTCTGCACGCTCTATCATTGGGATCTGCCACAGAAGCTGGAAGACGCCGGCGGCTGGCCGAACCGTGATCTAGCAGGGCGCTTTACGGAGTATTCGGAGATCGTTGCGCGAGCGCTGGGCGACCGCATCGCCCACTGGTGCCTTTTCAACGATGCCTGGACGTTCACGATGCAGGGCTATGCGCGGGGCACTCACGCGCCGGGGCGGACAAATTTCCAGGAGTGTTTGCGGGCGACGCACGTAGTGAACATGGCGCAAGGACAAGCGTTTCGGGCCATGAAGGCCATTAATGCCAAGTTGCAGATTGGGACGGCCGTCAGCATGTCGCACTGCCAGGCGGCAGCCCCTTCGGAAGAGGATCGCAAGGCCGCGGACCGAGCACATGCTCTAAGGAATGTGTGGTTTGTTCATCCGGCACTCAGGGGCGAATATCCCGCGGCATTCCCGGGAGCGAACCCGCTGGAGCAGATGGGGGTGGCGCCGGACGATATGAAGCTGTGCCGCGCGCCGCTTGATTTTATTGGCGTTCACTACGATCGAAGGCAGCTGGTCTCGGCGATTCCGCCCGGGGAGGGCAAGTCTGCCACGGGTGTGCACAAATTTGATGCGCATGAGGGACCGCTCACCGATGCGGGATGGGAGGTTTGGCCGCACGCTCTCTACGAATTGCTGATGCGCATCTCTGCTGAATACAAAGGGACGCCGATGGAGATTACCGGGGATGGTTGTTCGTATCTGGATTCACCCGAGGAAGACGGCCGAGTCAGGGATGAGCGGCGGATTCAGTTCCTGCGCGGGCAATTGTTCGAACTGGGGCGGGCCATGCTGCACAGCTGCAACGTGCGGGCCTATCATCACCGGTGGCTGGTGGACAGTTTCGAGTGGGCCGAAGGCTACACGCAACGCCATGGGTTGACGTATGTGGATTTTCGAACGCAGAAAAGAACGATCAAGGATTCCGGCAAGTGGTACGCAAAGCTCGCGCAAACGTCTTCTCTTACCTAACCTCACGCGCAACTCGTATCTGCCCTGCTTCGAGGTTCAGTAGGACTTCTGCATCGGCCTGATGCTGATATCCGTGACTTCCGCGGTTCGCGGGAGGCGGAGCGAGTGGGTGACCATCTCCGCGACATCTTCCGCCTGCAAGAGCAACTCCGGCCGATAGGCGCGCGCTTCTTTTTCAAAGAGTTTGGCGACGCGTGGCGTGGCAGTGCGGCCGGGGTAGACGCTGAGCACGCGGATGCCGTCCGGGTTGATTTCCTCGCGCAAGCTGTCGGCCAGGGAACGAAACGCGTGTTGCGTGGCGGAAAATTGACCTGTGGCAGCCGGCGAGCGGAGCCCGGCGGAGGAATTGATGAACACGATTTGGCCGGCGCTCTTGCGCAAGAGCGGGAGCAAGGTCTGAATCAGGAGGTAATGGCCGCGGAGGTTGGAACGGTACATCAAATCAAAATCGGCGATCGAAGCTTTTTCCAACGTGCCGTGGAAAATCGCGCCGCCGCAGAGGACCAGGATGTTCACGCGTCCGAAGTCGCGTTGGACCTTCTCACCGAGAGCGCGGATCTCTTCGTCCTTGGTCAAGTCCGCCGGGCAGGAGTGGCCGCGCGAGCCCAGCGCTTGAACTTGTTTTGCAACGCCCTCTAGCACTTCCTGCCGGCGAGCGACCAGACAAACCTCAGCGTTATGCGCGGCCAGCGAGAGGGCAATGGCCTTCCCGATGCCGCTGCTGGCACCGGTTACGACAGCGAGCTGATCCTTCAGGCTTTCCATATTCGTTGCTATCCCCTCCGGGGGCAGGTGGATTCAGTTTCGAGGTACCCCATCTAGATTTGCAATGAGATTTCGCGAGCCCGCTGCTCCAGATGGCGCTGCGGCATCCTTGCGTCCTACTGCCAGAAAGAATGCCACATTCTTGTGGCGAACGGATGGAAACGACTTGCGGATGTGAGTTCTTGCGTGTTTTTGAGATGGCTTCTGGAGTCAGCCTGTGCTTTTGCCGGATGCGCGCCTGGCTGTCGATCGGAGGCGATTACGCGGGGGCGCACTCGCGCTCTTAAAGAGGATTTTCAGAAGGCCGGATTTTGCGAACACCTGGCAATGCCGGTTTGATGGCGACTGAAGATGCTGTGCTCTTCCAGTGTGAAGGTGGGGTGGCTCGCTCAGTTTCCGACAGCCGTGCCGCCAGACTCCTGCCACCGGTAAATTTCGATCCTAGTCTCTGCCGGACCGCCGCTGTCATAAACCAACCGGGCGCGGGGATTGGGGATGCCATGGGTCAGCCACTCTGCCATCGTCGGAAAGGCGTCCGAGCCAATGCCTTCGAGCGCTATGAAATCCACATTTCTAGAGTCGAGATAGCGAAACGTCTGAGCAGGTTCGGCGTAAGGATATTGCACGAGAGTGCCTTGGGCGTAAAGGGGCACGACGGCGTTGATGGCGGCAATTCGCTTCTCTCCCGGCTTCTGGTTCTTGAGCCACAGGCCAGCCTGTTTGATGTCCAAGTAGCTCGCCCCCTCGATTGTGAATTCTGTCAGTGAACGCGTGTCCGCAAATGAGAGTGTAAGCATGGGGATGCAAATGGCGAGTTGGGCGACGATCCCGACGAGAGTTGTGCGGGACACGAGGTTGGGAATGAGACTTTCCGCCGTGCTCTGCGCCCAAGCCCCCAATTCCACGAGGCCTTTGGCCGCCCAAGGGATAGTCAAGACTAGACAGGGATCGGCATACCGAAGCTCGACATGATGAGCGGTCAGTACAAGAATGAAAACGGATAGGACCATGCTCGCGAGTACGAATTCGTGAAGGAGGCGCTGGGGGCTCCATACAAACCGAAACAGGCCGATGGCGATGAGGATCAGAAGAAAGGGTTGCCCGAATACAGTGCTGAGAAAAGTAGCATAGGCCGTTCCCCGGTTCTTTCTAATGGAGAAGAGCATGTAGCTCAGCTTATCGCGCAGTCCATGAGGATAGGGCGTGTAGCCGGCGGCTCGCTCCGGGTCGAGGAGCGGGCCCACTTCTTGCTGGTTCTGATCGATTCCGTAGTGCGCCTGGGGACTGTTGAGACCGGCGTGCATGCGCATTCCCGCGGTGTAATTCATGTTCCACTTGCCTTCGAGGCGCCATTGTCCGGTGTGGGAGCGAAGGAAAAGAATATAAGGAAAAGCAATCAGCAGAAATCCAGCCAGAACGAGGCCGGGAGCGACGATGGCCGTGGCAAAGCCCTTCCGCGTTAAGAGCGGCATGGCAAAGAGAACAAAGGCAAAGAAAGCAGGATAGGCGAACGCTTCGGGCCTCGTCAGATAGGCAAGTCCAAAAAAAGCGCCACAGAGGAAGTAATACCTGGCGCTGCCCAGTTCCAGCGATTTGATTCCCCAATAGAGGGCGGCCATGAGTAGCGTCGGATAAACGGCTTCCGAGTAGATCGAGCCCGAGCGAGCTATCAAAAGAGGATGAAGGGCGACGAGGAATGCGCTCAGATAAGCGGCTCGCTGTCCGTAAACGCGCAAGGTAATGAGATAGACCGGAACGATGAGGAGAGTCCCGAAGAGGAGTGAAACCAGATGGGCCGCGAACTCAGCGTCTCTCGCTACAAGCGTGAATCCCGCAATCAATATCGAATAGAGGGGAGCATACATGGTTTCCGCGCCACCATAACTGCTCATGAGGCCGAGACCGGCACGCAGATTTTCTGCCACGCGGACGTATTCCGCTTCGAAACTGATCGCCGGGGCCATCCGCAACATCCAAAAGAGCCGGAGAACGAATCCAACGAGCAAGGTCAGCGCAATTAGACCATGTTTGGGGATAGCCAGCATGCGGGACAATACGCTTTGCAACGGCCCGGAGGATTGGGATTTGAGGTCTTGTAGCATCGGGTGGACAAGTCAAAAGCGAAACAACTGCAGTTCGGCTTTCCGCACGTGACGAAGACACTCGGATGGCCCCAGCGCGAGGTGCACGTTTCGCTCTGCCTCCTAATCCCCTGCTTCCCCCCAAGCAAGGGGAAAGTTCCAAATCTGTTGGAGACTGGTGTTTTCGACTCGGACTATCTCTCACCTCTCTGAGGGGTCGGGTGGGCCAGTTGACAGCAAAGTGGAATGCAGTTCAGCCGAAGAAACAATTTGTTGGCGGCATTAGGGGGGAGCGGATCCTGGTTCTATGAGTTACCCATCCTGGTAATTTTAAATTCTTGTGAAATTCTAAAGAAGAAAATTCAACATTCCGAAGATGCTAGCGCCAGTGTCGAGCAGGAACACTAATGTCCACCATCTGAACTTTTTATTCACAATTCGTCAGCGGGCCGTATGGCAATTCGCGCAACCGGGGTACAATAACGCGCAATATTCTTGAGAGTGCGGAGGGGGAGAGTGAGGATATGAGTGTTCTCGGCTGTACCGATTAACTATAGAAAGCGTAGTCGCTTGCAAGAGCATGGCCGTGCTTCCGTGGATTTGCTCATATGCGCGGCCATTTTGATGATAGGGGCGTTTCAACTCTACTCTCACCTGCGTGCGCCTGATTTTCCGTTTGAAGATGTCGCTTACTACGAGCAAGCGAAATCCATACTTCACAGCGGCTACTACGGATTCAACTCGGTTCCGGAGAAGGTTCAGCCTCCCGGCTTGCCTATACTTTTGGCCGTGATCTGCCAGATTGGAGGCTGCCGGTACGGGGTTCTGCTGAGCTCGATGGCTGTGTTTATGACGCTGGGGTTTCTGTTCTGGTATCAGATTATTCGCCGAGCCGAGGGGCGCGGGATAGCAGCAGCCACGTGCCTGCTGCTGGGTTCATCCCCTTGGCTCTTTTACTTCGTCACACGTGGATTATGGCCAAGTATCCCGTATTTCTTCGTGAGCGCGCTGGCGCTGTGGACAATCCTTGCGCTCGATAGAGCGCAAACTCGAGCACGCAGATACCTGCTTTCCGCGGCGCTGGCATTTATCGTCGCGTTTTCGATCCTCATCCAATCCGCTGGTGTTGCGTTGGTGGGCGCGATGATGGCTTGCATCGCGTGCACCTGGTTGAAGAATCGAGGCGTGGCGTTCTACCGGTTCAAAGTGTTTCTCCCCGCCATATTGTTGGGGATTCTGACGCAATTCGCGTGGATGCACCAGGGAAGAAATCCCCCGGATTGGCCATTGCCTGGGTATCCGGAGAGCTATGTCTCGCAGCTAAGACTAAAACTTGGCAATTATCCGGAGTTGGGATTCGCCAGTGCCGCTGATGTGGTGGAGCGTGTGCGGGTGAATGTCCGGGAACGAACGGCGGTATTGGCGGAGACGCTCACGGCGCACTGGATCCATCGTTCGTACTCCACGCTGGCCATCGCTATTCCCTTGCTTCTGACGGTCGCGGGGGTGGCGGATTCACTTCTTGCGGGAAGCGGCGAAGACATCCTTGCCTGGTATTTTATGGGATTTGAATTGATCTATATCTTGTGGCCCTGGCAGTTCGAGTTTCGATTTCTTTTTCCAAGTATGCCTCTCGCCTGCCTCTTCATCTATCGAGGAGCGAGGAAAGTGACCTCATGGATTCGTCAGTACCCGCGCCGCGTGGCGGCATGCCTCCTGCCAATCTGCACATTCCTGTGTGCAATCGCGATTCGTAACACCTGGGTAACGGGGCCATCCTGGGATTCGGGAGTTCAATCGAAACTCTCTGCCGCATTCTGGTTCGCGGCATCGGTCTTCTCGGTATGGATGATCTACAGGAACCGGCTGCCGAATACGTTGAACCAGTTGCCGGAGCGCCCTGTCTTCTCAAAGCGAATTTCCGTCGGGCCACTATCCCTTCCGTTTCTACAGGTAGGCGCACTCGCGCTGGTTTGTTTGCTGGTGGCCAGAGCGATTTCGCAAGACATACCCATCACTCGCGCAAACCTTGCATTTGAAGAAGAGAGGTATGGGCGGCTCCCAGATGTCGTAGCCGCGAATTGGATTCGTGAGCATACCGATCCCCAAGCGGTCATAGCAGCCCGCCATGTGCCGCTCGTCTATCATTATTCTCAACGCCGGGTGATCTGGCTTGCTCCAATTCTGGACCCCCAGGTGGTGATGGAAGGCCTTCGCAGACTAAACATCCGTTACATCATCGTAGTCGATCGAGACTTCAGCTACTATCTACCGCCTGACGAAGTCTGTTTTGACATGGTGCAAGGAGCATACCCGAGCGCGTTTCGCCTCGAGGCACAGCTTGGCCAGGCACGAATCTATCAAGTCATTACTGCGGGGCAGGCCGCCTTGGCGAGCCGTTAGGACAGGTCACGCCAGCTCGGAGGGAAAGGATCGACAGACTGGTGTTGCCCACATGCAAGAAGAACCTTGCGATTCGACAATTGAGCCATGCTGATCAAGCTCAGGCAGATGAGGCAGTGCCTTCCTGATGTGTGAGCGAAAACTTAGTGTACTGCTAGCGCGACAATTCTCATTCACTTCGAAAACCCAGCCTTTAACGCCAGGGGCGCTGTTTACCAGAATCATAAGCGAGCGCCTGAGTTTCGGAGTGCTCCGCTATCCATCTCAGTGTAGATCCCTAACGCGGTATCCCGCCCGGGAGCCCGAACTTGGCCTGTAAGGAAAGCCCGGAGGCCGCACTTCGATTGCCGCTGCCTCACTAACAGATGTAGTGTGCCGACTGTGGGCCTCGCTCCTAGTTCGGGAGCAGACCGAACACGGTAACTTGGCTCTGGCTGCCGACATAGACTTTGCCATTCGCAACCGTCGCCACGGCGAATTTTACGGCGGGACCTGCCGCGGCCGTTCCACTCGGTGGGCTGCTGTAGAGCAAGGTGCCGACGTTGGTGGCGTCATAGGCATCCAGAATGGCAGGTCCTGACGCTGGCGTTGGCTGCCATGCGGTGTAATCAATGACCCACACAACGCCGTTGGTGGTGCCACTCGCGGAAACTGCTGGGACGCCCCCGCGAGGCGGGAAGATATTTGCGGACTCGGCAAATTGCGGCGTCGCCATAGCTCCGTTGGCGATATGGAATTGACTGAGCGGGAAATTCTGCCCTGTCGTGTAGATGTTGCCGTTCCAGTAGGCTGGTATGGAGTAATTGCCGCCGTCGAACTGGGTGGTGTTGGGCGGAGGAACAGGAATCACTTCCTGCACGTCATTGTTGGAAGACGAATTGAACTTGCCCATGTTGGTCTGATCCAAGAGATAAAGAATGGCAACTTTACCGGTCGACATCGCCAAGTGCTGATGTGCGGTCGAACCCACGGAATCTGGCAGGACGATAACGCCCGCGGATCCCAGGTCAACGTCATTGGACTGGAAGGTCGACTGGTTAAACGGAGTAAACCAGTCCAGCAGGGCTCCCGTGGGGCTTAGTTTGACGGTGGTATCACCAAAATTACTGGTGCCGTCATAGTTGCCATTTCCTGTCGAGAGATACAAATTGCCGCTGGCGTCGGCGGCTGGACCGGCACCGCCACCCCAGAAGGCGCCGCCACCGCAACCACTCGGGCTCGTGGTGGACCAGAACCAATTCTGGGCTAGAGTTGCCGCGTTGTAGCCAAAGATCCAGCCCTGCCAGTTGCAATTGTCTCCATGAGAGCCGAAAGCTATGTAGACCATCCCGTTGAGGAGAAGCAGCGCGGGCCGATTGAAATGGCGCTGGGAGTTAAAGCCGGATGCGGAGATAACCACGGGTCCGCCAAACTTCTCCGCGCCTGTAAGAATATTAAGCGCGTGGAGGCGGTGGACGTAGCAGGGCGAACCTGTCGAGCAACCAGTGCCGACGGTCTCTTTCGTTTTAGCCTCGACGTAGATCGTGTTCGTTGTTGGATCGATCACAGGAGTCGAGGTGATGCCAATTTCCGGGTAAACGTCGTTGGTGGAATTGGGGATATCGGTCCACGGCATGGTGGTCACGCCGGTGCCGAGGAAGCTGGTCTTCCAAAGCTGGACACAGGAAGGAGAATCAGCATCGTACGCGTAGACGCTGTCGTGTTCCGTGGCAATGAATACAACGTTGTGATTCGCCCCATTCACCGTCAGGTTGGCGGCCCAAAGCGGTTGTGCATAGACATAGCCGTCCGTCGGGCAGGAGAAGAGTTGGGTGAATGCCGCAGAACTCACACTTGTTGTCGTCAGGGCATATTCTTTCAAGTTCTGACCAGTGCGCTGCGGATCATTGTGGTGCATGTAGACGCCAGCTAGATCCGTAACTGCAGCCGTAGAGGAGGCGCTCACGGCAGCATTCGCGACGCTGGTAGCGGTAATGGTGTGCACGCCGGGTAGAGTACCTGGAGTGTAGAGCCCCGCAGTAGAAACGGTTCCACTGGCTGCGGTCCCTCCGTTATTGCCGTCGACGGACCAAGTGACGCCGGAATTGGAAGGATCATTGGTGACCGTGGCGGTGAATTGCACCGTTTGCAAAGCGGACATGGTAATTGCGGCGCGTTTGGGGCTAACGGAGACGCTTAGGGTCCCTGGTATGACGGTTATCGTTGCCGTAGCCGTTTTTGTGGTGTCGCTGATGGAGGTCGCCGTCAACGTTACTGTGGCTGGGCTCGGCACGTTCGCCGGACCATTGTAAGTAACCGTGGTTGTAGTTACGTTCGTCAGTGTGCCGCAGGTAGTTCCGCTGCAGCCTGCACCCGACAGCGTCCAGGTGACACCCCTATTCTGGAAGTCGTTCTGGAGAGTGGCGGTGAAGGCCTGCGAGCCGCTCCCGGCTCCCACGGACGCGCTCGTCGGCGAGACAGAAACCGAGATCGGTGGCGGCGGAGCGCCACTTGCGGACTTGAACGCGGCGAGAGCCGCAGCCCACGGATCGGAAGCGCCGAGAGTTGCTGCCGCGGAGGCAGATCCAACGGAGACCTGGATCTGATCTTCGGCAATGAGTTTCGAGTTGGGTTCCGCAGGAACAAATTCCTCGATCTTGTAGCCTGTGGCCGCGGTGTAGGTTTCCGCATCTCCGGTGGCGATTTCGCCGAGCAAGAGATCGCCGCTGAGGCCAGTGACGAGAGTTCCGCTGGACGGAGTGGCGCTGGTGCCCTGAGTAACGACCGTAGCGTCAAGAGAATTGGCAGTGGTGACGCCGGAATACTCGAGAATTGCAAAGCGCAACGTGCCAGAGATAGTGTCGGAGACGGTGATCGTGTTTGCACCACCGAGGATGTTCTCGGCGTAGTAGATTCCGATGGTGTTGGAGTCCACGGTCATGTTGAACAACACGGCCTGCTTATAGGTATTCGCGTGAGAATCCGAGACCGTGAACACCTGCCCAGAGCTCCCCGCACGAATCACAACAGCGATGAAGTTTCCAGCGGTGTTGTTGGAGGGGAAAGCGAGAGTAGATGACGATGTAGTCCCCGCGTCCTTGCTGGTGTGTTGAACCAGGGCGATGGAAGCGCTTGTCGACAGGTTGGTTAAGGAGAAGTTTGCCGGGGTCGTGACGCCCGCGACTGAGGCCGTCACGGTGTAGGGCCCACCCGCAGTAGCATTTGCAGTGAATGTCGCCGAGGTGGCCACTCCGCTGGCATTCGTCGTTGCTGTGGTTACCCCGCCTGCAAAGGTCCCGCTGGCTCCGCTGGTTGGCGCCGTGAACGTAACCACTACTCCGCTCACCAGATTGTTCCCGGCGTCCGTGACTGTTGCCACCAATGGCGCTGCGAATGCCGTGCTGATCGCGGCGCTTTGACCCGATCCGCTCGTCACCACCACCTTGGAGGCCGGCCCTGGGGTGTTCGTCAGCGAGAAATTCGCCGAGGTCGCTCCTGTCGCGCTGGCCACCACGTTATACGGCCCGCCAGCCACACTGTTGGAAGTGAACACTGCCGAGGTCGCCACACCACTGGCGTTTGTCGTCGCCGTGTTGGCGCCGCCTGCAAAGGTCCCGCTGGCCCCGCTCGCCGGAGGCGTGAAGGTCACCACCACTCCGCTGACCGGGTTGTTCCCCGAGTCGGTTACAGTGGCCACTAGTGGCGCCGTGAATGCCGTGTTGATCACGGCGCTCTGCCCGGAGCCACTTGTCACCGCAACTTTGGCGGGCGACGCGGATAGATTCGTCAGCGAGAAGCTTGCCGGCGTCGCAACCCCGGCTACCGACGCGGTCACGGTATAGGGTCCACCCGCGGTGGCGTTGGCCGTGAACGTTGCCGAGGTGGCGACACCACTGGCGTTGGTCACCGCCGTGTTCAGCCCGCCCGCAAAGGTTCCGCTGGCTCCGCTGGTTGGGGCTGCAAAGGTTACGGTCACTGCGTTTACTGGATTGTTCGAGGCGTCTCGCACGGTGACTTGCAAGGCCGTACCAAACGCCGTATTGATCGTCGCACTCTGCGGCGTTCCGGCAGTAGCCGTGACGCTCGCTGGGGCTCCCGTGATCGTGAACTTCACGCCATTGCTGGCGACCCCGCCTACGGTCACGATTACATTGCCCGTGGTTGCGCCTGTCGGCACCGATATCACAATCGTAGTTGCGTTCCAGCTGGTCGCTGTTCCTGCCGACGTCCCGTTAAACGACACCGTACTGGTTCCCTGTGGACTTCCGAAGTTCGTCCCGGTGATGGTTACCGAAGTCCCCACCTGCCCGGAGGCAGGATTCAGGCTGGTGATGCTTGGCGTTGTGCCGCCGCTACCGGCGGCGCGGAACGCCGCCATCTGCATGATCCATAGACCCGAAGGGTTCACCGGGGCGGTGGCACTGTAGCTTCCAACGACAGTAACCACCTCGTCTTCCAGAATATCTCCGTCTGGAGAAGTGATGCCACGGGAGGTGAATCCGGCGCCCGGTCCAGTGGTGAGAGTCTGCACCAAATTCGCACCAACCAGGAGATCATTGGGGCTCGTCGTTGTAATCGAACCGCTGCTGGAACTGACGCTGCTCCCTTGAGCGCCGACGGCGACGTCCAGCGGGTTGAGTTGGTCCAAACCGCTGTATTCCGCGATGCGAATATCGGGAGCATTCGCCGCCACGCTGAACGTCACGGTTACAGTGTTCGTTCCCGCCGTCGCGGAGGCGATGTTCTTCGCGTAGTAGATGGCTTGCGTGGCCGTGCCAGTTTGCACCACGGGCGCGACCGCAACTGCGTAGGTGTTCCCCTTCGAGTCCACCACCGAACTGATTGTCGCGGTCGAATCGTTCCAGCCGACGACCACGACGTTCAAGTCCCCTGCGGTCTGTGCCAGCGTGTAGACCACTGGCACTGACGTTTGCGCACCCTGAAGAGTCGCCGAGTTGCTCTGTACAAAAGCGATGGAGGCTGCTCCAGGCAAGTTGGTCAGCGAGAAGCTCGCCGATGTCGTTACGCCAGTGACTGACGCGGTCACGGTGTAGGGACCACCGGCGGTCGCATTGGCCGTGAATACCGCCGAGGTCGCTATCCCGCTGGCATTCGTTGTCGCCGTGTTCACGCCGCTCGCAAAGGTGCCGCTGGCTCCGCTCGTCGGAGCCGCAAACGTCACCACCACTCCGCTCACTGGATTGCTCCCGGCATCCGTAACGGTCACGACGAGAGGCGCCGCGAAGGCAGTGCTGATGGTGGCACTTTGAGGCGTGCCGGAAGTAACCGTGATGGTCGCCGGAGGGCCAGCAAGATTGGTTAACGAGAAATTCGCGGAGGTTGCTCCGGTCGCGCTCGCTACCACGTTGTATGGTCCGCCTGAAGTGGCATTCGCCGTGAATGCGGCTGATGTTGCTATACCGCTGGCATTCGTCGTCGCTGTATTGAGTCCGCCTGCAAAGGCGCCGCTGGCGCCACTCGTCGGCGCCGTGAACGTCACGAGCACGCCGCTCACCGGGTTATTGCCGGCGTCGGTCACGGTTGCCACCAAGGGTGCTGTGAATATTGTGTTGACCGTTGCGCTCTGTCCCGAGCCACTCGTTACCGCCACCTTGGCCGCCGGACCCACGGTGTTCGTGAGCGAGAAATTCGCCGAGGTTGCTCCCGTGACGCTTGCCACCACGGTGTACGGGCCTCCTGCGATAGAGTTCGCTGAGAATGTCGCCGAGGTCGCAATTCCGCTGGCATTCGTCGTCGCGGTGTTAACTCCGCCAGCAAAAGTCCCGGTGGGACCGCTCGTTGGCGCTGTGAAGGTCACGACCACGCCGTTCACCGGATTGTTCCCGGAATCCGTCACTAGCGCAACTAAAGGTGCGGTGAATGCTGTGTTGATCGCGGCGCTCTGTCCGGAACCGCTTGACACTGCCACCTTGGCCGGTGGCGCACCCAGGTTCGTGAGCGAGAAATTCGCCGAGGTTGCTCCGGTTGCGCTTGCCACTACGTTGTATGGGCCGCCTGAAGTCGCGTTCGCCGTGAATGTCGCCGAAGTCGCTATACCGCTGGCATTCGTCGTCGCGGTGTTCACTCCACCCGCAAATGTCCCGCTGGCTCCGCTGGTTGGCGCGGCGAAGGTCACTAGCACTCCGCTTACTGGGTTGTTCCCGGCATCCGTCACGGTTGCCACCAAAGGCGCTGTGAATGCCGTGTTGATCGGTGCGCTCTGACCGGAACCGCTCGTCACCACTACCTTGGTCGCGGGGCCCACGTTATTCGTGAGCGAGAAATTCGCGGAGGTCGCTCCGGTTGCGCTTGCCACAACGTTGTAGGGCCCGCCGGCAGTCGCGTTCGCGGTGAATACTGCCGAGGTTGCCACTCCGCTGGCATTCGTCGTTGCTGTGGTTACCCCGCCTGCAAAGGTCCCGCTGGCTCCGCTGGTTGGCGCCGTGAACGTAACCACTACTCCGCTCACCAG
>Ga0210394_10000309_pt1 | contig 112017 bp, 114 predicted proteins | sample IncBWC12MmetaG_FD_160121 | JGI IMG/M metagenome (GOLD analysis project Ga0210394, IMG submission 160121) | Forest soil microbial communities from Barre Woods Harvard Forest LTER site, Petersham, Massachusetts, United States - Inc-BW-C-12-M | ecosystem: Environmental > Terrestrial > Soil >...
TGGCAGCCTTGTTGTTTTTGTATCAGGCCTGATTTTATTTATATCACCCATTGCAAAATACTTAATTGAAAAATACGATGTTAAATATACAGGCAGAGAAATAACATTAGATTGGGCTTATGTAAACCCTTTTACCGGCTACGTCCACTTAAACAACCTTAAAATACACGAACAAAAAAGCGATAGCGTCTTTCTATCAATAAATGAATTAAGCGCAAACGTTACTATGTGCAAACTTTTTTCGAAAAATTATGAAATAAGTAACATTACATTAAACCATCCTTGGGGCATTATTATTCAGGATAATAAAGCGTTAAATTTTAATGATTTAATTAATAGGTTTTCTCCAAACGATTCTATCCCCACTCCTAACAAAGCACCTATACATTTTAGCATACTCGATATAAAAATAGAAGACGGAGAGTTTCATTATAACGAGAAACAAATTCCTATTAATTATTTTATTAAAAATGTAAATATTGAAAGCCCCGGATTTAAATGGGATGTAGATACTTTAATTGCGCAAATTTCTCTATTACCCGGCATTGGTACCGGTGCTGTAAAAGGAAATTTAACTATTAATTTAAAAAATGAGAATTATTATATAGATGCGCTTGTGCATCAGTTGGATTTAAATATAATAGACCAATATTTAAAAGATTTAGCCAATTACGGAAGTTTTAGAGCTAAGCTGGATGCAAATGTAAAAACCAAAGGAAATTTTAAAGACGAAGAAAACGTTACCATGTCGGGTTCGTTTGCAATTAACGATTTTCATTTCGGAAAAAATTTAAAAGAAGATTACACCTCTTTTGATAAACTGAGTGTATCAATGAACGAGCTTAGCCCTAAAAAGCATGTATACGATTTCGATTCTATTTCGCTTAAGCATCCTTATTTTAAATATGAGCGTTACGACCATTTAGATAACGTACAAACCATATTTGGAGAGAAAGGGTCAAACATCCAGTCGGCTAACGCGAATGAAGCTAAGTTTAACCTTATTATTGAAATTGGTAATTATATTAAAGCTATATCGAAGAATTTTTTTAGGAGCCCTTACAAAGTTGACCGATTGGCAATTTACAATGCAGATTTCAGATATAACGACTACTCTTTAGCTGAAAAGTTTTCAGCCGCTTTAAACCCTTTAACTTTTACAGCAGATTCTATAGATAAAAGCCACAATCGTGTAGAATGTTTTTTAAATTCGGGCATTAAGCCCTACGGAAAATTAGCTATAGTATTTAGTATAAACCCTAAGGATAGTACAGATTTTGATCTTGCATGCAAAATTCAAAACATACCGGTTTCTGTTTTTAACCCATTTATAATATCCTATACATCTTTTCCTTTAGATAGAGGAACGCTGGAGTTTAATGCCATATGGCATGTAAATAACGGAGTAATAAACAGTACTAATCATTTGGTTATAGTTGACCCACGAACAGCTAAGCGGATTAGAAATAAAGATACCAAATGGATTCCAGTACCACTTATAATGGCATTTATACGCGAACGCGGAAATGTTATTGATTACGAAATACCAATAACTGGCGATTTAAAAAAACCAAAATTTCATTTGCATGATGTGGTTTTTGATTTAATAGGTAACATTTTTATTAAACCGCCTACAACACCTTATAGAATAGAAGTAAAAAATATAGAAACCGAAATAGAAAAATCGCTTACCATAAAATGGCAGATGAGAAATGACTTACTGGGTAACACCCAGGAAGATTTTATTGAAAAAATAGTTGATTTTATTGCAGAAACACCTAATGTAACGATAAGTGTTTATCCGGAATTATACACTGAAAAAGAAAAAGAACATATTTTATTTTTTGAGGCCAAGAAAAAGTACTTTTTAGAGGCACATAAGCAAGGGGCAAAATATTTTACCGAGACTGATTCGGAAACGGTAGATAAAATGTCGGTAAAGGATTCGTTATTTGTACATTATTTGAATAAACATTTAAAAAATTCAATTGAATTTACTATACAAGCAAAATGTGCCTCATTGGTTGACTCTGCTATTGTAAATTACAAGTACAATAAATTAAATACAGAAAGGAAAAACGTTTTTTTGTCGTATTTCAAAAAAAAGAATGTAGAAAAGCAGGTTAAATTTAATGCGGCAGAAAATGTTATCCCCTATAACGGTTTTTCGTTTTATAGAATAGACTATAAAAATAAATTTCCGGAATCGTTAGTTGAAGCATATTGGAAAATGGCTGAATTAAATGATGTGGCACCAAGAAAAAAATTTAAAAAAGAACATCAAAAACAATTAAATGAATTACAGGCGCAGAAGTAGATATGTAAAATTAATTCTACAAATTATAGCGTAACGAAGCAGTATTTATAAAATGTAGCTGGCATATATTTTACATGTTAATACTAAACAAATTAAAAATCAAAATCATGAATAAAGAAAAATCAATCGAAGTGCTAAATACACTTATCGAAATCAATAACGATAGAATCGAAGGATACGACACAGCTTCAAAAGAAACTCAGGAGTCAGATTTAAAAGATTTGTTTTCTCAGTTTTCTAAAACAAGTAAAAAATGTAAAGAAGAACTTGAGCAAGAAGTACGTAAATTAGGTGGTAAACCGGCGGCTGGAACAAAAACAACCGGAAAGTTTTACAGGGTTTGGATGGATGTTAAAGCATCGCTTACAAGTAAAGACCGAAAAAAAATTCTTGAATCATGTGAGTTCGGCGAAGATGTAGCTGTTGACACATACAAAAAAGTATTGCAAAATAATACAGAAGATATAAGTAAAGAACAGAGTGTTATGATAAATACGCAATACGCAGCAATAAAAGCAGATCATAACAAAGTAAAAAACTTACGCGATATGGTAGTAGAACATAAATAGTTTTACTTAGCACAAGCTTATACCCGGGAAGAAAAATTTATCTTCTCCGGGTATTTTTTTAACCCTCAACTTATGCTTATAAGTAAAAACATATCATCGAGTTGGAAACTACTCATATCAATTTTAGTTTGTGAGGCCGTAGGTTTTGCAAGTGGCTTGCTATCAATGATAGAAGCCAATCCCTGGTTCGATAAATTGAACGCTCCCTTATGGAATATACCCACTTATTTATTTAGCCCTATTTGGACATTTTTATATTTTATAATTGGAGTTTCGTTTTGGCTAATATGGAGAAGTAATGCAGATGCATTATTAAAAAGAAACGCCCAGCTATTATTTTTTCTGCAATTATTTTTTAATTTTTTGTGGTCGGTTTTATTTTTTAGGTTCCATTCTCCCCTTTTAGCGTTGGTAGATGTTAGTTTATTAACTATTGTTACATTAACCACTGTGCTTTATTTTATTCGTATTTCGCAAGTAGCGGCTTTACTACTTATTCCCTATTTATCATGGATAAGTTTTGCATCGGTATTAAATTATACTATTTGGATTTTAAATAGATAATTAAATAACAATATTAAAAGTAAACTGTTTCTTTAGATAAAATTAGTTCGGTTATTTTACCAATATCTAAAGGTTTTACAAAATGATATACGTTATCTGATTTTTTATCGATTGTAGAATCGGGATTTGCACTTATGTAAATAATGTTTACAGCTTTATTTATAGATAAAAAATTATCGGTATGCTGCCAACCAAGTCCATCAGGTAAATTGTTATCCAGTATTAACCAATGAGGTTTTGATTTTTCAAACAAAATAAGCCCATCTTTAAGTGTATGGGCATATTCTATTTTACTGAACTTTTTAGTTAAACTTAATTTTAATAAAAAACACAGATCTTTTTCATCATCAATGATTTCTATTTTTGTATTGGCATTCATTAAACAAACTATTTTACTACCTGTTACAATTATAGTGCCAAATAATAAAAAACACCCGAGCAAACATTGCACTAAAAGCCCATGCAAGCGCGCTTTTACTTATGGTAGCTAAGAGGTAATTTTTCTACAAAAACCTGCCATTTAAAGCAAAAACAGTGGCATAAATTTACATCCTTTTGTAGTATAACTTAAACTAAAAATACATGAAAACTCAAAATCAAACACCGGAAAAACGCAACTCGCCTGAAGTTGGAAAAAATCAAACTAAAGCATCGTCGAAACGCACTGAAGATGAAAAATTAGGTTCAAAAAAAACAATGCAAGCTGATGAAAAAAACAAAGCCAACAAAGGAGCTACAAAACACTAATAAATAGTGCCTTATTTAAATTGTAAAAAAAAGGATTCGTTTAATTTCGAGTCCTTTTACTTTAACAAATAATTAACTAAAAACATCCCTATATTTGTTAGACTATAGTTTACGGATTTAACCCTACGTATAGTTAACTATTGGGATATGAGCGATAAAAAATACATTATGTTAGCGGATGATGATTTGGATGACAGGATGTTATTTGAAGAAGCTTTAAACGAAATTAACAATACTATAAAAGTACTTTTATCAATTGATGGTGTGCAATTAATGGAAACTTTGCATGAAATTACCCCATTAAAACCTAACATTGTTTTTTTAGACATTAACATGCCAAAAAAAAATGGGTTTGAGTGTTTGGAGCAAATTAGATTATCGCCGGCATTGAAAGATATACCGGTTATTATATATTCTACCTGTTCGCATATGGATACCATACATAAAGCTTTTAAAGGCGGGGCAAATTATTTTATAAGAAAACCGGATAATTTTGCATCGTTAAAAAATTTACTTAAAAAAGTATTAAGTATGAATTTTGAATTAATGCATACCAAAATTACTTTAGATACATTTGTTATTACATTGTAATAACAAGCTTAGTTACTCTCTACCAAACCATTATTAAGCTAAACATACGGGCAAATTACTACCCATATATTTAAGCATAGTTAGCTATGTGCCTGTTTATTATATGGCACAAAATTCTAAGCTATAAGTAAAAAACTTATTATGGAAGCAACAGAAACCTTTGAGAGAAAAGAAATGAAAACTCTTATAGAATGTATTGATGTAATTACAAAACGTGGATACAAAACCAGCTTTTTGGGATTAAATGATAATAAGATAAAAGGTGAGCGAGAAAAACCATACAGTCCGTATGAAGTAAAAATAACGAACTTTTATAGATTCGAAGGGGATTCGGACCCGGGAGATAGTTCTATTTTATATGTTATTGAAACCAATGATGGAGACAAAGGGTACTTAACTAATGCCTATGGCCCTTATGCCGACACGAAGGTTTCAACCTTTATAGATAGTGTTGAGGAAATTGAAAAAAATGCAACGAACAGAAAACCATCTTTTTGGAGAAAAGTAAAAAACGTATTTAGTTAATTACTAAAACAGTAAAACTAAAAAGCCTCAAATAATTTGAGGCTTTTTAGTTTTACTGTTATTTACTGTTGTCAATATTGATTTAGGCAGCAACTTCGGCTGTTTCTTTTCTGAAATTTTTGTTTGGGATCTTTAATTCATCGCGATACTTGGCAATTGTTCTGCGAGATATAACGTAATTTTTTTCTTCCATTAATTTTACAATTTCTTCATCGCTTAATGGTTTAGATTTGTCTTCTGCTTTTATGTAATCAACTAAGGTTTCTTTAATTTTATTTGTGCTAATAATTTCGCCATTAGAATCGGTCATGCCTTGAACAAACAAATCTTTAATTAAAATATTGCCTATAGAGGTTGAAATGTATTTGCTATTAGCAATGCGAGATACGGTTGAAATCTCTGAGCCAATTTCGTCAGCAATGTTTTTAAGAATCATTGCTTTCAAATCGTTTTTATTGCCGGTAATAAAAAATTGCTTTTGATGTTTTACAATTGCTTTAGCTACTAAAACCATCATGCTTTCGCGTTGCTGAAGTGCCTCGATAAACCATTTAGCGCTTTCAACTTTATCTCTAATAAACGAAGAAGCTTCTTTTAAACTTTTATCTTTTGATTTTGAATACTCGTTTAACATCTCGGTATACTCTTCGCTAATTTTAAGTGCCGGCTGTTTTGCCTGGTTTAAAAACAGCTCCACATTATTTCCATCAACCACAACTGTAAAATCGGGTATAATGGTAACAGCGGTATTTGAACTTTCGTATGTGTTACCGGCAGGTTTAGGGTTTAATGATTTTATTTCATCTAAGGCATCTGTAAATTCTTCTTCCGTAATTTTTAAAGAACTCCTAATTAAATCGAATTTTTTGGTAGAAAGCTCGGGCATAAAATCCTTAACTATTTTGCCGGCATTAAACGTATCTTTAGTTTTTATTTTTTTTGCTTTTAACTGCAATAACAAACACTCCTGTAAATTTTTTGCCGCAATACCGGCAGGTTCAAATTGTTTAATTTTATTTAGAACCACGTTTAATTCATTTTCGCTAATGATAATATTGTGTTGAAATGATAATTCATCAGCCAACTCACTACTATCTTTTCTTAAATATCCATCATCATCTAACGATTCGATAAGATATGTGCCTAACTGTTTTTCTTTTTCGGAAATTGTAAGCATGTTTAATTGAGCAATTAAACCACTTGTAAAATGGTTGCTTTCTACAATAACTTGCTCTCTTTTATCTTCTTCGCTCGCATTATTATTTACTTCATATTTATAGTCATCTAATGAATCTCTATCCATATAATCGGTATAATCATAATCTTCGCCTAATTTGCCTTCGCTAACAAAATCTTCATCCGGTTCATCCTTGTTTTCAGCTTGCGCATCTTCTTCGTTAGTATTCTGTTCTACATCATACTCTAAAGCGGGGTTAATTGCCATTTCGTTAGCTATGTATTGTTCTAACTCAACGGTGTGTAAAGACACAATATTGAAAAGCTGAATTTGTTTAAAAGTCAGCTTTTGTGTTTGTTTTTGCGACTGAGTTTGAAAGATTGCCATACAATAAGTGATTTAGTTAAAAACTATGTTGTTTAAAATCAAAATGCAACTTTTTACTAATCTTAAAATTTATTTCCTCTAATTAACCCATACTGTGCTAATAATAGTGCCAAATTTTAAATGAAATTAAACAACTGATAATTAGCTGATTAAAATTTTGTATATTTATATGAGTGGGTAATTATTTCCGCACTTATTTAATTGTTGAGGAAAAAAAATAATCGGTAAAAATAAATTAAGTTAATAAGGGCTAATATGATACAAACAAATTTTGTGCTTAAAACTATCAGCTAATTTTTACGGCACTTAATTTGCATATAATTAGGTCAGAAGAAAAAACAGAAATTAATTTGCTAAATTATATTAAAGGTTAGTTTTTTATTAATAAAATTCATCAATTTTGTTTCAAGTAGTAAATTTTAACTTAAACAGAGGGTAGCGTATATGGAAAGTGTTTTAATTATAGATGATGACAAAGACCTTTGCCTGCTTTTAAGTAGATTTTTAATTAAAAATGGGTTTGAGGTAAATATTTCGAATACGGGCAAATCGGCTATTGAGTACATAAGTAACCATAAGCCCGATATAGTGCTTTGCGATTTTAGGTTAGAGGATATGACGGGCAAGGACATTTTATCGAAAATAAAAGAGCTTCACCCCCATTTGCCGGTAATTATAATGACCGGCTATAGCGATGTAAGAATGGCTGTAACCATTATGAAATTAGGGGCGTACGATTAAATTACAAAACCCCTTTTACCCGAGGAAATTTTATTGACGCTGAAAGGAGCTTTAACAAACCAACAAAAAGAGGATAAAGAAGCATTAGCCGAAACGACTGATAAACCAAATGACCATACTAATGCAAAGTCCACTAAAAAAACAAAAGGAAAATACATTTTTGGTAACAGCGATGCCTTTAAAGTTATTTTAAACCAAATTGGTTTGGTGGCTCCTACTAATTATAGTATTATTATTTATGGAGAGAGTGGCAGCGGAAAAGAATCGATTGCGAGCGAAATACATAATAATAGTAAACGCCGTAACCAACCTTTTGTTGCCATTGACTGTGGAGCCATGTCGAAAGAGTTGGCGGCCAGTGAATTATTTGGGCACGAAAAAGGAGCTTTTACCGGTGCAGTAAACCAAAAAGCAGGCAGTTTTGAAAGAGCCAACGGTGGCACTATTTTTTTGGATGAGATAGCTAATTTACCTTATGATATACAAGTGATGTTGTTACGCGTGGTACAGGAACGTAAAATGCGACGCGTTGGAGGAGTTAGAGATATTGATTTAGATGTTAGAATTATTGTAGCGAGTAACGAACGCCTATCAGAATCGGCTAAAAAAGGGCAGTTTAGAGAAGATTTATACCACCGGTTTAACGAATTTAGTATTGATATACCACCTTTAAAAGGTCGTAATGAGGATATAAAATTATTTGCTGAATTCTTTTTAAATAAAACAAACCAAGAATTAGATAAATCGATTGAAGGTTTTAGCCTGGATGTTTTGAAAATATTTTACCAATATGGTTGGCCGGGCAACCTGAGAGAATTAAATAATGTGGTTAAAAAAGCTACTCTGTTAACATCCGGTAAGCAAATTGAAGTAGGGTCGCTGCCTTTTGAAATTACTAATTTTGAAAAATTAAATTTTGAAGATGCGCAGGACAACCAAGCTACCTCAACACAATATGCACCTAAAAAAAATATTGAAGTAAGCGAGCAGGGAATGAAATATGCCAGCATTGATGCCGAGTTTGAGTTAATTGTTGAAGCACTAAAAAAATGTAATTATAATAAAAGCAAAGCAGCTTTGTTGCTTAATATAGATAGGAAAACTTTATACAATAAAATGAAGCAGCATAAAGAGTTTACTGAAAATATGTAACCCTTATAATTTTTGAAAATTGAAACGTAGACTTTTTTCCTCACGTGGAAAAAAATACACACTTTTCAGAAAAAAATGATGGTTACATTATTGCTACTAAAATTACAGAAAGAAGTAATTTCCATGTTTTAATTCCCCAACCAACCTTATGCACGATCTTAAAATTTTAATTATTGATGATGATGAGGATGATTACTTTATTACGTCGCAATATTTAGAAGAAATTACAGAGTTTAACATTACGTGCAACTGGTGCTTTAAAATAGAAGAAGCCTTAGTAAAATTAGCTCAAAATAATTACGATGCCTATTTTATTGATTACCGTTTAGGTGCCGAAACAGGCTTGGAGGTTTTAAAAGAAGCCATAAGCAAAGGATGTGTTAAACCAGTAATTTTATTAACAGGTAAAGGAAACGCACAAATTGATAGATTGGCCGTTGAAAATGGTGCCTACGATTATTTAATTAAAGGTGAGCTTAATGCCGAAATACTTGAACGAAGTTTACGATACGCGCTTGAACGATTTAAAAGTTTTAAGCTAATTAATGATAACGAAAAAAAATACAGATTACTTTTTGAAAATGCCATAAGCTTTATTTTTACCTGCGACTCGGCTTTGAATTTTACCGAGTGCAACCCCGCCTGTACTTATTTATTGGGATATAAACCCGAAGAGTTAAAAAATAAATCGTTACTTGATTTTATTTCGGCAAAAGACCAGCCTATCATAAAAGAGTTGGTAAATGAGAAAAAAAACATACAGAATTTAAGTGTAGAGCTTGTATCTAAACCATTAGGTACCATGCTTGCTAACTTATCTATAGCTTATTTTGATATACCCAATCAGCAATCGTATTGGCAAGGCATTATTTTAGATGAAACAATTAGAACGCAGGCAGAACAAGCCAAACTACAAAAAGAAAAACTTGAAGCCACCTACCGATTAGTAAGAACCCTGGCACACGAAATTAGAAACCCCTTAGCTAATATTAGTTTATCGCTTGATGGGATAGAAGAAAAAAAAATAGAGAGTCAAAATCTTTTTATTGATATCATAAAAAGAAGTTCGGCAAGGATAAACTCCATTATTACCGAATTACTGCAATCATCTAAAGCAATAGAACTAAAGTTAGAATCAGTTGATATTGTTGAAGTTGTGAAAGATGTTATAGAAATTGCCGATGACAGAATTAAATTAAAAAATATAGCCGTAGAAGTTTTTTTTCCTACGCACCCAATTATTAAAAATGTAGATGTAGAAAAAATATCTATTTCGATTTTAAATTTAATACTGAATGCCGTTGAAGCCATGGAAGCCGATACCGGCAAATTATATGTTGGCGTTAAACAAACGCTCGATTGTACCCAGATATTAATAAAAGATACAGGGTCGGGTATAAGCGAGGAGAATTTAAAAAAATTATTTGAACCCTATTTTACTACCAAAAAAAATGGCATGGGCTTAGGCCTGGTATCAACCCTTAATATTATTAAATCACACAAGGCAGATATTAAAGTAGAGTCGAAAGAAAATGCAGGCACTACATTTATTATTTCGTTTCCCAACTTATAGTTGGGCATATACTTCTACACATTTCCCCACTCTCAATTAAAAAACTTAACCCTTAAATTGGTATAGTTATTTAGCATTATTAACTGTACCATTAATTATTTAGTTAGTTGGTTTTAGGACATAACACGGGATATTTTATTGGTGATAGCCATTATAACTGTGCTGTTACGAAATATACAAGGAAGAAAAGTACTTTAATTATTATTTGGCAGTACGCCAACCTATTTATGCATAAAAATGGAAGTAAATTTTAAAATACCTTTTTATGCTAAAATAGCATTGATTTCAATTTGCATTTCGGCAGGTTTATTTTTCATGGCTGTTGGCAGACATATTATGATACCGGTTATATACGCGGCTATGGCAGCTATTTTATTAAACCCCTTAGTTAACTTTTTATTAAAAAAAGGGTTCAATAAAATTATGGCCATTTTTATTATTGTAGTTCTTGCATCCTTACTAACACTTAGTATTATTTATATTATTTCATCTCAGGTAGCAGTATTTTATGAAACATATCCGCAATTAAGAGCAAAATTTACCGCTATAAGCAACAATTCTATTTATTGGGTTTCTGAAAAATTTAAAATACCAGAAACAAACGTTCATTTAAAATTACAAGAAGTGCAGAGTGAAGTAATGCGTAATGTAGAGATAGGTGAAAGACTAACCGAAGCCGGACGAGCCGTTATGGTTGGCGTTTTATTACCTGTTTATTTATTTATGATACTTTATTACAAGCCATTACTGCTGGAGTTTATCAGAAAACTTTTTCGGGTAGAGCATCATATAGTAGTTACAGAAGTGTTGAACAACATAAAAAAAATTATTCATAGTTATTTAGTGGGGCTTTTTTTTGAAATGATAATTGTTGCTGTATTAAATTCGGCAGGGCTTTTATTATTAGGAATTGATTACGCTATTTTATTGGGTGTAATTGGAGCGGTGATAAACATTATCCCCTATTTGGGTGGCATTATAGCCATAGCCTTACCTATGATTATTGCTTTTGTAACCAAAGATTCGGTAAGCTATACTGTTTTTGTTTTTTTAATATATATACTTATTCAGTTTATAGATAACCACTATTTAATTCCCAACATCGTTGCATCGAGAGTACAACTTAATGCCCTTATATCAGTTATTATTGTGTTAGTTGGCGGAGCCTTATGGGGAATTTCGGGCATGTTTCTTTCTATTCCTTCAACCGCCATTGTAAAAGTTATTTTTGACCATATAGAATCTTTGAAACCCTGGGGTTTTCTGTTGGGAAACACAGTGCCTACGGCATCTAAATATTCTATAAAGTGGATAAAACAATCTAATTCCAACCCTACAAAATACTAATATGCCTACCGATATAAAAGAAAATAGTGAAACGATACAAACCGAAGAAGCTGAAACTTTAGAAAACACTTTTGTAAAAACACTAAAAGGATTTTTTGAAGAAGTAGCTGAACTAACCATTTTTTCGTTTCATTATTTTAAAGAAGTAATTAAACCACCCTATGAATTTAAAGAACTCATTAAACAATCCTATTTAATAGGCTATAAATCTTTTCCGTTAGTAGCCATTACCGGATTAATTATGGGACTTGTGCTAACAATACAATCGCGCCCGACACTTGCTGAATTTGGCGCAGAATCGTGGTTGCCTGCCATGGTAGCTGTTTCGATTGTTAGAGAAATTGGTCCGGTGATAACTGCTTTAATTTTTGCGGGTAAAGTAGGCTCAGGCATTGGAGCAGAATTAGCATCGATGAAAGTAACCGAGCAAATTGATGCCATGGAAGTATCGGGCATAAACCCATTTAAATATATAGTAGTAACAAGAATTTTATCGGCAACATTAATGTTACCCGTATTAGTTATTGCTGCCGATGCTATTGCCCTATATGGTGCTTATATTGGTGTAAATTTAAAAGGTGATGTTACTTTTCATCTATTTTTTATACAGGTGTTTGAAAAACTTTATTTTTCAGATGTTTTTCCTGCCTTTATTAAAACATTTTTTTTCGGATTTTTTGTTGCATTAATAAGCTGCTATAAAGGATACAACGCTAACAGAGGAACTGAAGGAGTTGGTAAAGCTGCCAATGCATCTGTTGTATACGCATCGTTAATGGTGTTTATTATTGATATGATAGCTGTGCAAATAACCAGTTTGTTTAATGGATAATTATGGAAACCATTGTTGAAATAACACATTTAAAAAAATCGTTTGGCAATAACCATGTGCTTAAGGATATTAATTTAAAAATTGAAAAAGGAGAAAACCTGGTTGTGTTTGGTAAATCGGGTAGCGGCAAATCGGTACTTATAAAATGTATGGTAGGTTTACTTACACCTGATGATGGTAAGGTGACTGTGCTTGGCAAAAATATTTTGGAGTTGAAAAATGATGAATTAAATGTGCTGCGAAAAAAAATTGGTTTTTTATTTCAAAGCGCCGCTTTATATGATTCGATGACGGTGCGCGAAAATCTTGAATTTCCGTTACGCGATTTAAAGGATAAACCACAAGAAGAAATTGATGCCTTAGTTATAGAAACTTTAAAAAGTGTGGGACTTGAAAACGCTATTGATAAAATGCCATCGGAGCTTTCGGGTGGAATGAGAAAACGTATTGGATTAGCCCGAACTTTAATACTAAAACCCGAAGTTATATTATATGATGAGCCTACAACAGGTTTAGACCCTATTACATCGAAAGAAATTAGTAAGCTTATTTTAGATGTGCAAAAAAACTATAACGCAGCCTCCATTATTATTACGCACGATGTAGAATGCGCACGCATTACAGCAAACCGTATGATGGTTATTAAGGATGGCGCGTGTGTTGCCGAAGGAACTTTTAAAGAACTATCAGCATCGGAAGATGAATGGGTAAGCTCTTTTTTTAAATAAAATTTTAATTATGAAATCATGAAAAAAGCAACAAGCAATAAAATGAAATTAGGAATATTTGTTTCGGTTACTGCCGCATTATTTATTGCAGGCATTTATTTTATCGGACAAAAACAACAACTGTTTAATAGTACATTTCGCATTAGCGCAATTTTTAAAGATATAAGCGGGCTTGAAGTAGGAAACAATGTACGTTTTACAGGCATTAACGTTGGCGTTGTTGAAGATATAGAGCAAATGACAGACTCTACCGTAAAAGTAGATATGATGATTGATGAAGATTCGAGAAAGTTTATGAAAAAAAATGTGAAAGCCATTATTGGCTCGGACGGATTAATGGGAAATAAAATTGTGGTAATAATGCCCGGAGCGGCTAATAAACAACAATTGGCAGATAATGATATTATTAAAACCGCAGCAACAGTTAGTACAGATGAAATTTTACAAAAAATAAAAGTAACCAGTGATAATGCCGCCATTATAACCAGCGATTTAGCTGCTGTTATGGGAAGTATACGTGATGGCAAAGGAACTGTAGGGAAATTATTAATGGATACCACCTTAGCTAAAAACGTAAATGATGCTATGATTAACATTAAACAAGGTGCAGGAGGCTTTAAACAAAACATGACCGCGGCAAGCCATAATTTTTTGTTACGAGGTTTTTTTAAGAAAAAGGAAAATGATGCCAAAGACAAAGCTGATGAAAAAGAAAAGAAAGCAAGTGATGAAAAAGACAAAAAATAATTTTTGTACAAAACTAAAAAAGGGAGCAATGCTCCCTTTTTAATTTAAACCGGTTACGGTGTATCTATTTTTGGTGTGTCTTTATCAGTACCAGGTTTAGTTGTTACGTAATCACCTTTTTTATTGAACCAAATAGTGCTTGATTTGTGTTTTGAATAATATGTTCTGTTTCCATTGTTATCTCTGCAAGCCCAAACTTTATAACTTGCGGTAGGATAATTTTTAGCATAATAATCGCGTATTTTTTGCGGGTAAGATGCTTTATCCAACTCACTATCTGAACAAACTACATTTCCATTTTTATCATAGGTAATAGTACGACCTAAGTTAGTGCCTTTATCTGCATACACAGCCATATAATTGTTTCCATCCATTTGCCATGTTTCATCCATATCAGGAAAATTAGTGTTGAATTTATTTACCACTACTTGAGGTGCCACACTTGCTGGAACTCCAGATATGGGATGTTCGGTTGATGGTATACGGTCGCCTTTAGGCAGCGTATCATTTATTTGGGCTTCTGCTGCATTTACTGCAAATGCCGCAATTACTATTAGAATTTGTTTTTTCATTTTTATTTGTTTTAAAATTTATATGAGCGCTGTGTAAAATTTTGTGCCCACTATGCTAAAGCGTAAATAGCGTTAAAATAAAAATCTTAAATTTTTACAAATTGAATAGAAAGGTAAAAATTGGCACTTAATTTGATCAATGAAAAACTGTGGCAAAAATTCCCCAACCGACTGATTTATCAACAAATGCAGGCGGTTTTATCAAATTAAATTAGCTTTGGAAATACAAAACGTATAGGTGTTCTACACTATCCAAAACTAAAAGTTATGGCTACAAAACTCAAAAAATCAAAGGCGACTTTAAATTCATCGAACGGCGGAGCTGTGGAAGAATTAGTTGATGTAAAGAAAGCGAAGAATGGAAAATCGCATGTGGATGAACATTTAAATGGCAACGGCGTTTTTAGAGATGTTGCCAATCATACATTAGATATAAATGAACTACTAACCATTCTTACCGAAGTAAAGAATGGAAATTTTGATGTAAAAATGCCCATCCATAATATTGGCATTAGTGGTAAAGTTTGTGATACATTGAATGAAATAATTTCACTAAACAAAAAACTGGTTAAAGAGTTTTCGAAAGCCAGAACCACCATTGGTAAAGAGGGTAAATTAAATCACCGCATTGTATTGCCTTATGCACAAGGCGAATGGAAAAACGGCACAGAAGATTTAAACTCATTAATCTCTGACTTGGTTTATCCGGTAAGAGAAATAGACCGTGTAATTTCGGCGGTAGCAAAAGGAAATTTATCGCAACAAATTCCGATTGAAACAGGTGACCACTCGCTACAAGGAGAATTTGCCCGTATTGCAAAAGAGGTGAACGACATGGTGAAACAGCTAAACCTGTTTACTATGGAGGTAACCCGTGTATCGCGTGAGGTGGGTAGCGAGGGTAAACTAGGAGGACAAGCAAAAGTAAAAGGTGTAGCCGGTGTGTGGAAAGATTTAACTGACTCGGTAAACTTAATGGCGGTAAACCTTACGGCGCAGGTGCGTAACATTGCTGATGTAACAACGGCGGTAGCGAAAGGAGATTTATCGAAAAAAATTACGGTGGATGTTAAAGGAGAAATTCTGGAGTTGAAAAATACGATTAACACCATGGTGGATCAGCTGAACTCATTCTCATCGGAAGTAACGCGTGTAGCACTTGAGGTGGGAACAGAAGGTAAACTGGGTGGGCAAGCACAAGTAAAAGGTGTAGCAGGTACGTGGAAAGATTTAACTGACTCGGTGAACCAAATGGCGGGTAACTTAACTGGTCAGGTGCGTAACATTGCCGAAGTAACAACGGCGGTGGCTAACGGAGATTTATCGCGTAAAATCACGGTGGACGTTAAAGGAGAAATTCTGGAGCTAAAAAATACGATTAACACGATGGTGGATCAGCTGAACTCATTCTCATCGGAGGTAACGCGTGTGGCACGTGAGGTGGGTAGCGAAGGTAAACTGGGTGGGCAAGCAAAAGTAAAAGGTGTGGCCGGTGTGTGGAAAGATTTGACTGACTCGGTGAATCAGATGGGATCTAACTTAACATCGCAGGTGCGTAACATTGCCGAGGTGACAACAGCCGTGGCGAAAGGTGACTTATCGCGTAAAATTACGGTGGACGTTAAAGGAGAAATATTAGAGTTAAAGAAAACAATTAACACCATGGTGGATCAGCTGAACTCATTTGGTTCGGAGGTAACACGTGTAGCTCGTGAGGTGGGTAGTGAAGGTAAACTGGGTGGACAAGCAACGGTGGAAGGTGTGGATGGTATATGGAAAGATTTGACCGACTCGGTAAACCAGATGGGATCGAACTTAACAGCACAGGTGCGTAACATTGCAGAGGTGACAACAGCCGTGGCGAAAGGTGACTTATCGCGTAAAATTACGGTGGACGTTAAAGGAGAGATATTAGAGTTAAAGAAAACAATTAACACGATGGTGGATCAGCTGAACTCATTTGGTTCGGAGGTAACACGTGTAGCTCGTGAGGTGGGTAGCGAAGGTAAACTGGGTGGACAAGCAACGGTTGTGGGTGTGGATGGTGTTTGGAAAGATTTGACCGACTCGGTAAACCAAATGGCAGGTAACTTAACAGCGCAAGTACGTAACATTGCCGACGTAACAACAGCGGTGGCAAAAGGAGATTTATCGCGTAAGATTACGGTGGACGTTAAAGGAGAAATTTTAGAATTAAAAGATACCATTAACACGATGGTGGATCAGCTGAACTCATTTGCATCGGAGGTAACACGTGTGGCACTTGAGGTGGGAACAGAAGGTAAACTGGGTGGACAAGCAACGGTAACCGGTGTGGGTGGTACGTGGAAAAACTTAACCGACTCGGTAAACCAAATGGCCGGTAACTTAACAGGTCAGGTGCGTAACATTGCCGAGGTGACAACAGCGGTAGCGAAAGGTGACTTATCGCGTAAAATTACGGTGGACGTTAAAGGAGAAATTTTAGAATTAAAAGATACGATTAACACGATGGTGGATCAGCTGAACTCATTTGGTTCGGAGGTAACACGTGTGGCACGTGAGGTGGGTAGCGAAGGTAAACTGGGTGGACAAGCAACGGTAGAAGGTGTGGATGGTATATGGAAAGATTTAACCGATTCGGTAAACCAAATGGGAGCTAACTTAACAGCGCAGGTGCGTAACATTGCGGAGGTGACAACGGCGGTGGCAAAAGGTGACTTATCGCGTAAAATTACGGTGGACGTTAAAGGAGAGGTATTAGAGTTAAAGAATACAATTAACACGATGGTGGATCAGCTGAACTCATTCGGGTCAGAGGTAACACGTGTGGCACGTGAGGTGGGTTCTGAAGGGCAGTTAGGTGGGCAGGCTTATGTGCCGGGTGTTGGTGGAACATGGAAAGATTTAACGGACTCGGTAAATAAAATGGCGTCGAACTTAACATCGCAGGTGCGTAACATTGCCGAGGTGACAACAGCGGTGGCAAATGGTGACTTATCGCGTAAAATTGCGGTTGACGTTAAAGGAGAGATATTAGAATTAAAAAATACGATTAACACGATGGTGGATCAGCTTCGCGGATTTGCATCGGAGGTAACACGTGTGGCTCGTGAGGTGGGAACCGAAGGTAAACTGGGTGGACAAGCTCACGTACCGGGTGTTGCAGGTACATGGAAAGATTTAACGGACTCGGTAAACCAAATGGCCGGTAACTTAACTACCCAAGTACGTAACATTGCCGATGTGGCGATTGCGGTTGCGAATGGTGACTTATCGAAAAAAATTACAGTTGACGTACGCGGAGAAATTTTACAATTAAAAGAAACGCTTAACACGATGGTGGACCAATTACGCGGGTTTGCATCAGAGGTAACGCGTGTGGCACGTGAGGTGGGAACGGATGGAAAACTTGGTGGACAAGCGTTTGTACCGGGTGTTGCAGGAACGTGGAAAGATTTAACGGACTCGGTAAACCAAATGACCGGTAACTTAACAGCACAGGTGCGTAACATTGCCGAAGTAACAAAAGCGGTGGCAAACGGTGACTTATCTAAAACGGTATCAATTGACGTAAAAGGAGAAATTTTCGATTTAAAAAATACGATTAACACGATGGTGGATCAGCTTAACTCGTTTGCCTTTGAGGTAACGCGTGTGGCACGTGAGGTGGGAACGGAAGGTAAACTTGGAGGACAAGCCGAGGTAAAAGGAGTTGTGGGTATTTGGAAAGACCTTTCTGATTCGGTAAACATGATGGCATCTAACTTAACATCGCAGGTACGTGGTATTGCAAAAGTTGTGACATCGGTGGCAACGGGTAACTTACGTCAGAAATTATCTATCAATGCAAAAGGAGAAGTAGCGCAGTTAACAGATACGATTAACGAGATGATTGAAACACTTGCCGTGTTTGCCGACCAGGTAACCAACGTGGCACGTGAGGTGGGTGTTGAAGGACGATTAGGTGGGCAAGCAAGTGTACCGGGTGCATCGGGTATTTGGAAAAACTTAACAGAGAACGTAAACCAGCTGGCACAAAACTTAACTACGCAAGTACGTTCAATTTCTGAGGTGGCATCGGCAGTAACAAAAGGTGACTTAACACGTAATATACGTGTAGATGCAAAAGGTGAGGTGGAAGAATTAAAAGATACCATCAACCAAATGATTACCAACCTGCGTGAAACAACGCTGTTAAACCAAGAGCAGGATTGGCTAAAATCTAACCTTGCGAAATTTACGCAAATGCTACAAGGGCAAAAAGATTTGCAAACAGTGGCAATGCGTATATTATCGGAGTTAGCACAGGTGGTAACGGCTCACTATGGAGCGTTCTACATGTTATCATCGGAAGAAGAAAAACCAAAACTAAAATTGTTTGCGGCATACGCTTACAAATCTGACAAGCACGTACCGAAAGAATTTGCCATTGGCGAAGGCTTGGTTGGACAATGTGCTTTTGAAAAAGAAAGGATTATACTATCGAACGTACCGAACGATTACGTAAAAATTAGTTCGGGGCTTGGAAAAGCTAAACCGGCTAACTTAATTGTATTACCCGTATTATTTGAAAACAATGTAAAAGCGGTTATTGAATTAGGGTCACTTGATAATTTTAGTCAGACCCACTTAGACTTTTTAAACCAGTTAACTGAAAGTATTGGTATAGTTGTAAACACGATTGAAACAAATACCAGAACAGAGGAGTTACTTGAGCAATCGCAATCGTTAGCGGGTGAGTTAAAAACACAACAAGAAGAGCTGAAACGTACAAACGATGAGTTACAAGATAAAGCACTACTACTTGTAAAACAAAAAAACGAGGTGGAGGCGAAAAACAAAGAAGTGGAGGAAGCAAGAAGATCGTTAGAGGAAAAAGCAGAGCAGCTTACGCTTACATCTAAATACAAATCGGAGTTTTTGGCAAACATGTCGCATGAGTTACGTACACCGCTTAACTCCTTACTAATTTTAGCGCAACAGTTATACGAAAACGCGGAAGGTAACTTAAATGAAAAACAAACACGTTACGCAAAAACGATTCACTCGTGTGGTGATGACTTATTACAATTAATTAATGACATTCTCGATCTTTCTAAAATTGAGTCAGGATTTATTTCTGCCAATATTTCGAATATCTACTTCTCTGAAATATCAACTTTTGTAGAAACTACCTTCAAGCCATTATCTGAAGCTAAGAATCTTAAATTTAAAATTGATATGGACCCTACCCTACCTCAGTCAATAGATACCGACTCGCAGCGCTTAAACCAGATTTTGAAAAACTTACTATCTAACTCATTTAAGTTTACAGAAAAAGGTGAGGTTAAATTAAAAATATACAATGCTAACCATACATGGAAACCAGGAAACATTACACTTGATAAAGCAGAAAAAGTGGTTGCGTTTTCTATTATAGATACCGGTATTGGTATTCCGTTAGATAAACAAACTATTATTTTCGAGGCCTTCCAGCAAGCAGAAGGTTCTACAAGTCGTAAGTATGGCGGAACAGGTTTAGGATTATCTATTAGTCGTGGTTTAGCCGAGTTACTTGGTGGAACTATTGAGTTAGAAAGTGAAGCAGGTAAAGGAAGTACATTTACCTTATTCCTTCCGTTAGATAGGATAGCAGAGTCTACTCACCATGACAACATAATGGATTTAGAATTATTTAAACCTGAAAAAAAGGAGATAGAGCAACTTATCAATTCATTAAAACTAACGGAAGATGGCATTGAGCAGAAAAAAATGAGCGGTGTTGATGAGATGATAAACGAAACAGGTGACGACAGAAATAACATTTTACCAAGCGATAAAGTGGTGCTGGTTATTGAAGATGATTTGCGCTTTGGAAGAATTATGATTGACCGTGCACATGTTGATGGTTTAAAAGTTGTGATAGCTACAAATTATGTAGAGATATTTAATTATGTATCGCGCTACAGACCAATAGCTATTACACTTGATGTTAAACTGCCTGATACCAGCGGTTGGAAAGTACTTGATTTATTGAAAAATGATTTGAATTATAGACACATTCCGATTCATTTAATATCGGGTGAAGAAAATAAAATGCTGGCACTACAACGAGGCGCACGAAGTTTTTTACATAAACCATTAAGCAATGAGCAATTAGATGAACTTTTTTCAGACATTATTGATTTTAGTACACGAGAAGTAAAACAATTACTTGTTGTAGAAGACAATGAATTAGAATCTTCGCAGATTGTACAATTATTGAAAGAAGAAAACATTGAAATAACCATTGCTTCAACCGGAGAAAAAGCTCTTCAGTTGATAAACAGTAGGATGTTCGATACCATTATACTTGATTACACCCTACCCGATATTTCGGGATTGGATTTAATTAAAAAAATAAATAACGATAAACCTACATTAATTCCAATTATTATTTATTCGGCAAAAGATTTTAATAAACGTGAGTTAGCTCAGTTAAATAAAATTTCGAGCAGAGTTGTTTTAAAAGATGTAAATTCGTTAGACAGGTTATTAGAAGAAACGATGATGTTTTTACACGTTAACTACGCAAAATTTCCGCTTGAAAAAAGAAGGATTATGGAAAACTTCCGAATGAAAGGCGATATTTTAGCAGGGAAAAAAGTACTTGTAGTGGATGATGATGTTAGAAATCTTTTTGCTATAACTACAGTATTTGAGAGATACAATATTGATGTGATTACAGCAGAGAGTGGCAAGGATGCCATAAACTTGATGAACGAAAGCAACGACATTGAAATGGTTTTAATGGATATTATGATGCCCGAAATGGATGGCTACGAAACCATGCAAAAAATAAGAAGGGAACATAAAAATAACACCTTACCCATTATTGCGGTAACAGCAAAAGCCATGAAAGGCGACCGCCAAAAGTGTATTGAAGCCGGGGCATCGGATTATATTACAAAACCATTAAAAATGGACCAATTACTATCGATGATGCGGATTTGGTTTTATAAATAGATATTAGGTGATGCAAAAGCTGCTGCGGATAAAAATTTTATTGGTTGATGATAATGAAAACAACTTATTATCGATGGAAAGTATTTTTTCGAAAGATAACTACCAACTAACCAGGGCAAATTCGGGGCGAGAGGCATTAAAAATACTTTTAAAGGAATGGGATTTTACCCTGATTTTAATGGATGTTGAAATGCCTGATTTAAATGGCTTTGATACTGCTACGTTAATTTATCAGCGAGAAAAGTTACAACATATACCGATTATTTTTATTACCGCGCATAGTTACGGAGATGAAAATGTTTTTAAAGCCTATAAAGCCGGCGCGGTAGATTATATTTATAAACCCATTCAGCCCGATTTATTGCGTGCCAAAGTTTCGGTTTATATTGAGCTATTTAGAAAAACTCATCAATTGCTGGAGCAAGAGCAAAAATTAAAAGCAATTAACAGGAGTTTAGAAATAGAAGTAAAAGATAGAATAGCATCTGAAAGCAAAGTAAATGAACTGAATAAGCAATTACTGAAAAATATTGAGCAATTAGAATCTACCAACAAGGAGTTAGACCAGTTTGCTTTTATTGCTTCGCACGACCTACAGGAGCCACTTAGGAAAATAAGAACGTTTAGTGATAGAATAGCCTCTAAATATGGCGATAAGCTGGATGATGACGGGAAATTGTTTATTGAAAAAATGCAAGCTTCGTGTGAGCGGATGCAAAATTTAATTAATGATATTTTAGCGTTTAGTAAAATATCGGGAGAAAAAAATACGCTCGTTTGTTCTGATATGAATAAAATATTAGAGGATGTACTTGCAGATATGGATTTGCGCATTCAGGAAAAAAATGCAAAAATTACAATTGATACACTTCCTAAATTATATGTTTACCCTGCATTAATTAAACCATTATTTGAAAACATTATTAGTAATGCTATTAAATACGCAAAAAAAGATACCTCTCCCGTAATACATATTACATCGAAAGATGAAGCACTTGAAAGCCACCCCGGCAACATAAGCGTTAAAAAATATTGCCGAATAAATATTGAAGATAACGGTATAGGCTTTGAGCAAAAATATGCCGAACAAATTTTTAAAATGTTTAAACGATTGCATGGAAATGCTGAGTATGCCGGAACAGGAATTGGTTTAGCTATTTGCAAAAAAATTGTTGAAGAACACCACGGTTACATTAGTGCAAAAAGTGTTGTTGGTAAGGGGGCAACGTTTACTATTAGCTTTCCGCTTGAAATACCGGTGGCAAGCCAAGTTTACGATAATTAGTTTCGTCAAAATTTTTGCAGATTTATTTTCTTTCTCTTTCTTCCAGTCTGCCTAATTTAATGCCTAAGCCAAAAACAATTTTATAAGGCTCCTTAAATGTTGCTTTACTAATATCAGAAGAATTGTACGTAACACCCTCACAACTTAGGCTTAATAACAAGCGCCATAACTGAAGTACAACCCCTGCACGATACCCGATTCCGTTTCGTTGAATGTTTATATTATTAGTTTCTAAATTGTTTTGGTACTGAACAATGTAATTATAAACTGGTCCGGCCTCGATAGATAATGGTCTAATAATTCTTAACCCAAGCAAAACCGGTATTTCAAATTTTTGAAAATTAAAATCAGTATTGTTATTTACCATTGTGCCATTGTTGTTGGTTTGGTAGCTTACCGCACCATTATTAAAACTGTACAAGGGCATTGCTTTTATATAAAGTGGTCCCAATTGAAGTTTTCCGTAAATGCCCACTTCATATCCCATTATATCATTTCCACTAATAACATTGGTGAACCTGTTACCAATATTTTCTATTTTTACTGCGCCTGTACTTATGCCACCTACTATACCACCACTAAACACCTGAGCGTTAATGGTTGACGTTAAACAGAAAAAAACAACCAGTAGTATTGCATTTTTTATTTTCATACGTGTGTTTTTATAAATTAAAATTAGCGGCTTTTTTTAGGAACTTTTGCGCCTTCTTTTCTTGCTTCAGAAAGACCTATGGCTATAGCTTGTTTTCTATTGGTAACTTTTTTACCAGAACTACTTTTTAGGGTACCTTCTTTCATTTCGTGCATTACTTTTTCAACTTTTTGCTGTGCCTTTTTCGAATATTTTGCCATTTTATTTACTATTAGTTGGTTCGTTATTTACAGGTGTTACAGTAGACGTTGCCGTGGAAATAGGATCTTTTAAAATATCGGTAGAAACGCTATCTAAATTAGGGTTAGAGTCGGAGGAAACAACTCTATCCGGCTTTTCTATATTAGGATTATTGTTGCAAGCCATAAATACAGTTACAAAAAAACTTATTGCAGCAATTAATTTAAAAGTTTTCATACTCGTTTACTAATTGGTTTAAAAATATCTCTCAAACGTTATACCACATATAAGCAACGCAGGTGCTGGTAATTAATTGAAGATAAAATTCCCCCATTAGATGATTTTGTTGTTATAAGTAAACAAAATAGCCGATGGTGTTGGCATAAATATTTACTACCAGTGCGTAAAATATTATATATGAGAGAAAGATGTATACATGTGGTAAATAAGATTAGCGATACCGATTTTAAAAAAAATTACCTGCTACCACAAAAACCGCTTATTATAAAAGGGTTTGCAAATGCCTACCCTGCAGGAAAAAAATGGACCATGGATTATATTATGGAGGTTTGCGGAGATGTGACCATTGATTTGTTTGATAATTTGAATAGTAATAAATCTTCGGCATTTACTACACCCGATACAAAAATGAAGTTTGCTGATTATATTAACATTATTCAAGAAAACACGCCTACTTCGTTACGCATGTTTTTATTTAACATGTTTAAGGTTAAACCGGAGCTGAGAAAAGATTTTCCGTGTCCAAAATTAGTTAAAGGCATTTTAGGAAAAGCGGGCTTTATGTTTTTTGGCGCGAAAGACATTAAAGTAAGAATACATCAAGATATAGATATGAGCCATGTTATGCTGGCTCAGTTTCACGGAAGAAAAAAAGTGATTCTTATAGCGCCACACTACTCGGCACTGGTATATAAATTACCCTTTAACACACACTCGTTAATAGATCTTGATAAACCCGACTATGAAAAATATCCGGGTTTAAAATATATTGAAACCTACGAGTGTATTTTAGAACATGGCGATGCTTTATTTATACCCAGTGGCTATTGGCATTACATAACTTATTTGGAAGGAGGGTTTTCGGTAAGCTATCGGAAATTGGCAGACAGTTATAAAAACAGGTTAAAAGGGCTTTTAAATATTTGTGTGTATGTGCCATTTGATAAATTAATGAATAAGTTACTGGGTGAAAAGTGGCTCGCTAAAAAAGAAAAAATTGCGGCCGCAAGAGCAAATGAAGCCATAAAATATATTGAAAGAGAATTAAACCAAACCGAAGCTATTGATATACGATTACAGCCTAATTAACTGTTTTAACCAAATACAGTTTCTGCGTGGTTACTGTTGGTATATTTTTTTCATGGTAATTGAAGATTTAAAATTATTGGCATGGAAAATATATTAAGCGGAAAAACAGTAGCCATTTTAGCTACCAACGGCTTTGAGCAATCAGAATTAGAAAAGCCATTAAAAGTGTTAAAAGAAAACGGAGCAACCGTAGATATAATATCGTTACAGCGCGGGAAAATAAAAGGATGGAAAGACAAAAACTGGGGCGATGAGTTTGTAGCTAATATTAGCATTGAAGAAGCTAACTGCAACCAGTATGACGCTTTGGTGTTGCCGGGTGGTGTTATGAACCCCGACCAATTACGCTTAAGCCGACATGTAATAGCATTTGTAAAAGCTTTTATGGAGCGCGACAGGCCTATTGCAGCTATTTGCCATGGGCCGTGGACCTTAATTGAAACAAAAAATTTACGAGGCAGAAAAATGACATCCTATAGATCGCTTAGAACAGACCTTGTTAATGCCGGAGTAGAATGGGTAAACGAAGAAGTTGTAGTTGACCGAGGATTGATTACCAGCCGCGACCCAAATGACTTACCCGCTTTTTGCGCAAAATTGGTAGAGGAAATAAGTAAAATTCACTCGGTAGATAAACCCATACTGGATAATTTTAGGGATTTTTTTCTACAATAATTCCACACATTATTTAATTGCATTTTTATTTAACAGCTATTTATATGTTATCAAAAGCCAAAATATCTTTTTCGAAAATGAAAAAAAACATACTTATTTTCGGAATAATAAATTGCGCATTTTATATCATTCTGTTTTTTGCCTTTAAATATTTAAACTTTAAAAACATTACAAACTTGCGCGTAATTAATTATGCAGCCTTAACCTTAATTTCATTATTTCAAATTCATAGTTTAATAAAACAGAAAAATGGATACATTCCTTTTTTAGAAAGTTTTTTACTTATATTTTGTACAGGCACGTGGTCTTTTATGCTCTTTAGCGGATTTATATATATATACTCCTGGTGCGACCCTTATTTGCATGAATTATTTATTATGGACTCAAGCGCTCAAAATAAATTAGTAGCTGCCATGTTAGTTTTTTTTGAAGGCTCGGGCGGAAGTATTATTATAGCTTTAATTGCTATGTTTTACTCAGGCATGTATCAAGATGGTGAAGCATCGGTTTAATTTGACTTACGTATGGTAGATAGTTTTCATTCTGCATTATTATATTAATTATGAAAGCACAAAACGTTACGAATAAATTAATTAGCAAGCATCTTATTTCGGGAAAGATGATACCCGGAGAAGAGATTAGCATTAAGATAGACCAAACGCTAACTCAAGATGCTACGGGAACCCTTATTATGCTTGAACTTGAAGCATTAGGCATTAAGAAAGCTAAAACAGAATTATCGGTACAATATGTAGACCATAATATTTTAGAAACCGACCATAAAAACGCCGACGACCATATTTTTTTATTAAGCGCTGCTGAAAAATTTGGCATATGGTATAGCAGAGCCGGAAATGGAATCAGTCATCCGTTACACATTCATCATTTTGGTATACCGGGTAAAACATTGTTAGGGTCTGATAGTCATACACCATCGGGTGGTGCATTGGGCATGCTTGCCATTGGTACCGGCGGACTTGATGTGGCACTTGCTATTGCAGGCGAACCTTATAGCGTAGTAATGCCTGCAGTATATGGAGTTGAACTAAAAGGAAAATTACCTGCATGGGTAAGTGCTAAAGATATTGTGCTTGAAATGCTCCGCCAATTTGGTGTAAGCCACGGCAGAGGATATATTTTTGAATATTATGGTGAGGGACTTAAACAATTAAGCGTGATGGATAGGTTAGTGATTGCAAACATGGGTACAGAAATGGGGGCAACTACAACGGTGTTTCCATCAGACGAAGAGACAAAACGATTTTTAACGGCCCAAGAAAGAGCCGATGTGTGGGTTGAACTACTTGCTGATGAAGGTGCTACTTATGATAAAACAATGGTTATTGATTTATCGACCCTTGAACCTTTGATAGCTTGCCCAAGCAGCCCCGGCAATATTAAAAAAGTAAAAGAGGTACAAGGTTTACAAATTCATCAGGTAGTTGTGGGCTCTTCGGCCAACCCAGGTTTACGCGACTATTCGGTAGTAAGTGAAATTGTAAAAGGTAAAACAGCTCCGGCAGGAATTTCGTTTGATATTAACCCATCTACCAGACAAATAATAGAAAATTTATGCGCACGCGGGCACCTGGCAGAATTAATAAAAGCAGGCGCGCGCTTTCATCAAACAGGTTGTTTAGGTTGTATTGGCATGGGGCAAGCACCAGCTGAAGGAAAAATAAGTTTACGTACAATGCCAAGAAATTTCCCCGGGCGATCGGGGACATTAGATGATAAAGTTTATTTATGTAGTCCGGAAACAGCAGCGGCATCGGCCTTAACAGGTAAAATTACCGACCCACGCGATTTAGAAAAACTGTATGGGATGAAGTACCCTATTTATGAGCACCCGAAAAAAGAAATTATTAATTTGCCATTATTATTTGCTCCACTAAAACATAATGAGGATGTTGAGTTGGAAAAGGGATCGAACATAAAACCGATTCCGAAACTTGATGCGTTAAACGATGCGTTTGAAGCACCGGTACTTTTAAAAGTAGGCGATAACATATCTACCGATGAAATTTTAAGCGGAGGTACAAAAGTGTTGCCACTAAGAAGCAACATTCCTGAAATTAGTAAATGGGCTTATTATCAACTTGATACTAATTTTTATACGAAAGCATTAAGCGCGAAAGAAAAATCGGGCGGACATATTATTGTTGCCGGTAAAAATTACGCGCAGGGTTCATCGCGCGAACACGCTGCACTGGCGCCAAAATACTTGGGTCAGATTGCAGTTATTGCTATTGGCTATGCCCGTATTGGCTGGCAAAACCTGGTTAATTACGGTATACTGCCTTTTGAATTTAAAGATGCAGGCGATTATGATAAAATAGATGCAGGCGATGTACTTAAGCTTGAAAACATAAATGAAGAAACTTTAACCAACCATAAAATAGTGATAACAAACCAAACCAAAAAAACTGAAATACAAGTAAATCACAAACTTTCAGGAAGACAGATACAAATAGTACTTGCAGGTGGTGGAATTAATTATTTTAAACAGAAAAGTAAAAAAGGAAGAACTGAGAAAATTACTAAATAAAGATTTCTCTGTGTGGTTGAAATGATACGGAGTGATTAAAAAGTAATATTAAAACCTTAGCATTTTTCTTTGGCATAAGTGCCGGGCGCAGGTTCAATTTCTTTATATTTTTTATTGCCCAAAAGTCTAGTAGCCGGTATTTTTTTACCTGAGTTTTCTTTTAATTTATCGCTCCAATATATCCACCAGCTGCCTTCAAATAATTTAGCGGTTTTTTTCCATTCATTAAAGCCATAACCTAATTTACCATTTAAGTAATGGCCATACTTATTTTTAGCAGGCGGGTTAACAACTCCCATAACATGACCCGATTCGCCCAAAATAAATTCGACAGGGCCGCTTACCAATTCGGTTGTACTAAAGGCTGTTTGAGGAGGCGAGATGTAATCTTCTTTCATGGCAATTACATATACCGGTGCTGTTATTTTACCAATATCTATAGCTGTATCGGCAATGCGAAGCGCGTTTTTTCTGCTTAATCGGTTTTTAAAAATCATCTCCTTCATATAATACACATACATGCGGGCAGGGAGATTGGTGTTATCGTTTGTCCAATAGATTACATCAAAAGCAGTAGGCGCAATTCCTTTTAGATAATTATTTATGGCGTAATTCCAAACCAAATCTTTAGCGCGTATAAGATTAAATGCACGCTCCATATCGTGCCCATGCATTACATCATCTTTAAGCAACTCCCCTCTTTCTAATTTAGTTACTAAGGCTTCATTTATAACATCACCCATTGGGCCAATGTCAGAAAAATCAATCATAGATGCCATAAAAGATACTGAATTAATAACATCTGTTTTTTTGGCAGCCAAAACGGCACAAGAGATGCTTAACAAGGTGCCACCCAAGCAATAGCCAAGTGTATTTATTTTTTTTGCACCTGAAATATTTTGAACTACATCAATAGCCGTTAAAGCTCCTTTGTTTACATAATCATCGAATGTAAAGTAACCCATTTTAGGTGGCGGGTTTTTCCATGAAATTATAAATACGGAGAAACCCTGATCGACCATAAATTTTACAAATGAATTTTGAGGCTGGAGGTCGAGCACGTAATATTTATTAATCCATGGGGGAATAATGAGCAAGGGAATTTCATGTACCGTTTTTGTGCTTGGTGTATATTGAATTAATTGTATTAACTCATTTTCGTAAATAACTGCGCCGGGTGTTATGGCTAAATTTTTGCCTACTGTAAAAGCAGATTCATCGGTTTGACTAATTCTGCCTTTGCCAATATCGGTTACCAAATTAGTAAACCCATGCCACAAATTTTCGCCTTGTGTTTTTAAGGTTAGCTCTAACACTTCAGGATTGGTAAGCACAAAATTAGACGGAGAAATTAAGTTGGTGTACTGCTGCGTATAAAAATCAAGTTTCCTTTTTATAGGTTCGCCCATTTCAACCTCATCAACAATTTTTAAAGCAAGCTGCTCTAAAAGCAAATAATTTTGTTTAATAAAATCAAAACAGGGATGCTCATTCCATTGAGGAGCTCTGAAACGATTATCTCCTTTTTCGGGAAGAACAAGGGGGGCATACTCTGCCCCCTTGTTTTCATTTCCGTTTATAAAAATATCTTTCCAAATAGCTTGTTGTTTTTGTAGAAACTCCAGGTAAAAGGTTCTGACTTTTACCATTTCGTTTGGCTCAGCAAAAAGTTTGGTAAAGAAATAAGAATACGTAAGGACTATATCATGAAAATCGCGGTTATACCCTGAACAATTTTCGAAATAATTTTCAGTTACCCTTTTATTAATTTTTAAAGTATCCTTAAATAACTTTTCAATACTAAACTCTTTCGACCCTTCCATCTTATCGCGTAAAAAAACAATTACTATTTATGATGGTTATTAACGTGCGCAGGCTCAGCCTTCGTATGTTTTTTAACCATTATTGGCTCGTGTTCGTGTTCTTTTTCAACTGTATGTGTTCCTTTAAAAACATCTGCATAGAATTTTTCGTTACGTTTAAAAGCCTCGTGAAACTGTGTGTTCATTTCTTCCATAAACTTTTTGTTTAATTCGGTTGCAGTTTCTCTTTGCTTGTTATAAGCTTCCATTAGTGTGGCTGCCATGTCATTTCTTACTTTCCACTCTTTTTGTACAATGGCTTGCATTTTTTCAACTGAATCGCTCCAATTCTCTTGCATATGTTGAGATTTTTTTTGTCCGAAAGAACTCCAAAGGCTATTAAAATCTGCCATTTGTTTATACATATCCTGATAGTGCGAAGTGCACATGTTCATGAAATTATTTGCTTTAAATAAATTAAAGGCAGGAAACATGGCACGTGCCATTTCATGTCCATCGTGAGATTGAGCAAAATTCATATTGCTCATCCAGTTATTTTTACTCATACCCGGCATTGAATTGAAGAGATTGCTATAAAAGCCAAACATTAAGTTTGCTTGCTTATTATACATATCCATTACGGTAGAGCTTGCATCAGTAAGCCATTTATTGGCCGCTTGATTTTTTTCGTGCATTGTTTCCATGTTACATTTTTTTTAATTGTTATTATTTAGTTACGTTATTCAGATAAGTAGCCGCCATCAATTTCCAATGTAGTGCCTGATATAAAAGAACTATCATCGCAGGCGAGAAAAATAAAACCGTTGGCAATTTCTTCGGGTTTACCCAATCTTTTCATTGGGTGCAAATCAATAATGCGTTGTTTAGCTCCCTCCCTATCATTGATACCGATTTTGGTTAATAAAGGCGTATCAACAAAACCGGGGCAAATTGCATTTATGCGTATTCCATCGGTTGCGTATTCGAGTGCAGCTGTTTGCGTAAGCCCAATAACACCATGCTTTGCAGCAACGTAATGAGATGATGTAGAAAAACCTACTTTACCCATTACGGATGACATGTTTACGATAACACCGCTTTTTTGTTTCCACATGTGAGCCAACTCATGACGCATACAGTTAAAAACACCATTTAAGTTTATATTGATAACTTGTAACCAAGCCTCTTCACTCATTTTACCTACTTTACTTGCAACACCACCAATGCCTGCATTATTGAGCGCTACATCAAGCGATCCAAATGTATCGACCGCTATTTGAATGGTGCCTTCTACCTGGTTAAATTTTGAAACATCGCATTCGATAAAAATTGCTTTAGGGTTTTCTTTTTTTATTTCACCTAATGTTTTTTCGCTATCTGCCGATTTCATATCGGCTACTACAATGTTGGCACCTTCTTTTGCGGCAGCAATAGCACAAACTTTGCCTATGCCGGATAAGCCCCCGGTTATAAAAACTGTTTTATTGGTTAGTTTTTTCATTTTAACACTACTTACACGTGAGAGGGCTATTTGATAATTGTGACTAATTACCAGCCACCTATTTAAAACTTTATACCACCAAAAAATTGGAATACAGCCCAGAAAACCCTTTAATTGCAAGGGAGAAATATTTGCAAAAAAATACTGTGAATTAATAACCCCTTTGCGGGGTTTAAATTCCCCACTTACATGTTAAGTTTTTGTTTAGTAAAAAACTATTTTGCATATTTTTTTCTACTAAATGGCTGGAATAACATTTGTTTAATTAACAAGCACAACATAGAAATTTAATACCAGAAAAAATGGAATTGAAAGAAAAACAAAACACAAAAACATCTGTTAAACCGGATAGTGGAAATGTAAAAAAAAGCCGTTATAGTAAGATTAACATAACGTGTGCTAAACTAAAAAACGATTTAAAATGGTTTGGTGACCCCGAAGGAAGCAGCCGTTTTGCAAAAAACGAATCGCCGGTTTATGAAGAAAAAACAATAGGGGCTTTAGTAGAAAACTGGTGGGTAAACAGTTGATTTACGAATTATTGGCATATAGTTTTTATTAGCTTTTAACATTAATATACACACTATGCCAAATGAAAAAATTAAAACAGGAGATACTGTTAAGTTAAAATCTGAATCGCCGACGATGGTAGTAGTAAAAGTAACCAACGACGAAACAAAAATGAGCGAGGACATTATTTCGTGTTTTTACTGGAATGGAGTAAAAGGTGAATTTTCCACCCAAGATTTTAAAGCCTATATGCTTATGCTTGAAAAATAAAATTACCGTCTATGGGTATATTAAATATTAACTCTTTCCAGAATTTTACAGCAATATTTTTATTGTGGTATTATTAAACAAACAGGTTGAAATGTGTTGATTTTATTCTGCTCCTGTATAAGAAATTACGCATATAAAATAAAAATAGTTTACGAAGGAATATTGAAGAAAAAATCTGGTATAATTATTCCTGTCATTTTTTTGATTAAAAAATTGAAATTAAAAAACATGAAAATATTAAAAAGATTAGCCCTCCTAATTGTTGCATTAGCATTACAATTAAATTTAATTGCTTACCACTATGATAATTTACATCAAGGTAGAAATTATTGCGCAAAACTGAAAGACGGTGTAATTGTAGTTATGTACCAAGACAATCCAATAACATCAGATGTTATACTTAATAACGGTTCCGTTATTAAGCCAGACGGCACTGTAATAACTAAAGACGGAAATAAATTTATATTAAAAGATGGTGAATGCATTGACCAAGGTGGTGCAATTCCTGTAAAAAAGAAAAATTAATATACATGAACGCACCTCACAAAAAAAGAAACGAAAAAATATACAGCTGGGCTACAACTACACTTGTTGTTTTAATAATAATAGTGTCTATTGTTGTTAATTATATTAAAGTGTAAACCATTTACACTATTTTAAGTAAAATACTACAAAAGCAACGTTTTGGATAAAAAACGGCTTGATGTAGAAATAAACCAACAAGAAAACTATAGACAAAATAATTTGACCTATACAATAGTTTTTTTATCATAATTTTATTTAAACCCTAAAACATGCTATATAAGTTGTAACCAGTATACAATATGTAAGCCTATACCAAAATATCGAAAATAAAACAAACTTTGTGAAACATAGATTATTTGGGCAAAGTAATAAGTAAAGGGGGTTGCACTAAAAGTTGAGTTATGGAGATTGAGCCAAGGTTTATTATTATTGATGATAATCCGATAGATATTATCATTTACAAATTCATGATAAAAAATGAATTAAAAAAAGACCCGGTTGTTGCCCACTTTGCACAAGCAGAAAAAGGTTTAGGTTATATAGAAAAAAATCATTCGATAAAAACCACTAACAAAACCATACTCCTTATAAACCATAATATATTATTAGCAAACGGGTATGATTTTTTAGGCAACTTTGACAGGTTAAATATAAAAATTAAAGAACAAGTTAAAATATTTATTCTGTCGGAAACAAAAAAAGAAATAGAACTTGGATCTGCAAATGCATACAAGTTTTTTTTAAAGCCTTTGTCAGAAAAAAACATCTCGGATATCATCTACGATGTGGTAAATAAATAAGACATTTAAGAGTTTTTCTCTCAACAATTATGACTAAACAAATTGGTAAATATCAAGTTATCTATTCGGCGAAAACCCGCAGAGGTATCCAGGATTTTACCGAAATTATTAATGGTAAATGGAAATTGCCCATTTTAATAACGCTATTTGAAAAACCTTACCGGTTTAAAGAATTATCGAGAAAATTGCAGATTAGCCCAAGGATGCTAACAAGAGAGTTACAAGACCTGGAGATGAATAAATTAATTAGTCGTACTGTTTGCAATACAAAACCTACTACGGTAGAATATGCCATAACCAAAACAGGCTTAACACTAAAAAAGATTTTAGTTGAAATAGGAACCTGGGGCATTGCTTACAGAAAAAAAATGCTGGCTAAAGAATAGTATTTCTTTCGTTTCATACAATTTCAACCTCTCCAACTATTTTATATTATACTTTAAGAAAAGGAAAAGCCCATGTTGCGATATTACATGGGCTAAAGGAAAAAGTATTGGTTTGTCTGTTTTATTATATTAAATATTATACCATAGTTGCAATTCTGTCATTTAATAAAAAACGCATCAAATAGAGTAACTCTATAAGATGCGTTATGTTAAAGGATGTAGTTAAACACTTATGCTAACTCCTTACATGCAAAGAACGAATAACTTTACCAATAAAATTTTGTGCCTGTTAAATCAATAAACTTATTTAAAAAGGAAAACCCATGTTACGATTGATAACATGGGTTATAGAAAACAAAAGTGTGAGTTATATTATCATTAAAATTTTATATTTAAAAATTAATCATATAGAAGTTGCCTGCTTTTTTATTTTAATATACCAAAGCAGTTCATCGATAAAACCCTTTGTTTGTTTGTCCATATTAGTTTTATCATTAGGTACACCTTCTTTATTAAACGTTATTTCTATATTTGGTATAGCCAAAACTTTGGGCACCAGCCACGCACCTATTTTCCAAAGTGTAAATTGCAACGATGTTATAACCTGCGAACCACCAAAAGCACTGATAGATACAGTAGCGATAGCAATGGGTTTTCGATGCCACTCGTTATACAAAAGATCTATTGCATTTTTTAAACTTGCAGGGTACCCTCCATTATATTCGGGTGTAACAATGATAATGCCGTCAGATTGTTTTATTTTTTCGGCAAACTCTAACGCGCTATCACTTGGTTTATCTTGGTTTTTTAAACGTTCATCAAAAATGGGAAAATTGTATTTTTTTAAATCTACAATTTCCATGCTGGCCAAATTATTTTCGCTTAAATAGTTTTGCAAATATAAAGCTACGCGATGGCTGTTACGTCCTACTCTTACACTGGATGAAATAATTGAGATATGTGACATGTTTTACGTTTTTTCATTACAACGAAAAATTATACCCATGGAACAATTTTTACATAGCAAAGAGCAAAAACGATATATGAAAAATAAAAACTCCCAGCTATTCGATATTTTGGCAGAATGCACTAAAGCCTGTTACAATTGCTTTATAAAATGCTTGGAAGAGAAGGATACACCTATAATGGCAGCTTGCATTAAAATTAATGTAGATTGTGCGCAAATTTGCCAAACAACGGCTGCATTTATTAGTCGAGGGTCGGAGGATTCTAAAAGCCTTATGAAAATTTGCGTTGAAATTTGCAAAAAATGTAATGAGATATGTTCTAAACACAACCCAGACCATTGTCAGCAATGCGCTGATGCATGTTATAAATGTGCGATAGCTTGCTCTGCTTTTTAGTGGAATAAATTCCACACTATACTATAATAATCAAGCATAAAATTAGATTAACTTATTTACAACAGTGTTAACGCATACAGGCTTCATTTCTATTAAAATAAAATGCCGCATTCAAAATTTAAAGAAAAAATTAACAATTATTTTATTGGTGTAAGCGATGCCGCTTCATTTGTTGGTCTTTTTTTTAAGCAAGTTTTTAGCGTGCCGTTTCATTTTCGAGAAATAATAAACCAATGTTATGTAGTTGGTTTAAAATCGCTGCCTTTAATTTCGTTAACCGGCTTTATTACCGGTATGGTGTTTACAAAGCAGTCGCGTCCCTCGTTAGAAACCTTTGGCGCTACTTCGTGGTTGCCCTCTTTAATGTCTATAGCTATTGTAAGAGCACTTGGCTCGCTGGTTACTGCCTTAATTTGCTCGGGCAAAATTGGGTCGAGCATTGGAGCTGAGTTAGGTTCAATGAGAGTAACCGAGCAGATAGATGCGATGGAAGTATCTGCCATTAACCCATACAAGTACCTGGTAATTTCCCGCGTTTTAGCTACTACTATAACCATACCAGTGCTTGGGCTTTATTGCAGTTTTATTGCACTAATAGGCTCCTTTGTAAATGTTACCATGTATGAGTCTACAAGTTTTATTGGTTTTTTTGAATATGGTTTTGCATCTATAACATTTTTAGATGTTTTTACATCGGTTACTAAATCTGTTTTTTTTGGGTTTACTATTGGCATGGTAGGCTGTTATAAAGGATACAATGCCGCTAACGGTACACAGGGAGTTGGTAAAGCGGCAAACCAAGCCGTTGTGCTATCTATGTTTTTAGTTTTTATTGAAGAAATTGTGATTGTACAAGTAAGTAATTGGATTCGTTTATACTAAAATGATGCAGGAAACAAACCAACATATCACTCATAAAAATGAAGCTGTTATATCTATACGAGGGCTTTATAAATCTTTTGGGACACTTGATGTACTTAAGGGAATTGATTTAGATGTTTTTAAAGGAGAAAATGTAGCTGTGTTAGGGCGGTCAGGTACGGGTAAATCTGTTTTAATAAAAATTTTAGCTGGCTTGCTAAAGCCCGATAAAGGAAATGTAACTGTGCTTGGCAAAGATGTCTCTACTTTAAAAGAAAAAGAATTAGATGCCCTGCGGTTAAAAATTGGTTTTTCGTTTCAAAACAGTGCATTGTATGACAGCATGAACGTAGGGCAAAACCTTGCTTTCCCTTTACAAATGAATTTTAAAAACCTGAGTAAAAAAGAAATTGATACAGCTGTAGCAGAAGTGCTTGATGCTGTTGGTTTAAAAAATAAAATAAATGAAATGCCGGCAGACCTTTCGGGTGGACAAAGAAAGCGCATTGGAATTGCACGAACATTAATTCTTAAACCTGAAATTATGTTATACGACGAACCCACATCGGGGCTTGATCCGGTAACTTGCATAGAGATTAATGAACTGATAAAGGAGGTCCAAAAAAAATACAAAACGAGTTCCATCATAATTACACACGACCTTACCTGTGCTAAAGCAACCGGTGATAGAGTTGCAATGCTGCTTGATGGCAAATTTTTTAAAGTAGGAAGTTTTGATGAAGTGTTTGATACAGATAATAAGCTGGTACAAAGTTTTTTTAATTACAATTTTATAAAATAAGCCATGGAAGAATCATCAAATAAGCGCGCAATAATTGTAGGTTTTTTTATTTTAATAGGTCTTGCCTTTCTTGCCGGGGGCATACTGGTAATTGGTAACCTGCACGAAACTTTTGCGAAAAAACTACAAGTTACCACTATGTTTGATGATGTAAACGGATTAAAAAAAGGTGATAACATTTGGTTTTCGGGTGTGAAGATTGGTACGGTTAAACAAGTAAGTTTTTTTAATAAATCGCTGGTAAAAGTAGTGATGAATATTGATGAGAAAGCTCAGGAATATATTCGTAAAGATGCCAAAGTAAAAGTAAGTTCAGATGGTTTTATTGGCAATAAAATATTAGTTATTTATGGAGGCACCTTTAAAGCAGATGTTGTTACACAAGGTGATACGCTTGGGGTTGAAAAAACTTTTTCTACCGAAGACATTATGAACACCTTGCAGGAAAACAATAAAAATCTTTTACTTATTACAACTAATTTTAAAACAGTAAGCAAAAACTTAGCCGACGGGCAAGGAAGCATTGGTAAATTATTGAAAGACGAAACGGTGTACAATAATATTTCTGCCATGAGCCTATCTTTAAAAAATGCATCGGGAAATGCAGAGCGTGTTGCAAATTCGCTTTCAACCTTTAGTTCTAATTTAAATAAAAAAGGTACACTTGCCAATGAATTAGCAACCGATACAACGGTTTTTATCTCTATCAAAAAAACAACCGCGCAATTAAATAAAATAGCCGATACAGCTTCGCAGTTTGTTTCAAATTTAAATGCAGCCGGTAAAAACCCGAATACTGTGGTGGGTGTTTTACTAAGCGACAAGACATCAGGTGCTAACCTGAAATCTACTTTAAAAAACTTGGATAGTAGTTCTAAAAACCTAAATGAAGATTTGGTAGCTGCACAGCATAGTTTTTTATTAAGGCATTATTTTAAAAAAGTAAATAAGAAAAAAGTAAAATAATTTTTTAATGAGCTACCCATATATAAACTGAAGGCGTTTTAACTACTTGGCATAAAATTTTATACTTGCTGAGTGCAGTTACTAAGGCCTTTTACCTGCTAAAAGGCTTTAATAACTGAAAATAAAAATAAACCTTAACCCAAAAAAACAAAACAAAAACATGAAAAAACTATTTTTAATTGTAGCTATTGCTCTATCGGGAACTTTTGCTTACGCGCAAAAAATAAGCAGTTCGGAGGTTCCATCTGTGGTTAGTTCAAAATTCTCGTCAATGTATCCAAACACTACAGTTGACCACTGGAAAAAAGAAAAAGGAAATTACGAGGTAAAATTTACGCAAGACAGTAAAAAAATATGTGTTGTTATTGACCCAAGCGGTAACTTGATTAAAACATCAACATCAATAAGCGTATCAGAATTACCAAATTCGGTAAATGATTACGTGGCAAAAAATTATGGAAATGACAAAATAACTGAAGCTGAAAGAATTTCGGAAGCTAATGGGCAAATGAAATACGAAGCCAAAGTAAAAGATAATCATTTATGTTTCGATTCTAACGGAAATTTTATTAAATCGGAAAAACGAAAAAGCTAACTCGTTTTTATTTTAATGAATTTAAAAAGGCACTTTAATAAAGTGCCTTTTTTATTTATAATTACATACGTACTTTGGGGTTTTAATTTACCAAAACCAATTGAAAATAGGTTTATTAGAAACTGCCATTTGCCCCCTATTCCCCAATAAAATATTATCTGCTTTTTGTTTATACTCGTTAACAATAGAAGGTTTGTTTTGTTGAGTATCTAAAAAACGAGTTGCGCAGGATTGACATAAAGTTAAACAAATGGCATTTTTTACACTTATGTACAGAATGTTGTCATAATCAATTTCTTTCCAAGTATGCCGACGAAGGCAATTGGAACACGTGTTAATTGTTTTCATGAGTAAAAAATTATTAGTGAATACAAAAATGAAACCGAATACTTTAAGGTTACTATCATTTAAATACAATAAAAAAACTTGCCACTAAAAATTTATCTTTTAAGTAGATAACGCAAAATAATTTGAGTAAATAGTTCCTCTTTATTAAGCAAAATTTGTATTTTATTAAAAAAAAGACCCGTGCTGCAGAAACACGAGTCTTTATCTATATGAAAAAAGGGGAGCGTATAAATCCCCTGATAATTACTATAAAATTTTATGCCAGTATTTTACTCATTAATTTTTTTACTTGGCAACTATATCTTAAAAACTCTTGAAAAAAGAAAAACCCGTGCCATCATCTTAACACGGGTTTTTCTATTATATGAGTGGGCAGCGTTTACCCATTAAGTCTATATAAAATATTGTGCCACTATTTAAAATATACCAATGGCATTTTATTTGAATATTAATTTATATAAAATAAGTACTATGAATTATTTAAATGAAAATATACACCTATTAAACATTACGCGTAAGAACACGCCAATTATTGAAATTATTAAGTGCAGAAGAAAACGGGAGAATTACGAAAAAAAAGTTATTTATAGGTTATATTAAATAATTGTAGAAAAAACTCAACAATGTGCATATGAAAAAAATAATAACATCATCAATAGTGCTACTTGTAAGTTTACACTTACGTGCCCAGGGAAACGATCATGAATCGGGCGATGGAAATAATTATTGCGTGGTGCAAAGCGATGGAAATAAAATAAGTGTTATATATCAAGGCATTATTATAACTGAAAATGCAGTAATTGATAATGGCACTACGGTTAAAGTAGATGGTACTATAATAACCAAAGATGGAAAAATAACATTGCTTAGAGTGGGGCAATGCATTAACCGAGATGGAACCATATCGGGTTCGAATAACAATTAGTATAATCAAAATATCTGGAAGTCGGTTGCTTTTACCTTACAATATCATGTAATGATTTACTTTTTTTTGTTTTGCTATATCATTAAAAACCTTAGTTTTACTGCCCAGATAGAATTAGGTTTATAAAACCTATTTGTACTAATTTATATGCAAAAACCACTTATTTTTTTTCTGGCAGATGATGATGCGGATGACAGGGAGTTTTTTATGCTGGCCCTAAGAAAAATAGATACTGCCATTAAATGTGTTGTTGCCAAGGATGGGGCTGAGGCATTAGAGATTATAAAACGAGACGAAAGTTTTATTCCCAATTTTATTTTTTTAGATTTTAATATGCCCCGAATGAATGGGAAAGAATGTTTTTTGGAAATAAAAAAAATTGATAGGTTGAAAAATATCCCTATTTATATGTATTCTACATCTTTAAACGAAAAGGAAAATTTATTGAGGATTGGAATAACTGATTACATTCAGAAGCCTTATACACTTAAGCAGCTGATAAAAATGCTTTCTGAGATAATAGAGAAAAATTAAATAACAGTTATTGACTGAGCTCATATTGGTCAACCGCCATATCATCAAGTGCGTTACCTAATTTTTTCATATCCTGCGTAAACTTATTTTTAAACGACGACCACAGGTTTGGCTTTATATTAACACATTCGCCGATTCTTTTCCGCAACTTGTTGTTTTTTATTTCTAAAGCGAGTATTTTTTTGTTAAACTTTTTGTTAACTCTCATACTTGAACTTAACTCCTTTGCTTTTAACAAAGCAATTTTTTGTTGGTTTTCGTTTATTTGTTTTTCAGCCTCTTTTTTAAAAATTTCATAGCTGGCAGAATCTGTTTTTGTTTGGCAAACACCTGTTTGAGCTTCCGCCTTATTATTTTGCTGGGCAAATAAGGGTAAACCTATAAGTAGGGTTGCTTGCAGAAGAATTATTTTGAAATCTGTTTTCATTTATTTGAACGTTTTTAACTTTTAATAAAAATTAGTACCATATAGTTTACTTAAAAATTGAGTTTATGTAACCTGCTTTTACCTTATTGGCACGCATTTTTGTTTATAGATAAAAACTTAGTTTATGAAAAAACATCTATTTACGTTCGCAATTGTTGTTTCTGCAATTTTTTTATCATCGTGTTCGATGGTGAAACGGCATTATACAAATGGCTATTATGTCAGTCATAGTTCAAACGAGATAACCAATAAGGTGCAAGAACCTGTGGTAGACAAGAAAACTGCTCCAGCTTTATATACTGTACAAAACACACCTAATAACGTGGTTAATTTGAAACCAATATCACTGGCAGAGAACGGTAGTATAAGCGCAAGCAATAAACAAACAATAAGTAAAAATGCCCCTGTTGTTATGCATAAAAAACACTTAGGTTATAATGCACCAAAAATAATGCAGACCAAAGAAAATGCTAAAATACTTAGCGCAAAAAAACCAAATCCTGATACCGTGGTGGTTGATGCGCTTAGCTTATTTTGGATTGTTATTTTGATTTTACTTATACTTTGGCTTGTTGCTATTTTAACTGGTGGTTGGGGGCTTGGCTTGTTTGTACACGCTATATTATTGGTAGCCTTAATTTTATTAATACTATGGTTGCTACGAGTTATATAAAATAACCTGTGCTGTTAGCTACTTTTAAATTTCCACTCTTTGCGAAAATTAATTCCTAAACTGTTGACTTTTTTTTTCACGCTACTGAAAAAAAACCAGCAAAATCAGCCTGTTTTAGACCTTGTAAGTAATTGCACAATATTTAATAGTATTTAAATGTAAAAAATGCACAGGTAACAAGGGCTTGGTTAAATAACGAAGCGTTATTTAAAACCAAAATTAATACACCCCCTTTTGTAACAAACAAATTGAAAGAAGCAGTAAAGAGCGTGCGTTCTTACAGTTTTAATCAGTTATGAAATAGCCGATGGATTTATTCAAGCAAAAACTGTCCCAAAGGTGTAAAGAAGTTATTAGGAAAGACAAATGTGTGAGTTATTTATGTTATAATTGCCAACTACTTTTTAGAAAATAAAATTACAGCACTTAATTTTTTATTGGTTTTTTCCGCAAAGGACTTAATAGTAGTGCTTTTAACCGTATAAAATAATGTGAGCGTTTTATTTTTTTTTGATAAATTTTCGCCGGTTTATTCATTAGCCTTTTTTTCTAATTTCTTCTGCGTCTTTTTGTTTATTTAAGGCTTTGCGGTTTCTTTTTTTATGAAATGGCTTATCAGCTTTGGTTTCAAAACTTTCTGCGTTTGCTTTTTCGGCACTTTTTTCATGACGTTTAATTCGTTTGTCTTTACGCAGCTCACGCCTACCCTTTACCGTAGTTTTACTTGGAATGGCACTATTTGTACCAGCCTCCTGCGCATTAGTTTCTATACATAAAAACAAAAAAAAGACCAATATATATTTTACTATACTCTTCATAGCAAAGAGTAAGCAATTTTTATTCCAACGAAGTTTTACAAAATAATAAAAGCCACGAATAGTGGCTTTTATTATTTTGTAAACCGTATCCCAATAACTAAGTGCTTATAGTTAATTGTCGGTTTGTGGTATAAGTAATTCAAGCAAATTATATGCCCGATTGTTTTTATTTTACCCAGCGCCCGTGCACCCACTCTTCTCCATCTCTACCATGAGCCCTCCAATATCCTTTCTCCCATCTGTAACCATAGTGAGGCGAGCTAACCCAACGACCACCGCCATATACATACACGCCATTAACAGGGTCCCACTCTTCATCTACCCAAACATGTGCTGGGCTGGGCTGTGGGGTTGCTACTATAACTGGAATTACAGGGCGAACTTTTACATAAATTTGCGCCGAGGCAGAAGACAGGCTAAAGAGAACGATGCCTGAAAACATTAGTTTAATTAATTGCTTTTTCATGATTTTTTGGTTTTAGGTTATTAAAAAACATCAACTACTTGGTGATGTCGGGGTTATTTTTGTTCATGCTATTATTATCATCAGCCGGTGTTACAATAGTATCGTTATGCGTAGCAGAATCTTTTTTAGTAACTTCTAAAGTAGGTTGGTCTAATCCTCCTGAGCTTGCTGTATTATCATCATTTTTTGCATTTTGATTACAGGCTCCAAATACAAGTGCCATAAAAAAAAGCCCTGTTATCGAAAGTAACTTTACTGTTTTCATGCGTTTGTTTTTTTGTAAGTATGAATTTATAATTCAAGTTCTGTGCCATTATAAAATCTTTAAAAACAAATGGACTAATCATTTTGCCCTACTTATTTTTGGCACTAATATTATATATATGCAGGTGATGGATAAAAAAGATGTGTTAAAGAAATTGCACCAAAGAATGATTCAGGAGATTCAGGACTATGCAATTATTTTGCTTGACAGAGACGGAACTGTACTTACGTGGAACACAGGTGCAGAAAAAATAAAAGGATATAAAGCAGAAGAAATAATAGGGCAGAATTTTAATATGTTTTACCTACCGCTTGATAGGGAAGAAAAATTGCCGCAAAGGTTAATTGAACTGGCAGTTAAAGAAGGGCGGGCAAAACATATTGGAAGAAGACTTAAAAAAGACGGTAAAACATTTTGGGGCAGTATTTTAATTACTGCCTTACACGATGATGATGACAGTGTAATTGGGTTTACTAAACTAACAAAGGAGCTGCGCGACGGAGAAATTGAGTAAAGCTTAAAAACACTTTTTGTTGTATTTGCAACTGTGGAATTAATTACTCGTTTTGTACCTACCACTTTTAATTACCGCTTAAAACAGATTTTACTAACCAAACCACCTTATTTAAATTCGGTTACTATTTTTTTATTTATAAACTTGCAAAAAAACATCCGTGCTTTAAAAACACGGATGTAGTTACTTTTAATAGTTGTTGCAGATTTTAAAATTTCAGAGAAATTTTAATTTGTTATTTCGCAGTTTATACTATAGTTGCCTCCTAAATCGCTCCCTGTTTTTTCATTACCGTTACATCTGCTTATGGCGGTTGTTTTGGTATCATCGTACGTGTAAACCGAATAGTTTTGCGTATTGCTTCCGGAACCAGTTGTGTAAGTTTTTGAACATTGACAATTATAGTCTTTTTTACATCCTGTAGTTAAAATTGTTGCGGCAACTATGCCTGCTAATAAAATTTTAGTTGTTGTTGTTTTCATGTTTATTTTTTTGATTTAACTATTGCAGTTGCAAATGCCATTCCTGATAAACATATCTTTTACATATGTGTTTAATAGATTTAAAAAAAATTTGTTGAATTAATTACTCGTTTTTTTCTTTTTATGTGATATATTAGGCAGTGAATTGTTATTAATTAATCCCAATAACACAACAACAGTTATAAACTTGAGTATGCAACCAAAAAGTAAAATCTATTTATTTCAAATACGAATTTATTTTATTTAAATTTGGTTGATTGATTAGGTGTTATTTTTAAAACATATAACTATGAAAAAATATACTTTACTATCTATTCTTTCTTTTTTAACTTATTGTCTTACCGGGCAAAATATTATAACAACCGTTGCAGGTGGAGGTACTACGATGACAAATGGTGACGGAGGCTACGCCACTGATGCGCAATTAGGACCTCTTAGTGTGAGTTTCGATAACGTAGGTAATATGTATATAGCCGATTTAGGAAACAGAATAAGAAAAGTTGATGCATTGGGAATTATTACTACAGTAGCAGGCATTTATACAGGAGGAGTATCAGGATCGTATGGAGGAGACGGAGGTCCTGCAACAAGCGCCCAATTATATGCCCCTTCATCGGCTATCATGTCTCCGGCCGGGGTTCTTTATATAGCTGATGCAGGAAATAATCGCATTCGCAAAGTTGATGTAAATGGCATTATTTCTACCATTGCCGGTACAGGTGTTGCAGGTTTTTCAGGCGATGGAGGGCAAGCCACGGCTGCTAAAATATCTGATCCTCAAGACCTTCATCTTGATTCATTAGGTAATTTATATTTTGTTGACCTTGTTAATAATTGTATCCGTAAAATTAACTCTTCCGGCATAATTTCAACTATTGCAGGTATCGGAGGTGTAAATGGTTATACCGGAGATGGCGGGCTTGCTATACATGCTACATTATCTGATCCCTATAATATTGCTTTTGACAAACATGGTGCCATGTATATTGCAGATGAAAGTAATAGATGTATAAGAAAAGTAAACACAAGCGGCATTATTAGTACTATAGCAGGCAGTGCCAACATATATTGGGGCGCAGGAGAAGGAGGTCCGGCTACATCAGCCTTTATAAATTATCCGGCAGGTTTAGCCATTGATAAGGTAGGCAATTTATATGTAGCCGAAGCATATGGCAATTGGGTTAGAAAAATTGATACATCAGGAATTATTACTACCGTTGCCGGAACCGGAGTAGGTGGTTATACCGGAGATGGTGGAGATGCCCTACTGGCCGAATTAGGAACTGTTGGAGGGATTGCTTTTGACCAAGCCGAAAATTTGTTTATACCAGCCGCTTATACCGGGAGTTCAGTAAAGGCTTTAGTTAGAAAAGTTACTTTTTGTACAAACCCTTTAATTAGCCACCAACCTATATCAGATACCATTTGTTCTGGTGGCAATGCTTCTTTCAGAGTTATTGCATGTAGAGCTACCTGGTTTCAGTGGCAGGTTGATACAAGTATGAGTGGTAATCACTTTGTTGCTTTAAGCAATAATAACACCTATTTAGGAGCTACCACATCGAGATTATTTATAACAAATGCTACAAGCGTTATGAACGGATATTTATACCGTTGTGTGGTGCAAGATACTGTAATGGTAACAAGTAATACAGCCACCCTAAATGTTCACGCACCTCAAATGAATATAATCGCTTCATCCAATACATATTGCCATTCAGGTAGTATTACTTTAAACGCACCAGCCGGACTTAGTTATTATTTATGGACTGTTGGTAGTTATCCTTCTACGGATACATTAAGTATGAGTTCATCAGCCGTTTATTATCCTGATACTCTTTCAAGTGGTGCAATTATTAATTTAAATATAGTAGACGCTTATGGATGTTTGGAAAATGGATATATCCAACTGAACGATTCTTGCGGCTTTGTTTGGCCGGGGGATGCAAATGTGGATCTTTACGCAAACAATTATGATTTATTACCGATTGGTCTTTATTTTGGATTAAATGGGCCAGCGCGATCAACTATAAGCAATGCTTGGCATGGGTACTCCTGCAATAATTGGAGCGGAACAATATCAAATACTCCTAACCCTAAATTTGCCGACTGTGATGGAAACGGCACCGTTGGATATGATGATACAACAGCTATATATAACAATTTTAATCTTTCTCATTTACAAAGACTTTCTAACTCTCAAAATATAACTACCAGTACTAATCCCGATATTTATTTTCAATTTTCAAAAAACACCTACTATCCCGGAGATACATTAATTGCAGATATTATGATAGGAGATAATAACAATATTCAAACTAATTTTTACGGAGCTGCATTTGATATTTATTATGATCCAAGCTATCCGGTTTCGGGAACTGAAGTGTTTTATTTTTCTAACTCTTGGGTTGGTGTTATTAATCAGGATATGATAACTTTTTCCTATCCTACTTATTCATCAGGGTCGATATGCGCAAGTATGGTGAGAATAAACCATCAGGATGTTAGTGGCTATGGTAAAGTTGCTACTTTAAAATTTGTAGTAGCGGGAGACACCATTTTAAGCAGTGATTTTTCTACTGCAATATATAATCCAATAAAAATAAGCTCTAACGGAAATACCGGACAACTAACAACCGGAATAAATATCGGTAAAATTGTAGCTGACCAAATTAAAATTTATCCAAACCCTTCAAGTAGCGTTTTAAATGTAGAATTAAATGGAAAGGATGAAAGCAAAATGGTTTATATAATAAATTCATATGGACAAGAAATAAATCGAATTACTGTAAACCAAGCTAAATTTAGTGTAGATATAAGTGATATATCGCCTGGCGTATATGTACTAAAAACCAATTTAACAGCACAAAAATTTATTAAAGAATAATATACGAACCTAATTTTGCCCGGGCGGGTTGGTGAGGTTAACATCTTCGGCTTCTTTTTGTTTTTTAAATTCAAGCTTTCCAAACTTATAGGTAAAGTTTATGCCGAAGGAGCGATAAGGCAATTCCCGCACGGTATATAAAGTAAAATCAGTTCCGGCTAGTTCAGTTGCTTGCCTTACATATTTATTAAAGGGGTTGGTAGCCGTAAGTGCAATGCTGGCTTTTTTATTAAACAGTTGTTTGCGTATAGCAAAGTTGTACGTTAAAAAAGCGGGTAGTTTACCTTGTACGGTAATGCGTTGCGAATTGTAGTTTCCAAACAATTCCATACTTAATGTATTTGCTAACTGAAACGACGCGTTTAAATTGGCGCGGTAGTTAAACCCACTTATGTTGCTGTTAGGCGCCAAATAATTGGTAATGTAACGCTGAAAACCCGATAGGTTAGAACGCAGGTTTATTTTTTTACCAACAGGTATCGATATAAACACGTTTGCACCATAATTATTTTCTTTGCCAATGTTTTCGCGCTTACTTATGGCAACATTGTTATAAGATGAGTCGCCTATTTGATAGATGGGATAGTATGTGGTGTAAGATTGTATGTCTTGTATATTATTTCTTATAAACAATGATACGTTTATGTTAGCTCCCTTATCAAATGATTTGTTGTAACCCAATTCAATATTATTGGCAATCTCGGGTTTTAAATCAGGATTACCGGTAGTAATATTTTTTGGGTCGCTTACGTTTAAAAACGGATTCAGGTCGCCGTAATCAGGACGTTGTATACGGCGTGTGTAACTAAGTTTAACTGTGTTTCGTTTTTTAAAGGAGTGAGAAATTACACCCGATGGAATAACACTGCTATAAGGTTGAATGTTTACAGCATTGATGTTTGCAAAACTTGCTTTGGTATCGGTATACTCATAACGGCAACCTGCTTTTACATCTAAAAAATTAAATAACTTAAATGTAAGCGATGCAAAATAAGCGTAAATGTTTCTATTATAGGTTAAGGCTGATGATTGCATGCTGCTGTAACTATAATTATCGGATGCTGGGTTTAATAAAAAAACATTGGACGTATTGTTCAATTGTCGCAGTACGGTTTTCACGCCGGTTTCAAAAATCACATCTTTACCAAGGGGCTGAGTGTAGCTGATGGCTATATTGGTTTGTTTATCAGTACCCTGGCTTTTACCATTAGAGCCATTAAAAACCGAATCGGGTGAAATGTACCTTTGCGATTGCGAGTAGAATGAATAATTATTGGCGTTTGATGCTGAGTACAACACATCTAACTCCTGCCCTTCTTTAGCAAATGTTTTTTTATAATTTACATTCCAGTCATATACCTGCGATGTAAAATTACTACCTGAGTTTACAAAATTATATATATTAGATAGTGTGTTTCCCGTTGTTGCATCCTGTACCAAAGTTTGGCGGGTTAAAGCGCCAACACTATTGTTACCAAAATTATTATAACTAAACCCAGCCGTTATGTTATCTTTTGGTGTAATGGCCCAATCTATACTACCACCGGTTTGTATGCCGTGGCGGGTAAAATCGCTTATGCCGTTTTGGTTTAGCTGGGTGTTTTGCATTAGGGTCGGGTCTTGCGACGGACGGTTCATGGTGTTTATGGTAGTGGTGTTTATTTGACCATTACCGGTAAGAAAAACATTGGCACCAAAATTACCTTTACGTGCGCTAAGGTTAAACGAACCGTTTTCTAACCTTGTGCCTCCGGTTAAAGCCACATTGCCATTTATGCCCTGCGCGGTACTTTTCTTTAAAATAATATTTATAATACCGCCTGTTCCTTCGGCATCGTATTTTGCACCCGGGCTTGTAATTACTTCTATACTTTGTATTTGGCTTGCAGGAATGGATTGTAGAACATCGCTAAGGTTATTGCCAAAAACACTTGATGGTTTGCCGTTAATTAAAAAACGAATATTGGTGTTACCCTGTATATCTACATTACCATCCACATCAACCGATACCTGCGGTACTTTTTTAAGCATATCGGTTGCTACGCCGCCTTGTGATGATAAATCTTTTTCGGCGTTGTAAACTATTTTATCAATTTTACTTTCAATAATGCTTTTTTCACCTTCTACCACAACTTCCTTTAAAGCAATTTGCTGGTTAGCTAATTTTAGGTTGCCTAAAGAGATAATGGGATTGTTTTTATCGAGTACAATATTTGTTCGTGTGCCGGTTTTGTAACCCACAAAATAAATAAGCATTTTGTATGTGCCATCGGCTACGCCGTTTAATTTAAAGGTACCGTTTTCATCACTGGTGGTGCCGTTAACCACTTTGTTATCGGGTTGCAACAATAAACTAATAGTAGCATATTCTACCGGTTTACCTGTAAGCGAATCGGTTATTCTACCCGTTATTTTGCCGTCTGCTTTATTTTCGGGTTGCTGCGCGTATATAAACAGACTAAATAGCAGAAATAAAACTGACAATTTTTTTTTACTTACTAATTTATTTGCTGATATAAAGAGGGCGTGCATAATTTAATTTACAGGGCGACAAAAGTAGTGGTTCATTTATAAGCTCAATTATTTTATTTCTTAATAAGTGGTAAAATTTACAACACAAAGCTATTAGTTTACCACAACCTGTTTGTTAAATTGCAGTTACGTAATTAAGTTCAATATATTTTTATGATTTTATTTTACTTGTTTTGTCTGTAATGATTGTGTTTATTTCTTCTTGCGTAAAGCCACCTTCTTTAAAAAAAACTTCTTTACCGTTTTTATACATAACTGTTGCGGGTATAGAGCCCATCCAAAAATAATCTACCTTATCAATCCACTCATTTTGATTAGGAGCGTTCAATAATAAAACATGATTCTGTATTTTTTTTGTTTTTACATAATCCTCTACCCGCGCAGTTTCGCTTACAGCGTTTAAGCTTACATACATTATTTTAACTTTTTCTTTACTAAACTTTACCGAAGCTTCTTCAAAAAGAGGCATTTCGAGCTCACAAGGCTTGCACCATGTTGCCCAAAAATTTACCACATACAGGGTGTCATTTTTTTTGGTTTCAATTTGATTTTGCAATTCGCTAAATGTAACTACATGTACTTTTTTATTTGCGCTTACAAACGAAAACAAAACAGCTACTAAAAAAAATTTAAACCCTGTTTTCATGTTTGATTTTATTTAAATGCTATTGTATAGGTTGCAATATAGCCTCCGTTTCCATCATCAATTACATTCATTAGCAGCGCGTTAAAGCGTTCGGTATCTCCATCTATTTCAAAATCCTCAGCAATGCTTGTACCGTTTTGTCCTTTAGTATAAAGTTTGTTTTTATACACTTCTTTTTCGATAGCCTTTGGGAAGAAAAAATTAGTAGTTTGTTTAGTTTCGCCATTATAATGCACTTTGCCATGCAAGTGTGTTAACCTGCCATTATACCAGCCCGGAAATATTGATTTAAAACTACACACTCCATCAGCTCCCGTAGTTTGCATGCCACGCAACCAAGTTTGTCCTTGGGTGTTTTCTTGCGAAAAATCAGAGTAATGCCCATCCTTATCGCATTGCCAAATATCTACCACCGCATTTTGTATGGGTTTGCAATGCACATCTTCTACCTTAAAAACGTAACTAATGGGCACGCCCAGTTTCCCTTCTCTAATATCTTGTCGGGTTAGTTTTTCGTTTTTATAAAAAGGCCCTTCATTTACAGCAGGTGTTATGGGGTCGTTGCAATCTGTTTTATCTAAGGTGGTTTTATGAATTAATGCCAACGGACTTTTTTTAAAAGCCAGCGCGAGCCCGCCAACTGTTGCTATACCCACTACCGATAGAAATTGTTTTCTATTCATACCCTATTTTTTATCGGGTGTTGTTGTACTGGGTGTTGTTGCAGGTTGTGCCGGGGTGGTAGTGGTTTCAACTACTTCGGGTGTAAGGGTAGCCATGCTGTTTACTATTTTTTTGCCAGCATTTAATTTTGCGGTATAAATTTTTTGACCATGCAAATCAATTACCTGCGATAACGAACCTCCATTTTTTTCATCCCATGAGCTCAGGTAAACACCACGGTTAATTTTGGTTACATTATAAACAGTGCCATCGGTAGTTTTTGCTTTGACATCTGCCCACTTTATGGTTGAATCGCTTACAAAGGTTAGCTTATAATCCCCATCGGTGTAATGAACTAAAAAAGTTTTGCCCACCAATGTTTCGTGGTTATGCTCACCACCGTGATGCCCATGGTGCCCACCACCATGATGGTGCCCATCCTGAGCCGACATGACCGAAAAATAAAGTGTTGAAAGAGCCAAAATTGAAATCATTTTTTTTGTTTTCATGTTTAATTTATTTTTTAATGGTGTTTATTATGATGGTGTCTTCTTTTAAAATTAATTCCGTTTAAGTTGCTTAGGACTTCCACTAATTTTTTCTTTTGCTCCCCGTTACAAATGGCTTTTATTTTATCTATATGTTCTATACGGGTTTTGTTAAACACTTGGGTAAAGCTGCTCATACAGGTAATTAAAGAGTCTTGCTTTTTTTTGTTTGTAGTGTAAGCAGATAACTCTTTACTAAAAAGGTCTTTACTAATTTCATTTTGTTCTGACAAACTATCTTTCAGCAGTTCCATTTTATCATTAACCACAGCTAATTTTTGTTTTTGCTCAGCACTAAAAGCAAGTTGTTCTGCCAGATAATCAGTAAGATTAAACTCATTTTGCACTTTACCTTCGTTTATTTCGTGCCTATGGTGTTTACCCTCATCGCCTTTATGTTTATTGTGCCACAGGCAGGTAAGCAATGTAATATTTACTACCATAAAAAAAACGGCAATAAAAAACCAAAATTTTTGTTTTAAAAAGAAATTCATACTACCAATCGTTTAAAGTTAATGTTGAGTTATCTGTACTTGTGTTTGCATCCGCAGTTGTATTTACATCATCGGTTTTTAGGTTTTGTTCAGCCGTTGTTTCAGGTTCGGCAGGTGTTAAATCCGTAAGCAACACGCCCGTTAAAATACCTGCTACCAAAACCGATGTAACATATACCGGGGTTTTAAAAAACACCTTTTTCTCAAATACGGTACTATTTTGCTGCTTAGCTTTCAGTAGTGTTTTATTTATAAAATAAGGGTTTAACTCGGTTTGTTTTTCGTGTTCAATTTGCTTAAAACCTGCTTGCACCATATGCTCATAAAAAACAGCACACTCCTGGCAACCAGTTATGTGTGAAGTAAGTTCCTGAGGCAATACGCCTTCGGCACCCAATTGCTCACAAACATCAAACAGTTTATTTTTTACTTCTCTACAATCCACTTTTTTGCTCTTATTATATATTAGACATCTTGTTTACTTAAAACTTGCGCAGTCACTAAAAATAATTTTCATAATATTTTTGCAGCTTCTTTTTTAAATTGGTTTTTGCCCTAAACATCAACGATTCTACCGACGAAACGCTAACGCCCATTATGGTAGCAATTTCTTCGTAACTAAGCTCATCGTACTTAGCCAGCGTAAAAGCAATGCGTTGATTTTCGGGCAAACTATCTATGGCTTTTGTGAGTTCGGTTTTTTGCTCCTTTTGCTCCAGCATTTCGTGCGAGTTGCTTGTTGTGCTGTTTTTAAGTCCAATTATTTCCTGAAAATTTAAATAGAGCCGTTTTACTTTTTGGCGTTTTAAATTGTTTAAGCACCTGTTAACAGCAATACGGTATAACCAAGTAGATAAAGAGGATGTTTGCTTAAAATAATGTATTGATTTAAACACCTCCAAAAAAACCTCCTGCGTTACATCTTCAGCCTCTTCTTTATCGTGTAAAAAACCAATACAAACTTTGTAAACGTGTTTTTGGTGTTTATTAATTAAAACACGAAAGGCATTTTCATCCTTTACACGTAATTTATCTATAAGTTCTGGTTCGTTCACACCGAAAAGTAAAATAATTAGACAACACAAACCAGAAAAACTTGCGCTAACAGTTAAAATTTATATTTTACACCAAAGGTTATGTAGCGAGTAGTGTAAATAAAGGCGTTAACATCGGTGATTTTTAATAGTTGAAAACCTAAACGCGCCTGCGTAGTAAAATAAAAATGACTGATTGTTTTTCTATCATTTTTACCCAAGCGAATATTAAAACCAAACGGTATATAAAGTTGATACAGCACCGAGTTTTTTATTTTATCATTACCGTACTCTGTTGCACTAATGGTTTTATTGGTTAAGTTATAATTACCGCCAACCTGATAACTGTTAATGGTGTTTGTTGTTAGGTTAATGCCACTTTGCTGATACTCCCAATATGTAATTTGCGAAACAACCGAAAAATTTGTGGTAAAACCTACGCCCGCAAAAAACGAAATTATTTTTTTTTGATTAGTATTAAATAGTTGCTGCACATCTATACCCAAGCTGGTTGAATGGTAATTTACACTGGCATTGTTGGTGGTTACATTATCGTAATAAGCTGCAGGGTAGTAGTAATTTGCCCCCTCTTGTTGGTACAGCGTATCTAACCGAGTGGCTTTTATGTTGCTATACAAGGGGGAAAAACTATTGAATGAAATTATTGTAATGCCTACATTGGTTTGGCTATGTATGGCGTATTTGTTTTTCTTTTTACTGTAATTATCGAAATTTAGATATGCGCCAAACATAGCGCTACCGTTGCTACTATAATTGCCTTGCCATTGGGTGTAATTGTAAAATGGTTTGTTTGCAAAGGCAGGCCACATACTTAACAGGGTTTGTTTTGATGGGTAGTTTTGATTTTTACCGTTGATATAATTGAGGTTAGACCCACCGCCACCTCCCAGCGTGGCAATGCCCGATAATTTAAATAAGGGATGTTTTTGGTTTGTACTATCCTGTGCGTGAATAGATGTGTAAAGGAGTAAATAAAAAAAACAGATAGGTAAACGCATGTGTATAATAATGAAGTTAACGATTGAGAGTTGTTATTATTGCTTTATAGATAACATTGCTTTTTAAAAACATAAAGCTGATTTAACCCGACCGTATTTCTGTTAAAAGCGACCGCTCGTAAAAAAAACGCCACCGTTTAAAAAAGTAGACTACTTTTTGGCATTTGACTACTATATACTTGTGTTATTATTAACCCATAAAATAAAAAACCATGTTTAAAAAATTAAAAAAAGAAGCAACCGTAATTAAAAACACAAAGGTAGAAAAGCTAAGTACAAAACAGTTGAGTAATGTAGTTGGTGGTGATGGTGGTAAAACTATTTCTGACGGTGCAGCAAAAGGTCAGGCTACAGAATTAAAATAATAAACCCTTAAAACTTAAAAGCCATGTTTAAAAAATTGAAAAAAGAAAAGCAAGCAAAAGCTGCTAAAAATGTAAAAGTTGAAAAACTAAACCCTAAAGAATTAAATTATGTAGTTGGTGGTAGCATTAACTACAACGCATCAAAATCGAACACGGGGAATTAAATTAAAAAGCCTTTTGGGCAACCGAAAGGCTTTTTTTTAGCCTACACCATAAAATTAATTAACGCTCGTTGCATTGTATAAACCCTTAAAAAATAAAATTATGTTTAAAAAACTGTTTAAATCGAAAAAAGAAAAAGAAGCAACTAAAAACACTAAAGTTGAAAAACTAAACACGAAAGAATTAAATAACGTAGTGGGTGGTGCTTTTACATCCTACATTAGTATAAAAGGCACTAAACAAGGTTCGATCACCAATCACCCATAAGGAAATAGCAAACTAAAAAGTTCTAAAATTAATAGCTTTAAAAAAATAAAATCATGTTTAAATTTAAAAAAGAAGTAAAAACTTTAAAAAATGCAAAAGTTGAAAAATTAAACATAAAAGAATTAAGTAATGTAGTTGGTGGTAACGGAGATAGTGAACCAAGTTCTATGGAGGTGCCTAATATGGCTGTTAAAAGTAGTGGAGTATCAGAACCATATATCCCACCTGCTAAAGGCAGTCATTAGAAAAGTTAACAAAAATTTTAAGTCACACAATAAACTAAGTTAAAACCCGTTCTATATTCATAAACCCTTAAAAAACAAAATTATGTTAAACAATTTATTTAAATCGAAAAAAAAAGAAGTGAAAGCAACTAAAAATGCTAAAGTTGAAAAACTAAACACGAAAGAATTAGGCAATGTAGTTGGTGGCGATGGAACAGTAGATGTTGCGAGTGGTGTGGTTGCTGGTAAAAGAACGCACCAGCCTGCTTAATTTCAAACCATTTTAAAATTTAATTTAAAAGCCTTGTAGAAAAAACTACAAGGCTTTTTTATGCTCAAAAATTGAATACTAAATATTGAAATAACTATTATTTATTGTTTAATAATTTTTGTTTGATATATGGCGTTGTTATTTTTTAAAACACGTATTTGATAAACTCCATCGGTGAGCGTAGTTAAATTTATTTGCTGCAAATTATTTTGCATAAGCCGTGTATACACTTTTTGCCCAATAACGCTATAAATTTCTATCCGCACGTTTTCATACTCGTTCATTTGCAAATTAATAATACCGCTACTTGGGTTAGGATAAACTGATACCTGATAATTATTACCCGTTGTTTGTTTTATACCTGCAGGAGATGCGCATACATTTATATTAGTCGAATCTAAACAATAATTATTATCGGTGCTTTGAGGCTGAGCCGATGTAATGGTTGCGGTTAAAATAGTTACCATGCCAAAGTTTGGTATATCCACATAAATAAAATAACTACCTGTATCAACCCCTGTAAATTGATAAGCTCCGCTGGTATCGGGTGTTGTACGTGCTGCGCAACCGCCACCGGGGTTTCTTCCAAGTTTAACATCGATGCCTTTTAGTGGTGCACCCATAACACTATTGTTTCCACCATAAGCTAAACGTTGCCCAAAGGAAGCACCGGCTGTTATTGTTCCGCTAATGATACCGGTACCGTGCGAAGCCGGTATCTCTACAATGGTAATATTATGCCCTGCATCGTTTCCGTTATTGCAACCTGTATGTGCAACAACGGTAGCCGAATCCCAACGATAAGCAGGGTTTGATTTTGTGCTATAATAGGTTGGTACCGAACCGTGATAATAATTTGTATCGGCTACCGCTTTTAAATAATAGTTACCTATTGCAAGTTGGCTAAAACTATATGCACCATTTGATGTGCTAATAGGTGCCGATGTTGTGTTTAGTAAAAGTTTTGCTGTATCAATAGTTGTTGAATTGTTTAGCTGCGGATATAAATATACCACGCCGCCATGTGTTATAAAATTAGTTGCCGCAACTGTAGTTGTATCGTAAACGGTTCCGCTTAAATTATCGTACATGTTAACATTTACGGTAACAATTACCGAATCTTTACAATTGTTTGCATCAGTACCTGTAACGGTATAAGCAGTTGTAGCAGCCGGGTTAACACTTACAGAGGCACCTGTTAATCCACCGGGGTTCCAGGTGTATGTTAATGCGCCGCTTGCTGATAATGTACTGGTGCTTGTAGTACAAATAACCGTTGGGCTTGCTACCGAAGTTATAGTTGACGATGATGATGATGCAACTGTGCTTGATGCGGTTTGAAGACAACTGTTAGCATCCATAACGGTTAATGTATATGTGCCCGCCGCAACACTTGATATACTTTGTGTTGTTGCAGTAATAGGTGACGACCATGAATAAGTATATGGTAATGTACCACCCGCAACACTACCGGTAAGGACTCCGTTTGCCAAACCGCAAGTTGTTGATAAGGGGATTATAGTTACTGTTAATGCAGCAGGTTGGGTAATTGTTACTGTTTGTGTTGCAGTACAACTATTACCATCGGTTACAGTAAGGTTATAATTATTTGCCGGTAAATTTGTTGCTGTAGGAGCATTACCACCGCTTGGTGACCAACTATATGTATATATGCCGTTACCACCTGTTGGTGTGGCTGTAGCACTACCATTAGTGCCGCCATTACAACTTACATTTGTTACAGTTGTATTAGGGCTTATAACCGCAGGCGAGGTAATTGTATAGGTTTGTACTGTGCTGCAGCCGTTACCCGCGGTTAAGGTTAAGGTTTGTACACCCGCACAAATACCGGTAGCTGTTGAATTGTATGATGCAATCCAAGTGCCTGAGGTGGCTACTATAGAAAATGGACCGCCACCACCAACAGTCATAGCCGCTTGGCCATCACACCCTCCAAAACAAGTAGTTGCTGTTACCGATGTTATACTTGTTGGAGGCGATGGGTTAATGGTTAGCATTGGCGACTCTCCATTAAATGCATTGGATACACAACCGTTTGCATCGGTACCAATAACGGTATAGGTGGTGTTTGCCGTAGGTGTTGCTACAACACTTGCCCCCGAAGTACTACTTAAACTTAGTGCAGGCGACCATGTATAAGTTACTGCGCCACTTGCTGTTAAGGTAGAAGATGTATTAGTACAAATTACACTTGGGCTTGCCACCGGATTTAAAACCGGTAACGCATTTACGGTTACCGTAGCTGTAGCTGTATTAGTACAACCTGTACCAGATGATGAACCGGTAACGGTATAGGTTGTTGCACCAAACGAAGGAGGGCTTACGTTAACGGTATTTGTTGTTGCGCCACCCGTGCTTGCATCCCAAGTATATGAGCTTGCACCTGCCGCGGCTAAAACAGCACTGTTACCCGAACAAACAGTTGCAGAGTTTACAGTAATAGTTGGCAAAGGATTTACAGTTACGGTTACTACGGCTACATTGGAGCAACCATTAGCGTTGGTACCGGTAACAGAGTATGTGACGGTGGTAGCAGGCGCACTATTCATAGTTGCTGTTGTAGCGCCATTACTCCACAAATATGTAGTTGCACCCCCTGCTGAAAAAGTTGCATTAACTCCAGCACATACTACGTTTGGGTTAACAGTTGTGGTTACGGTTGGTAATGACTTAATACTTACCGAGGCATAATTACTACCAATACAGCCATTAGCATCGGTACCCGATACTGTAATTGTTGTAGAAAATGCAGGTGAAATTGTTGCTGTAGTTGCAACTACACCTGTACTCCAAGTATATGTTAGTGCACCAGAGGCTGTATAGGTTGCTACAGTGCCCATACAAATACTTTGATCGGCACCTGGGCTTACAAATGGTAAAGCATTTACGCCTACAGTATACATGGCTGTGGTTGCACAACCGGTAACAGATGCTGTGCCCGTAACGCTATAGGTTGTTGTAGCCGAGGGGTTTACACTAACTGTATTTGTTGTTGCACTACCTGCGTTTGAGCTCCACACATAGGAGTTTGCTGTACCTCCTGCGGTTAAAATTGTAGAGCTTCCTGAGCAAACAGCATTTGCACCGCTAATAGATACGTTAGGTAAAGGGTTTACGGTTACTGTTGCTACTGCTGAATTGGAAGGGCAACCATAAGGCCCCAAAACAACGGCTGTATAAGTAGTTGTAGCCGTAGGCGTGTTAACAACAGGATTAGCTATTGTAGTGCTGCTTAAAAAAGTAGAAGGGGACCAGGTGATGCCGGTAGTGGCACCTACTAAACTTAAGTTTGCTGAATTTCCAATACAAGTAGATACTGCTGATGCTGATGGCAGGGCGGCAGTTCTGTCTACTATAAAATAACAAGAACCCGATTGGCTGGCCGTATTAAGAGCCGTACAAGTTACTGTAAAGGTAGTACCACTTGTATAATTTATAAAAGTGCCTGAGTCTGCCGGATTAGTAATTGTTGCACCTGATGTAACCGACCAGCTATACGAAGCAATTGAACCTCCGGTAGCCCATGCACTAATAGGTTGGCTTGTACAATTTGACGTAATAGAAATGGTAGAATTGCACGGTACAGTTATACCACCTACAGTTAAAGTAAGGGTGGGTAATTGTGCTAAACCAGTAAACATGAAAGCAAGTATAAAACCCGCAGCGAGAAAGTATTTTTTTATCATATTTTTATTTTGTTAGATAAAGATAATATTATTTGTGAAAATGCCAAATGGTATTTTTTAATTACGTTTTCACATAATAAAAAACTACTTAACTATAACCAAACGTTTATTTATAACATACGCGTTTAAACTGCTTACGAGGAGTTTTATCTCCAAATGGAGTTATCCAATCCACACATACAGGATGGTATAAAAGTTGAAACACCTCTTAATAACGAAAAATAAAAACACATTATGAAAACAATATACGCCGCCATAACTATTTTCGGTTTAACAGCCATTCTTGGCATGTATTTGTTATCATTGGTTTTACGTGATAAAGAAACACCTAAAGCAGCTGCTATTATACATGGTTTATTTGCCATAACAGGACTTACGCTATTAATAGTATTTAGCCGGAACAACGAGCAAAACCCCATGGTGAGTATAGTTGTATTTACTTTGGCAGCCGTAGGAGGGTTAATGTTGATTTATAAAGATGTTACAGGTAAAAAAATCCCCAAATGGTTAGCCGTTGTGCATGGCATAACCGCTGTAATAGGTTTTGGGTTTTTAATTTTATTTGCTTGTTGTCATCCATAAAATATTTAAAAACCACGAAAATGAAAAAATCTATTTTGCTATTTTCAATCGCATTCAATTTTAATTGTTTAGTAGCTCAAATAAATAATCCTGATAACCCGAGTATAGCCCCAAATTCGGGGGTGCAAACGCTGACACCGGGCATTCCGCAAACTACAGGCCCCGATTTTCAGCCGGCTACAACCTATACGCCACCGCCCACTCCACAACCTGTTGCAACACCAACCGATGTTCAGTCTGTTCCGGGTGTGCCACCTGTTGTACCCATTCAGCCAAGTATAACTACACCTACTTCGCCCGGTACTACTAATAATTCGGTTAACACACTAAGCCCTCTGGTTCACCCACTTCACCAAGTCCAACCTACCCGACTTCGCCACCTCGTGTAAAAAATAATTAGTGCTAAATTTTAACGATTTATGGTCATGAAAAAAATTGCAACAAATAAACAAGTGGATAAAGAAAATAAAAACTCCCTGCCGGGTTATCCCTTATATCCTGATAACGAAGACATTTACCAAAGAGATAAAGAAGAAGAAAATATTGACCCCGAAAATATTTTGAAAACCAAAACACCAAATGAGGTGAATAGGATGCTAAACGAAAAAGATTTTAAAGATGATAAAACCGGAGGTGATTTAGATGTGCCCGGTGCCGAATTGGATGATAAACAAGAAAATATTGGAAACGAAGACGAAGAAAATAATTATTACAGCTTAGGTGATACCGAGGCATAAAACTCACACAATAATTTAACCGCCTTTATAAATTTATACAACATGCAAGCAAGCCCTGTAATAAAACAAATACAATTTAATAAAGGCATTAAGGGTTTACCCGATAAACTTACCGTCACCATTATGGAAGAAGCTTATTATTTGCGAATTAAAATAATTGACCTTGTTTTTACCGAAGGTGCTATTAATGCGCCGCAAATTGTAATTGATATAATAGATAAAGATAAATTGCACGTTGCAGATTATTTAGAAGGTAACCAGGTGCCGGGTTTAAAAATTATACACATATATAAGGATTACGAATTTGTTACTTCTTCCATTGAGTTAAAAGTGGATGATAACCAGGTAAGTAAGTTTAATTTTTTCCTTACATATAAAAATATAAATGTATAAGGGTAAAAGCCAACTACATTAGATAACAAAAGCCGATACCAGTAGTATTGGTTTTATATTTTATTTGCTCCACAAACCAAAACGTACATTCTACAAACTAAAACGCACATTCTGCAAACTACCGCTAAAAAAGTAATAGTATATAGGTTACTTTATATCAGGAAAAATGGAAAAAACATACATATTGGTGGAGGCGGCCGCTGCGTTAACTATTTCTCGAAACCCCATTATCCTATTTAAAACAGTGCCGGTTAGTGTTGTTTAAATAGGGGCTCGCTAAACACCAAGTTATTAAAACCGATATAAATTATCGGTTTTTTTAATTATACTTTATTAGTTTTAATTTATGTTTAGTAATTTCTTATTACCAAACATGAAGGACTTGGCACTTGAATTTCGTTTTCGGTTTTGGTTAATAAACCAGTTTCTACATCGCGCTTAAAAACCACTACGTTACTTGAACCTGCATTGGCTACGAGTAAATAATGTCCGGTTACATCTAACGTAAAGTTGCGTGGGTGTTCGCCTCCGGTGGGCTGATGACCAACCAGTTTTAATTTACCATTGGTTTGATTTATAGAAAAGATAGAGATAGTGTTTTCTGTCACGCGATTAGATGTATACAAAAAAAGACCGTCGGGAGAAATATGTATATCTGCACTTGCGTATGCGCTTTGGGGTTTAGCATAGGAAACTATTTTTTGTATAGAGTTTAACTTGCCGTTGTTGTATAAATAGGCTGCTACGGTTCCGCTTAATTCTTCAATACAATATGTAAACTTACCGTTGGGGTGAAATATAAGATGCCTTGGACCAGAGCCGGGAGTAGTTGTAATTAGTAACGAATCTTTTACCACAAGGGGTTGAGACTTGGAAGTGTCGAATTTAAAAACGTGTATTTTATCCGAACCTAAATCGGGCATATAGATGTAATCGTACGCAGGCGAAAATACGGTTGAGTGTATATGAGCTTTATCCTGAGTTGGTTTAATGCTACTGCCTTCAAATTTAATAACCTGGCATGATGGATTTAAACTGCCATCGGCATTGGTTTTATAAACCGAAGCGGTGCCTTCGGTATAATTACCATTAACAACATAGTTGTTGTTTTTATGTACGGTTACATAAACCGGATTTTCGCCACCACTTGGTTGTTTATTAAGTAGAGTCAGTTTACCATTTGTGCTATCAATTTTAAATGCGGTAACACTACCCGCGTTCGGCATTTTGGTATCGGTACAGGCATACAAAAATTTACCGTTTGGCGATATGGTTATAAAAGATGGGTTTGTAATGTTCTCTGTATTACTAACAGCCTTTAATTTTCCGGAGTTTGAATCGAATTCGTAAACATAAATGCCTTTATCGGGTTTACCACCGGTATATGTGCCAATAAACAAATAGGTTTTTAATTTAGTTTGTGCTTGTGCGAAAAACCCAAGTAACAACAACAGTAAGGCGCACAATTTTTTCATAGCTAAACAAATGTACTATAATGTTTGGTAGCTCTTGAATTATGCTATGTATTAAGAATTTTATTACATTATAATTATTATTTACATTTGCACTAATTAAATTAAAAGCCTCTGTTAATCAGAATTAGTTGCCCGTTGCCGGGCATTGTATTAGTATAAAAAATCACGTTAGTATAACGCAGGATTTTTTTTGTTTACATCGTAATTTCAATCTTATAAATAAACAGGTTATAACTTATGGTTATTAGCTTGTTGTATAACATATACTTAAAAATAAAACTATAAAAATGACAAATAAAATAAATGATAATTGGTACGAAGATTTTTTTAAAGGCATAAACTGCGAACTTTGGGAAAAAGCTGTTTCGGCCGACTGGACTAAACTGGAAGTTGATTTTTTGCAAAAAGAATTAGGTACTGAAAAGGGAAGCCATATACTTGATATACCCTGCGGTTTTGGCAGGCACTCGATTGAGTTTGCAAAACGCGGCTTTCAAGTAACAGGGGTTGACATTTCGGAAACATTTGTAAAAAACCTGAACGAAAAAGTAAAAAACGAAAACCTCAACATTACTGTACTTAAAGCTGATGTGCTTGATGTTAGTTTTACCGAAAAATTTAACGGAGCTGTTTGCTTAGGCAACAGCTTTGGTTATTTTGATTTTGAAAAAATGAAGGTGTTTGTTGAACGGGTTTCGGTGTCGCTTAACAGAGGCGCCAAGTTTATTATAAACTCGGGCATGATTGCCGAAAGCATTTTACCAAATTTTGCAAGCAATAAATTGTTTACGGTTGATGATATAACCATGGATATAAAAAATACGTATAACGTAGAAAACAGCTGCATGACGAGTAATATTACGTACACCAAAAAAGACGTAGTAGAAAAACATGCTTTTAAGCATTACGTTTTTACCTTAGGTGAGGTTACACGCTTGCTAAATTTGTATGGACTGAATGTTGTTGGCACGTACAATTCGCCTTCGGAGTTAGTATATAATTTAGGCGATCCACAAATTTATATTGTAGCTGAAAAAGTGTAGTTACGAGTGATGAGTTATAAACTATAACTCATCACTTATTTTATATGTTAATTGTTTATAATAGAGTTTTGTAAGTTGATTTACATGGATGAAATATTTTACATTTGCGGGACTATATGAAAAATTTAAAATTACTTTTAATTGCCTTGTTTTTTGGAGGGGCTTTGGTTTATACAAGCAGTTGCAAAAAATCGGATACAGCCGCATCAACAACACCTACACTGGCAACAATAACTACGTTGGGCATTGTTAATGTAACACCTACTACGGCAGATGCAGGCGGCGATGTACCCAGTGATGGAAACCAAGGTTTATCGGCAGTGGGGGTTTGCTATAGCAGTACCAACCCTATTCCATCATTAACAACCGATTTATTTACTAATAACGGAGTTAGTACAGGTAATTTTACGAGTCCGTTGACGGGGCTTTTAGAAAATACTACGTATTATGTTAGAGCTTATGCTACTAATCCATCGGGTACGGTGTATGGTAGTGTGGTAACGTTTCAGACTTTGGCCGGATGGGTAGGTCAACACAGCGGTACAACTAACAATTTAAATGGTGTGTTTTTTATTGATGCTAATAATGGTTATGCAGTAGGTAATAGTGGTAAAATTATAAAAACAACTAACACCGGTATAACATGGACAACCGAAACCAGCGGTATAACTAACAATTTAAATGGTGTTTATTTTGCTAATGCTGCCATAGGTTATGCAGTGGGTAGTAGTGGTACCATTTTAAAAACAACAACCGGCGGCAGTACATGGGTAAACCAAACCAGTAGTATAACAACTAATTTAAACAGTGTGTGTTTTACTGACACCAGCAATGGTTATGCAGTAGGTAACGGCGGTGTTATTTTAAAAACAACTACCGGTGGCAGCATATGGACAAACCAAAGCAGTGGTATAACTACTAATTTAACCAGTGTTTATTTTACCGGCAGCACAACAGGTTACGCAGTGGGCAGCGACGGCGTTATTTTAAATACAACCAATGCAGGAGTTACATGGAGTGCACAGAGCAGTGGTACAAGTAATAATTTAAACAGTGTTTATTTTACCAATAGTACAAATGGTTATGCAGTGGGTGTTGGTGGTGTAATTTTAAATACAACTAATGCAGGGACCACCTGGATAGTGAAAACCAGCGGATATGGCAATGAGTTACAAAGTGTTTATTTTGCCGATGCTAATAATGGTTTTATAGTAGGTTATGGTGCCACTACTTTATCAACAAATAATGGTGGTGTTAATTGGGTAAACCAACCAAACGGTACATCAAATATTTTATTTGGTGCTTATGTGACTACACAACATGCTTATGCGGTGGGTAGTTTTGGAACTGTTTTGCATTATTAAAGGGTTTGTTACCTTTTTTTCTTTATACTGGAACAAAATTGCTGATTACCGATTGGATAGAAAATGATATATGATAAATAATTCAATTGATATTTATCAATCTTTTATTTACTTAAAATGACATAAAAAAAGTCCGCACGTGTGCGGACTTTTAGGTACAGCGCTTATAGTTACATGTTTTACCACATTTACTGCTGCACCACTATTTTAAATTTTACCGAAGGTACAGTGGAGAGAAAAAATTACGCAGCCAACTTTTTAAATGGCCACATATTTTTTTTAAACGGTTAAGTTTAACAATTAAGCGGTTACCAATTGTAAATTATATGCGATGAATTATAGATGACTAATTACTTATTTAGCTACACATGAGTGAAATAAAAAAGCCCCGCTAATGGCGAGGCTCTTTTTTATTTATATAGGGTAAAATTATTTTACAATAACTATGCGTTTATTTACTACGCCTGTGCTACTTGCTATGCTAAGGTTGTAAACTCCTGCATTTAAATTACCTGCATCGATATTAGTAGTACCGTTTATAGTTTGTGATAAAACTTGTTTACCATTTATATCAAATACATTTAGAGTTTGATTTGTAACATCGTTTGTTTCTACTACAAAATTACCATTGCTTGGGTTAGGATAAATTTTAATTGTTGCATGTTGTGTGTTAGGTGTTGCAATGCCAGATGTTGAGTTTGCACTTAAAACATTAACATGTGTCATTAAACTGTTTGTGCTGTTGGTATAACTTAAACGATAAATAGAATCGTTTTGGCAATAAGTAGCCGAATCGCCACAGGCGTTAAAAACGGTTATGCAAATGTTATACACTCCGGCAGAATCATACGCATGTACAGCATATAAACCTGTAGAGCTGGTACCATCGCCCCAGTGCCAAATTGCATTTACTACTGATGAACTGTAGTTTATGTATAAATTCCACCAATGTGGAATTGAATCGGCAGCTAAGGTGTAATTTGTGTTTGGTGCAGCCGCATTACAAGCTGCATTAGTAATAGAAATTGTTTGGGTGCTTAGGCATAGTACATGATTTAAAGAATCGGTTACGGCCTCTTGCACAGTATATACACCATTGTTTGCATAGGTGTGTGTAGGGTTAAGCGTGTTGCTTGATGTGCCATCGCCAAAACTCCATGTGTTATGCGTGCCAACTGAATTGTTGGTGAAATTAGCTTGTCCGCCTGTGGCAAGTGTGTAGGTAAAAGCAGCATTACAAGTAGATACTACATTTCCATCATCGCAAATTAAATCGTTGTCGATAGTTGCATTATTAAACCTGGCGTACCAGCCGGGTGTAGATGTGCCATGTTGCACGGTGTTTAAACCTGTGATAGTGCTATCAATAACAAATGTAGTTGGAGAACCTGCAATGTGGGTAGTATAAGCAGAATCGGAAAAAATACTTAGGCGAGTTACACCTCTTGATAATCTTTCTATTTGAATGTAGTACGTGCTTATAGAAGGGTTAAGGTGAATTTCGGTTGCTTGATTGTATGTTCGTACGTTTCCTTTTTTTGCTTCGGTAAGAAAATACCAATCACTTGTATTATTATCGTAAGGACTATCTGAATTTATAACTACACCAATGGCATCCTGACTTGTTTCGGTATAAGCGGTAGATGAATCGGTGGTTATAAAATCTTGCGTGCCGGCAGTTAAGCCCATAATTATAGCACCTACACCACTACCTGAAGGATTAGGACTAAGTATAGTGTATTTGCATTGCGCTTTAAAATAGGTGTTAGATAAGGTGCTGCCTATGTTTTGATATATTTTGTTGTATACACCATCGTACACGCTATCTAAATTACACGTACCATTGCTTACGTTAACTGCCCCGGCACCAACTGCTGTCCAGTTAGTGGGGGTAGAAAAATTATCGGCAAATATAGTGCGGGTGCAAACTTGTGCATTAACTTGCATGCAAGCCGCAACACTTAAAATAGTTACTAATTTTTTCATACTACTTATTTTAATAGATTAAATATAGGGTTTATTATTATACCTATACGCAATGATTATATAAAAGGTTGGGTTTTTAGTATGCTTTAATTGCCTAATTATTGTATAAAGCAAAAAAGATTATCTTTAGTACTTAAAATTTAACAAATGAAAAAAACTACCTTTTTATTAGCTGTAATTTTAGTTACGGCAATTGCCTGCAAAAAAAGCACCACTACACCCGGAGGTCCGGGTGGTACTACGCAAAGCACTACCATTAGTAATGGCTTTGGCGCCGCAGGTACAAGTAATATAAATGGGGTTTTTATGGCCGAGTTATTTAATTTTCCCGGATTAAGTGTTATTCAATATCATAGCAGCGCAAGTTTATTTAAAACAGCACATCCATTTAATCAATTATATCAATCGGCAGGAATTATTAGTCCTGGGGACACTGCAGGGCACTTAAAAATTAACACTACCACCATGGTTAGGGATACCGGCAACCCATCCTTTATTTATACCGATACTACATCTACGGCTAATTATAGCAGTGGTGTAAAATGGACTTTAGCGGGCAATGTTAATTTTACTGCTTTTAGTACAAGTGTTACCAGGGGATTTCCTGTGGCAGCAAATGCAAACTACCTGCCAAGTACGTTTAGTAAATCGCAAAACCTTACTCTTAACTTAGGTACGGCAGGGTACACTAATACAGATTCGTTAATGGTTATGATATACACAAGCAGTTCGGCAACGAGTGGTGCAGTATTTAAATATGTTGCAGGTAATGCAAGTTCGGTTACGTTTACTCCGGCTGATATGAGCAGTTTGATAACCAATGGATCGTTTAATGAGATACTTGTGTACGCAAAAAACTTTTCAAATATGAGCGTTAATGGCAAAAACTATGTATTTGTTATGCATTATACTATTGGCGCATTTATTACCGTAACACCTTAATTTATTTATAGACCTGGTTAGTGAAAAAATATTTGCTTATATTTTTAGTTACTTGTTATGGTTCTTTTTATGGGCAAAACAAGAAGCTGGATTCACTTAGCAAAGTTTACTATAATAAAAGCGAAGCAGATAGCAATCGATTAAAAGCTTTATATACTATTGCCTGGAGTCACATAGGCGACAAGCCCGATACAGCTATTTTTTTAGCCGAAGAAGAACTGAAACTAATTAATTCTATTCCGGAAGAAAAAAGAAAACGGTGGATTGCCAAAGCGTATAGCACCATAGGAAATGCATTAGCCAACAAAGGTGATTTTACCAAGGCTCTAACCTACTTTTTAAAGACGGTAAAGTTGTATGAAGAATTAAAAAACATAAAATCGATTGGAACTTGCTATGGCTATATTGGCATGGTTTACTTAAACCAAAGTAATTATCCTAAAGCGTTAGATTATTATTTAAAGAGCTTAAAAATAGCTGAAGAAACTGACGATAAAAAAGGAATAGAAAATTGTTATAGTAGTATAGGCAATGTTTATTTAAATTCGGTTAACTACCCAAAAGCCTTAGCATATCATTTTAAAGCACTGCAAGCTTATACAGCAAGCGGTAACCAACAAGGTGTTGCCGCTTGTTATATTAACATAGGCATTGTTTACGAAAAACAGGTTAAAAACACACAGGCTATAGAGTATTATTTAAAAGGCCTTGATATAATGACCCAACTTGGTGACAAACAAAGCGTGGTTAGTTGCTATATTAATATGAGCAATGTGTATGCCGACCAACTTAATTATACCAAAGCACTTGATTATTTAACTAAAGCACTGGCAGTAAAAAAAGAAGTTGAAGATGAGCAAGGAGTTGGACTTTGTTACGGTAACATGGGTAATATATATATAAAGCTGGGTAATTATACGTTGGCTATACAGTACAGCGACTCGTGCCTACAAATAAGTAAAGAAATTGGCGATATTAATGAAGAGCTTGAGGCACATGAAAACTTATCGGAAGTGTATGCAAAAATAGGCAAGTATAAAGAAGCTTATGAGCACCACGTAAAATTTAAAGCTTTAACGGATAGCATTTTTAATGAAGATAACAGCAAACAACTGGGCGATTTAAAAACACAGTTTGAGGTAGAGAAAAAAGAAGGGGAGCTAAAAATAAAATCGGAAGCAGAACAGGAGAAATTAAAAGCAGTTGCTTTAGAAGAAACTAAAAGACAACAAGTTATTATAGCATCGGTAGCAGGGGTGTTGTTGATTGTGCTTGTGTTTTCGTTGTTTTTATATAAGCGATTTAAAATAGCCCAAAAACAAAAAGAAGTTATTGAAGAGCAAAAAGTTTTAGTTGATAAAGCCTATGATGAATTGCACGAAAGGAATAAAGAAGTAATGGATAGTATACGCTATGCTAAACGAATACAAACAGCGTTGATTACATCAGAAAAATATATTGAGAACAGCTTGAATAAGCTGATGAAGAAATAAAAAATGAAAAAGATCTTATACATAGTCGTTATATCTATTATAGTTTCTCAGTTTGGTTATGCTCAAAAATTAGATTCACTTTGGAAAATTTATAATAACACAACACAAGCAGATACCAATAGATTAAAAGCCATAAACGATATTGTGTGGTTTTATATATATAATAACCCCGATACAGCCCTTATTTTGCAAACACAGCAACTAAAACTTGCTAACTCGCTGCCAGAGGGCAAGGATAAGTGGGTTGCTGCGGTTTACAACACCATGGGTATAGGGTATCTTAATAAAGGAGATTTTAAAAAAGCCGCCGATTACTTTACCAAAGATATAGCCATTTATACAGCAATAGATAATAAAGCAGGTGCAGCTTTTGGCTACAACAATATGGGCAGTATTTATTTAAGTGAGGCTAACTATACCAAGGCATTAGAGAGTTATTTAAAATCGCTGAAGATAAGCGAGGAAATAAACCATAAAAAATTAATGGGAATGGGTTATAGTAATATTGGGCTGGTTTACTTCTACCAAAAAAATTATACCAAAGCACTGGAGTACCATTTTAAAGATTTGCAATTAATTGAAACAAACAGTAACAGAGAAAGCGATAGAGGAACTTGTTATATTAATATAGGAGCTGCCTATCAAAACATGCTTGATTACACAAAAGCATTAACGTATAATTTAAAAGCTTTAAAATGTTTCGAAGAATTTGGTAATAAAAGAGGCATTGGGGTTTGTTATACTAATATTGGCATTGTGTATAAAAACCAAGCTAATTATGGTAAAGCATTAGAGTTTAGTTTAAAATCGTTAGTTATAAAAAAAGAAACCGAGGACGAAGCCGGTATGGGAGTTTGCTACGGTAATATAGGCGATATATATACCAAATGGACCAACTATAAAATGGCCGTTTTGTATTGCGATTCGGAATTGGTGTTGTGCAAAAAAATAGGCGACATTGATGGAGAAAGAGAGGCTTACGAAATTTTAGCCACCACATACAGCAAAATGAACAAGTATAAAGAGGCTTATGAAAACCATTTAAAATTTAAACAATTAACCGATAGTATTTTTAATACCGATAACAGCAAACAACTGGGCGATTTAAAAACACAATTTGAAGTAGAGAAAAAAGAGGCTGAACTAAAAATAAAAGCTGATGCGGAGCAAGAAAAATTAAAAGCAGTTGCCAACGAGGAAAATAAAAGGCAACAGGTTATTATAGCATCAGTGGTGGGTGTGTTATTGGTAGTACTTGTGTTTTCGTTATTTTTATATAAACGCTTTAAAATAACACAAAGACAAAAAGCGGTTATTGAAAAACAAAAAATATTAGTTGATAAAGCCTACGACGAACTCCACGAAAAAAACAAGGAACTGATGGATAGCATACGCTATGCTAAACGAATACAAACCGCTTTAATTACATCGGAAAAATATATTGAAAGCAGTTTAAACAAGCTGATGAAGAAATAAAAAATGAAAAGGATCTTATACATAGTTGTTATATCTATTATAGTTTCTCAGTTTGGTTATGCTCAAAAATTAGATTCATTGTGGAAAGTTTACAATAACACAACACAAGCAGATACCAATAGATTAAAAGCTATAAACATTATTGCATGGAGTTACAACAGAAGCAACCCCGATACGGCTATTGTACTTGCAGAACAGCAGGTGAAACTATCAAGTAATATATCTACTAACAAAGCCAAAATTTGGCTTAGCAAAGCATATAACACGATCGGAGTATCGTTTAACAATAAAGGTAATTTTCCAAAAGCATTAGAGTATGATTTAAAAGCGTTGAAATTATGCGAAGAAATAAAAAATAAAAAAGGGATAGCAAATTGCTTTACCAATATTGGAATTGTATACCAGCAACAGGCAGATTATAAAAAGGCTATTGAATATTACTTAAAAGCTTTGGATATATATACAGAAACCAACAATGCGGGAGGCATAGGAGATAGTTATATTAACATTGGGGTAGTTTATTATTTTAAAGCTGATTATGATAAGGCTTTAGAATATTATTTTAAGTCGTTAAAAATACGTGAGGAAATAGGGTTTAAACCCAATATTGGTGCTTGTTACAATAATATTGGATTAATTTATTTAGAGCAAAAAAATTACCCGAAAACGTTAGAGTATGATTTAAAATCGTTAAAAATTTATACAGAAACCAATAATAAATTTGGTATTGCAGCCAGTTGCGCCAATGTAGGAGAAGTATATACAAAGTTAGTAGATTTTAAAAAAGCCATATTATACTGCGATACAGCTATAAAAGTAGCCAAACAAATTGGAGATATAAATATTGAACGAACCGTTTATGAAATTTTAGCCGGAACTTACAGCAAAATGGGCAAGTACAAAGAAGCATATGAAAACCACGTAAAATTTAAAACGTTAACCGATAGCATTTTTAATGAAGATAACAGCAAGCAACTTGGTGATTTAAAAACACAATTTGAAGTAGAGAAAAAAGAGGCTGAACTAAAAATAAAATCGGATGCGGAGCAAGAAAAATTAAAAGCCGTTGCCAATGAGGAGAAAAAAAGGCAACAGGTTATTATAGCATCGGTGGTGGGGGTGTTATTGGTAGTACTTGTGTTTTCATTATTTTTATATAAACGTTTTAAAATAACACAAAGACAAAAAGCAGTAATTGAAGAGCAAAAAGTACTGGTTGATAAAGCCTACAATGAACTGCACGAAAAAAATAAGGAAGTGATGGACAGCATACGCTATGCTAAACGAATACAAACAGCCTTGATTACTTCAGAAAAATATATTGAGAGTAGTTTAAACAAGTTGATGAAGAAATAATTAATGAAACGGGTTTTGTACATAGCTATATTAATTGTACTGGTACAGCACGTAGGCTTTACTCAAAAAACAGATTCGCTTTGGGAAGTTTACAACAACAAAACACAGGCTGATACAATTCGTATAAAAGCATTGAGCAATATTGCCTGGGGTTATCGGGAAAATAAACCTGATAGTGCAATAATACTGGCAAACATAGGGTTAAAATTAGCCGAAAAAAATAACTATAAAATATTAAAACTATATAATCTGTTAACTATTGGAGTATCACTTTTTACCAAAAGTAATTTCCCAAAAGCATTAGAATATGATTTAAGTGCTTTAAAAATTGCAGAAGAAATTAGTAATAAACCATATATAGAAACGTGTTATTTAAATATTGGAAATATATATTCCATACAAACTAATTATAACAAGGCCTTGGACTATTACTTAAAAGCGTTAAAAATTTCGGAAGAGCTCGGTGATAAAAAAAGAATAGCTGACTGTAACAGCAATATTGGTAGCGTTTATATAGAATTAGCTAATTATGATAAAGCCTTAGCATATTATTTAAAGTGTTTAAAGTTTAGTGAAGAAACAAATGATAAACTGGGGCTTGGCGGCTGTTATGGTAATATTGCACTTGCTTATAATTACCAGCTTAATTTTAAAAAAGCATTAGAATATTATTTGAAATCATTAGCGCATTTTAAAATTTTTAAAGACAAATCGGGAATTGCTTATTGTTACAATAGTATTAGTGAATTATACATTAGTTTATCAGATTTTAAAAAATCTATAAAATATGCGGATTCTGCCTTACAATTAAATAAAGAAATTGGAGACATTAATATGGAGAGCTACGCTTATCAATATTTAGCTGAAGCTTACGCAAAAACAAACCAATACAAAGAAGCTTATGAAAATAACGTAAAATTTAAAGCTTTAACGGATAGCATTTTTAATGCAGAGAACAGCAAACAACTGGGTGATTTAAAAACACAATTTGAAGTAGAGAAAAAAGAAGCGGAATTGAAAATAAAATCAGATGCGGAGCAGGAGAAATTAAAAGCGGTTGCAGCAGAGGAAACTAAGCGGCAACAAGTTATTATAGCATCGGTAGCGGGGGTGTTGGTAGTTGTAATTATATTTTCGTTGTTTTTATATAAACGCTTTAAAATAACACAAAAGCAAAAAACAATTATAGAAAAGCAAAAAATATTGGTTGATAAAGCCTACGATGAATTGCATGAAAAAAACAAAGAAGTGATGGATAGTATACGTTATGCCAAACGAATACAAACCGCTTTAATTACATCTGAAAAATATATTGAAAGTAGTTTGAATAAGTTGATGAAGTAGAAATGAGAAAACGATTACTTACCATATTTTTAATTACTGTTACCTCGTTTTTGTTTGCACAAAACTTAGATTCGTTGTGGAAAGTTTATAATAACACAACACAAGCAGATACCGTACGATTAAATACACTGCATTTACTTGCCAATATTTATAGAAACAATATAGATACCGCTATTGTACTGGCTGAACAAGAATTGAAATTTGCCAACGGACTGGCTGATGGAAAAGGAAAAAAATGGATGGGCAAGGCCTACAATATACTGGGTGTTTTGTTTATGCAAAAAGGCGATTACCAAAAATCGTTTGAATTGTATTTAAAAGCATTGCAAGTGCGCGAGCAAATTGGTGATAAAGAAGGCGTTGGGGCGTGTTATAGCAATATGGGTAATTTGTATTTATACCAATCGGCCTACCCAAAGGCTTTAGAATATTATTTAAAAGCTTTAAAAATTACCGAAGAGCTTGGTGACAAGGGAACCGCAGGACGCTATTACAGTAATATCGCAGCCGTTTACAAGGCACAAAATGATTTTGATAAGGCACTTGAGTACTTGCTGAAAGATTTAAAAACACAACAGGAACTTAACAACAAAGTGGGTTTAAGTGCTTGCTATGGTAATATAGGCATTGTTTATTTTCATAAGAATAATTATGCGAAAGCACTGGAATATTATTTTAAATCGATAGAGCTGTTGAGAGAAATTGGCGACAAGCAACGCATTGCCAACTGTTATGCAAACATTGGCGGGCTTTACTCTGTTATGGCTAACTATAAAGAAGCTTTACGTTATAATTTATTGGCGTTAGCCATGTGTAAAGAAGTAGAAGATAAAAAAGGTGTTGGCAATTGCTACATTAATATAGGCGAATTATATAATGGCTCAGGTGAATATGAGAAAGGGATACGGTATAGCGACAGTGCCCTGAAAATAAGTACAGAAATTGAAGCCCTCGATGACCAACGCATGGCCTATAGCAACTTAGCTACAGCTTATAATAAAATGGGCAGGTATAAAGAAGCTTACCAAAACCATGTAAAATTTAAAGCTTTAACAGATAGTATTTTTAATACCGAAAACAGCAAGCAACTGGGCGACATGAAAACGCAATTTGAGGTGGAGAAAAAAGAAGCGGAGCTAAAAATGAAATCGGATGCGGAGCAAGAGAAATTAAAAGCCGTTGCAGCAGAGGAAACCAAACGACAACAAGTTATTATAGCCTCGGTAGCAGGAGTGTTGGTAGTTGTAATTATATTTTCGTTATTTTTATATAAACGCTTTAAGGTAACCGAAAGACAGAAAATAATTATTGAAAAACAAAAGCAACGAGTAGATATGGCTTATGATATGCTACACGAAAAAAACAAAGAAGTGATGGATAGCATACGCTACGCCAAACGAATACAAACTGCTTTAATTACGTCGGAGAAGTATATACAAGATACTTTTACCAGATTGATGAAAAACAATTGATAGCTTTGGTTTATGAAAAAACATTTACTTTTTATATTTATACTTACGAGTTATTTTATTTCGTGGGGGCAAAACAAAAAGTTAGATTCGTTATGGAGTGTTTATAACAACAAAAGCGAAGTTGATAGCAACCGACTAAGTGCTTTAAGTGATATTGCATGGAGCTATAATAGCAATAACCCCGATACAACTATTTTACTTGCCGAACAATTGATAAAACTGGCTAACAAGTTTTTATACACTAATGAAAACAAATGGGTTGCCCGCGCTTACAATACAATAGGTTTTGCGTATACCAACAAGAGCGATTATTTAAAAGCGTTAGATTATCAATTAAAAGCATTAAAAATAAATGAAGTTATACATGATAAAAAAGGTATAAAGGCTTGTTACATAAACATGGGGGTTGTTTATTGGTACCAAGCCAACTACCCCAAGGCGTTAGATTATTATTTAAAAGCGCTGAAAATAGCCGAGCAACTGGGCGACAAAAATGGAATGGGTGGCTGTTATGCTAATATTGGTACTATTTACCTTAATGCAGTTAATTATAGTAAAGGTTTAGAATACAGCTTAAAAGCACTAAAAATATACGAAGAACTTAACGATAAGCAGAGCATAGGAATTTGTTTAAATAATATAGGGCTTGCTTATTTTTATGAAAACGACTATACTAAAGCTTTGGCATATTATATAAAATCGCTACGGATAAGGGAAGAAATTGATGATAAACAAGGAATAGGAGTTTCGTTAAATAACATTGGAAATTTATATGATAAGCAAAAGAATTATGTTAAGGCTTTGGAATATGATTTAAAATCGTTGCGGATAAAAAAAGAAATTGATGATAAACCAGGCATAGGAGTTAGCTATATTAATATTGGAGTATTTTATCAAAAATTGGCGAATTATAAATTGGCGACACTTTACTGCGATTCGGCCATACGAATTGCAACGGCTATTCATGATATAAATGATGAAAGACTGGCTTATGATGTGCTGGCAAGTGTTTACTCGGAAGCAGGTAAATATAAAGAGGCTTATGAAACGCATGTAAAATTTAAAAAATTAACGGATAGCATTTTTAATGAAGATAACAGCAAGCAACTGGGTGATTTAAAAACACAATTTGAGGTAGAAAAAAAAGAAGCTGAATTAAAAATAAAATCGGATGCGGAGCATGAAAAATTAAAAGCCGTTGCAGCAGAGGAAACTAAACGACAACAAATTATTATAGCATCAGTAGTGGGTGTGTTATTGGTAGTGCTTGTATTTTCATTATTTTTATATAAACGCTTTAAAATAACACAAAGACAAAAAGCAGTAATTGAAAAACAAAAAATATTAGTTGATAAAGCCTATGATGAGCTGAACGAAAAAAACAAGGAAGTAATGGATAGTATACGCTACGCTAAACGAATACAAACAGCCTTGATTACTTCAGAAAAATATGTTGAGAGTAGTTTAAATAAATTGATGAAGAATAAGTAATTAGGTTGTTACGCATTTATTTTAACGGGTTTATTTTTTTATTTTTGAATTAAGTCATCTTATCTATTATGAAATACTTTTATGCTTTATTACTTGCTTTAAGCACTACTTATATTATTGCACAAGGTCCGCCACCACCCCCACCCCCTGCTGCTACTTGCAGCAATTTAGATTTTTCGGCAGGAAATTATAGTAATTGGGTTGGGCAGTGGAATAACGCGGGATCCGCTATGAACGAAACAGACCCCACCAGTGGACAAATATATGGCTATGGTGCTTTAACCGTTAACGGCATAGACTCTAACCGATTTAATGTTATGGGTTATGTGCATGAGTTTTGTAATGGAGGCAGAGACCCTAATGTACCCATTAATAGAGTAGCGCCGGGGCATCCATTTTCGGTAAGGCTTGGCGATGATAGTGCTTATAAGGCTGCGATAGAAAACTCTGGAATCTATCCTTTTAACCATCAAACTATTTCTAATACGTATTCGGTTACAAATACAAATCTGGCTATAACTTATTGGTACGCGGTAGTTTTAGACCAAAGTGGTGTTAGTCCACACCCGGCTACTGAGCAACCCTATTTTAGTATCCGCATGTATGACTCAAGTAAGCACGAGATTACCTGTGCCCGGTATGATGTAAGTGTTGCAGGAGCAGCCAGCGTGGGAGGTTTTCAAACTAAATATGATACTACAGGAACGTATCAATTTTTTTATAAAGACTGGACCTCGGTTTCGGTTTCTTTATCTCAGTACGTAGGGCAAAAAGTTACGGTACAATTTGAAACAAGCGATTGCGACAAAGGAGCACATTTTGGTTACGCCTACGTTTTTGCCGATTGTGGAAATATAGATACTACACAGTATGTTTTAAATTGTACTACCGCCGATATTGATAAATATACAAGTGCCAACAAAACAAACATATACCCTAACCCCAGTAACGGCGATATTAATATTACAAGTACAAATAATATAACTTACTTAAAAATTACCGATATACTTGGGCAAACTGTTTACGAAGTAAAACCAAATACCGAAAGCACTACGGTGCAAATAAACAAAGCAGGTGTTTACTTTGTTACCACAACTATAGGCAGAGAAGTAAGTACAAAAAAAGTTATTGTATATAAATAATTACCAGGCCAACAATTTGCAGGTAGTTTGTAGACTATTTTCTACCCCCTGTTGTTAAGATGGTTTTACACCTATTAAATTACTAAATACTTTGTTTACAATAAGTAAAAAAGGTGCAGGTTTTTACGAACATCCAAAAAAATAAAATAAAAAATCACAAAATAATTTTGCGCAGTTAAATAACTGCGCTATATTTGCAGTCATATAACTGCATAAATGGAAACCCGTAGAGATATATTTCAAGCCATTGCCGACCCAACCCGCAGGGCCATATTAAGTTTGGTGATGGTGCAGGCAATGACACCGGGCGCGATTGCCGAAAATTTTGATTCGAAGCGACAAACGATTTCTAAGCACATACAAATTTTAACCGAGTGCCAATTATTAAAACAAGAAGAAGTAGGCCGAGAAATTTATTACCATTTTAATCCTAAAAAAATGAAAGAAGTAGAAGACTTTATTGAACCGTTTCGCAAAATGTGGGACGACCGATTTAATAAACTGGAAAGCGTAATGAAAAAATATAAATCGAAAAAGTAAAATTGCATGGAACAAAAAACAAACGTTACTGCCGAAACCGGCAAACAGGATTTAGTAATTACCCGGCAATTCGATTTGCCGCTGGAGCTGCTTTTTAAAGCGTACACCGAACCCAAAATTGTGGAGCAGTGGATGGGAACCAAGGTGCTTAAACTCGAAAATAAAAAACACGGCGGCTACCAGTTTGAAACAACCGACCCTAAAGGAAACAAATACCGGTTTAATGGTGCTATACATGAGTCTGCATTAAATCAAAAAATTACCCGTACGTTTGAGTTTGAGGGTATGCCGTTTAGTGTACAGCTTGAGTTTTTAGTATTTGAAAAACTTACTAATAATACAAGCAAACTTACCATACATAGCATTTATGAAAGCGCGGCACACCGAGAGCAGGTACTAAAAATGGGAATGACACAAGGCATAAACATGGCGCATAACCGCCTGCAAGAAATAGTAAACAATTTAAAATAACATAACATAACATGGAAAAAAGAAACAAAATAATTTATTGGATTTTTACAAGCTTATTGTGTATAGGCATGTTTGCCAGTGGCTTGCAGCAAGTACTGCACACACAAACAATAATGGAGTTGATGGTGCCATTGGGTTACCCATCGTATTTTTTTTACATTATTGGTACATGGAAAATGTTAGCGGTTGTTGCCATTTTAATGCCGGGCTTTAAGTTGCTTAAGGAGTGGGCTTATGCGGGTTTATTTTTTGTAATGACGGGTGCATTACTATCGCATGTGTTTATTGGCGATTTTGCTGCAAAATCAATTATGGGGCCTGTTTTCCAAAGTCTTTTTATAATTTTGTCGTGGTACTTTAGACCCGCCGATAGAAAAATAAATTAGTTTAATTAAACAGCATGAACCCCAAAGTTGATTTTTATTTTACCAAAGCCAAAACATGGCAAGAAGAAATTGAGAAACTAAGAGCCATTGCGCTTGATTGTGGTTTAAATGAAGAATTGAAATGGGGCTGCCCCTGCTACACCTACAACGGCAATAACATTGTTTTAATACATGTGTTTAAAGAGTACTGTGCCTTTTTATTTTTTAAAGGAGTTTTGTTGCAGGATGCCAAAGGCATTTTAATACAGCAAACAAAAAATGTACAAGTAGCTCGGCAAATTAGGTTTACCAATGTGTCGCAAATAGTAAAAATGAAGGCTACTTTAAAAGCTTACATTTTTGAAGCCATTGAAGTAGAAAAAGCGGGCCTGAAAGTGGAACTTAAAAAAACCAGCGAATATACTATGCCCGATGAGTTTAAAAAGAAACTTGCTAAAGATGCTACTTTAAAAACTGCTTTTAATGCCCTTACACCGGGGCGACAAAGAGGCTACCTTTTTTATTTCTCTCAGGCTAAGCAGGCTAAAACCCGTGAGGCGCGCATTGAAAAATATATACCAAAAATTTTAATGGGTAAGGGTTTGGATGATGATTACACTTCAACAAAAAAATAATTTAGACTTACTCAAGTCCAGTTGAATGCTGCCGCTATATTACAGTTTTGTTTAAACTATCTTTATGTTGAATGGATTTTATAATGCTATCGTTAATGGCTTTCCACCGGGCATTTTCTTTTTCTAAATCATTTTCATTATTTTTTTGGACAAAATTTAAAGTTAACCCAATAATAAACGTAACTAACAAAGCCGTTAACCAATAAGTTAGTTTTTGCTTTTTATTAAGTTTGTTGCTACCAATGTTATTTATTATAAAATAACCTATTATGGCAACAACAACAATAAGACCGATAATAAAAAAGAGCCCTATTGCCCAAATAAATTTATCGAAACCACGTTGACCCTCGGCAAAAGCAAGTGCAGGAAATAATAAAGAAAAACCTGCTATTAGTTTGTATTTGTTGCACATTTACTTGTACTAATTTACTGTTTTTTTGTTTGTGGGTGGTAAGTTGCTTCATGATTTGTAATACTGAGGATCGGATGACTTTATTTTTTGATGTTATATTATTATCTTAGCTAAAGGTTAATCCCAATAAAGTCAAGTTCTATACTATATTATTTTAAGGGATGTAACAGGATAATGTTGGAAATTTAGTCAAATATTGTCTGAAACGCCCTAAAATCAGCCTAACTGCCACATCCTCAATTCCTTATTTTTCTGCTTTTCCTTGGTGATCAATGTGATCGTCCTTAAATTAGCCTTACTATGAAGAAGTCAAGGTTAATATCACAGTTTAAAACGCTTACTTATGTTCAGCAAGCTGAATTATTAGAGCAATTAAAATTTACTTTATCAGAAAGCAAGCCAATTTTACAGCACAAAAAATTAAGTAAAGAATGTATTTACTGTAAAAGCATTAAAGTATATAAACATGGTACTTATAAAAACGGTGGCACTCGCTATCGTTGTCAAGATTGTAAGAAGTCTTACAACGAATTAACTGGCACTTCAATACATTGTATTAAGAAAAAAGAGTTGTGGGACAGATTTATTGAAATGATGTTAGAGAGCAAACCAGTTCGTGGCATAGCAAAAGAATTAAAAATATCACCAACAACAGCGTTTGAATGGAGGCATAAAATATTGACTTCGTTTGATAATCTATTTACTAAAACATTTAAAGGTGTTGTAGAAACAGATGATATATTCATTCCATTTAATCAGAAAGGTCGTAGAAAGAATTGGAAAGATGTTTATGGAGCAAAGCAAGGAGCGAGTGATTATAAAGTATCTGTAATGATGACTTTGGATAGATATAAAACTTATGATTTTAAGAAAGTAAAACTTGGTGCTATAAATTCAGATGCTTTAAAAAGTGTGATGGATATGAGCAGATTTAATAAAGAGAATATTGTTTGCTCAGATAAATCAAGGGCGATAAAGAAATTTATGAAAGGAACGGGTTTAGTTCATAAGACAATTATATCGAAAAAAGGAAAAAATGTAGATGGTATCTATCATGTAAACACATTGAATAGTGCTAAAAACAGATATGATGATTGGGTAAATAAACAGTTTGTGAATGTATCAACGAAATATTTGACGAATTATTTAAACTGGTTTTCTGTGTTGGAGATATTGCGAAATAAACAGAAGCAAGCCGATAAATTTTGGGATTATACTTTAATGGACAATAAATCGTTTAATAGAAATAAGCAGGTAGAAGAAAATTATCAGAAATTTTTGAGTGTTTAACTTTGTTGCTCGGTGTTAGCTTCAAAATACATTTCAATTAAGTTTAATTGACCATATAAATATTCGGAAACTTTTTCTCTTTTTTCTTGTTCTGCTTGGGCATAAGCAGCTTCTTTTATTTTTTCAGATAAATATCTATCAAAATTTAGTACCTCCCAATCATCAGAGTAACTACTTCTGCTAAAAAAACCAAAAGACGATGCTGAAATTAAATAACCAATAGTATATTCTCCTGCTAATATTGAAATTTTTGAGCGCAAATCGTTTATATTAAAAGGTTTACTATTTGTATGTGATAGAGAAACAGCATAAAGCCCATATATACCTATGATTGAAGAATTTGAAATAAATTTATCTATGTAATTATTTTTCGTGTTTGTAATGGTAGTGTCTTGTGAGAAAACTCTGGTTTCATGTTTTAATGCGCTTGTACTTTTTTCACCACCTTCAAACTTATGCTTTCCATAAAAGAGATTCGCTAAATCAGTATTTGCTCCATCAAAATCACTCGGAGCGTATAATACTTTATGATTGAAATTTAATGTAGCAAAAAAAGCAACTACTAATAATGTAGGAAAGCCAATAACAAATCGAATAAAAATATCTTGATTCGCTGTTGATAGTTGGGGTAAGACACATACACACAGACCTTCTGTAATTGTAGAAAAAATAGCAATAATTGAGAGCGGGTTTTTAACTGAGTAGTTTTTCATACTCAAATATAATCAAGTTAACAATAAAGTCCATCGAATATTTAATTGACTTTATTATTAACTTTGATTTAGTGATGGGCTCACCTTACTAAGTTATTTTTCAACCATTCTCTTGTAAGAGCCAAGAGGACAAAAAATAATTTAAATAAGATGAAAAAATCATCGCCCAAGCTAGAACGTTGGAAAACCGTTTTGGACATTGGTTTCTTAATTATCAAAATAGTAATCGCTATTTTGACGTATCTTAACCAATAAGAATTTTTCCACTCAGAGTGCCGAGGCACTCTGTTTTATTTAAAAATTAAAAAAAGTTTACTTTATTCAAAATTTTTAATCAAGAGGAAAAGAGATGACAGAGGCTATAAAAAGAGTAGCTGATACAGTAGATAAATTTGCTCCTAATAAGCCTAATTAAAAAAAGCGGGTCATCAAAAACATCGGTATTTTCCTAAAAGAAGTTGGCTCATTAATTGACTACCAACAAAATATAATATCTTAGTACCGTTTGGGTAGCTGTAAGAGAATACAGCTACTTTTTGACCCCACTTTTTAACTTATATCAAGATTTTTAGAAAAGTTTACTTTATTCAAAATTTTTAATCAACTCACTTACTTTAACCGATAATGTTTTTGCTATTCTGGTTAGCAACAATATAGATACATTCGTTTTGCCTGCTTCTATTCGTCTGTAATTAGATTTATCAATATCTAATTCGTCATATATCTGCTTAGATGTAAGTTTTTTCTCTTTCTTGATCCTGATAATATTCTCACCAAGCACTTTTAAATAAGCTTGCTCCTCTTTCTCCCACTTTTTCGTTTCCCTACTTATTTGCTGCTTTTTGCCCATTGCTATTGTTAAAACAATAGACTAAAATCAAATTATTATGCCAAAATATGGTTGTCTGTAATGACAACTAAAAGAATTTATCCTTACTTTTGGCTTATAAACCAATAAAAACAAAGACTTATGAAAAAAACAATTACACTTTTAATGCTATTTATAGCATCATTCGCCAACTCTCAAATAGTTGTTGACACATTAGCCAACCCACTTGATTCGTTACATTTTATAAACAACAATGGTGTCGTTACGCCAGACGGTACACTATTTTATGATAATACGACTCATTATGTTACAGCAACACTATTAATGAATGTAAATATGTCTGATACTATACCAGGCGCAAATGCTGGTATAGATTCTATTAATGTTTCTTATTCTTTTAATACAAGTGGCGGTAATTTCGCTACAACAACATTAAAATACACAGGCATTGCCGATACGACATATTATAGTGGTCTTGGCTGGCTAAAAAATGAATCAATAACACAGACCAATGGGCTAATATCATTTACAATGACTATTGGCTTTGGTGCTTCGTCGGTTTCATATATTCATTTTACAAACTTTAGAGTTATTGCTTACTCACGCAATACAACCACAACAGGAATAAAGCAATTAAAAAACAGCTTAAATATTTTCACTTATAACGATGTAATTAAAACAGATAATGTTTTGCCTAACTCAACTATTAAAGTCTTTAATTCATTAGGGCAAATCGTTTTTGAAAGCATTTTAAAAGACGAAATACAAACCAATTTACAAACTGGTATTTACACAATACAAGTCTTTAACAACAATGAAATAATTGAAACTAAAAAATGTGTCCTAATCAATAACCAATAAAAACAAGTAGTATGTACGCCAGTAATAAAGCCAGAACACGCTCGTAGAAATAGAGCGCTTAGAAAAGAGATTAACCAATCATTTATTGCCCATACAATAATTCAAAGAAATTATATCGTTTCGCTTGTAAGTCAATTTGATTCGTTTATTGGTTCTCTTATTAGAACTATGTTTTATCTTAAACCTGAGCTCTTGAATGAATCAGAAAAACGACTTACTTTTTCAAATTTATTAGAGTTTGAAAATATTGCAAGCGCACGCGAATATATTATTGAAAAAGAAATCGAATCAGTTTTAAGAGAAAGTCATACCAATCATTTTAAATGGATTGAAGGAAAAATAGATACTCCTTTACGTAAAGACCTTCTAATTTGGCCAATATTTATTGAGCTCACAGAAAGGCGAAATCTTTATGTACATAATAATGGAATTGTTTCTAATCATTATTTAAAGATATGCCAAGAAAACAATGTTCTATTGCCCAACAATATTCAAATTGGTGATTCCCTAATAGTTGATGGAGATTATTTTGAAAAAGCATTTAAGTGCGTGTTTGAATTAGGTCTTAAACTATCTCAAGTTATGTGGAGAAAGCTTTTGCCAAAAAAAATTGCAGATGCCGATGATAACTTACTAAGTACTTCTTTTGAATTAATTTTAAATGGGCAATACAATCTTGCACAAGAAATTCTTGATTTCTCTGATAAGTATATTAAAAAATTTAGCACGGACGATGTGAAATATAGGTTAATTATAAATAGGGCGCAAACATATAAATGGCTGGGGGAGCATGAAAAATGTAAAGAAATAATTACTGCAAAAGATTGGTCGGCTTGTAGTGAAATTTTTAAACTTGCGAGTCAAGTGCTACTTGATGATTTTGAAAATGCAATTCGTACTATGAAAGCATTAGGTAAAGATAACGAGCAAATAGATAAAAACTGTTATAAAGAATGGCCAATATTTAAAGTATTTAGAGAACAAGAAAATTTCAAAAAATGTTTCGAAGAATTATTTGGAAAAGAAGAGTTAGAGATAAAAGAACACTATGCTTCAACAGGGTTCAAAATTATTGACCAACCAACTTTTTTAAAAATATTAGATAATTGTTTAAAAATAGCCTTGGAAAAAACTAATGGCTTTTTAAGCTCTAAATTTTTAGTTGAAACTCACATTTCACAAAAAGGTTACGACATTGGAAGTACGGGAACTATACAAAAAGCTTGAAAAAAATACTATTATAGAGACATATAAACACATTGATTCAAATGGTAAATATCCACCTATAAATGCGGTTAGAAGAGTAAATAAAGTATAATTTAACTCTTAAATAACAATATTACTAATTACTTTTTCTTATACAACCCTGCCACATAAACCAAGCTATCTTTTACAGGAATGAAAGAGTAGTTTAACTCTTTACAAAGTTTGGTGTTATCGTAATAGTGTTTGTTTTGTGCTGATTGCATCATGCTTTTGGTAAAGGCTCGTTTTTTACGCGTAATGGCTGAAAGAAAAGCATCGCCATACAAGGCAAAGCTTAATAAAATAGTACCTGCTTTTATTTTACTTGTTGACTTACCAAAATTTTGTTGCAGCTGATGGGTAACATCTTTAAACGAACAGTTTTCGGAGTTGAGAATGTAACGTTGCCCAAATTTATTTTCGTTGGTTAGTTTTATCATACAATTGGCAACATCGCGCACATCTACATAACCTGTTATGCCTTCGGTATAAACGGGCAAGCCTTTGTGGCAACGTGTAATAAGCTGTGTACTGCTTTGTCCCCAGCAACCTGCACCTAAAATAACAGATGGGTTTACCACCAATACATTTAAGCCTTCGGCTGCACCACGCCACGCTTCAAACTCGCCACGATATTTGGTAATGGCGTAGGATGAGTTACCGGAAGATGTTTTCCAAACAGAAAATTCATCAATGTATTTTTTGTTAGCTTCTATTTGCAGGGTTGCTACGGAGCTAACGTGACAAAATTTTTGTACACCTTTATCTAAACAGGTGTTTATAACGTGTGCTGTGCCTTCGGCATTAATATCGTACAGTTGTTTGCTATCGGCCTCATCAAACGAAACCATGCCCGCGCAATGGTACACTTCAGTAACATCGGTAAAAGGTGTTTGCAACGAAAAATAATCGGTAACATCGGCCTCGTGCCATTCAATTAAAGCAAAATGTTTCTCTACCTCGGTAGTGTAGTAAGCCAGTATTTGTTTGGTGTTTTGTATTTTTGTTTTATTGCGATACAGGGCACGCACTTTTTTATTTTGCATAACCAAAGCCACCGTAAGGTGACTTCCTAATAAACCTGTGGCACCGGTAATTAAAATCACAAATTAAAATTTACAAACAGTAACAAAGTTAAACAAGCTAACGAGGTTAGCAAGCCAACCGCAAAACCTGCATACACCTGCCTGGGCGAATGCTCGTTTAAATACAAGCGTGCAAAACCAACTAAACCTGCCATTGCCAAACAAATGCAAATGGGTGTAATGTTACCGTTGGTGGAAATGTACTGATAAAAATAAATTACCCCCAAACAACCACCAATTCCTGATGCGTGGGCAGAAATTTTAGTGAAGAAGTTTATAATGAAATCGATAGCCATTACCATAAGCGATACTAAAATAATTTGTTTGAAAAAGTAAGGCAAGGACAAATCGTGCAGAATGTATAACAAACCCAAGTACAACGTAATGGTTGACACATAGGGCATAAAACGTTCGTTAGCCTGGCGTGCCTGCATATCTTTTATATAACCGAGTTTTTTTAGCAGCACCATGTTTAGCAAAGGCAGTATAACCGAAAAAATTATTACAGCTGCCAACAGAAAAAGTTTTTTTACCGGAGAAACAAAGTAGGAAAAGTAGTTATTGGTAAATAAAAAATAGGCCGTTAAGTACGTTAACATAAACATAGGATGAAAGAGGTACGATATTAGGTTAGCTAACTTTTTCACTGATAGATTTATTTTTAAAGATATAAAAATATGCCGTAGCTATAAAACCACAGGCAAAAGGAATGCCTGCGTAAAATTTATACTCAACATGACCGAAAAATTCGCAGCACATCCAAAAGGCGTTGGCAAAAATCCAGAAACAAATGGCAATGCTAATGTACACATCGTGCGATTTGCGGGTCATGTATGTAATTATAAACGCTACCGATAGCGTGGGAATTATCATGATGATACCCAACACGCGCCACTCCATCATCCAACAAGTATCTTTAAGCAACCAAAGCGGTATATGCAGGTTTTCTATTTTGCGTAAGGAATATTTGTCGAACATTTTTATTTATTAAAAAATATATCAGCAATGGTGAAGATAGAAAAAACCAAACTGCCTATGCCATTAACGGTGCCAAAGGCCAGGTTTACTTTGCTTAAATCAGTCGGTTTTACCAAACGGTGTTGATAGATAAGCAAGCCGATGAAACAAGCAGCGCCCATCCAATAAATAAAACTAAAATGCCCTTGTATGCCAACGGTAATAATTAACAGCGCAGTAATAACATGCACCACTTCGGAAAACTTTAACGCGCGTGGAATGCCTAACCATGCCGGAATAGAATTTAAGTTATTTGCTTTATCAAACTCGGCATCGGGCAAAGCGTAAATAATATCGAAGCCGCCGCTCCAGGTAAAAACAACAAACGATAATAAAATAGGCAGCAAACTAAAATGACCCGTTAAGGTTAAATAAGCGCCAATAGGTGCCAAACTTAAACCCACGCCCAATATTAAATGGCAAAGTGGTGTAAATCGTTTGGTGTAGCTATAACCCAAAATTACCAGCAATGCCACCGGTGATAAATAAAAACAAATAGAATTAATAAACCAGGTAGTTGTAATAAATGCAGCCGAACAAATAAGGGTTAAGGTTAAAGCCGCTGCCGGACTAATAACGCCTGCCGGAACTTCGCGGTTTTTGGTGCGGGGGTTTAGGGCATCAAACTTTCTATCAATATAACGGTTAAATGCCATGGCTGCACTGCGGGCAAACACCATGCACAAAATCATGTAAATAAAAATAGTGGTATCGAACTTACCCAGTTGCTTATATGCCAACAAAAAACCAATTAAGGCAAAGGGCATAGCAAACACCGTATGGCTAAATTTTATAAGCGATAGATATTGGTTTATTTTTTTAAACATATATTATTCTTTAAAAATAAAAATAATTGTGATAATGTAAAGAATAGGAACAGAACTTAATACAAGTGCAAGCACCACCGGATGATGCCACCTGGTAACCATTTGAAACTGCGTGCGCCTAAAAATTACAAACACCGAACAAATAATGCCTGCAATGGCACACAGCATGCCCCATTTTATTATTGATATAGAGATACAAGACAGAGCAGCCAAAGCACCAAAAAAAACCGCGAAAAAAGTAAATGTTTTACCTATGCTTATTCTTTTCATTCTATTATTTGTTCACTAAAGTTGTTGCAGCAATAAGCGGTGTTGCGGTAACTAAACCTGCTTCGTTTATTTGCTGCAAGTAAACATCCTGCAGGTTATTAATTAAAGTTGTCTCAAAAGGCATTTGTACTTTTATGTAATTATCGGTAAAGCCGTGTATAAAACCATTTTTGTTTTCGGATTCAAACAACACTTTGCGTGTGCTGCCAATATGCTGACTATAAAAATCACGTTGCTTTTTGGTAGATAAAATGCGTAACATTTTGTTGCGCTCTTTACGCACATGGATAGGAACTACACCTGTAAGACTGATAGCATCTGTATTTGGGCGTTCAGAATAGGTGAACACATGCAGATACGAAACATCCAAGGCATTGATGAAATTATAAGTTTCTAAAAACTCAGCATCGGTTTCGCCGGGGAAACCCACTATAACATCAACACCAATGCAGGCATGTGGCATAACCTGTTTTATACGCGCCACACGTTCGATATACAATTCGCGCATGTAACGTCGGCGCATTAGTTTCAGCATGGTGTTACTGCCACTTTGCAAAGGCACATGAAAATGCGGAACGAATTTTTTTGATTGAGAAACGAAATCAATAATCTCATCTTTCAATAAATTTGGTTCGATAGATGAAATGCGAAAACGGTGGATGCCCTCTACCCTATCCAGTTCTTTTATTAAATCTAAAAATGTTTCTTGTCTTTTTTCGGTATCAGATGTTTGCGTAAAACCAAAATCGCCAATGTTTACACCCGTAAGCACAATTTCTTTAATGCCCTGTGCGGCAATTTCGTTTGCCTGTGCAATCACATTGGCAATGCTGTCGCTACGGCTTTTACCGCGCGCTAACGGAATGGTACAATAAGAACAAGTATAATCGCAACCATCCTGCACTTTTAAAAAGGAACGTGTTCTGTCTCCGGCAGAATAAGATGAAATAAATTCATTCGTCTCATCAATTTCGCAACTATGCACCTCAGCATTTTCGGTTTTAGAAAGATGCTCCACATAATGCGGCAGATTAAATTTTTCTTTAGCACCCAGCACTAAATCTACTCCGTCAATTTGACCAATTTCGTTGGCTTTTAGTTGAGCATAACAACCTATAACAGCTACAATTGCCTGCGGCGAAAGTTTTTTTACGTTGCGTATAAGTTGCTTGCATTCTTTATCGGCATTTTCGGTAACCGAACAGGTGTTTAGCACATACACATCGGCCTCGGCTTCAAAATCTACTTTGGTGTAACCCGTGTTTTCAAACTTGCGGGCAATGGTAGATGTTTCGGCAAAGTTTAGTTTGCAGCCAAGCGTATGAAAAGCAACTTTTTTGCCGTTTAAATTCATGGCGCAAAAGTACAAAAAACAGACGGTTTTTGCCTAAATAAAAAAGCCCCGCATAAAATACGAGGCTTTTTATTGCATGCTATTTGGTTAGTGTTTAAGTCCGGTTGGTGCGGCAGTGCCTGTACCCGCTGTTGGCGTAGCTGTAATGCCACCCGGGTGTTGTTCGAGGTTTACATCTAAACCCGGTACCGGGTCGCCACCACCAATAACGTTTTTTAATTGGTTTTTATCCAGTTTTTCTACTTTTAAGTTAGTAGTGTTTTCTTTTTTTGAGTTGAACAAATTTTTAAACATGTTGTTTGGTTTTAAGAGTTTATATGTTTCAATGATACAATATGAAAAACCCAAAAAGTTGTAAACTTTTTAAACGGTAGGGTTTTTCAATTAAGCGGTGAGGTTTTTTAATTAAACGGTAAAATTTTTAAGTACACTTTAGGTAAATCTCCGACAGATTTGCAATTCTTCGACAATGATAAATTGAATATTGCTTTCCAAAGAAATTAAATCGAAGCTATGAACTAAATGAAGAAAAAATCTTCAAAAAACTTTTATGGAATTTATTTCCGGCTTGCATCTACATAAAAAGCAAGCGTAGGTTTTTACCGTATTTGTGTAAAAGCCTACCGTTCGCAAAAAAAATACCGCCGTTTAAAAACTTGCAAAAAATTTGGGCAGTGGTGTAAGTAAATTTATAATAACTAAAAACTAGAAATCATGGAAAAAAAATCAATCCTCCTGCTGCTTGCACTGCTTACTATACTATTTATAAGCTTTACGCAAGCCAACAACGGTTCAATTAAAATTACTGTAACCGATGCAAAAACAAAAGAGCCTCTGCCTTTTGCCAACGTAACTGTATATAAGGATAAAATACAAAAGTACAACGCCACTACCGATATGGATGGTAATGCAATTATCCGCGAAGTGGCAGCAGATAAGTATAACGTAAAAGTTGTTTATATAGGCTACACACCCAAAATGGTAAAAAACGTAGAAGTAACCGATGGAAAAATGTCTTATGTAAGCATAGCATTAAAAAACGATAATGCAATTATGCTAAACGAGGTAGCTGTTGTTGATTACGCCGTTCCTTTAATAGACCCCGATACAAAATCGGGCGGAGTTATTGAAAGAGAAAATTTTCAAAATATGGCCGCTAAAGATGTTAGTAGTGTTATAAGCACACGGGCAGGCGTTGTGTTAACTGATAATTATAATAGCTCACAAGTGCAAGTGCGTGGCTCACGTTCGGCTAACACCAATGTGTATATAGATGGCGAACGTGCCATAGGCACAAGCAACATTCCGCAAAGCGCAATCGAACAGATAAATTTTTTACAAGGTGGTTTGCCTGCCCAGTATGGCGATCAAACAATAGGAGTTGCAGGTAACACCACCAGCATGTCAGGCGCGTCTATTTTTAATGCAAAATGTAAAAAGCAAACCACCGTACAAGAAAAAACTGCAGAAGAACTTTACGATAACGAAGCCTATAGTCAGTTTAAAGAAAGCAACTACAGCACTGCCATTAACCAGCCACTATCAACCTTCGCTATTGATGTTGATGCGGCATCGTTTAGCAACGCGCGCCGTATGCTACAACAAGGCATGTTGCCCCGTAAAGATGCCATTCGCATAGAAGAGTTTATAAACTATATACCCTACAACTACCCGCAACCAAAAGATGATAAACCTTTTAGCATAACTACCGAGTATGCCGCTTGCCCTTGGGAGAAAAACCATCAGCTACTGCAAGTAGGTTTAAAAGGCAAAGAGGTTGATTTAGAAAACGCTCCTGCATCGCACCTTGTTTTTTTAATTGATGTGAGCGGCTCTATGGAAACCGAAAATAAATTACCACTATTAAAACGCGCCTTTAAATTATTGGTAAAACAATTGCGCCCTAAAGACAGGTTATCAATTGTAGTGTACGCAGGTTCATCGGGTATGATAATTGAAAATGCCAGTGGTGATGAAAAAGACCAAATAAACCACGCGTTAGAAGTGCTAACCGCAGGGGGGTCAACTGCAGGTGGTGATGGAATTAATTTAGCGTACAAAATTGCCGAACAACATTTTTTAAAAAATGGCAACAACCGTGTTATACTTGCCACCGATGGCGATTTTAATGTAGGCGTATCTTCTGAAAAAGAATTAGAAGATTTAATTATCCAAAAACGTGATAAAGGCATTTACCTATCGGTACTTGGTTTTGGGGAAGGCAACTATAAAGATAACCTGATGGAAACGCTTGCCGATAAAGGCAACGGAAATTATTACTACATCGATAATTTTATGGAAGCCCGCAAAGTACTTGTATCGCAATTTGGCGGCACCATGTACACCATTGCTAAAGATGTAAAAATTCAAATAGAATTTAACCCTGCTGTAGTTAAGGAGTATCGTTTAATTGGGTACGATAACCGTTTGCTTGCCGCCGAAGATTTTAATAACGACCATAAAGACGCCGGCGAAATGGGTTCAGGACATTGCGTAACTGCCCTGTATGAAATTATTCCGGTGGGTAGTACCGAGAGTCATGCAACCATTGATGAATTAAAATACAGCAAACCAACCAACACCACAACCAACAGCAGCGAAATGGCAACCGTAAAATTTCGTTATAAAGATGTAAAGAAACAAGATACCACTTCAAAACTAATTACTCAGGTAGTTGCTAACCAAGTACAAGCTGCCGAAGCCACCTCGCCCAACTTTAAACTGGCAACTGGCGTAACCGAGTTTGCATTACTATTGCGTGGCAGTCAGTACAAAGGCACAGCCAGCTACAAACAAGCCATCGATTTAGTATTACAATCAAACATCACCGATGCCAACGGTTATATTGCAGGTCTTTTAGAAATGATAAAAATTGCCGCTGACATAACCGATACTAAAGTTTCTAAAAAGTAATTTGCCATTGCGAAGAAGGATAATGAAGCATATTATTAACACACTACGGCAGCCTTAAGGCTGTCGTAGTACTTTATACTACAATTTGCCACTTGGCACTAAAAATAAAAATCGTTAAAAAACTGTTGGCATCTTTAAAAAAACAAACCCTTAAGTTTTTTAATTTTACGGTATGAAGCAGTATCATGATTTAATGAAGCATGTGCTTGAGCACGGCGCAACCAAAACCGACCGAACAGGCACAGGTACCATAAGTGTTTTTGGCTACCAAATGCGTTTTAATTTACAAGATGGTTTTCCGTTGCTAACCACCAAAAAGCTTCACACAAAATCTATTATACACGAGTTGCTTTGGTTTTTAAAAGGTGATACCAACATTAAATATTTAAAAGATAACGGTGTTAGCATTTGGGACGATTGGGCTGATGCCCAAGGCAACCTGGGTCCTGTGTACGGCTCTCAATGGCGCAACTGGCCAACCCCCGATGGTAGACATATAGACCAAATTACACAGGTGGTTGATATGATTAAAAAAAGTCCTGATTCTCGTCGCTTAATTGTTAGTGCCTGGAACGTGGGTGAAATTGATAAAATGAAACTTCCGCCATGCCATGCCTTTTTTCAATTTTATGTAGCCGATGGTAAATTAAGCTGTCAGCTTTACCAGCGCAGTGCTGATATTTTTTTAGGCGTGCCTTTCAACATCGCATCTTATGCTTTACTAACTATGATGGTAGCACAGGCTTGCGATTTACAGGTAGGTGATTTTGTACACACCCTGGGCGATGCGCATTTGTATTCTAATCACATCGAGCAAGCTAATTTACAACTATCGCGTGAGTGCCGTAAGCTCCCAACCATGAAAATTAACCCCGCCATAAAAAATATTTTCGATTTTAAGTTTGAAGATTTTACCCTTGAGGGTTACGACCCACACCCACACATTAAAGCTGCAGTAGCTGTTTAATTATTTTAAAGTAGAGATTAACGCCGGTGTGTATAATATTAGCATTACAAGTAGCGAAGGTGTTGTAAACAAAAGGTTGATTATTGTAAAATAGTTTATTTTTAATTTTACTATATTTACTATTCAATTGCTTTTACATGAAAAAACTTTTACTTTTTTTAGCACTGGCGTTTTGCGTCAATATAAATGCACAAATAATTAGCACACTTGCCGGAACAGGTTTTCCGGGTGTTAGTAACGACGGTGGTTTAGCCGACACAACTATGTTGGATAGTCCTGACGGAATAGCTTTTGATGCCGCCGGAAACATATATATAGCAGATGCTTTGAGCTTTCGCATTCGTATGATAAATAGTTTGGGCATTATATCAACCTATGCTGGCAATGGTAACGTTAGTGGCTCAGGACCATTTTTTAGCGGTGATGGCGGACCTGCTACTGCTGCCGAATTATGGAATCCAAAAGGCATAGCTTTTGATGCAGCAGGTAATTTATACATTGCCGATTTAGATAATAATCGCATACGTATGGTGAATACAGCCGGTATTATAACAACAGTTGTTGGTAACGGATCACAAACCTACAGCGGCGATGGTGGACAAGCTACTGCCGCCGCTATAGACCAACCCTGGGGTATAGCATTTGATGCGCAGAATAATCTTTATTTTTCTGATTACGGTAACGAGGTTGTACGCATGGTAAACAGCGCAGGCATTATAAGTACAGTAGCAGGCAATGTAGATTCATTATCTTTTGAGGGCGATGGTGGGCCAGCTACCAGTGCAAGTATCTTTGGTCCCCAAGGCATTGCTTTTGATGCTGTGGGTAATCTTTATATTTCCGATAATTATCAGGCCATCCGCAAGGTAACCATGTCGACAGGCATTATTACCAGCATTGCAGGGGCAGGCAGCAGTTCAGCAGGCTATAGTGGCGATGGCGGCCCTGCAACAGCAGCATACATAAGTAATCCTGATGGGTTAGCGTTCGATAAGCAGGGCAATCTTTATATAGCCGATGGAAATAATTTTTGTGTGCGTATGATAAATACAGCAGGCATTATATCTACCGTAGTAGGAAACCACACACAAGGCTATAGCGGTGATGGCGGATTGGCTACTGCGGCAGAATTAAATATTGTAGGTGGGCTGGCATTTAGTCCATCAGGTAATTTATTAATTGCAGATGAATACAATAATTGTATACGCTACGTTTGTAACTCACCCGATAGTATTTCGGGTTTAATAAAAGACCCTACCAATGCACCAATTACCAGTGGTAATGTTTATGTATTTAGGCCAAAGGTTAACAGCGCCGGTTTGTTAGATACTTGTGGTGCAACGCCTATACACGCAAATGGCACATACACGTTTACCAACATTCCCCTGGGCGATTATTATATTGAAGCTGTTGCTGCAGCCAGTTACTCAAATGCCATAGGCACTTATTACGGTACTAAACCAAATTGCTATACGTGGGATTCTGCTATAATTGTGAGCCACCATGGTTGCTCAAGTTTTAATTTTGCAGGCTACAACATTACTGTTAATGAAATTACTCCTTCGGCAGGTTCAGGTTTTATTAGCGGCAATGTTACAGCCTTACCAAGTTTTGGGCATAGGTTGGCCAATGACGGAAACAATACTGTAATGGGTGCACCCTTAAAAGGCATTGATGTAAAACTTGGGCGTAACCCCGGCGGTGGTTGCGCAGCACGCACAGCAACTGACGGCAGTGGCAATTACTCCTTTAACGGATTAGATACCGGATGTTATTATGTGTATATAGATATACCCAACTACACGGATACGTTGATAAACACCTGTTTAACCATAGCGGCCCCAAACAGTTTAAACAATAATTATTGTGTCGATTCGGTTGGAGTTGGTTATTGCGGCCCACAAACAAGCTACATTAATAGTTTAGCAAATAACAACCGCATAAATATTTACCCCAACCCCGCACAAAACAATTTTACTATTGAAACTACGGATGCAGACAAACAAACCATAAGTTTATTTGATGTAAATGGTAAACTTGTTTTGCAACAAGCTATAAATGGTAAAACAAATATTGATGTAAGCAATCTAAGCAATGGCGTTTATAATGCGTGCATAATAAATACCGGTAGCACAACAAACAAACGTTTACTAGTTGTTAAATAAAACCATTTAACCGTTTACTCAGAAAAGTATACTGTTTATCCTAAATGGTACACTGTTTACTCAAAAACAGTATCTTTTAACAAATTACTACTTTCAGTTATATAGTAGTTCCGTATATTTACTTTTCAATCATATTATATGAAAAAACTATTACTTCTTTTATCAGCAACTTTTTGTTTAAACACACAAGCGCAAATAATAACTACTGTGGCTGGCAACGGTACAGCCGGTTTTTCGGGAGATGGCAGCGCGGCAACCGCCGCACAACTTAAAGGTGCCGACGGCATGGCTTTTGACGCAGCCGGTAACATGTATATTGCCGATGGGCAAAACCAATGTATTCGTAAAGTTAACACAGCAGGCGTTATATCAACTTTTGCAGGCACCGCAGGTAGCGCGGGTTATAGTGGCGATGGCGGACAGGCTAACGCAGCACAATTACACCAACCAACCGATCTTACTTTTGATGTGGCAGGCAATCTATTCATTTCTGATGAGTTAAATTATGTAGTTAGAAAAATAAATACAGCAGGCATTATTTCAACCTTTGCAGGTTCAAACATATCGGGCTACTCAGGCAATGGCGGGCAGGCTACCGCGGCTGAGTTAGCTAATGTACACAGCTTATCATTCGATAATACAGGCAACCTTTACATTAGTGATTATCAAAATAGTGTAATTCGTAAAGTGTCTACTACAGGCATTATAACAACCATAGCTGGTACAGGTGCAAGTGGTTACAGCGGCAACGGCGGGCAGGCAACGGCGGCTACATTTAACGACCCCTGTGATCCAATAGTTGATAATCAAGGAAACATTTACATAGCTGATGAATATAACCTGGCAATTAGAAAAATAACAGCGTCTACCGGGATTATAACTACTATAGCCGGAAACGGAACAGCAGGCTATAGTGGCGATGGCGGACAGGCAACAGCAGCCGAAATAAATTATTGCGAGTTTATAAAATTAGATGCTTCGGGCAATCTTTACATTGCCGATAAATTAAATAACCGAATTCGCAAAGTAACCCCTGCCGGTATAATTACTACCGTTGTAGGTAATGGTACCCAAGGCTACACTGGTGATGGCGGTATGGCAACGGCAGCCGAAATATATTTTCCTGAAGCTATTAATTTTGATGCGGCGGGTAACATGTATTTTTCCGACTTTAAAAACAACGTTATCCGTAAAGTTTCTGCTCCGTGTCCGGTTATTATTACGGGTGCAACCAGTATTTGTTCGGGCACGGGCACCACACTAACAGCCAGCGGCGCAACTTCCTATACCTGGAGTGCCAATGCGGCAAGTGCCACCACGGCTTCGGTAGCTGTTACACCCACAAACACCACTACTACATATACCGTTACAAGTGCAGGTTCGGGTTGTGTGGGTACCAACACGGTAACCGTAAGCATAGTAGCCACACCAACTTTAACCATAAGTGGCGATACCGTTCTTTGCTCGGCAACAAGCACAACGTTATCTGCCGGAGGGGCATCTTCTTATACATGGACTTCGAGTGCTTTTAGCACCTCTACACAAAGTATAACCGTAACTCCAAGTAGCGACGAAACTTTTACCGTAACAGCCGCTAATGGCAATTGTACTAATACAAAAATTGTTACCATACACGTATCAACTACACCAACCGTTACCATTAATGGCGTTACCAGTATATGTTCGGGTACCGGTACCATTTTAACAGCAAGCAGCAGCGTGGCTTCTTATACATGGAGCACCAATGCAGGCAGTGCAACTACAAATACTATAAGCGTTAATCCATTAACAAACGTAACCTATACGGTTTCAAGCGCTAATGGTTTATGCGTAGGCACTAACACCGTTACAGTTAATGTAACAACAAGCCCTTCGCTTATTATAACCGGAGACACAACTTTGTGTTCGGGCAATAACACAACACTTATGGCAAGTGGTGCAACTACATTCACCTGGGCTTCAAGTGCTTTTAGCACATCTACACAAAGCGTAAGTGTAACCCCAAGTACCAACGAAACTTTTACTGTAACAGCTGCTAATGGTAATTGTACTCAAATACAAACAGTTACTATACATGTAACGGCTACACCTTCGCTTAATGTTACCGGCAACACAAATATATGCTCAGGTACAAACACTATTTTAACTGCAACAGGTGCCACTACCTACACCTGGAGTACCAATGCGGCAAGCGCTACAACAAACACAGTAAGCGTTAACCCAACAACTCCTACAACCTACACGGTTACAGGTGCTAACGGCTTGTGCGCCGTAACTCACACCACAACTGTAAACATAACCAATACACCTACACTTAGTGTAAGTAATGATACAAGTATTTGTTTTGGCACCCACAAAAATTTAATAGCAAGCGGCGCAACAACATACAGTTGGAGTGCTAATGCAAATAATGCAACAACAAATAGCGTTACAATTACCCCATCTGCAACTGATAATTACACCGTAACAGGTGCTAATGGTAATTGTACAAGCATCAGCGTTATTACAGTAACCGTTAATCCATTACCTGTTATAACATCTTTATCAGATACTATATGCCCGGGCAGTCAGGCAACACTACATGCATCAGGAGCTATAAGCTACACCTGGAGTCCCGTACCCGATTTTAGTAACCCAAGCGGAAGCAGTGTTATATATACACCAACAGTAACTGCAACATACACCGTATCGGGTACATCTGCGGCATCATGTATTGGTACTACTACAGTTGCTGTGGTGCTAAATTGTAATACTACAAACATTAAAAATATAAGTGCCACAACCCAAATAAAAATATACCCTAACCCGGCGCAAAATAATTTTAGAATTGAAACCAATGTAGCTGAACAACAAATCATTTCTCTATTCGATGTAACGGGCAAACTTGTTTTGCAACAGAGCATACAAAGTAATACTGCAATTGATATAAGCAACCTTAACGCAGGTGTTTATAATGTAAGTATAACGAACAGTGCAGGCATAACAAATAAACGCTTGGTTATTGTGAAATAATGCTTTTGCAATTGCAAGGTGTTTCAATTCGAAAAAGGTAGCTAAAAAACTTTTGTATATTTAAAAAAATTTTTAGCAAACACCCTAATAAATGAAATACAAACACCGCGCAGAAATTCTTATAGATGGCAACTTAAATCTTGCCAGCTTACGCAGGCGCGCTTGTGCCATTTCAATTGATTTTGTGGTGGTGTTATTTATTTTTGTTGTAGTTGAACTCATCATTCAGGCTATAGGTTTTAATATAAAACATGTTAAGATTGATGGTTTCACCGAAGTAGAAATTGAATTTGAAAATGCCAGTGAAACAAGCAAATACATTCTCGAATTTTTATTTATTTGCATCCCAACCATTTATTTTACCCTAAGCACCTATTTTTTAAAAGGGCAAACCGTTGGTAAAAAAATAGTTAACATAAAAGCAGTTTCGTTATACCATCACAACATTGGTTTGTGGCATTGCTTAGAGCGCAGCTTGGGTTATGTGGCATCATCGTTAGAGTTTGGCCTGGGTTTTATTCAAGCATTTTGGAACCCGAACAAAATGACCCTTCACGATAAAATTGGCGAAACCATTGTTATTAAGTGCCCTAAAAAACCAAAGTCAAGCACCACTCCTACCAAAGCCGCATAAGCACACACAACAAAAATGCGAGCACTGTTTTGCACCCTCTTATCGCTTACTTTAATTTATGCTACCGCACAACAAGATACCTCGTCGTGGAAACTTACACGTTATAAAATACAAGACGCCGATTTTTTTATTGCCCACAACCCCAGTGCCGAAGCCTACCGCAAGCGTGGCGATTTAAAATACCAAATACAAGATTATAACGGAGCCATTGAAGATTACAATCAAGCCATACAACTAAACCCCGAATACGCCTGGGCCTATTTTGGCCGTGCTTGTGCCGCAGATGAATTAAAAGATTATTACCAGGCACTGATAGATTATAATACAGCCATTACCCTAAAGCCAGCCTACTTACAAGCCTACGATAACCGAGGCTTAACCAAATCGCATTTAAAAGATTACCAAGGAGCTATAGATGATTATAACGCAGCCATTAAAATATACGCCAACGACCTAACTGCCTATTATAACCGCGGCATAGCCAAAGAAAAAATGAGCAACTTTAAAGACGCCATCGATGATTTTACAAAAGTTATTGAAATAGATTCTACCCGCACCGAAGCTTATTTTGAACGAGGTGCCTCAAAAGTTATTATAGAAGATTATACCGCAGCCATAGAAGACCTTACCAAAACCATACAACTAAACCCCGATTATGCCGATGCTTATAACAACCGCGGCGTTGCAAAATATAATTTAAAAAATTATGCCATTGCTATTGCCGATTTTACAAAAACTATTCAGTTAAGTCCAACTTACCATAACGCATATTATTATCGTGCGCTTTGTAAAGATAAAACCGGGGACAACGATGGTGCTTGTGCCGATTTTATAAAAGCCATTCAGTTAGGCAATCAGGATGCTAAAAAAGCTATTAACAAAAATTGTAAATTAAAATAAACCGGTGTTTTGCTTAGTTACAAGCTTTTTATTGCAATCCCTAAAGCGAATTAAATCCCCTTTATTTAGTTTAATCTTATTTTACTTAATTTGCCTTTAAACTATTGTAAATACAGGATATTTGGCACTTTTAAAAGCAAATCTAAATTAACCTTTATTCGGTTTAATTAAAGAAAAGTGTCCCCGATTTCATCCCCTCTATTAAATTTAATTAATGTATGTTTGTAACTAATAAGAGTGAAATTGGTTACAAAAATGGTACCTATGTGCATTTCCATTACTTTTATTCTATTTTTGTTGTTATAAAACTTGGCCTTTTTTTGGCACAAAACATGAATGTAGAAAAAGCAAAAATATTATTAGTAGAAGACGACAATATTTTTGGCTTTCTTTTAAAAAGATATCTTGAAGTAAAAAGCTACAAAGTAGATATAGCCAACACCGCCCGTGAGGGTTACGATTTGTTTTGTAAACGTGGCTACGATATATGCCTGCTTGATGTTAGGATGCCTGATAAAAATGGCTTTGTGCTTGCCCGAGAGATTAAAGCCAAAAACAAAAATGTACCCATTATATTTGTTACCGCCAATGCTACCAAGGAGCAAACCCTTGTAGGCTTTGATGCCGGCGCCGATGATTATATAACCAAACCATTTGCCATGGAAGAGTTGCTGCTACGCATGCAAGCCATTTTGCGCCGTACCCTGCCACCTGTTAAAGCCGATACTAATAATGATTTTACCCAAATACAAATAGGGAATTATACGTTTAACTACAACACCCATACGCTAAATATAGGTAGCAATGTACATAAACTAACCAATAAAGAAACCCAGTTACTACACTTGCTGGCACAAAATGTAAACCAATTGGTACCCCGTGTTACAGCCCTGAAAATGATATGGCAACAAGATAGCCGACTTGCAGGCCGCAGTATGGATATATTTATAACCCGCCTGCGCAAACACCTTGCGCACGACCCTAACGTAGAAATTGTTAACATACACGGGCAAGGTTTTATGTTAACCATAAAAGCATAGTTACTTCCATAGCGAAAGCTTCCTGCTACAATGCCTAACACACACCCTTCACGCTTGCTATTTCGAACGAATGTGAGGGATAAAAAATAATGGAGATTATAGAAAAATTACTTCTTAATATACTTGCCGCTAAACATAAATGGCAACAAAGTTTCTATGCCATTGGCTGTATAAACTTTGCCGGTGGTGGTGGCCATTACAACTTTTATTTTTTTGCCGGTGGTTTGTTCGTATTCGGCAATGGCTTGTCGGCAAGCACCGCAGGGTGTTAAGGGTTGGTCGGCAACTACATCGCAAATAACGGCAATGGTTTTTACAGCCACACCCGGATACTGCGAACTCGCATAAAATATAGCCACCCGTTCGGCACACATGCCTGATGGGTAAGCAGCATTCTCTTGGTTGTTACCTGTTATAACTTTTCCGTTTTCTAAAAGCAAAGCCGTGCCTACATTAAATTTAGAATAAGGCGCATAGGCATTACGCATGGCTTTAGTAGCTTCATGTATTAAGGTAGCTTCTTCGGGCGGTAACTGTTTTGCGTTTTCAAACACATCAACAGTAATTACATATTGCAATTTTTCGGGATTCATTATTTTTTAATTTGAAGATCTTTAGTAGTTAAAACTTTACCCAAACTATCATATGTTCTTTCAACGGCAAGTACTCCTGCGGTATCGTAATAATGCCACACGCCAACAGCAATATCATGCTTATAATCTCCCTCGTAATAAACTCTTCCGTTTTCGTGATATACTTTTGAGTGCCCGTTCATTTTACCATTATCGTAAAACGCTTCGCTCCACATAAAACCATTGGGGTAAAAATAAAACCATTGTCCGTGACGTTTACCAAACCTAAAAAAACCTTTTGTTTTTACCACGCCGTTTTCGTATTTCTGAAACAACTCGCCTGTATAATCAGTATCGGGCGGGGCAAGGTCATCTACAATTTTATCTATCTGCGATTTTATTTGCTGGTTAGCTGAGTCTTGCGCAGTCATAGCAGCTTTTTCATCTTTTTTATTTGATGTACAAGCACCTAACAATAACAGTGATATAGATGCTGTAACTAAAAATTTGTTTACCATGTTTATTTTTTTCTTTCTACAGTGTATATAACTAATTGCTCTAACGATTTTTTAGCATCGCCATCCGGAAACCCTTTCAGCAAATTTAGTGCCTCCGTTTTATATTGGTGCATAATTTTTTCGGCATACTCAATTCCTTTTTTAGCAAATACAAAATCAATAACCTCAGCAACTTTTGTAGGGTCTTCGTTATGGTTTTTTACAATGTTTATTATTTTACGTTTTTCTAAATAAGTAGAGTTGTTAAGCGCGTAAATCAAAGGCAGGGTCATTTTCTTTTCCTTAATATCAATGCCGGTTGGTTTACCAATTTCGCCGCTGCTGCCAAAATCAAATAAATCATCTTTTATTTGAAAAGCAATACCGGTAAGTGTACCAAACTGTTTCATAGTTTCAATTACCTGCTTATCTTGCGTAACCGATGCCGCGCCCGATGCGCAACAGGCTGCAATAAGCGTAGCCGTTTTCTGACGGATGATTTCAAAATAAATTTCTTCCGATATATCCAGTTTGCGGGCTTTTTCTATCTGCAACAATTCGCCTTCGCTCATTTCGCGCACGGCATTGCTCACCAGTTTCAGTAAATGAAAATCATCATTATCTAACGACAACAACAAGCCTTTCGATAACAGATAATCACCAATCAGCACCGCAATTTTATTTTTCCATAGCGCGTTAACCGAAAAAAATCCTCGGCGTTCGTTGCTGTCATCTACCACATCATCGTGCACTAAAGTGGCTGTGTGTAATAATTCTATTAATGCAGCCGCACGATAAGTGCTGTCGTTAATTTCGCCGTGCATTTGTGCTGATAAAAACACAAACATGGGGCGTATTTGCTTGCCCTTACGTTTTACAATGTAGCTGGTAATTTTTTCTAATAAAGGCACAGAGCTTTTCATAGATTGTTTGAATTTTATTTCAAACGAATCCATATGGGTGGCAATGGGTGCTTTTATTTCATCAACGCTTTTCAATACAAAAATTGAGAGCTTAAATGTGCGAAATTATTGGCTAAGTTGCTACTATTACATGTTTTTTTTAAGGTTGAGTTTTTCATCCTCTTAAAGCTTTATTTCAATAGCACTTCGCCAAGCCTGATGGCATTTTCTTTTTCGGCAAATAAAAGTAGTTGGTTGTTTTTTAATTTAGAACACAAAATTGGTTTTATGGATAGATACGAGGCCTCATCTTCCGAATAAAAAACCTGTTTCTTGCTCGTGCCATAATCATCTACCGATACCATAACGGTAACGCACTTATTTAAATTATCCATGCACCTGGGGCTATCGTTACCGGTAATGTTGGCGTTTTTATAATTATCGTTAAACACCAGATAAATATTGTTATCATCGTAACCGGTGGCAAAACCCAAATACTCTTTTACGGCGTGGGTTTGGTATTTGGGAATTAGGGTAAGCCAGTTTATGTAACCTCGTACCGTTAAGTTGCAAGCAAAAGTAAGGTTACTAAAATACTCGTAGTCGTAAACATCGTAACCTTCCTGTTCGGCAAGCAGAGTAATGGTTCCGTTGGGTCTGAAAAAAATATTTTTTATAAAATATAATCCTAAAAAGAAACCGCCGCCTCTTTTACCTACACTCACCAATTCATTTGCTTTTTGCTTATCAAAAATAACAGACTGCGCGTTTAAATATTCTTGTTTTTCTAAATCAACAAAGGCCGATATCATGCCCGCCGTTCTGCCCGAACTGCTGGTATCGCACAAAAAGGCCGCAAAATAAAGTTTGTTGTGCTGGTATAGCTTAAGTGTTTCGCTATACAATATATATTCTGATGGTACAGCCACGTTTAAAACATTTCCTCGTTCGGTAGCTGTATTATATAAAATAATAAGCGGGTCAACGGGTGTGTTATCTTGTGTATAATAAACGTTATAGATGCCAATGTCGCCACCGTTATCCATAATCAATTCAAAAAAATGCAGTGGGCTAAGCAAAACAGGTATCGTAATTATGCCTTTCCAAACATCCTGCATGTTTTCATCTACAATTTTTGCTTCGCTGTTTTGCAAATCAAACGGTACGGGACAAATAAGCATTTTACTTTTATCGGGAGAGAAAGTGTAATGAAACGTTGGTGTTTTTTTAGTGTACACCGTGGTAGTGTAAATAAGCTTTGTTGTTTGTATATCACCCGTGCTGGTGTTTATATCGCTTGCATAAACATTAAACAAACCTGTGTTATCGTAATACGAACTTAGTAAGTATAACTTATTAGAAATAGTTACGATGGTGTTCCATTTAACTAATTTTTTATCGGGTGTGTTGGGAATTAGCAGCGGTTTTGAGTACACAATTTTTTTGGCCTGTTTGCTTATACATTCCAAATACCATGTGTTATGCTCATTAGCTACATGGTCTTTTTTTAGCATGTACAGATTTTGGTCATCTTCGGTTTTAACACCCAAATAATCTGACCCGGTGTGATTGTTGGTTTGTATATCGCCCCAATTAATTTTTGGTTGCGCGCATAGCGTAATAGAAAGTGTAATGTAAAAAAGAAAAATTAGTTTTCTCATCTACTACTATTTATGATTAGCGGCGGCGGTTTTATTTTTATTGGCTAACTGTCCGCAAGCGGCATCAATGTCTTTACCACGGCTGCGGCGTACGTTTACAATAATGCCCTTACCCTCTAAGTGTGCTTTAAAAGCCGTTAGTCGTTCGTTGGTGGTTTGTTTAAACTCGCCATCATCAATGGGGTTGTACTCAATTATATTAACCTTAGCAGGTACTTTTTTGCAAAAGGCCGCTAACTCTTTGGCATCAATTAACGAATCATTAAAATCTTTAAAGGCAATGTATTCAAAGGTTACGCGGGTACCTGTTTTATCGTAAAAATAATTAAGAGCTTCCGCTAAATTTTCTAACGAGTTACTTTCGTTAATGGGCATAATGTAATTACGTTTTTCATCGTTAGCGGCATGTAAAGATAGTGCGAGGTTAAACTTTACATTATCATCGCCCAGTTTTTTTATCATTTTAGCAATGCCCGCGGTAGAAACCGTTATGCGCTGCGCACTCATGCCCAAACCATCGGGCGATGTAATTCTGTCAACCGATTTTAATGTTTCGGCATAATTAAGCAGTGGCTCACCCATGCCCATGTAAACGATGTTAGATAGGTGCTGGTTATATTTTTCTTTAGCCAAATTGTTTACCAAAACAACCTGGTCGTAAATTTCATCGGCATGCAAATTACGCAAACGGTCTAACCTGCCCGTAGCACAAAACTTACAGGTTAAACTACAACCCACTTGCGATGATATACAAGCGGTCATACGCGTTTCTGTCGGAATTAAAACACTTTCTACCACATTGCCATCAAACAATTTCATGGCGCATTTAATGGTACGGTCGCCACTAATTTGCATATCATCAATGGCAACGGCGTTAATTACAAAATGTTCGGCAAGCAGCAAACGCAAATCTTTAGATAGGTTGCTCATATCATCAAACCTATGTGCGCTTTTTTGCCAAAGCCATTGCCAAATTTGCTTAGCACGAAAAGCAGGCTGCCCCTTTTCTTTTAAAAAAGAGTTTATTTGGTCTGCCGTTAAAGCCCGTATATCTTGCTTTTGTGCCATACTGCAAAGGTAACACTTAGATTTGTTACTTTTACAGCCATGCAATTTATTACAGCCCCTAAAATTTACCCTATTAGCAGTCCGCCAATAGAAAACACTGTACTTGTGCACGATAGCAACGGTTTAATTATTGATGTAATTGCCGAAAACGATGTAGACTCGCTTAAAATTAAACGCTACGAAGGCAGTATTTGTCCGGGTTTTATAAACACACATTGCCATTTGGAGCTTTCGTTTATGAGAGGCCAAATAGAAGCCGGACAAGGACTACACACGTTTATTAAAGAAGTTGAAAAACTTAAAAAACCAAATGATGAAGAGGTTTTAGATGCCATAAAAATGGCCGATAAAGAAATGTACACTAACGGCATTGTTGCCGTAGGTGATATAGCAAACACGGCAAACACGTTTAGCTATAAAGCAAACACATCAAAAATATATTACCACACTTTTTTAGAGATTTATGCGTTTGATGAAACCCGTGCCGATGCCGCTTTTGAGCGTGGATTAAAATTACAAAACGAGTTACGCGCATTTTTAGAAGACAGGATATACCAACAATCATCTATCACACCACATGCTCCTTACTCGGCTTCAGTAAAATTATTAAAACTGTTTGCTGACTACGCTAAAAAAAATAATTCCATTCTCACCATTCATAGCCAAGAGACAGAGGATGAAAATTTATTTTTCAGATTAAAAAAAGGAAGCATATTAGAGCGATTAAAAACGTTCAACATCCCAACTGATAATTGGCAAGCGCCCGGTAAATCAAGTCTGCAAGCAACCTTGCCTCACCTTCCAGCTGAAAACAAATTGCAGTTAGTACATAACACCTTTACTAATAAGGGCGATATTTTATTTGCGAACGATTATAGCAAAAACCTGTTTTGGTGTTTTTGCGCTAACGCCAATTTATTTATAGAAGACCAAGTGCCGCGTGTAGATTTATTTACAGAAAATAACTGCACCATAACCTTGGGCACCGATAGCTACGCCAGTAACTGGAGCCTTAGTATTTTTGATGAAATTAAAACCCTGTACAGGCACTTCCCTCATACCGACTTAAATGATTTACTCACTTGGGCAACTTTAAACGGCGCTAACTACTTGGGCATTAGTAATAAATTTGGTAGCATACAAAAAGGCAAAACGCCCGGCTTAAATTTAATAAGCCCCGATTTTAAAAGTGTAAAACGTTTGGTTTAGTTTTATACACCATGATGTTATGCGATGCAATAAAAGAATTTTGCGTTATGCCAAAGGAGTTGCAGGCAAAACAAAAAGGAGAGTCTAACCGCGAGTATGTGGTTAGATATTATCAATGGCTTGCTCCCAATAAACCTGCTTTAAAAAATACAACCTTACTAATACCAAAAGAAATATTAGACAATGGCATTAGCCAAGCTGCTTTTGCCGATTTAAAAATAAAATACAAAATAGAACCCTTAGACCAAATTGTGCAGCGCACCAAAGCAGGTACCGATGTAAAAAATTACAGCGCACTTATTTTGGTTAAGGCCGATAGAATAAGTACATATGCCTGCATAATAGATTTAGAAACCGCCGAAATATTATTTGTAGGTGGCAGAGATGGAGACAATATGGAATCGAAAGATTTTAAAATAACCGATAAGCAATTAGCTACTTTATTGGCACCATCAAACATTCATTGGAAATAATGTATTGTAAAGCCTGAAGGTGATTACCCAGCGGAATGCCCAAATACAGATTTCTCAGTCGTGCCTTCTTCGAAATGACAAAGCGATTTACGAAAAATTTAAAATTATTATAAAATAATATTTTTTGGCGCAAGAAATTTAGGTATATAAAAAAGCAGATACATTATAATCATAATGATACCAAAATCGGCAAGACCCATTACAAAGATTATTAGTAAGTGAAACAAAATTCCTACTATAAGTACAGGGAGTTTGGTTTGTTTAAACCAAATTAAAATAGGAAACAATAATTGAAAGCCAAATGCAAACCACGTTATGGCGTGTATAAAAAAACTGCTGCCAATAAATAAATATTTAAACCAAGGGTGACTATACGTATCGTTAAACAACACGTAATAAAAAGCAGTGCCGTTAAGCCATGTTTCGCCGAACAGTTTAAAATAACTTGCTGTTACATACAATATAATTACCTGAAAACGCGCCGCCCAAACAGCAAAATTACTTACGGTTATGTTTAGTATTTTTAATAGCGGATTTTTTACGACGTCGGCATTTTCATCCATAAAAATTAAAAGGAACAACACAATAACTAAAAGATTGAAACCCGCATTTTGTATAGGAAGTGTTTTGTGATATAAACTCATGGTAAAAAAATAAATAAGAATGGTAAACAACCTCTTGTAAGGTAAAAACCAACAAGCTATGATAGAGATTAATTGCCCAGCAACAAAAAATTTCCAATGAGAAGCCATGCTTGGGTTTTCTAACAAGTTTAAAAATTTAAGCAAGGTGTTATTGCTTTTTTCGAATGGTAAAAAATAACTGAGTGGACCATACAATGTTTTAGCATAGGATATCAAAAGTAGTGTGTTGCAAAATAAAAAAATGAGCACGGCTTTTCTAAACAACCTTATGTTATTAGCATAAGGCGTTGTAACAGTAATGGTGTTTATATAATTATCTACGACCTTGTGCATGGTTTTGGATAAAATTCATTTCAGGAAAAAGTAATTCAGTTGTGGTTGATTTAATTTCGGATACTGTTTTTCCGCTAAACGCTTCCGGATAGGTAAAAACTATTTTGTATTGTAGTTTACTAAAAAGCGAACGAGGAGTTTCTTTCACCATCATATCCGAAAAATAATGTTGCGCCATCAAGCAACGAGGATCGTGCAACAAATAATCGTTCTGTAAAGAATCTACCGTTGATTTTTGTTCAGCTACTAAACGCGCATCCCACACTTGTGTAAGTATATATTCATGCACTTTATGCTCGGTGCCCGCCACATTAAAAGGGTTACTATATCTAATATTTAAAAGGTTTTTGCCGGGGTCTATCCAGCTTGTCCAACCTCGCTTGGCGTTATAGTAACGAACTATTAATTGCTGATTATACAAAGGTGGGTTGGGTGCAAACACTTTGTTATTCTGACTAAAAACAGGTAGCATATATCTACGCACGGCTCTTATTGGCAATGTATTTTCGTTTCCGTTATAAAAATTAAAAACAACAGTATAAAATATGTGCATGAGTAAAACGGCGCTACAACAAATAAAAATTATGTAGGATGGTTTTTTCATTGTCAGTTTAAAAACAAAGATAGAATAGAATATTAATGTGTTAAATTTAAAAAACTATTATTTTTGCTCCCGGAAATCGGGCTGTAGCACAGTTGGTAGTGTACTAGCATGGGGTGCTAGGGGTCGCGTGTTCGAGTCACGTCAGCCCGACATAATGTGACTTTCGAGTTACTCAATCGTAAAACCCCGTTGCTTAGCCTTGGGGTTTTTTCGTTTAAATCTTCAGATGAAGCCAGTCTTTCCGCTTGGAGAGCGGCTTTTATGCAATAGCGAGAAAGTTCGAATATCGCCCTGCCTTTTTTGCCAAAACATGTTGGTTTCCCTTGAAGTTCCGATCTATCTGTACATTTTTTGAAAAAAATACATAATTTCGCAATTATGTATTTTTTCGCCTTTATATTAATTTCATATTTTTTTTATTGTCAATCCTATCATGCCAGGGCATTATTATCGAATTTCATTTAAATTATTCATTTATGCCCCTGAACAAAGAACATAAAATCCTGTTTCTTCATGTACCCAAAACTGGTGGAACGACAATTGAAAGTTTACTTTGTATGACTGAGCTTGAAAATCTGTGTTCTTATCGATGGAATGTAGAACAATTTGATTTTATTGAAAAACACAAACATCTTTCTACTTCTTACAAAATTCATTATGAGCCCCAGCACTATACCATAGATACTATTAAGGCATTGGTTCCTGACTATCAATCTTATTTTAAATTTGTATTTGTCAGAAATCCTTACACTCGAATTTTATCTGAATACTTTTGGTCAACTGGATTAAAAATAAAAGAGTACTCTGAATTTAATCCCAATGAATTTCATAATTGGTGTTCACTTTTTTTGGGGACTATTGACCTTTCGCATAAAGAACCTCAAGTAAAATACTTTGACCATACCATTAATTTTATTGGAAAATATGAAAAATTTTCGAGGGATTTTCATTTACTGAAATCAAAGCTTGCTCTTTTTTCAAAAGAGTATATAAAATTAAAAGACATAGAAATTCCTCAATTAAATCAAACAAATTTGGATAAAGAACTATTAGTCAAATCCATATTGCCAGAGACAAAAAAACTAATCTATTCCATTTATCAATCGGACTTCAGGATGTTCGGATACGATAGTCTTCGGGATCAGTAACACTTTTAATATTTTAAACGGTAAAACATAAGCAGTATTTAATTCCTTTCTCAACTCAATGAAAAGCGAATGATCACAACAAGTTTATTCATTCTATAGTTCCAGCCGCCATAGTGTTATTTGTATTTTCATTTATTAAAATAAATGCGCCACTGCCTCTGTTATCTGCATAACTATCATAACTAATAGCTTCCGCTGTTTTTATCAGCACTTTGCATATATCGTTTAGCTTCATACTGCCATCACTTTCTATTGCTGCAAAAGAATGAATATCGATTTTACTCATAACCTCTTTTATTACTGCCTTCGTACGAAAACTATTTTGCTGCAAAAGTATTTTTTGCCCGGGGATAAACGCTGCACTATCCATCCAGCAAATAGTGGCTGTAAACTCTTTCGTGGTTTTAGGTAAATGGGCTATGGGTACTATGCTGTTTCCTCTACTAACATCCACATCATCTTTTAAATGCAATACAACCGGGGTGTTTGTTTCGGCCCTTTCAACTTCCCTTTGATGTACTTCTATTTTATCTATTGTTGTTTCTATGCCCGATGGTAAAACCACTACGCGCGCTCCCTTTTTGTAAACCCCACTTACTACCCTACCGGCAAAACCACGGTAATCAGGCAAATCATCGCTTTGCGGACGAATTACATACTGCACCTGAAAACGAGATGCTTCTGTTTTTTTAAGTTCGGCAATTTCTGTTGTCTCTAAAAATTCTAACAGGGGTTTGCCTTTGTACCAGGTCATTTTAGTCGATTTGCTAACTACATTATCTCCCGCCAAAGCACTTGCGGGTATAAACGAAACTTCCTTTAGTTTCAGTTGTTTGGCAAACGTTAAATAATCCGCCTCTATTTGTTTGTAGCTTGTTTCTGAATAATCAACCAAATCCATTTTATTGATACAAACCAACACATGGGGTATGCCTAAAATAGCTGATAAAATTGAATGGCGTTTTGTTTGGTCGGTTATGCCGTTACGGGCATCAACCAGTATAATAGCTAAATCGGCATTTGAGGCACCGGTAAACATATTACGGGTGTACTGAATGTGTCCCGGGGTATCGGCAATAATAAATTTACGCTTGGCGGTACTAAAATATTTATAGGCAACATCTATCGTAATGCCTTGCTCGCGTTCGGCACGTAAACCGTCGGTTAATAAAGCCAAATCTATTGTAGTATCGCCTCCGGTTGTTTTACTTTGTTTGGTAAGGGTTTCTATTATATCGGTTGAGATAGAGTTGCTATCATATAATAAACGCCCTATGAGGGTGCTCTTACCATCATCTACATTACCGGCGGTAAAAAATCGTAACAGTTCCATTAAAAATATCCTCCTTTCTTACGGTCTTCCATAGCTGCTTCACTTACTTTATCATCCATTCTGGTGGCTCCGCGTTCGCTAATTTTAGCTTCTTTTATTTCGTTAATAATATCATCAATTGTATAGGCTTCACTTTCAATGGCTGCCGTACAGGTCATATCGCCTACAGTTCGGTACCTTACTTTTTTTGTAAGCAGTTTATCGGTGGCATCTAACTGCAAGTAGGCTGAATTTGCCATTAGCTGGCCGCTTTCGGTAACTACACACTCGCGCTCGTGGGTAAAGTAAATGGATGGTAGTTTAATATTTTCTCGTTTAATATAGTTCCACACATCTAATTCTGTCCAGTTGCTTATAGGAAACACTCGCACGTTTTCTCCTTTGTTTATTTTACCGTTATAAATGTTCCAAAGTTCGGGGCGTTGCATTTTTGGGTCCCATTGCCCGAACTCATCTCGTACCGAAAATATACGCTCTTTAGCACGTGCCTTTTCTTCATCTCTGCGGGCACCACCTATACAAGCATCAAACTCAAATTCTTCTAACACGTCTAATAGGGTATATGTTTGTAAAGCGTTTCTACTGGGGAATTTGCCTTTGGCATCTTGCAGTTTTTTTGCCTTAACGGTGTCTTCAACTTTACGTACAATTAGTTTTTCGCCTATTGATGTAACTACATCGTCTCTGTACTGTAAAGCTTCGGGAAAATTATGCCCGGTATCTACATGCACTAAAGGAAAAGGAAATTTACCCGGCCGAAAGGCTTTTAACGCCAGATGCACCAAGCATATGCTGTCTTTTCCGCCGCTAAACAAAAGCGCAGGTCGCTCAAACTGTCCCGCAACTTCGCGCAATATATAAATAGCCTCTGACTC